>Ga0315553_10001518_pt1 | contig 19191 bp, 15 predicted proteins | sample SalMarSW160140MG_FD_203099 | JGI IMG/M metagenome (GOLD analysis project Ga0315553, IMG submission 203099) | Salt marsh sediment microbial communities from the Plum Island Ecosystem LTER, Massachusetts, United States - Salt Marsh Sediment SW1601-40 ... | reverse complement strand
GGCGGGAGGAGCGACTCGGAGAGTCACTCTCCAATGGGAAATTCTATAATTTAAGCAAATCATATAACTTTTTGCAATAACTAGCAACTTGAGTTAATTAATATACTACAAACAGTTTATTATTTTTTAAACAACGATCCGGCGATATCTTGATAAGTTGTTTCTCTGGTTAACAACCAGGCATATAACATGACCTCGGATATAATTTCCTCAGGAAGTAAACCTTTCGCTGAGACTAAATACTCCAAGGCCCTGGTATTATCAATCCAGGGTAAAACCGGAACTGATATCAAGTCAAAAGATTCTTCTTCCTTTAATAATCCTGAATATTATTGCAATAATAGCAATAACAAGAAGAATGTGTATGACGCCTCCAACACTGTAGGCAAAAAATCCGATTGCCCATGCGATAATCAGGATTACTGCGATGACATAAAGTAGATTTGACATGACTGTAAGTTTATTTGATTTATGTTATTATTGATAGAAGCAATACTTATTGGTATCAATTATTAGTTTGTGGGTAAATTATCAGATTTAACAAAGGTATGTCCGTTAATTCAGGAAAGCGTTACACAATTTTGGGAAAAACTTACATCATTCACACATTCCCCAAAGTGTCGCGCCTATTCTTCTTAAGGTTTTTGAAGTGAGATGGAGTAAGCCCTGTCATTTTCTTAAATTGGTTTGACAGATGGGCTACACTGCTGTAGTGCAGTTTATATGCAATTTCGGTAAGATTGAGCTCATCATACACCAGTAGTTCTTTTACCTTTTCTATTTTATGGGCCAGGTAAAACTTCTCAATGGTAGTCCCTTTGACCTCGGAAAAAAGATTAGCAAGGTATGTGTAATTGTAATTGAGTTTTTCGCTCAGGTAATCGGATAGGTTTATTTTGATTTGTTCATCAGTATAATGGACCAGCTCAATGATAACCGCTTTTATCTTCTCAACCAGAATGCTTTTTTTATCATCCATCAATTCCAGCCCGGACTTTTTAAGGGCAATGCTCAGATGGTACAGTTGTTCCGTTGAAATGTCTTCCATGATTTCAACTTCGCCCAATTCAACTACGGTGTAATGCAACCCAAGTTTTTTCAGCTCGGATTTAACTACCATTTTGCACCGGATGCAAACCATATTTTTGATATAGATTTTCATCCAATTTAAATATTCAAGCTAAATTATCTTTTACAATATAAAAATAAGAATTATTATTGATTGTGTGTTAGCAGTGGACGGTGTCCACCGTAGCCCGGAGTAGCTTTAGCGAAGTTTGGCAAGTTTGAAATTAATCAAAAACCCTCCTTCGCTAAAGCTAAGGAGGGCGGAGGTGGAGCTGGAGGGAGGGGGTTACCTCACCCCGCTTTAAGCGGGATTCGGTGATTCCTGAAGCTCAGTACTGCAAACAGAAAACAAACACCATACTTCGTATGGTTCTTTTTGTTTCTTTGGCAACCTTATGAAAACGAGTTTTCGACGGTTTCCTCAAAAACAAAAAACCCCCTTTCGGGGGTGTTTGTTTTCTGCTTGATTGTGGAGCTGGGCGGAATTGAACCGCCGTCCAGACAAGGAGACCATATGTTTTCTACATGCTTAGTTCTGCTTGGTTGTCGGGAAAAATCAGGTGCAGAACGACCAAATGATTCCGTAGTCCTTTAAACTTCACCAACAGACCAGGACCTCCTGCCGGCTATCTCCGGATTGCGTGCGCCTCTTGACCGGGTTGGAACGGAGCAGGACCGCCCGAGAGACGTCTCGTCCCGACATCTGATGTCGGGATTAAGCCACTAATCTACTAAACTTCGATTAAGCTGCGAGAGCGTAGTTATCTTCGCCAGTTATTGTGTTGTGACATGTTATTATAGAGCTATACCACAACGCTCTGCATGCTTGCATACCACCTCAGCTTGCTGTCAAGTCCAGTCAGCCCCATGCTGGTGCAAAGATACAAAATCTTTTCGGCAATGTTCCACCCTAAAAGCCTCAAAAATTGTTCCATATTCACTACTTTCGCAGTAAATCATTCAGTCATGAAAGACAAGATTGTAGTTGGAATCCTGAAAGAGACCAAAACCCCGCCCGACCGGAGGGTTCCTATAGGACCCAGGCGTGCCCGGGAGATACAAAACCGGTTTCCCAATGTCGAACTCATTGTCCAATCCAGCGAGATCAGATGCTTTACCGATAATGAGTTTAGAGACCTTGGTCTGCATGTCAGCAGTGATATCTCTGCATGCGATGTGCTCCTGGGTGTAAAAGAGGTCCATATTCCCGAATTGATCCCGGATAAAACCTATCTTTTTTTCTCGCATACCGCAAAAAAACAGTCGTACAACCGTTCCCTCCTTCAACATGTTGTTGAGAAGAAGATAACCCTCATTGATTACGAATACCTTACCGATCAACACGGGTTCAGACTGGTGGCATTCGGACGGTGGGCCGGAATTGTGGGTGCTTACAACGGGCTTAGAGCCTGTGGAGAAAGGTTTGGTGACTTTACCCTGAAACCAGCCCATGAATGCCATGACCTGGAAGAGATGCTGACCCATGTGAGTGCACTAAAACTGCCTCCACTGCGTATCCTCATTACCGGTGGCGGACGTGTCGCCCATGGAGCACTCGAAACCCTGGCTCCCCTTAACATCAAAGAGGTTTCACCCGGGGATTTCCTGCACAAAAAATACAACATGCCGGTCTTTTCCAGGCTCGATCCATGGCATTATACACGACGGAAAGACGGCACCGCCTTTGGCCCTGACGGATTTAACCATTTTATTCAGCATCCTCAAGAGTACGAATCTACATTCTTTCCCTATACAAAAAAAACAGACCTGTTTATTGCATCTCATTTCTGGGATCCCAAATCCCCGGTGTTTATGATACCAGAAGATTACCTCGCATCGGACTTTTCCATTAAGGTCATTGCCGATATAAGTTGTGATATCAAAAAGCCAATTCCCTCTACCCTGAGGGCATCCACCATCGCAGAACCATTCTATGGCTATGATCCACGATCCGGCCAGGAGAGCGATCCATTCAGCAAGGGAAATATCACGGTCATGGCTGTTGATAACCTTCCCGGGGAATTGCCGCGCGACGCATCGGTGGATTTTGGAAAAGCACTGATGGATAGCGTCTTCCCCTCACTGTTCGGAAAAGACCAGGAAAAAATCATCGAACATGCAACCATTGTGAAAAATGGGAAACTGACGAAGCGGTTTGAGTATTTGAAGGGGTTCCTGGAAGGGAAGGAGTGACTGGTAAAAAAGTCCACAGTCCACAGTCTCCAGTCCGCAGTCTAAAAATGGCAAAATTAACTTACATGATAAATAAGTATTTCATTATTATTCAGCTATTAATTAAAAGTTTTTAAAAATGAGATTTAAGAAATTAATTGCTTATCAAAAAGCATTCAGTTTAGCTTTAGAAATTCATCAGGTTTCAAAATCATTTCCAGATGAGGAAAAATATTCATTGACAGATCAGATTCGAAGATCGTCCAGATCAGTATGTGCTAATATTGCTGAAGGATATAGAAAAAGAAAGTATCCCAAACATTTTATCACTAAACTTACGGATGGTGATGCAGAAAATAGTGAAACCTTCGTTTGGTTGGAATTTGCATTTGCGCTTGAATATATTAATGGAGAAATGTATGATAAACTTATTGACCAGAACGAAGAAGTAGGTAAGCTAATAAATCATATGATCGACAATCCCGAGAAATTTTTATAACGAACTACACCTTCTTCATTGAATTTTAAGAATTCAATTAATAATTCATCGAGGTTTGTAAATTTTGTCTGAAGACTGGCGACTGAAGACTGCAGACTGAGGACTGCAGACTGGGGACTGTTGACTACAGACTGAGGACTGTTGACTGAAGACTGCAGACTTATTTCAAACCCCCTTCAACTTCCGGATCATTGCAACCGGATCATCCGCACTGAATACGGTATTACCCACTACGAACACATCCACTCCGGCATCCCGCAGTTTACCAATATTCTGAAGTCCGACACCACCATCCACCTGGATGAGTGAAGTGGATTCTGTCTGCCGGATCAGCTCCTTAAGCTTCCTGATCTTCTGGTAGCTCGATTCAATAAACGACTGTGCTCCAAAGCCCGGGTTTACCGTCATGTTCAATACCATATCCAGATCGGGAAGGATTGTTTCGAGGAGATGCACCGGGGTATGAGGATTGATGGCTACACCCGCATCCATGCCGAGTGATTTAATTGTCTGCACCGTACGGTGCAGGTGATTGCAGGTTTCGTAATGAATGGTGAGGATATCTGCTCCTGCTTCGTGAAACGATTCCAGATAACGGTCCGGATCCATGATCATCAGATGAACATCCAACGGCTTTTTTGCCACTTTTTTTATCTGTTTGATGATGTGGAAACCGAAGGTGATATTCGGTACAAAGGCACCATCCATGATATCCAGGTGGATCCAGTCAGCATTGCTTTGATTGATCATATCAATTTCTCCGGCAAGATTCAGAAAATCTGCCGTAAGGATAGAGGGGGCAATCAGATGGCTCATAAAGAAGGGGAATATATGGATTTTTGTTTCCGTAAAAATAGCGATAAAAAAAATAAAGAGAAAAACGAAATTCTCTCTTTATTTTCTAACGGTATAATTAAAACGATCCGGGTCGCGGATTTTCTCAGCCAAGATAGGTTTTCAGGATTTTACAGCGTGTCACATGTTTCAGCCGTTTAATGGCTTTCTCTTTGATTTGTCTCACCCGTTCGCGGGTTAAATTAAATTCTTCGCCAATCTCTTCCAGTGTGTGTGGGTGCTTCCCATTCAGTCCAAAATAGAGGCGCACGATATTTGCTTCCCTGTTAGTCAGGGTATTCAATGCTCTTTCAATCTCTTTTCTGAGCGAGTCTGTTAACAACTCTTTGTCCGGACTGGGAGCATCCAGGCTAAGCAGCACGTCGTACATATCCCCCTCTTCATCCTGCCCCAGCGGTGCATCCATCGACACATGCCGTCCGGCGCTCTTGATGGCGTCTTTCACGTCGCTGGGAGCAAGTTCAAGTGCAAAAGCAATTTCAACATTGGTGGGTTCCCTTTCAAATTGTTGCTCCAGTTCCGCAAGCGTTTTATTGATCTTGTTTATCGAACCGATCTTGTTTAATGGTAATCGCACGATTCTGGCCTGTTCGGCCAGAGCCTGCAAAATCGATTGCCTGATCCACCATACAGCATAGGAAATGAATTTGAATCCCCGGGTTTCATCAAAACGCTGGGCTGCTTTGATCAGTCCAAGATTCCCTTCATTGATCAGATCCGGCAGGCTCAACCCCTGGTTTTGATACTGTTTTGAAACGGAAACGACAAAACGCAGATTCGCTTTAACAAGACGATTCAATGCTTTTAAATCACCTTTATGTATCCTTCTCGCAAGCTCCACCTCTTCCTCAGCAGTAATCAATTCAACCTTGCCGATTTCATGAAGGTATTTATCAAGGGAAGGGGTTTCCCGGTTGGTAACCTGTTTGATGATCTTAAGTTGCCTCATGCAAGGGTGGGGTTTAGGACTACGACTTATACGTTTAACAAAAATAAAAGGTTTCGAAGAATAACAGAAAAAAATGAAAAAAAATAGAGTTTAATAATTATTTTAAATTACTGATAAACAAGTAGATATTTATCTTTTGTCATTACATTGCTTCATAATGGAGCAATTCGGGTGTAACAATCACCCTTTCCGGGAGATAAAATCTGTTTTTTTTATGATTTTCTTTGTCAGTATTCAGGATTTCTGTAATATTGCATATAATTTCCATTTCAAATTTCTATTTGGTCATTTCCTTATACCCGTTTTATTAAAGTCGTATTATTATTCCCGGTGGATTAATAAATCAGTATATCCTTATTATTAGTAAAAGAGAATTGACCCGCACAAACACTTCCAATCTAATTTTATGTATGACATTCTTGAATTGAACAAAAAGCTCTTACAGGATCTTCGTGAAATAGCAAAAGAATTGAAGATCAAAAGAGTAGAGTCCCTTCGGAAACAGGATCTGATCTACAAGATTCTGGATCAGCAGGCCATATCAGCAACCGAATCCAAACCAGGGGAGAAGAAGCCTTCGAAAGAGAGGAAACCCCAGGCAGAGAAATCAAAACGGGAATCGGGAAAAGCCAAACGTGAAAAATCACAGGCCAGGAGAGAGCGCAAACCGGTAAAACTTTTCAGCTCAGACATTGTGGATGAGCAGGTTCCTGATCATCCAATCGACAGGGAACAGGATGATGTGGCTGAATCCGGGACCATTCCATCTGAAGAATATATCGCTCCCCAGGTGAAAGAGCAAAGGCGGGAGGTACCTGAAAAAAAGCCCCGGGAAGATGAGTTGGGTAAAAAACCCGAGAAACGGGATAAAAGTTATGATTTTGATGGGATAATTCTCAGTTCGGGTGTTCTTGAGATCATGCCGGACGGATATGGTTTCCTGCGCTCGGCCGATTTCAATTACCTCAACTCTCCCGATGATATTTACGTTTCACAATCCCAGATCAAACTGTTCGGTTTGAAAACCGGAGATAGTGTTAAAGGATCCATCCGGCCACCCAAGGATGGAGAAAAATATTTCCCGTTGATCAAGGTGGAGGAGATCAATGGCAGGTACCCGGACTATATCAGGGACAGGGTGCCCTTTGATTACCTGACGCCCCTTTTTCCGGATGAAAAATTTACGCTTACCCAACCCGGCGAGGGCAGTCTTTCGGTGAGGGTGATTGATATGTTTACCCCGATTGGCAAAGGGCAGCGGGGACTGATCGTTGCCCAGCCAAAGACAGGGAAGACCATTCTCCTGCAGGAGGTGGCCAATGCTATTGCCAAGTATCAGCCTGAGGTCTATTTGATGATCCTCCTGATTGATGAACGGCCGGAGGAGGTTACCGATATGCAACGCAATGTTAACGGTGAAGTCATTGCATCGACCTTTGATGAACCGGCTGAACGGCATGTCCGGGTAGCAAACATTGTCTTGGAAAAGGCGAAAAGGTTGGTTGAATGCGGGCATGATGTGGTTATTTTACTCGATTCGATCACCCGTTTGGCTCGTGCTTTTAATACCATCTCCCCTGCATCCGGTAAGGTGTTATCGGGAGGAGTGGATTCCAATGCCCTCCACAAACCCAAACGGTTTTTTGGTGCTGCCAGGAATATTGAGGATGGCGGTTCACTGACCATCATCTCTACAGCACTGACCGAGACCGGCTCAAAGATGGATGATGTGATTTTCGAGGAGTTTAAGGGGACCGGTAACATGGAGCTTCAGCTTGACCGTAAACTTTCAAATAAACGGATCTTCCCCTCCATCGATATCCCTGCATCAAGCACACGACGTGAAGATCTTCTTCTGGATAAAAACATCCTGAATAAGATCTGGGTTTTGCGGAATTACCTGACCGATATGAATGCGGTTGAAGCCATGGAGTTTTTGCGTGACAGGTTAATGCAAACCGAATCGAATGAGGAGTTCCTGATCTCCATGAACAGCGATTAAGAACCTTCTACGATAAGCTGACAAATTTCATAGATTATCCCTTTTCTTCCAATTATTTTTGCTCCAATTTCCTGAATATTGAGAGCCATTTAGCAGGTTTGTATCGTTCCCAACCCGGTTGCCCGGACGCTTGGGTGAATGCAATTTAATAGTGAATTGAAAAATTGTGTTATAAATCAGGTTTATGAAATTCCATATCCAAACAATTTGTATTAATTTTATAGGTTCTGGACGAAAAAAATAAACGTTTGTTATTTAAATACTTAAAGAGATAAAAATGGCTAAGAAAAAGAATTTTGTTACCTGTGATGGGAACTATGCAGCATCTTATATTGCTTATATGTTCAGTGAGGTTGCAGCGATATATCCCATTACACCCTCATCCAATATGGCTGAAAATATTGATGAGTGGGCAGCTCATGGGAGAAAAAACATTTTCGGAGAAGAAGTAAAGGTGGTTGAGATGCAATCGGAAGGCGGAGCCTCCGGAGCTGTTCATGGTTCACTTCAATCGGGTGCATTGACCTCAACCTATACGGCTTCACAGGGTTTGCTGCTCATGATCCCGAACATGTATAAAATTGCGGCTGAACTTTTGCCGGGTGTTTTTCACGTGAGTGCAAGAAGTGTGGCAGCCCATGCTCTTTCCATTTTTGGAGATCATAGTGACGTGTATGCCACCCGTCAAACGGGGTTTGCCCTGCTTTCCAGTGGCAGCATTCAGGAGATTATGGACCTTGCCGGGGTTGCACACCTCAGTGCCATCAAGACCAGGATCCCCTTTCTTCATTTTTTTGACGGATTCAGGTCCTCTCATGAAGTGCAAAAGGTAGATGCCTTTACCAATGAAGATTTTGCCTCGCTGATTGATTATGAATCGCTGCAGAAATTCAGGAATTCGGCCCTGAATCCGGAGCATCCGGTTACACGGGGAACTGCTCAGAACCCGGACATTTTCTTCCAGGCAAAAGAGTCGATCAACAGGTTCTATGAGCCGGTAGATGATGTCGTCGAACAGTACATGAATGAGATAAAGAAGATGACAGGCAGGGAATACCATCCGTTCCGTTATTATGGTGACCCCAATGCCGAGAACGTTATAGTGGCCATGGGATCTGTGACAGAAACCATCATGGAGGTGGTTGATTACCTGACCGCGAAAGGCGAGAAAGTTGGACTGGTGGTGCCTCATCTTTACCGACCCTTCTCTGAAAAGTATTTCTTTAAGGCCATGCCCAAATCGGTCAAACGAATTGCCGTACTCGATCGTGCCAAAGAACCCGGTGCTCTTGGAGAACCCCTCTATCTTGATATCAGGGAGATCTATTTTGAAAAATCAGAGCGACCACTCATTGTTGGCGGACGGTACGGATTGAGCTCGAAGGATACCACTCCGGCACAGATCATCTCCGTGTATGACAACCTGAAACTCGAGAAACCCAAAACCGGATTTACCGTGGGAATAGAAGATGATGTTACTTTTCTTTCCCTGCCTCTGGGCCCGGAAGTAAGCGTTAGCCCCAAAGGAAGTTTTGAAGCTAAATTTTATGGCCTCGGTGCAGATGGTACTGTGGGAGCCAACAAAAACTCCATCAAGATCATCGGAGATAGTACCGATAAGTATGCACAGGCCTACTTTGCGTATGATTCGAAAAAATCAGGTGGTATTACCGTCTCCCACTTACGTTTCGGTGATCACCCCATACGTTCAACCTATCTGGTTAATACACCCAGTTTCGTGGCATGCCATGTGCCATCGTATCTTACAAAATACGATATGTTGAAAGGGTTGAAAAAAGGAGGAACATTTCTCCTGAACAGCATATGGGATGAGGAAGAGACCAAAAAACGGATCCCCGATCACATGAAAAAGTTCATGGCGGAAAACGATATAAAATTTTATATGATCAATGCAACCGAAATTGCAGAAAAGATCGGACTTGGAGGAAGAACCAACACCATCATGCAGTCGGCCTTCTTCAAAGTGTCAGAGGTCATTCCCTATTCGCTTGCCGTGGATCAAATGAAGAAAGCAATTGTAAAAACCTATGGTGCCAAAGGTGAAGAGATTGTTCGCATGAACCATGAGGCAGTGGACCAGGGTGGTGAAGTGATCGAAGTCAAGATCCCGGATGAGTGGAAGAAAGTAACGATTACCAAGGAAGAAGATACCCGGGACCTGCCCGATTTTATAAAGAAAGTGTTCGAACCGATAAACAGTCTCCGTGGTGATGATCTGCCGGTGAGTGCATTTCTTGGCAGGGAAGACGGTTCTTTCCCTCCAGGGACAACACAATATGAAAAAAGAGGCGTTGCTGTACATGTACCGGAATGGCAACCTGAGAATTGCACTCAGTGTAATCAGTGTGCATTTGTTTGTCCCCATGCTGCCATCCGCCCATTCCTCCTTACAGACGACGAGGTGGCAAACCTGCCCGAAGGAACGACTACCCTTGAAGGGAAAGCCCAACTGAAAGGATATCACTTCAGGATCCAGGTGAGTGTGCTCGACTGTACCGGTTGTGGTAACTGTGCAGATGTTTGTCCATCAAAAGAGAAATCCCTCGTCATGAAACTGCTCGGTACACAGATGGATGAGGCAGAAAGATGGAACCACATGCACAATGTCATCGGGTATAAAGATACCGTGGTACCAAAGGACAAGACCGTTAAAAACAGTCAATTCTCTCAGCCTTTGTTTGAGTTCTCAGGAGCCTGTGCCGGATGTGGTGAAACACCCTATATTAAGGTGATCACTCAGTTGTTTGGCGACAGGATGATGATCGCTAATGCCACGGGATGTTCATCCATTTATGGCGGAACAGCTCCTGCTACTCCCTATTGTACTAACAGGAACGGTAAAGGTCCTGCCTGGGCAAATTCACTTTTCGAAGACAATGCCGAGTATGGCTATGGTATGGCACTGGGCGTTTCTAAACTGAAAGCCAGAATCGCCCGAATCATGCAGGAGAACATGAACGATAAGTTCTCGAAAGCTACCATTGAAGCCTGCAAAGAGTGGATCGAAGCAAAGGACGATGCGGAGGGATCTAAAGAGGCATCGGCAAAGGTTATTCCCTTGTTGAAAAAAGAGAAAGATCCAGTAGCAAAAGAATTGCTGGCTCTCGAACAATACTTTATTAAGAAATCAGTCTGGGTAATCGGTGGAGATGGGTGGGCCTATGATATCGGTTACGGAGGACTTGACCATGTGATTGCTTGCGGTGATGATATAAACATGCTGGTACTGGATACGGAAGTCTATTCAAATACCGGAGGACAGTCGTCAAAAGCTACACCGATTGGTGCTGTTGCCAAGTTTGCTGCTGCCGGTAAAAGGATCCGGAAGAAAGACCTTGGAGCCATGGCCATGACGTATGGTTATGTCTATGTTGCACAGGTAGCTATGGGTGCCAGCCAATCGCAGTTCTTTAAAGCCATAAAAGAGGCAGAAGCCTATGCCGGACCCTCTCTCATTATTGCCTACTCACCCTGTATTAATCATGGCTTGAGAAGAGGAATGAACAAATCTCAGGATGAGGAGAAAATTGCCGTACAATCCGGGTACTGGCACCTCTACCGATTTAATCCAATGCTTGAAACTGAAGGTAAAAATCCATTTACCCTCGATTCAAAAGAACCGGATTGGTCTACATTCCAGGATTTTCTGAATTCGGAAGTGAGGTACACCTCCCTGAAAAAGTCGTTCCCCGGTGAAGCTGCAGCTTTGTTTAAATTAGCTGAGGAAAATGCACGCTGGAGGTATAACTCCTATGTGAGAATGACAGCAATGGATTATTCGCAATAATTTTTTTAACTAAAAAATGAATGGTTCAGGGCAGAATGCTTGGTATTGATTATGGACGGAAGCGTGTGGGAATAGCAGTTTCCGACCCTGGCGGGATGATTGCCAATGGATTGAAAACCGTTCCATCAGCTGAGATATGGGAATTCCTGGAGGAGTACCTCTCCAGGGAAGAGGTGATACGATTTGTTGTAGGATATCCAAGGAAACTGAACAATGATCCTTCACAGGCGATTGAATTTATTAATCCGTTTATTCGCAAATTGAGGAATAAGTATCCCTCTATTCCGGTTGAGCTTGTGGATGAACGATTTACTTCCAGTCTTGCCAGGCAAGCAATGATAGACGGTGGGCTTAAGAAAAAGGACAGGCAGGATAAAGCGCTAATCGATACCATCAGTGCTGCAATTATTCTGCAGTCATTCCTTGACCACCAGACTGCTGAAAATATAAAATGAACAGGCAATGGTATTTCCAATTGTTGTATATGGTCACCCGGTCCTCAGGAAGAAGGCCCGGGAGCTCCGGAAAGATGAGGAGGGGCTGCAGGAGTTCATAAACAGCCTGTGGGAAACCATGTACGTCTCCGATGGTCTCGGACTTGCTGCACCCCAGGTGGGTAAATCCGTCCGGCTTTTCGTGATCGATGCAAACAGCCTGTCCGATAATGACCCTTCGCTGAAAGGGTTCAAAAAAGCATTTATAAACCCACAGATCATTGAAAGAACAGGCATGTTGAGCCCGTTTAACGAAGGGTGTTTGAGCATCCCGAACATTCGGGAAGATGTGACCAGGGAACCGGGGATAAGAATCCGGTACTATGATGAGAATTTTGAATTACACGATGAGCAATATGACGGGATCGCCTCCCGCATCATTCAGCATGAGTATGACCACCTGGAAGGGATACTCTTTACCGATCTGGTGCAGCCACTTAAGAAGCGACTACTCAAGAATAAACTGAATGCCATATCGAAGGGTAAATTCGAAGCAAGTTACAAAACCATTCTTCCCAAAAAGAAACTGAATTCAGAGATCCTCCAGTAAAAAACCTATCTGAGCGGATAGCGCTGGAAGATCCGGTTTGCTTTCATCAGGATATCAACATATTGTGCACGCTTATAAGCGTAAGGGTCGGTGATGTTTTTCCTGGATAATATTCCCTTAAAATCGGTGATCGATTCATATTTTTTTGCATCCATCCATTCCTCCAGTGACCTGATCATCTTTCCAATCTGTTCCGGTTTGTTCCTGTAGAGGGTACTGACCACCTGTACGGTGTCGGCTCCGGCGAGCAACATCTTAACCACATCAGCACCTTCAAAAATACCGGTATTACTGCATACCTGGGCTTTGATGTTACCATACAATAACCCGGCAAACCGCAACGACAGGCGGCTGTCTTCGATATTGCTCAGGTTCCAGGGGAAGTGCAATTCTTCCGATTCAACATCAATATCGGGCTGGAAGAGCCGGTTGAACAGAACAAAAGCATCGGCACCCGCTTTATCCATCTCGGCAATGACCTTAAGGGGATTTGTATAGAACGGGCTGAGTTTCACGCTGACCGGTATACCGACTTTGGCTTTGACTTTTTTAAGAATGGCCACCTGTTCATCAACGATCTCCTTTCCATCTTTATCAAAATCCCTGGGTGTTGCATAGAAGTTCAATTCCAGAGCATCAACACCGGTTTTTTCAAGTTCCACGGCATATTCGGCCCAGGTAACTTCATATACGCAATTGAGGCTGGCGATAACGGGAATATTGACTTCTTTTTTCAGGTTTTTCAGGTTCAGTAAATGTTCTTCCGGGCCGGCATGCTGAAGGTCGGGAAAAAGCGTTATCATCTCTGCGTGGATCTCATTGTATTCCTCGAGGTCCTGCTGCATTTCAAGGCTTTCCAGCTGAACCTGTTCCTCGAAAAGGGATTTGTAAACAATAGCAGCTGCTCCTGCCTGTTCCAGTTTTTTAACGGTGTTCACATCAGTAACAAGATTACTGGCACCGACAATGATGGGATTTTTTAATTCAATACCCATATAACTACTTGAAAGATTGGCCATTTTATGATATTTTTTTTAGAATTAATCCTTGTTTTTCAGGTTGTTAAAAATAGCCAACTTGGACTTACTTTCCAAATTTATTTTGGCAGCCTGGGAAAAGGATTCTCTTCCAATACGGTTTTTCCTGGTGGGTACATGTAGCGTTTTTTTTGTACATTTATATCTACCCGGATAGATCTGTTTTTCATGATTTCAGAGCAAGAATTACGGCAGTGGCCCTATGTCCGCCTCCTCCTACCATTTGTTGCTGGTGTCCTTTTCCAGTCATATCTTCCTTTACCCTGCACAGGAACGCTGGTACTGTTTGCCCTGTCCACCATTTCCCTTTTTTTAGTTTTTGCCTGGCAGAAAGCATCACCCGATTATCATAGACGATGGTTATTTGGTGTTACACTGAATATCATGCTTTTCTTCCTTGGTTGCTCTCTGTTATCCATTAAAGAAAACCGCGTAAATTTCACACATTATGGCATGAGAGAGGGCCAGATAATTGCCGTGGTTACCGAAATGCCGGAAGAGAAACCCAGGTCATATAAAGCAATTCTTAAGGTACGGCAAATTAAATCTCCTGAAGGTTGGGAAAATACCAGAGGCAGTGCTTTGGTCTACTTTGAAAAAGATTCAGCCGTCAGGGATTTGTTCATTGGTGATCAACTTAAGATAGAGGGAGAATTTCAGGAAATTCCTTTCTACAACAATCCGTATGAGTTTGATTACAGAAGGTACCTGTACCGTCGTGGAATCTACTGCCGGATGTACCTGCGATCTGAGGATTGGGAACGAATAGCGGTAAACAAAGGGAATACACTGCGGCTGACCTCTGCAAAAATGCGGCATCACCTGCTGGGCATTTATCAGAAATTTCATTTTGGGGAGGAAGAGATAGCTATCGCCGGTGCATTGACCCTGGGATTCAGGGATAAACTGGATGATAGCCTGCAGGATCTGTATAAGAATGCAGGGGTGATGCATGTCCTGGCAATATCCGGGTTGCATGTTGGCATTTTATACTTTCTTTTATTCTATCTCCTGGGCTTTCTCGGAAAATTCAGGAGTGGCAGGATCATACGGGCTTCTTTGATCATTTTGTTCCTCTGGTTCTTCGCGTTCCTGACCGGTTTATCACCTTCGGTAATGCGGGCTGCCACCATGTTCAGTTTTGTTACCATCGGACAATCGTTAAAACGACCGGGAAATGTGTACAATACCATTGCTGCTTCCGCCTTCTTTCTTCTGCTAATCAATCCTTACCTGATCATGGAAGTTGGCTTCCAGCTCTCCTATATTGCTGTTACCGGAATCATTTTCTTTCAACCCCGGTTTTATCGCCTGTTTAGAAGCCGGTTCTGGGTTGCTGATAAGGTATGGGGGCTAATAACTGTATCGCTGGCTGCACAGTTATCTACATTTCCGATAACCATCTACTATTTCCATCAGTTCCCAAACTATTTCATCATCAGTAATATCGTTGTTATTCCATTTGTTACCGTTATACTCTACCTGGGAGTACTTTTATTCCTTTTCTCTTTCCTGCCACCGGTTGCCGCACTACTCGCCTGGCTCATGAATCAGTCCATCGGCATATTGAATAGTATCCTTGAACTGATCACAGGTCTGCCTCATGCTCTGACAGCAGGAATCTCAAACAGCATTCTTGAAACACTTCTCATTTATAGCATAATCCTGGCACTTTCCCTGTTTCTTATCCGGAAGAAGAGCCGGTATATTTTCTGTTTTTTCACTGCGGTTGCCCTGTTCCTGTCGATTAATGGATATTCTATTTTTCGTACCAAACATCAGAAGGTTATTGCAGTATATCATGTTGAAAGAACGACTGCTATCGGATTTATAGACGGGGGGAAAGCCTGGTTAGCCGGCGATTTCGATACAACGGAAAGTCAGGAAAATGTACTGTATTATGTATCGAATCATTTTAACCGGCTCAAGGTTCGTCAATGGAATTATATCACCCTGGAAGAGCACGGGAATGATATGGAAGCCCCTGGCCTGACTGATCCGGAGGATGGTCCGGTTATCAGTGGGAATTTCATTTGGTTTCATGGAAGGAGGATTTGCCTGATTGATGGCGAATGGCCTGACAGACATCCGGAAAAGACACCCTATGATCTGGATTGTGTTATCATCAGGCACGATCCGGAAATCCCACATGACGGGTTCTTTGAGCATTTCAGGGTGAGGCAGATAGTCCTCGATCCTTCCATTTCATTCTATTGGGAAGAGGTAATGAAGGAGAAATGTGTTGAACTGGAAATCCCCTGTTATGTTGTCAGGACAGAGGGTGCCTGGATCCGGAATATTAGCGAAGTATGGTTATAATGAACGAAAAGCCGTTGCGGATGCATTTATTATTACCGGATGCGGGCCTGGAAAAGGGGTAAAAAAAATGAGATTGTGTTAGAATATTCGAAGGATAATGTATTATTTTGCCCTTCGAATAGAGACCAATAGCCATTCCAGATGAAAATTGTCATAGCAGGAGCCGGAGAAGTGGGATCTCACCTGGCAAAAATGCTGAGTAATGAGGACCACGAGATTACCGTCATCGATCCTGACGAATCGAGGCTAAAATCGATTGAAGCTGCACTGGATATCCTGACTCTGGTTGGTTCATCTACCTCTTTTCATACCCTTAAGGAGGCAAAAATCAAACAGGCAGACCTGTTCATTGCAGTATCTCATTCCGAAGATATTAACATCACATCTGCCATTATAGGGAAACACCTCGGTGTGAAGAAGACCATTGCAAGAGTGGATAATCCCGAATACCTCCTGCCTTCTTTCAAAGAGCATTTCACGAACCTGGGGATCGACTACCTTATCTATCCGGAGCGCATTGCTGCCCAGGAGCTTGTTGGACTCCTGCACCAATCCGAAACAACCGAATTTTTTGAGTTCTCAGGTGGGAAACTGTCCCTCTTTGTGTTCAAGCTCGACGAAAATGCTCCGGTCATTAATAAAACACTGGGTGAGCTGACCAGGGTAGACCAGTCAATGGAGTACCGCACCATTGCCATAACAAGAAACGGGGAGACGATCATTCCGCGGGGTAATGACCGTTTTGAAGTCAACGACATGGTGTACATTGTATCAACCCGGTCGGGACTTCAGGAGGTTTTTAGCCATATAGGCAAAAAGAAGTTTGGCATTAGGAACCTTATGATTCTCGGAGGTAGCCGTATCGGGAAAAAAACGGCACTCGAGCTGCAGCGGGAATTTAACATTAAAATGATTGAGATCGATAAAAATAAATGCGACCAGCTGGCTGATGAACTGGAAGATACACTGGTAATCAATGGTGATGGCAGGGACACTGACCTGTTGTGTGATGAGGGTCTCAGAAACATGGATGCTTTTGTTGCCGTTACGGGAAATTCTGAAGCCAACATTTTATCCTGCCTCTTTGCCCAGAAAATCGGTGTTAAAAAGACGATCGCTGAAATAGAAAACATACAGTACATCGGTTTGGCTGAAAATATCGGGGTAGATACGGTGATAAACAAGAAGCTGATCACAGCCAGTAAGATATTCCGGTTTACCATGAGGGCGGAGGTGTCGAGGATCAAATACCTGACTGTATCTGATGCTGAAGTACTGGAATTTGTGGTGAAAGAGGGTGCAAAGGTTACTCTGGGAGCACTCAAGGATATCGGTTTTCCGAAAGATGCAAGCATCGGGGGTATCATTCGTGGTAAATCCGCGTTTATTGCCAAGGGCGATACGGAGATAAAGCCAAACGATCGGGCGGTTGTTTTTGCCCTGCCTACTGCAATCACCAAGATCGAAAAGTTCTTTTAGCCATTTCGTGGTAATGATAAACTTCAAAATCATTCTGAAGGTCTTGAGTACCCTGATTTTTCTGGAAGGGATCTTTATGCTTTTTGGAGTTCCTTTTTCGCTCTATTACCGGGATAGTGACCTTGTATCGCTTCTGATCTCCTCACTGATCACTGTTGCTGCCGGAGGTTCAGGCAGATTCCTGACGAGGAAAGCCCTGCCTAACCTGGGTAAACGGGAAGGGTACATCATCGTTTCGGTTGGGTGGATCCTTTTTTCATTTTTCGGATCCATACCGTTTATCATCAGCGGAGCAATACCCTCCTTCACCGATGCCTTTTTTGAAACTATGTCGGGTTTTACCACCACAGGGGCATCCATCCTGAACGATATCGAAGCCATGCCTCACGGTTTACTGGTTTGGCGCAGCATGACCCAGTGGCTGGGTGGTATGGGAATCATTGTGCTGTCCATTGCTATTCTGCCTTTGCTTGGTGTAGGGGGAATGCAGCTTTTCATCGCAGAAGTACCCGGTCCTGCACCGGACAAATTGCATCCGCGGGTGAAGGATACGGCAAAACGACTATGGGCAATCTATATTATTTTTACCGGTGCAGAAACCATCCTTCTGCTTTTTGGTGGAATGAGCCTGTTTGATGCTGTATGCCATTCGTTTACCACCATGGCTACCGGAGGGTATTCGACCAAGCAGCTCAGCATTGCCTACTTTACTTCCCCTTATATTCATTATGTTATCACCTTTTTTATGTTTCTTGCCGGTACCAATTTCACCCTCTCCTATTTTGCCCTGCACCTGCGGTTCGATAAAGTTTGGAAGAATGAAGAATTCAGGTTTTATGTGGGCTTTGTTATGCTTTCTATCCTGGTGGTAATGGGCGGTTTACTGATTACCCAGGACATTACCGTTGAGAAATCATTCCGGGATGCGGCATTTCAGGTCGTCTCAATTATCACCACTACCGGATACGTAACGATTGATTACATGCAATGGTCTCCATTCCTCGTGATCCTTTTACTTATCCTGATGTTTTCAGGTGGATCAGCAGGATCGACTGGAGGAGGTATTAAAATGATGAGGATACTACTGCTGTTTAAAAACGGTTTGCTTGAACTGAAAAGACTGATCCATCCCAAAGCCGTGATACCTGTGCGGTTTAACCATAAAGCCGTTTCACCCCAGATCATATCCAATATCCTTGCTTTTGTCGTTTTCTATATGCTGATTACCGGGTTAAGTGTTGTTGTTATGGGTTTGCTGGGATGTGATCTGGATAGTGCTTTCGGTTCCGTTGCTGCCTCACTGGGGAATATTGGCCCTGGGATTGGTAGAGTGGGACCAGCGGAAAATTATTATTTTCTGCCTGACTTCGGAAAATGGTTTTTATCCTTCCTGATGCTCCTGGGGCGGCTGGAAATGTTCACGGTTCTTGTTCTTTTCTCGCCTTCCTTCTGGAAGAAATAGGTACTTCTTTCAATCTATATGGACTGTAATAGAATCAAGCTTATGTAGGTTGATCCTGCCTGCGGCAGGCAAGGCAGGCGGGTCTTTGGCAGATCACTATGTGAAGTCCGGGGCACGACTCTTGATTCATCTGGCAAATGTTCGGTCCAGGAAGCGATTTCCCGTTGTTGAATATGGCAGTTGGCCCGTTTTATATGGTAATCGATCAACCCCGGGTTACGTCCTGATAGCATTATCAGGACTCACCCGGGGCTATTAATTGTTTATCCCCTCCGGGGATAATTAATCAAAAAAGATAAGGAATTTAAATACACTTTTAAAGTGACTTTGTGAAACGCAAAAATAGAACTTTTCAGTACTCCAGGATTCCCAATCCCTGCCTCTCGATCACCGGTTCCTCAAACGTGCAGTTGACTATGGTTGAGGCTTCGTTGTTCCCATATCCACCGTGGATAATGATATCGACTTTGTCTTTGTACTTTTCGTAGATCAGTTCC
>Ga0315553_10001517_pt1 | contig 19194 bp, 15 predicted proteins | sample SalMarSW160140MG_FD_203099 | JGI IMG/M metagenome (GOLD analysis project Ga0315553, IMG submission 203099) | Salt marsh sediment microbial communities from the Plum Island Ecosystem LTER, Massachusetts, United States - Salt Marsh Sediment SW1601-40 ... | reverse complement strand
GACAGAGTGGAACCGGATCGAGCGATTCCGCGGCCGCGCCGATGTGCCGCTGAACCGCATGGGGATCGCCCAGGCCGAAGCCACGGCGCGCCGCTTGGCCCGGGAGCCGAAGCCCGCCGCCGTCTACAGCAGTCCCCTCTCCCGGGCTGCGTTAACGGCCGCCAAGATCGCCGGATTCCATGGCCTGACGGTTCGGCTCCATGACGGTCTGATCGACATCGACTACGGTCAGTGGCAGGGACTGACCCCCCGGCAGGTGGGGGAGCGCTGGCCCGAACAGCTGGATGCCTGGTACAACGCACCCCAGGCGGCCCGGATCCCTGCGGGGGAGGACCTCCAGGTCGTGCGGGATCGGGGGATGGAGACGGTCCGGGAACTGGTTCGGGAGCACGGAGAGGCGACGATCGTTCTGGTGGCCCACACCGTGATGAACCGGCTGATCCTGCTGGGAGTTCTGGGCCTGGGAAATGACCGCTTCTGGGATCTGGGTCAGGAGCCCTGCGCGATCAATCGCATTTCCGTCCGGGAAGGTGGGTTTGCGCTGGTGAGCCTGAACGACACCTGCCACCTGGAGGAGCTTTAGAGTGTCAGGGCATTGTTTACGGTGATGGTCCGGCCGACCAGGCGCTGAATTTTGTAGAGCATCGCCTTGCGCAGCCTTTCCTCCTCACAGTTCTGGAAGTTGCAGTAGAACTCTTCCTTCTCCACTTCGCAGAGAATTCCCCGCTCGTCGAAGTAGTTGGACTGCTCCGGCGCTTCCCGGTTCCCTCCCGCGCCGAATCGTCCCCAGTCCAGCCAGCCGACCGCGACGTTGTAGTCCGTGCCGATGTTGTCGACACCCCGGTCAGTCAGACGGATCTTCACGTAGTAACGGGTACCGGCAAACCAGAAGGTGAGAACCCCTTCCCGTTTATCCAGCTGATCCATTTCCACATCGAGGTCGGTTTGTTTTTTGAACTTGGCCAGGCAGGATTTTATGAACTCGAGTTTTTCCAATCCCTGCTTGAACTTTCCCTGCACGGCTCTCATTTCATCAACTTCCATCTTGTAGTCCTCTCTGCCCCATTATACAGATCGGCTGGGTTCGATCAATCCGGCCGGGGTGCCCTTTAGAGGTGCTCTTTAAAAGACGTAGGCAATACCCCCGATATGGTAGCTGGTGGATCCCGAGCTGGTCTCGCCGTATTTGAACCGGTAGGACAGTCCCCAGTGTCTGGTGAAAAAGACATTGACCATGCTGTCCACCGTGGAAAAATAGTCGTCGGCGTTGAAGGTTCCGCGGTACTTTGCATCGACAGTGATGAAGTGGAAGATGGAAACGCTGGTATTTATCCCGGCGATTCCGAAAGACTGGTAATCGTCTGTCGGGTCGTCGAGCGAAAGCGGAGGACCGGAAGAAAGATTTCCTCTAACCCACTGCGGCTGAACACCCGCCCAGGGCAGCAGGGACACGCTGAGCCTATCATTGCCGAAGGTGAAATATCTGCCGAATCGTGCGTAGGGCACGATGATATTGTTCAGCATCTCGAAGGCGGTTATTGGCGCTGGTAAGTTGTCCCCAGCATCCATATCGAGGCGGATATACTCGATGCCGGTGCCGACGACGAATTTTCCCCGCTCCTGCACGCCGAAATAGTAATCGAAGATGAAATGCCCGCCCCATAGAGTGCTGTAGTTGATGTCCGAAGCCTGGTAGAGGAAGGTGTTCCACTGGTATCGGTCCGGATTGATCCACTGGAAATATAGACCTTTCATCAGTTTGGAATCATCCAAGTTTAGACCATGATCCTTATAGACATTGGCAACGTAACCCAGGTATGGGGCTACGATCCGGATATCCTCCGACTCAGCACCCACAGCGGCTGTCACGAAAAGAATAATCAGCATGGCAAGAACAATAGTGGATCTATACTTTTTCATTGGTAATCTCCTGATTGTGTATCTGAACACAATGCCGACCTCAATATTGAATGTCAATAAATGCTACATGTCAACCGTGCTCCCGCACCGTGCGGATCAGGAAGGGCAGGTTCATGCAGAACATGAAGGTCGAGGTGGCGAAGGAGCCAACCACTACGTACCAGGGATGTCCGCCGATGGACAGATGGGCGAACAGGGGAATGTCCAGGATGAAGCTGGAAAGCAGCACGATGAAGGGCGTCAGAACCACCGACATCACCGGTATCCAGCGCCCGAATTTGTACGAAAAGCCCTTGAAAAATTTGAGCACGATCACGCCTCCGAGCAGCAGTGCCAGAAGGTACTCAACGGGCACGAAGAAGATGAACAGCCCCAGCACGGCGGCCAACCCCCCGCCGCCCTTGAAGTTGTAGAACAGCGGCTTCATGTGTCCCAGCACCGCGGCCATGCCGACCAGAAAGAGGGCCCAGAAATCGGCGTAGGTATCGCCGGAAAAGAAGAGCAGCCGACCCAGCAGGATGGGAAGGAAACTCTTCAGAGCGTCCATCAGCCCCACCAGCAGACCCCAGGCGGGTCCGACGTTGCGGAATACGTTGGCTGCCCCGGGGTTGTGGCTGTCCAGCTCTCGGATGTCACGGCCCTTTAGCGGGCGGGTAACGATGATGGCATAATTCACCGAACCGCTGAGGTAGCCTGCCACCAGCATGAGCAGAAGAAAGAGGAAATACAGCATCAAGAGATACACCCCCTGGCTGGGCGCCTGCCGGAATACCGGCACAACCGTCATTCCACGGCCACGATCAGCAGGCTGCCGCTCTGGCCGCCGTAGTGGAACTCCACTTCCAAAGGATTCTCCGGCCGCCGAATGAGCCGTTCCAGCTCGGCCTTGCAGGACTGATCGAAGGCGTCACTGTAATAGAAGGATATACATCCGGCTTCGCCGAACTCGAGTCCGGCCAAGCCGCGCTCCACCGCTGGCACCAGGGATGCGTCCACGGCCAGGATATCTTCTCCGCGAAGCACGAAAAAGTCTCCCTTCTTTATCTCCACATCGCCGTAGCGGGAATCCCGATTGCTGAGGTAGACCTTCAGGCAGACGGCCACACCCAGGCCGTCCCGCATGCTGCTGATGTTCTGCTGCGGTGAATCCTCCCCATTGAAACCGTACAGAGCCGTGATACCCTGCACTACGTTTTCAGTGGGCACCAGGAAAACCTGCTTGCTCGAATTTTTTTGAGCCAGCATGGCCGCGGGGATGATGTTCTTCTCATTGGGCAGGACGATGATATTTTCAGTGTCCATCCCCTCCAGGTATTCGAGTATCTCCCCGCTGGAGGGCAGTTGATCACCGTACTGCAGACAGGCTGCAGCCTCCAGGTCGTAAAAAATGTCTTTGAAACCGGAACCCGGAACAACGGCCAGCACGCTCGTTGCCCCGTGGTCGGGAAGGATCTTAACTCCCGCGTTGATCTGCTCGGCCATGTCGTCGACCTTGGAGGCCAGGATCGTCCCGTGTTTGGCCATCCTGGCTCTGATCTCCTCCGGTGCGTTGCTGTGGATATGCAGTTTGATGTATTCCTCTTCCTGGATCAAAGCGATGCTGTTGCCCCGCTGCTCCAAAAAAGCTTTGAGCTCCGGCCAGGGTAACTCCCCCTTCTTCTGCACCGTCAGTTCCGTGCAGAAGCGGTAACACAGGGATCCCTCATCCGTCTCTGCTATATTCGGGTCCGGCTGGAACCGGTAGTCCTGCTCTTTTTCGCTCTTCAGTTCGCCGCCGATCAGTCCCTGCCTCATGCCTTCGACCACGAAGATGAAGCCCAGGCCGCCGGCATCGACCACCCCTGCCCGGGCCAGCACGGGCAGCAGGCGGGGCGTTTCGAATATCTTTTCCCGGCCGCGATCCAGGGCGGATTTGAGAAGCTCCGCGATATCACCGGATTCGCTCTCTCCCATGGCTTCGGCCATGGCCGTGATGATGGTGACCATGGTCCCTTCCACCGGCGACAGGAGGGAGGAACGGGCCGCGTAGGAACCGCTGTGGAATCCCCCCCGGAACAGCTCCGCGGTGATCTTCCCGGCACCATCGAGTCGTTTGGAGAATCCCCGGATGAAGCAGGCCAGGATAAACCCCGAGTTGCCGCGGCTGTGTTTGTTGGCCTGCTCACTCAACAGTGCCCAGGCTTCGGCGCAGCTGCCGACGGACTCGGCAGCCGCGATGATTCCGTCGGCCAGCAGTGCGTCCACCGCCGGTTTCAGTGTGGAGAGCATGTTGATCCCCGTGTCCCCGTCAGGCACGGGAAAGACGTTCAGATTGTCCAGGATGCCGGTGTTCAGGCTCAGATAGTCAGCGGCGGATTTGAGCGACCGCTTGAGCTCGGCGACACCGATGGCTTCAATCTTCATGCACCGTATAGCCCAGGTCGTAAAAATCCGGCCCCGCGTGGGGCATGGCGCTGTGGTTGGTGGCCAGGACCTGAACCTCCGCGTCCCAGCCCTGCTGCTCGATCAGCTCTTTCAGATGAGTGGTTTCCCGCTGGTAAGGACCGATCCGGCTGATCACCGCGCTCACCCGGCGGGCCTTCCTGGCCTCCAGATCCTCCGCCATCGCGGCCACGAATTTCTGATTGGCCTGCTGATAAGTTTTGGCCTTGCCGATGTTGCGCAGCACCCCAGCCTCTTCGGAGGAACCGAGCAGCGGGATTATCTTCACAGCCGTGCCCAGGATCGCTTTGGCCCGGCCGATGCGCCCGGTGCGTTGGAGGAAAAACAGGTCGTAGACCGAGCCCACATGCCGCGTGTTGCTGCGGTTGCGCTTCATCATTTCCATGAGATCGGGATAAGCCATGCCCGCCTGCAGGGCACGAGCGGCCAGGAGGACCTGTACTGAGTAAGCGGCTATCATATGGTGGGTGTCGAACAGTTCGATGTCGATATCGGACAGCTCGGATTTCACCTTCTGAAGTACCGAGACCGTGATGGTGGACATCCTGGCCGACTGATGGATGGTGAGGATCTTCTGATCTTTGAAGTGCTGGAAGACCATCCGCAGGTCCGCCTCCTTGAGACCGGAGGTACTCACGGTGTTCTTCTTGTCCTTGATCAGCAGGCGGAGCCTCTCCTTCTCCTCTCCGCTCATGGACATGCTCACCGGGTAGGGCTTGCCGTTCACGAACAGGGGATACTCCACCACCTGGATGTTCAGCTCTTTGATCGTGTTGTAGGCGAGCTGGAGCGATGAATCCGCTACGATAACCATGGCCACCTCCTTTATATCGTTCTTGCTGCACTCTGATCCACCGCCGGCCCCAGGGGGTTTGCAGGCACCCTGATCTCGAGATCCGTCAGGGGATAGGAGGAGCAGGGATGAAAATGACCGAGCTTGCGGTCCGCTTCCCGCCTGCCGTCGCTTCCGGGAAGCACGTAGATGCGACCGTCGAGGATCCCGGATCGGCAGTAGCCGCAGCTGCCGGAGCGGCACTGAGCCGGCGGGGCCAGACCCGCTCTTTCCAGGGCGACCAACACCGATTCGAAAGCCCGGGCGGGAATATTGCAGATGCCCTCGCCCCGGTGGACTTTAACCGTGAACACGCCGTCCCCCGGCGCTCCGGGATATCCCGGCTGCGCCGACAGGTCTTCGGTTTCTCCGCAGGGCTCCAGTCTCAAGGCTCCGGGAGGCAGTTCAAAGGGCTCCAGCTCCTCCTGCAGGAAGCGGTACAGTCCCGGGGGACCGCAGACGTAGAATGTCTTGTCCAACCCATTGCCGGCCAGCTCGCGGATGCGCTCCCCGGTGAGCAAACCGGTCAGACCACCCCAGCCGGGATCCGGCTCTTCGGCCACCAGGCAGACCCGGAAGCGCCCGGGAAGCTCCGCCGCCAGGGATTCCAGCTCCTGCCGGAATATGAACTCCTCGGGGCGCGCAGCCCCGTAGAGGATCGTGCAGGAGATCTCCGGGTGAGCTGCCCGCAGCTCCCGCCACATGGAGCGGAAGGGGGTGATGCCACAGCCTCCGGCCAGAAACACCAGCTTTTGGCGATCCCGCAGCGGCTCCCAGCCGAACTGACCCAACGGCCCGGAGCTCGAGACCCGGGTGCCGGGTCGCCACTGCTCCCAGATGTGAGGGGCAACGAAACCTTCCTCCCGGCGGCGCACCGTCAGCTCGTAGAAATTCTCCTGCCTCGCCTCCGTAGGGGAGCAGCAGATCGAATAGGGTCGGGACACCCGAACGCCCTGAACGACGAACTCCAGGCTCAGGTACTGTCCAGCGCGGTAGGGAGGAAGGCTCGGCAGCCGGCCCTCCGCATCGGTAGCGGCCGGCACCAGCTTGAAGGTGCGGGCCAGCCGGGTCTCCTGACGCATCTCCGCGATCCTCAATTCCAGCCGCTGCGGATGAAGTGCGGCGGTCAGCCTCAGCAGTGAGTCCGGGGGCAGGCATGCGGAGGAAGCCCTGTGGATACGCCACCGCCGCTGCAGGGGCTGCTGCAGAAACGCCCAGAGGTCCCTGTATTTTCCCTTCACCCGGATAGCCATCAGCTTATTACCTCCAGGCTACGTTGCGCCGCAGCCCGGCCGGAGAGGATCGAACTTCCGTAGCCGTGACAGCGGGTGGAATAGCCGCCGCAGAACTGCAGGCCCTCGAAAAAACTCTCCTTCTTTAGCGCCAGGGCGCGGGGAATCAGGGAGTCCCAGGGATCCGGTTCGTACCCGTAGACGATGCCGCGATAGGCGCCGGTGTAGCGCTGGAAGGTCACCGGCGTGGCGATCTCTATCTCCTCGACATGGTCCGAGAGCTCAACCCCTACAGCATCCTCGAACTGCCCGATCATGGCCCGGGCGATATCAGATTTGATACGGAAATAATCCTGCGGCGGCACCTGCTCCCAAACATGGGGCTGATAGCAGCAGGTCAGGGAAACGATCGCGGTCCCCGGAGGCGAACAGTCGGGTATGGCGCTGTTCAGACACACTGAGGCCTGCATCAAGGGGGGCTCCAGCCGTCCTGTGGACTCGTAGATGCTCTCCGTATCCATGTGGGGGGAGATGAAGTAGCTGTAGGCGTCCAGCCCCAGCTCCTCAGGGGACCTGTTCAGTCCCAGGTAGACCACGAAGGTGCTGACCCCGTGGCGGCGGGCGTTGATCAGACGCCTTGCAGGTCGGGGTACCTGTTCCTGCGGCCTGACCAGCCGGTTGAACACCAGGGACGGGGAGGTGTTGCAGATCACCCGGTCGGTCCGGATCCGCGATCCCCCTGCTGTATGGATCTCTCGGATCTTTCCGCCCTGTACACCTATTCCCGTCACCTGCTGATTGAGCTCCACTCGCCCGCCGAGCTCTTCGATCTTCTGCACCATGGCCGAAGCCAGCCCGTGGGAGCGGCTGCGGGGGATAAAGGCGCCGGCGGCCAGGTAGGTGTAGAGCATGGCTCCCCAGAGTGTGAAGGACAGGCGGCTGGCCGGCACCCCCAGGAAGCACCAGTAGGCGTAGAGGATCTCCTGTGCCCTGGGAGGGACCCCGACCGCGTCTGTAACCTGCTGCACCGTGTAGCCGCCGGTGTTGAGAAAGTTCCTGTGACCGGCCAGGAGCTCCTTTTTGTTCAAATCCTCACGGTGCTGATCCAGGTAGGTAAGGGTCTCCAGAACCTCCCGGCAGAGATCGAAGTAGCGGCTGACCGCCGCCCTGCTTCCGGGTACCCGCGCTTCCACCAGATCGATGACCGCTTGGATACCGAAAGGGATCTGAACGTCTACTGAACGCTCGGTGAGGATCAGGCGGTAGGCTTCCGGGACCTCGGCCACCTCCAGATCCAGCTCTGTCTCTTTCAACAGATAGTTCCTGACGCTCAGCGAACGGGAGTCGGGCAGAGGCAATGGCATCTGGTGGAGGGAAGGCTCGAACTCAAAGCGGCCTCGGACGAAGCTGGTGGCGAAACCACCCGGCAGATTATGCTGCTCCAGTACCAGCACTTTGGCGCCCCGCCTGGCCAGTTCCAAGCCCGCACCCAGGCCGCCCAGGCCGGCGCCGACCACCACGACAGCGGCGGAACCCGGCAAGGTGGCCCCGCTCCGAGTCTCGGTGGGCGCGGATGTGGCCTGAACTCCCTGTTTCATAGGATCAGGTGATTGTAGCCTGCCGGATGTCAGCCTGTACAGTTTTTTTTCCGGGCTGATGCCGCCGCTGAGGGACAGCCGCGACAAACAAATAGGGAATTCGTTTCCCGGAGATGCCGGGGGTTTTGGAGGGAATGAGTGGTTTGCTTAGTATCTGTTGCGGCGCTGGGAGCTTCTGGCCCGTTTTCGTTTCAGTCTACGGATTGCCTTTTTCTTTTTCTCCCTGCGTTCATCCGAGGGTTTTGTGTAGAATTGCTTGTTTTTGAAAGCCCGGACTATACCTTCACGCTCACGCATGCGTTTGAAACGCTTCAACCCTTTTTCCAGGCCTTCGTTCTCATCGATGAAAATCTTAGCCACGATTCCTCCACTAATAATCTCAGCACCGCGAGACGGTTCGAACCGAAATTGAACCCGGCAAACTGGCTGAATGGAAAATGTATTGAGTCGGCAAGGGGCGAAACATCCCCTTAGCGAAGCCAGAATACGTAGGCAGGTGCCGTGGTTTCGAAAAACAGGAGGACGGCCTGCCTGTTTTCGAACCTTCTGCCTATATAGTACCCAGAAATCGGGCTTGTGTACAGATCAAAGCGTAGTTTTCTTCTCAATTTTCGGCTTGGACGCGCCGCTAATCTAACATACGTAATTTTAACGGGGGATTTGCTTTTCCCCCTCAGGTTCAGTACTTTGTGTACATTAGTTCGCCCTTCCTTCGTTCCCCTTCACCAGAAAGATGAAGGCGGCCAAGGCTGTACAAAGTTCGAAGTGATATCATGATAGCGATGGAGTATCTAGATGGTGCATAGAACACCCGCAAAGGTCTTTTTTCTCATACCCGTACTGCTGCTGGCTTCTACAGCCTTCCTGTTTTCATCAGGATCGAAGCAGAAATCTGCGGTCGCATCTGTCAACGGGGTGTTGATCCCCAAAGCGTACGTGGAACGGGAGATCAGACGCTTCGAGGAGCAGGCGCACAGCCAGGGTCAGCTGGTAGATGAGAGCCAAAGGGAGCAGCTGAATCGGCAGGCTCTGGATACGCTCATCGACATCGAACTGCTCTACCAGGAGAGTCAGCGCCGGGGTTTCGAAGTCACCGAGGAGCGCATTGAGGAGCAGGTGAACGGCCTGCGGACTCAGTTTGGTGATGAGGAGGGGTACGCCGCGGCGTTGGAGCAGATCGGGATCAGCGGCGGTGAATTGAGATCGGAGTTTCGCAGGCAGCTTGCCATCCAGGACATGATCGATACGGATATTGCTCCCTCCACATCCGTTTCGGAGCAGGAATCGACGGACTTCTACGAGCAAAATCCCGCCTTTTTCTTTAGACCCGAACAGGTGCGGGCCTCTCACATCCTCATTTTGGTGAGCCCGGATGCCGGGGAGGAGGAGAAATCGGAGGCGAAGTCCCGTATTGAGGAGATCAGAGAGCGGATCACAGCGGGAGAGGATTTTGCGGAGCTGGCCGGCCGCTTCTCCCAGGACAGCAGCAGTGCCAGTGGCGGAGATCTGGGTTATTTCCAGAGGGAGCAGATGGTCAAGCCCTTTGCCGATGCCGCTTTTGCCCTGGAGGTCGGCCAGCTCAGCGAGGTTGTCACTACCGAGTATGGATTCCATCTGATCCGGGTTACGGACAGGCGTGAGGAATCGGTCGTTCCCTACGAGCAGGTACAGCTGCAGATCTTCGAGTATCTGCACCGGGAAAAGGTAATGGTCGCCATAGAGGAGCTGGCCGCACAGTTACGCAGCCAGGCGGAAATCGAAGAGTTCAACCTTCCCGAGGGGTAGGAGGAGACATGCAAATAGAAAAGAACAAAGTCGTGGAGATCGACTACACGTTGAAAGACGATAACGGAGATGTGCTCGATTCTTCCCAGGGAAGAGAGCCCCTCTCCTACATACAGGGGATCGGCAACCTGATTCCCGGTGTAGAAAACGCACTGGAGGGAAAGAGCTCCGGTGAGAGGGTGGAGATTACCGTTCGGGAGGCCGTTGCCGAGGAGCTGGACCACGGACACGTTCATGGATAGTGTTCCGACAACCCGATCGGCGGAAGCGGCAATGAAATTTTCCGAACTTGACATCAACCCGCAGATCTTAAAGGGTCTTACCTCGATGGGCTACCGGGAGCTCACGCCCATCCAGGAGTTGACCTTTCCCCACATTCTCGCCGGCAAGGACCTGTTGGCCACGGCGGAAACAGGCTCCGGAAAAACCAGCGCCTGCGGGATACCCCTGGTTCAACGCGTCGACCCGGATCTCAGAGCCATCCAGGCTTTGATCCTGGTGCCCACCCGGGAGCTGGCCCTGCAGTACACCGAGGAGATCGGACGCATCGCCCAGTATCTGAAAGTGGTCCCCTTTGCCGTGTACGGCGGTTTTGATATGGGCGTGCAGAAAGCCAAGCTTCAGGACGTGGTGCATATCCTGGTGGCAACGCCGGGACGTCTGATCGACTTCCTCTACAGCGGCAGGATCTCCCTGTCCGACGTACAGACTTTCGTGCTCGACGAGGCGGATGAGATGCTCAAGGAGGGATTTCTTGAGGACATCGAGTTCGTCTTTTCCTGTCTGATCCACGAACATCAGACTCTGCTGTTCTCCGCCACCATGCCGGCGGATATCGGCAGGCTGGCGGATAAATACCTGAAAGATCCTATCCGGGTCCGTTTGAACGAACAGCAGATAGCTCCCCAGTCGTTGAAGCACCGATTCCAGTTCGTGGCTCAGGATGCCCGCCTGTCAATGCTTCAAGACAAGATGCAAGGGGATGCGATCAAGCAGGCGATCATCTTCTGCAACTCCCGTTTGAACGCGGATCGGCTGTACCTCAAGCTGAAGGACAAGCATCCCGGGGTAGATCTGGTCCATGGCGGCATGGAGCAGCAGAAGCGCAGCTCCGTGATCCGGCGTCTGCGTAACCGGCAGGTTCGTTTCATGATTGCCACGGATCTGGCCGGCCGGGGGTTGGATTTCACCCATGTAAGTCACGTGATCAACTTCGATTTTCCCCGCAGTCCCATCACCTACACCCACCGCACGGGCCGAGCCGGACGCATGGGCAGAGAAGGAACGGCGGTCACCCTGGTCACCCACAGAGATCTGGGCGCGGTCAAACGCCTGATCACCGCCAACGGTCTGTCCCCCGAATGGATCGGGCGCGAGCCGGATTACGCTCATCAGGGAACGCGGAAGCGGAACAGCCGGGCCGACCGACCGAGGCACCGAAGCCACCGGTTTTCGAAGAAAAACTGAAGCCTCTGGTAGAGCGCCTCTTCAACCAAACTTTGCAGCGGAGGCGGCCAATAAGATCCAGATTCTGGGCGGGAGCAGCGGTTAGCCCGCGATCTCCTGGAAAGAACCGTAGACGTGGCCGTCCCCGGGCAGGCGGATGTTCCAGTTGGCCGTGTTGGAGGCGGGATGAACCACCCGGCTCAGGGTGGGGATGTTCCGCGGAATCGAACTGTAGCCTCCAACCTCTTCCCGGACTGCGGCGAAGGTAAAGATCCTCTTCAGATCCTTGGACCTCATCACCGTGCCCAGATGCAGCCGCTTGTTATCCCTCTGGGCCTTGGGGAACTTCTTGTTGATCAGGGAAATGAGGATGAAAGCCTTCAGGTGATCCTGCCGGCTGAGGAGCTTGATCTCTTCTCGGCTCGGTTCACCCAGGATGTAGATCCAGGCGTTTTTCTGAGGATACATCACGGCGAAATCGAAAGCCACCGCTTTGTAGATATCCTTGACCACCGGCGGGACCGGCTCCTTCTCCTGCGCATACCACCACCAGGGCACGATCGGACGGTCTTTGCCGGTCTCGGCCACGTGGCAGAACTCCGTGTCCGGGCGAAAACCCTTGGTGGGCAGCTTTCCGTCCCAACGGTTTGGGTTGGTGTTGGCGATGACCTTCATTTTGGCCAGGGTCTTGTAGGGGTCTTCCCCGATCTGGTGGGAGAAGACATAGGCTTTTAAGTGGGTGTAAAACTTCTTATCCATAAGTCGTTTTTTTCTCCTACCTTTATTGTATAGTGTCTGTCACTAAAAATCCATCTAAGACAAATGCCGGGAGCCGGCTATGGGCGGGTTCCGACGTCGCTGCCGTTCAAACCGTGGTCCCGGATTCCACACTCCGTTTTCTGCGATACAGGCCTCCGATATCAGTACCTATCATATACAGACAAGGTACCAACACCAACGTCAGCGGGGTAGCCAGAAGAATACCGTATCCCAGGGCCAGAGCCATCGGCTGCATGTACAGGTCTGTTCCCCCCAGGCCGTAAGCCAACGGAAGCAGACCGGCCACGGTGGTGAGCGTGGTCAGCAAAATCGCCCTCAACCGGTGGGAGGTTCCCTCGGCAATCACTTTGCGGATGTTCCAGTCGGGATTCCACTTTCGCAGGTTGTTCAGGTGATTCACCAGTACCAGAGAATCATTCACCACCACGCCGACCATGCCGATGATACCCATGACGCCCAGGAAACTCAGAGCTTCGCCGTGGAGGGCGAAGGCTATGATCACACCGATTAGACCGAACGGTACTGACACCAGAACGAGGAAGGGCTGGGTGTAGGAGTTGAACAGAAGCACCAGCAGGAAGTAGATACCGACCAGGGCGATGGCGAAGGTCGTCATCAACTCCACGATACTTGCCTGGCTCTCCTCAGCCTCTCCCCCAATTCCCAATCTGATTCCGGACCATCTGTCTTCGGCATCGGCGAAGTGAGTCATCACCCGAGTTGTTGCTTCCAGGGGGGTGATGATATCCTGATCCACATCGGCTCCGACAGTGGCGGTCCGTTCACCGTCGTAGTGATGAAGGGCGTTTGGGCCCGAAGCGGTTTCCAAGCGGGCGACCTCTCGAAGCTTGATCAGGCGATTTTGGGCATTGGGAATCGAGAGGTTGTACAGATAGTCCACATCCCGCCGCGCACGCGCCTGCAGTTGGACCCGGAAGTTGACGTCTTCATCACCGTCGCGCATACTGGTGACCACCTCCCCGTCGTAGGCGATGCGCACATTCTGTGCCACATCAGCGACTGTGAGTCCCAGGCGCGCCAGTCGATTGTAGTCCAGCTTTATTTCTATCTGTTCTTTTCCCAGCTTTTCATTGCTGTCAATATCCTTTACCCCATCAATAGTGGCCAGGTATTCCATGATCTCCGCCGTGGCCCGGCGCCGCAGTTCTGTGTCGTTCCCGGTCACGCGAATCGAGATAGGTTTCCCAACAGGGGGTCCACCGGCATCGACGATGAAGTTCGTTTTTTCCACACCCTCTATGGCTTCGATCTGCGGACGCAGCCACTCGATGATATCGTCCACCGTACGCTCCCGTCGTGAGAAGGGAGTCAATCCGATCAATGTGTAGCCGAAGTTCTCCCCTTCACCGCCGTTGAGTCCCATACCGATCCTGGAGATGAAGGTATCCAACTCATCGCTCGGTAGCTCATTGACAAACCTCTCAACCTCTGTGATTTTTTCCGCTGTAGCCTGCAAGGACGTGCCGGTGGACATCTCTACGCCTACTGCAAAGCGGTCGGCTCCTTTGGTGGGAAACATGATAAACTTCAGATTCCTCTGTGCGTACATCAAAATAAATATCAGAGCAACGATAAAAAGAGCCACCAGCAGGTAGCGGACTTTCAACAGGTGAAAGGCGACCTTGGCGTAAAAGACCTTCAAAGCCTCAAACCACTTTCGTACCGACTCCCGCTGTGCGCCCCGTCGAGAACGCTCCATACCGTGGGCCAGGTGCGAGGGAAGGGCAAAGGACGACTCGAACAGGGAGATGAACAGTGCCAGGCTGATGGTCAGGGGAATGACAAATACGAATTTACCCATCATTCCCTTCATGAAGAACATAGGAGCAAAAGCCAGGAAGGTGGTCAGAATCGTGGTGAGCACAGGAAAAAACACTTCGTTGGTTCCATTCACCGCCGCTTCAACAGGAGAATCCCCCATTTCCCTGCGGCGGTAGATATTTTCCGAGATGATGATTCCATCATCGACGATGATCCCAATGAGAAGGACCAGGGAGGTGAGCGAGATGGAATCCAGGAAGGTTCCGAACATCGGCATGAGGAAGAATACCCCCAGTATAGCTACCGGTATTCCCATAGCCACCCAAAAGGCCGTACGCAGGTTGAGGAAAATCGACAGCATGACTACAACCAGTAGCAACCCGATCAAACCATTGGTCAGGGTGATCCGAAAACGATTCTGTACGATTCGAGACAGATCATTGGAGACCAGAATTCGCACCGGTCCGTAGCGGAAGATATCCTGCTCAAAGGTCCCGATACCGAGGAACTTTTTTACCCGCTCGATTATCATACGATCCCCCGGATCCGGCACCGCGACCGTGGATGTTCCGCCGATCAATCCTCTACCGCTTTCTTCATGTATCAATTCCTTTACCGCCCGGACGGTGCGAATGATGTCAGCCTGCTCGCTCTTGTAGATCACGAACGAGATGGCCTTCCGTCCCTCCATTCGGGAGATGATGCTCTCCTCCTCGAAATCTTCCCGGACCGCGGCCAGATTTCTGACCCTGATCGAAGGTCCTTCGAAGGTTGTCCGCACGATCACCTCCCCGACCTCCAGAGGATCGCGGAACTGGGCCAGTGTGACCACGTTTTTTTCGCTGGTGAAGGACTCAAACGTCCCACCGGTAGCTCGAATATTGCGGGCTTGAATGGCCCGAATTATGTCGCGGAGCGGAATTTGATATTGATCCATGGCCCGTGGATCGACCTCGACTTTTATTTCTTTGGCTCGATATCCCTGTTTCTCCAGCCGGGCAACGCCCGGGACCGTCTTCAGCTTGGTCTCGAAATCCTTGGCGATATTTCTCATCTCTTCGTAGCTGAGCTCTCCGGTAATACCGACTTCCATGATCGGAATAAGAGAGGTATCGATCTCCAGAACCAGCGGCGCCTCGGTAACCTCATCGGGAAGATCGGTTACCCGGCTCACGGCGTCACGGATATTCCGTTTGACCTTTTCCATATCCTTTATGTCTGATTCGATGAGCACATCGATGGTGGAAACGTTCTCCAGAGAGGTAGAGGTGATCCTTCTGATCCCGGTGATATTCTTCAGCTCATCCTCTACCTTATTCGTAACGTTCAGCTCCACATCTTCGGGAGAAGCACCGGGGTACACGGTCTGGATGATGACCTCGCCAAAATCCACGGTTGGAAAGGTATCTCGCCGCAAGGTCCGTAGAGAGTTTAGTCCCAGCAGCACAACCATGATGGTGAACAGGCTGGCCAGGATATGGCGCCTGGCAAAAAACTCGAAGATCTTTCTCATCTTGTCCGCTCCTTGAACAAAAACCTTATCACATCATTTCAGTCATGTTAAACTGGGGAAAATAAGAAGAAATGGATTTTGATTCTAGAGTCAGGAGTGTGGCCATGAAATCCACGAAAACGATTGTTCTGGTTCTCAGTCTTATCCAACTCGCAGCAGCGGCGTCCGCAATCGAGCTGGAAGAATACCTCGAGCTGGTGATGGAGAATCATCCCTTTTTTGAGAAGGAAGAGCTCGCCCTGCAGGTGGAATACAGCCGCCGTGAGAGTTTACTGCCCCGATCCGAGTGGGTCTATTCGCTCGGTCCCCAGTATACAATCGCCGATGGCCGGGTTGGTACGGAGTTCTTGAAAAATCTTTCCCAGAATGCCAGCTTGCAAGCCGGCATGGAGCGCAGGTTCGTCGACGGCAGGCGAATAGGGTTCTCCGCTTCGACCGGATATACCTGGCTGCAAGATCCTGTCACCGCGGAACAACATTCGTTTGAACACGGGGTTGAAATATCCCTGTCCTGGCCGCTCTCAGTCGACATGGAACGTCTGGCCCGGTTGGGCTATGACCTGCAGGAATATACGATTAAAGCCAAAGAGGTTGAGATACAGGAAAGCAGGGAAAACTTCCTGGTAGAGCCGGCCACCCTGTTCATCGATTGGGCCTACGCCCTGGAGCTGGTAGAGATCTACCGGCAGCGCCTGGGGCTTGCAGAGGAGCAGCTGGCGATGACGAACCGGATGTATCGAGCAAACCTGGTTGAAAAACTGGATGTGATGCGGGCTGAGGATGCAATCCGCACGGCTCAGCAGGCGATATTTGAATACGAATCCCTTGCGGGATCGATTCAGGCGGTCCTGGCTACGCTGTCGGATTCGGAGATTATCTACGATGAGAAGCCTGACTTCCAGTTCTATTCCTTTGTCGAGCTTCCTCCGGCCGCCGAAGCAGCCGCCCGGGGGAAGGTTAACACCCGGTTGAAAAAACCTCTATTGTTCGTCATCGAACAGCTCAGCTTTAGAAACGACGCCTACCAGGAGGATGAGAAACCGACCCTTGATCTGTTCTTCGAGGCGGGAATCCATGGGCCGGAAGGCGCTTTCATCGATTCATTGAGTATTATCCATCCCCAAGCCACCGTCGGTCTGAGTTACTGTCCGCCAACCGGAAAGCAGCAGGTGGCGGCGGAGAGGGAGCTCATCCGCACCGAGATCGGCCAGTTGAAGAAGGAGATCGAGACCTTGGAAAAGACCGTGGAGACCAACGTGAGATCCCTGTTGATCCAGGCCGCTGAGCTGGAGAAGATTATCGAGCTGAACAAGGAGCTCATTGTATCTGCGGAAGAAAAAGCCTCAGAGGAGGCCAGGCTCTACAGCCAGGGCAGGAACATGCTCACGAATGTCATTCAAAGCCGGGACGGCGTTCAGGACCAAAAGGCCAGGCTGGTCGATAGTTTTGCCCGCTATCACCGTCTGATCGTGCAGTACCGGGACTTCATGGATGAATTGATGAACTAGCCTCCTGTATTGGAACCGAGGAGCAGCTCTGGCTTACGACTTTTTCGGGTCGGGCAATGCGCTCAGCCCGCAACCTTCGCCATCCTTGCGGGCGATCCTGATCAGCTCTTTTTGAACATTCGGCTCCAAGGGACTGCCCGAGTAGCTGCGGATCAGGACATCCGCACGCTCCGCGGCCCGCTCCCCGATGCTCCTCTTCCCCTCTCTCAGCCAATCCTCTACATTCGCGCGATCGATGACAGCGGAGGGGAGGTAGTGCTCGCTCTTGAACCATTTCAGGGTATGTTCATGGTCGAGCAGCTGCTTCTCCGAGATCAGGTTCCTGAGCAGATCAACAGCAATAGGCCTGTCCCGCTGAGCGATGCCCTCCAGAAAGCGGTAGGTCATTCCACAGATCTCATTGTCGACGACCAATTTTTGAATGCTCTGGGTGGATTCGAAGTTGAGCATGCCTGCGCCGGAAACCATGTTGATTCCCTTGATTCCGGCCAAAAGGCTGCCCATCCCCGATTCCAGCCCGCTCTGGGCGTCGAGAAGCTTGGCGTCGCTCATGCCCATGTAGGCATGGGTGGGAAGGTCCAGATGCTTTCCGATCTCCGCGTATCCCACATCGATCATCATGGTGTCGATGGAACCCATGGGCGTGGTGCCCCGGTGCATATCGAAAGCCGAGGGAGATCCGCCCCAGATCACCGGGGCGCCGGCCTCCACGCTCTGGGCGATCACCACGCCGGCCAGGGTCTCGGCAGCGTGCTGCACGATCGCTCCCAGCAGGGTGATCGGCGCGTTTGCTCCGGTGAGGGGCATGGAGACGAACTCCGTGGGAATGCCGGAGCGGGCCGCGTCGATCAGGCTCTGGCAGGTCAGGTCGCTCCACTTGAGCGGGGGAGAGGGGCAGGCGTCGAAAACGGCCAGGGGCTTTTCCCGCAGCGCCGTGGCGCTTCCCCGGACCGCCACCAGCATCTCCCTCATGATGGGGAAGGATTCCTTGGCAAAGGTTCCGGTCACCACGGGCTTTCTGCAGTACAACAGTGCCAGAAACAGCCGGTAGCGGTCGGCCATACCTTGAGGAACGTCGCTGCAGATCACGGCGGTGCTCTGCGCCTTGATATGCTCAAGCTGCTCCACCACCTTGCTGAAGGCCACGAAATCCGCAGTGCGGGCCTGACGGATTTCATTCGTATCGGGATCCAGGATGTTCAGGGCAGCGGATCCGGGATCGAAGCAGACGCTGTCGCCCCCCAATTCCACAGCCGGATTTCCCGCCGTGTCGTACAGCCGAATTGTCGACGGGGCCGAGGCCACGGCTCTTTCCACCATCTCCGGAGGAAGAAAGACCCGGCGGCTCGCTTCCTCCTGGCGTGCACCCGCCGACAGCAGGATCTCCAGGGCCTCTCGATTCTCCAGGTAGAAGCCCAGCTCCAAGAGAATCCTCTTGGCCTCTTCGATGACCTCCCGGATGGTGGTATCATCCAGCAGCCTGATTTGCGGTCGAATCGTTGCGTTCACGGTCCAGCTCCTCTCAGCGGTTCCAGGGCACCGGTGCCCGGTAGCGCACCTGAAGCTCGGCGGTCTGCCCCACCACCTCACCGTTTTCCAGCTCGGTTCTGCTCTTGTTATAGCAAAGATGAGGTGAAGCTGGTAGTATAGTTCCCACCAGGTGAGCCACGTTTCGTTGTTACTGCGGGTGTTTCAGGAGGAGAAGAACGGATGAAGATCGTCGTGCTGGACGGCAATCGACTCAATCCGGGGGACAACCCCTGGGATGAGGTCGCGGCCTACGGAGAGCTCGAGGTGTACGACTGGAGCGATCCCGATCAGGTGGTGGAAAGGGCCAAAGATGCGGACATTGTGCTGACCAACAAATCCCTTGTCCGGCGGGACTCGATCGAGCAGCTGACCAAGCTCAAGTACATCAGCGTTCTGGCCACGGGTTACAACAGCGTGGACGCGCAGGCGGCCAGGCTGCGGAACATCCCGGTATCCAACGTTCCTGTATACGGCACCGACTCGGTCGCCCAGTACGTGTTCGCGCTTCTGCTGGAGCTCTGTCATCACGTCGGAGAGCACGGGGTGGTGGTACACAGCGGTGAGTGGGAGCAAAGCGGCACCTGGAGCCTCTTCAAAACGCCTCTTATCGAGCTGGTCTCCAAGACCATGGCCATCGTCGGCTTCGGCAGGATCGGCAGGCGGGTCGGTGAGCTGGCCCACGCCTTCGGGATGCGTGTTCTGGCGGTGGACATCCGGGAGGAGAACCCGCCGGGGTATCAGCCCTTTGCCTTCGTGTCCCTGCAGGACGCCTTCCGGGAGGCGGATGTGGTGAGTCTGAACTGCGCCCTGACCGCCGACAACGAGG
>Ga0315553_10001516_pt1 | contig 19194 bp, 15 predicted proteins | sample SalMarSW160140MG_FD_203099 | JGI IMG/M metagenome (GOLD analysis project Ga0315553, IMG submission 203099) | Salt marsh sediment microbial communities from the Plum Island Ecosystem LTER, Massachusetts, United States - Salt Marsh Sediment SW1601-40 ... | reverse complement strand
AAAACCTAATCAGAAACTAGCGAGTTATTACGACAGGAGAGTGATTGGATTCAGAAATTTCAATAAACATCCAATCTATCGGCAATATCCTGGATTTTCGGAAATGCTTTAATCCGATTAGAACCGTAATCAGAATCGCAATCTATACACCTAGTTGTAATCATCACAAATGATTCTTCTCTAACCACCAGGCCTTCTCATTCCATTATCGGAATCAGTGGCTACAGAACAGTAATTATTCAAGACAATTAATGGGAGTGTAGCTGTCTCAGATATCCCGGACATTACACGCATTGGCATGAACGCATAGATATGCTATATTGAAAGTGCTTTCACGATTTCGATTTTGTGAATGATGTGCTCAATGAAGAAAAACCCAACCATCTATGATGTTGCAGAATACTCCGGGACCAGCATTTCAACCGTCTCCCGAGTCTTAAATTCACCGGATAAAGTTCGTGCTGAGACGCGGCAGAAGATCGTTGACGCGATCGATGCTCTTGGGTTCATTCCTAAGGCCGAGGCTCGTGCGCGTGCCATGCGCAAGAATGGGCGCATTGGCGTAATTACCCCCTTTTTTACGGCACCTTCCTTCGTCCAACGTTTACGGGGTATCGCTGGAGAATTATCCAAGAAGAATAGCGAATTGGTCATCTACACGGTTGACTCGGTAGATCGATTACAAAGTTACATTACATCCTTACCACTCACAGGCAACCTGGATGGGTTGGTAATCATGTCCCTGCCAGTTGACGATGTCTATGTGGACTACTTAATTAAGCACGATGTCCCGACTGTACTGATCGAATTTCCGAATAGGAAATTAAACAGTGTCGAAATTGATGATGTGGCTGGCGGGCGGATGGTAGCCGAGTACCTTGTCGCTAAGGGTCACCGCCGGATCGCATTTTTAGGTGATACCGATTTACCTGAATACGCTATACATCCTGTCAGCTTGCGGTTGGTAGGTTTCAGGAAAGGTTTGCAGGAGGCGGGTATTGTCCTTGAAGATAAATTCGTCCGTTTAGCGCCTTATACAATTGAACAGACCCGTCAGGCAGCGAATGAACTTCTAAAAACATCGGACCCGCCGACTGCTGTCTTTGCCGCAACCGATTTTCAGGCGCTAAGTATGATCCAGGTTGCACACCGGCTCGGGGTTAGAATTCCAGATGAGCTAGCGGTTGTCGGTTTCGATGATCTCGATATGGCGGAGTTTGCAGATCTCACAACTGTTCGTCAACACCTGGATGAATCCGGTCGTCTCGCGATTGAAATTTTACTTGCGCATATCGAAGATGATTCGCGGCCAGTTCAGCATATTAAACTTCCACTGACCATTATCGAACGCTTAACAGCTTAGAAGCTGCACTCTTGCGACTTGACACTGAATTCGAACACCCCGATCTTCTTACCATCTAACTAAACATCGAGGTAATCGTTGACGCCTAAAGGGCATTATGCTACAATCTCGATGAAAGTGCTTTCATCAAAACACTTTCTCAATTCCATTCATGTTCCCTTTGGCGCCGAGGTGCGTAGAAAAACTAAAGCAGCGGGATCTACGGTTCCTATTTTCATACGAAATCTTCGAACCCTTCCTGTATGTGAACAAACCGTGGTCGTCACTACGGCGAACGCGATGACACAATTCTCAAAGTCCATTGATTCGGGATACGTTATCTCTAGCAAGTCAAAGGAGGTGACCAACAACGGGGAGACTATTCATCGTCGATTACATTCAAATTAAGATTCGTACCAAGAAGATGTTCCGCCATAAAATATAGGAGAAGAACATGAAGAAAATCACGTTGGCATCGATTTCTTTGTTGCTTCTATGCAGCATAATCCTGGGTGCATGTGCGACGGCAACAACCACTGCCCCCGCAGCAACACAGGCTCCCACCACTGCGGCTGCTACCGAAGCGCCGCCGAGCACCGCGCCTACGGAGGCTCCGGCAGCCACGGGTCCGAACTGCGGGACGGATCCTGTCGTGCTGAACGCTTACTTCGAGACAGGATTCACCATCCCCTTCGATCTTGCTGATGAGTTCACCAAGCAATTCCCGAAAGTGACCTGGGACATCAAGCAGGACCAGTTCGCGAATCTCATCACCACGACGCCGCTCCTGCTCGCAGGTGACAACCCGCCTGACCTGCTCCGGCTGCCGACGATGGTCTCGTTCGCCAAGGACGGCCTCCTCATGGACCTCGACGGCTACGCGGTGGCGTTCGGCTGGGATAAGTGGCCGGTGCCGCAGCTCAACCAGAACCGGGTCGCGGCAGACGGCACGCGCGGCAGCGGGACCCTCTATGCCATGGGCCTCAACTACAGCCTGACTGGCATCTTCTACAACAAGGAGCTGGCGGCCCAGATCGGCATGACCGAGCCGCCCAAGACGCTTGCTGAGTTCGACGACCTGCTCGCCGCGGCCAAGGCGGCCGGACTCCAACCGATCATGGAGTGGGGCAGCGCCAAGAGCGGCATGGGGCTCGCCTTCCCGCTCCAGAACCTGATGGCTGCCTACGGCCCGGTCGGACCGATCAACGACTGGATCTTCCAGAAGCCAGGCGCGACGATCGATACGCCGTCGAACCTCCTCGCTGCCCAGCACCTCGAGCGATGGATCCAGGCCGGCTACTTCCCGCCCGACATCAACGCCATTGAGTACACTGACGCTGCCTCCCGATTCACGCAGGGCGAGGGTGTCTTCACCTTCAACGGCGACTGGCAGAACGCAGGCTACGACGCCGGTATGCCCGGCAATGTCGGGTTCTTCCTGATGCCGCCTGCCGACGCCGGTGGAGCACCTGCTGCGATGTCTGCCCCGCTGACCTATGGGATCGCAGCCAACGCCAAGCACGCGGACTGCGCTGCGTTCTTCTTCGACTGGGTCGCCACTAACGATGTTGCCCGCACGATTAACGTCAACATCGGTGGCTCAAACCCGGGCGGCCCTGCGGGCGCTATGATGCCTGCCGCCGCTGCCGGCTCGGTCACGAACGAAACGCTCGCCGCCGGACCTGTCGTCGGCGCAGCCGGCAATTCGATGGACTTCATCGCCAATGCGACGAGCTCGATCTTCGCCCAGGGCTGGACGCCTGAGCTCCAGAAGATGGTCGGCGGTCAGCAAGACGCTGCCGGTCTTCTCCAAGCCGTTCAGGCAGAATACGAGAGAGAACTCGTCCAGTAATGATGAAAGCCTCGGGACGATGACTACGCCTACCAAGGTCGAAAGTGACATCGATGTAGAGAGGTTAGGTAATCGTCCCGGGCATCTTGATGTCTCCCGGCGGGCTCACTTCAGCAAACGAGTCCGCCGGGAGACCCTTGTTGGCTGGCTGTTCGTCCTGCCCGCGCTGCTCATGTACGTGCTCTTCGTGCTCGTGCCTCTCCTGTTGACCATACTCTACTCGTTCTTCCACTGGAATGGCGTCGGTCCAATGATCTGGGTCGGTTTGAAGAACTACGTAACGATCTTCCAGGTTCCCAACCTGCTGGGGACTATCAAAAACGCGTTCTGGCTGGTCGTGTGGTTCAGCATCATTCCGGTGGGCCTCGGTCTGATCGTCGCGAGCATTATTCACCGCGTGGCGACCGGGCGGCTCGGAGCAACAGCCCGGACCGTTCTGTTCCTACCTCAGGTTATCCCACTTGTCGCTGCCGGTATCATCTGGGGCTGGCTGCTGGCGCTCCCTGGCTTGATCAATCAGATCCTCAGGGCTGTCGGCCTGGGTGCGATCACCACTGCCTGGCTCGGTGACTTTGACTGGGCGCTCCCGGCCGTCGGCCTCATCGGAATCTGGGTGCTGATGGGATTCTGCATCGTCTTGCTATTGACCGGCATGACGAAGGTTGACCCGGCCCTATACGAGTCTGCGAGGATCGACGGCGCTAGCTGGTTCAGGGAGTTCATCGCGATCACCGTGCCGCTCCTCAGATACGAGGTCGGCGTGTGCCTGACCGTCACTGTGATTGCCGCGCTGGCCGCGTTTGACATCATCTGGGTCTCGACGGCCGGTGGACCTGGCAACGCGACATCCGTCCCCGGGATCCAGATCTACGTCCTCGCGTTCACCCAGCGAGCTGTGGGCCTGGCATCTGCTCTGGCCGTCATGCTCATGGTCCTGGTCGTCGCGGTCATCATCCCGATCCAGTGGCTGAGCCGGGAGAGAGCGCTATGAGGGCCCCTCGCAGCGAAATCTGGACAGGCCGAGCCCTCCTCCTGGTGCTGATGGCGTTCACAATCCTGCCCTTCATCAGCATCTTCATGACTGCGCTGCATCCGTCGAACACTGTGCCGAACGGGCTCGAATGGCCCGCGCACCCTCAGTGGGGCAACTTCGTGGAGGCGTTCCGCGTCGCGCAGATGCCCAAGACCCTCGCGTCGAGCACGTTCATTGTCCTCGCCGTCGTGCCCGTGTCCCTTATTATCTCGACGATGGCCGGGTTCGCCATCGGTATGCTCCGCATCCCTGGCGCGTCCCTGCTCCTCTTCCTGTTCGTGTTCGGGTTAACGCTCCCGTTCCCGGGGATCATCATCCCCATTTATTTCTTGGAGCGGGCGTTGCATATCTACAACAGCAGGCTCGCGATCGTGCTGCCGCTGATCGCCTTGTACATGCCCTTCGCCGTCTTCTGGATGCGCGCCCACTTCGTCAACATGCCAAGCGAGCTTTCAGAGGCGGCCCGCGTCGATGGCGCAACTACCTGGGACCTGTTCTGGCACATTCACATCCCGCTTGCTCGCCCGCCGATCGCATCTCTCGGGATCCTCATGTCCATCTGGACGTGGAACCAGTTTCTCATTGCGCTGGTGCTCGTTGAGGACCCGACGCAGCGAACGATGGCCGGTGCACTGGGATATTTCCAGGGCCACTACGCGACCGATATCCCCCTACTATGCGCCGCCACAATTCTGATCCTGGTGCCCACCCTAGTGGTGTTTATTCTGTTCCAGCGCCAGATCATCACGGCGCTGCTCCAGGGCTCACTCAAGGGATGAGCAACGAGGCCCGGTGCAGCGATATGCCGGGTGTGTGCCGATCGGACTCGCGGATCGCTGCCGCTTCAAGGATTTCGTCGCTGTGGGGACAGGCCCGTCGTACAAACGTCCCGTGCCACTTCTTTGAGAGTCGTGATCCAGATGCTCATGGTGCGCATGGGGTCAGTCGGCGGTCGTCGATCCCCGGGAGGGCTAGCTAATTGGAGATTGCAGTGCGAGAATGAGCCATCCACTGTCATCTTCTCCTGCTCGGAGGGGATCGTCGTTGTGAAGGTAACCGCCGGTGGTTACATCGCCGGAGATCATTTAAACCAGAGAGAACAGAATGCCACTCATTTTCGATCTTCCATTTGAGGAATTAGGAAGTTATCAGGGTAGAAATCCACGCCCGCAGAATTTTGATGCGTTCTGGGAGATGGGCCTCGTCGAAATGCGGGCGACCGATCCTCAGATCGAACTCGTGCCCGCCGAGTTTAAAGTAGCGAATGCGGAATGCTTCCACTTGTTTTTTACCGGGGTGGGCGGAGCGCGCATCCATGCGAAGTTTCTTAAGCCGGATGCATCTGATCATCCCCATCCGGCCATCCTATTGTTCCACGGGTATACGGGCGACTCCGGCGATTGGTGCGATAAGCTTGGATATATTTCGGAGGGGTTCACCGTAGCAGCATTGGACTGCCGCGGGCAGGCAGGATTGTCGGAAGACAGGAGCATTGTACATGGGAACACACTCCACGGGCATATCATCCGTGGATTGGAGGATGCTCTGAAGGGTTCGCCGGAGAAGCTGCTCTTCCGGCAAATCTTCCTCGATGCCGCTCAGCTTGCCGGGATTGTTATGGAAATGCCTGAGGTTGATGCGAATCGGGTGGGCGCAACGGGCAGCAGCCAGGGAGGTGCTCTGACCGTTGCCTGCTCTGCATTGGAACCTCGAATCAAGCGCGCAGCTCCAGTGTTTCCCTTCCTCTGCGATTACAAGCGGGTTTGGGAAATGGACCAGGTAAAAGATGCCTACCTAGAACTCCAAGAGTTTTTCCGTCATTCGGACCCTACACATTCTCTTGAAAATAGCGTCTTTGAGAAATTAGGCTACATCGACATCCAATTTCTGGCGTCTCGAATCCAGGCGGAAGTGATGTGGGGGATTGGATTGATGGATACCATCTGCCCACCTTCAACCCAATTCGCCATATATAACAAGATCGTTTCACCCAAGCAAATGGGGATATATCCCGATTTCGGGCATGAAGATTTACCGGGTATGAATGATCGTATTTTTCAATTCATGATGGGATTGTAGGTGCTTGCTTGGCCTAGCATGGTGGGAATGTATAACACAGGCAAGGTAGAAGATCACTTTGGAACGTACAACGAGGTTTTTTTTAATGAAGGGCGATAAACTTGTTCTTCAGGACCACCACAAACGAGCGGCAAGTGAGATAGTTAATCATCTCCTTCGAAATGTTGAGAGGGCAAAGACCAGATACGTAATCACTGTAGCCGGGGAATCGGGCAGCGGAAAATCTGAAACCGGCAAAGCAATTGCAGATGAATTGGCTAAATTCGGAATCAAATCCGTCGTGCTTGGACAGGATGATTATTTCGTACTTCCACCCAAATCGAATGACTTGAGACGGAGAGAAGATCCCGAATGGCTGGGACCCCATGTCGAACTCATGCTTGATGTTCTGGAGCAAAATCTAATAGACGCCACTCAGGGGAAGGGAGAAATCGCTAAGCCTCTTGTTGATTATGAATCAAACTCGATCGAAGAAGAAATCATCAACCTGGATGGAATCAAAGTATTGATCGCAGAAGGAACCTATACATCTTTGCTCAGACATGTTGATACAAGGATATTCATGTCCAGAAATTGGCTCGATACGTTGGAACATCGGCAGAAAAGAAAACGAGGTAACGAGGTCGGCGACCCCTTTATCGAGCAAGTGCTCAGATTAGAGCATAAAATCATCGCCGGACATCAGCATTTAGCGGATATTTTGATCACGAAAGAATACGACGTGGCGTTTATTGAACCATAGCCGATGTCGTGCAATAACCGGTGTATCGGGATGAACGACGACCGCTAGAGGCAGGTGTTCGATCAAGCCGGGGATGGTGAACGCGTCGAAGGGTGGACCCCTATCAACGACAGGACGATTGACCTTCCTTGGTCGGGATCTGTATTTTACCCAAATGCCAGTGCCTTTTCTGCGTTGGAAGAACCATCGCTGTATGTAATTGCGAGCGCACCAGTTTGCAGGTCAATCTGCAAACTGGCATACCTTTCCATGTTCTTCCAGGCCAGGGAAATTTCGTGATCAGAACAAGTATTCAGCGAAAAATCCCCGTCAAAGGCTGGATGTGAATTCCTAAATCGAATTAATTCGATCAAATCCTTAACGATAGGGCGCTGTACTTCTTGATCGATTTCCTGGATGGAATAGTTGTGGCGGTTTATTTCTTTCCCATCTCGGCTCCTCGCCGTTTCAGCCGTATCATTTTCTCCTGCCAGCAACCCAACATAATAGACTTGGGGAACCCCGGGCACGAAGAACTGTAGAGCCCTGGCGGCTAGATATGCATTATCATCGCATCCCAACAATGAGTAATATGTGCCTCTGATCTGGTGTACATCGAAGCCATCTGGATCTCTAAATCTCGGAGAGAATATCCTACTCAGGTTGCCTCCTCGTTCGAGGCATATTTGTATGATTTTTTTGGTACTTTCTGCCTCGAAGTACTCGTTCAAATCCGGTTTGATGGGTATGCCATCATGACAATCGAGCATCGTGAATTGTTTATGGGGCCGTATGGCTAGGTAATCCTTCAATTTCTTGCTGTTTTTAAATGTTAAGGCCTCAAGAATCATGTAGGGGAGAATAAAATCATAGATCCAGTAGCCCCGCTCAGATAATTTGAGCTGGGTTGAATATTCCGCATGCAGCTCGGGGAGCAGTTCAATATCCAATAAATCTGCAATTTCCTTTAACCAGTCCAAGAATTGAAAGATTTCCGGTTCAACGAAGAAACACGAAGTCCCAATTTTCTTGATCACATAACCTATCGCATCGAGACGAACAATCTTCACGTTGTTCTTGCTAAACTTTGTAAGGCATTCTGTTATAAGCTCCCTGGCGATTGTAGAATTTACATCGATGTCCATCTGCTCTGAGGGAGTGGTTTTCCCAAACGTTGTCCACAGGGTTCGTACTTCTCCAGTTTCTTGAATCGAGTAATCTGAAAACGGAAGTGGTCGACGCAGGAAAATCTTCTCGATTTCCTCTTTGGGAGGGTTGCCATTCGGCCAGTATCTTTCAATGGGTATGAACAGATCTGCGTAGGGGGAGCTAGATCCATTTCGTAAGTAATCTTGGAAATATGTGGATTTCGAAGATATGTGGTTGATGATCAGATCCAGCAGGATCGGGTATTTATAGCCAAGTCTCTTGATATCCGCCCACGACCCAAACTTCGGCTCGATCTCCATATAGGTTAGGGGGGCGAAACCGCGGTCTCCGGAAGAAGGAAAAGGGGGCAGAATATGAATCCCGCCCTCAAATGCGTTTGGAAAATATTGATCCAGCACCTGACCAAGTTTCCTTAGATCGCCTCCCAATGAATCCGGATATGTAATCAGTTGGACTTTATTCTTTACTTTCATAGCAAAGTACCACCTCTGCCTGAATTTCCATAAAGTCCTTGACATCATGGGTGCTGGTCAAGGGCCATCACTTGGAAATTATCCCATGCTAATCCGTAACAGACTTACCTTGCAGAGACTTCCCACCTACGATATTGCGTATCATCTGGCGATCGTTGAATTGGCTGAATTCAGGTTGCTGCGGGCGCCTGATTGCCTGGCAGGCATAAGCAACAAATCATTAATCTGTAGAAAGGGCAAATTGGATTGCAACTGTTTACATGAAAGCTCTTTCACATCTATCATAGCACTGCCTATGTCAATTTTCAACATCGCCTCGTGCATTCCGGACGGTGTAGTCAGACTTCCAATAACGGAGCGCGAGAGAGGCAAACATCCACATCATCTCCAACTCCCCTGACCCGACTACGGTGGAAGATTATCTTACAAACGCGGTGGCCAATTACTGCCGTACAGCCTCCAGGCTTTATACCTAGATGGAAGAGAGCATCCCCGAAGGGCTGACAGTAATCGCGTTCCCCGTAGAACGCTGGCGGCAAATTCGGATCACGAACAATCTGGAGCGTGTGAGCCAAGAGATCAAGCATTGGGCTCTCGTTGTAGGTATCTTCCCTACTCGAGCGGCCTGTTTGCGATTGATCAGTGCGAGTTCGAGGGATGTGTGCGAGGAGCGGGGAACAGGAAGAGTCTGAGGTGCCCTTGAAGTGGATTAAAGCGCTATCGAAAGGGATTGCCCTGGTTTACATGATGAATGTTGTACAATCGCGCTCTTTTGTTATCTTAATGGATTCAATCGATAGTTTGCAAAGTTTTGTGACTGTGATGGTTCCGTGCATCAATATTGATCGTTCGTAAGGGCTTTATTCAAGGCAGATCCTTCCCTATTAATATATTTGTTGATTAACTCTCGTGCGGTTGGTTCATCAACAATAAGCTCTTTCATCAAGCTTCCTTTTAAAGCCCCGTAGAGGCCGCGTACTTTCGCTAACCCGGAAACGACACAAACGCCATATTTCTGCTTAAAGAGCTCTAAATTCGGCCCGCTTGCCCGGTCGTTCATCGGGATGCCGGTGAAGTTTCCATCCGCTTTGAAGAAAACCGTGGCGATATCGCCGGCGACATTCAGTCGATCCAGTTCGACATAGTCCTGCTCTTCTAGATACCCACCGCTGTAAACATGGCTTGGGATTCCTGCGTTCACTGCGCCAATGCTATAAATCAACAAATCGGTTCTCTTGTGAAGATCAAGGATGCGCCTGATGCTGCGCTCCTTCCAAAGAGCTTTCTTCGTGTCGGCATAATCGAAAAATGTCGGCACCGGAAAAAGATGTGCTCGCGCCCGGTAATTCTCAGCAAATCGCATGATGATCTCGCTTGCATACTCGATCCCCATCGATTGAGTGTTACCTGCACCGTTCAATTGCACGATTTGTGCATTGTGCGTTGTCTTCTTGAGTAAGTGTGTCGAAATCGCGCTCAAGGTAGTGCCCCAAGCGATGCCCAGCACCATGCCAGACTCGAAGAGCGAGTTAAGATACTTTGCTGCATACTGTGCCGCTCGCTGCAGCCACTCTCCTTCGCCAGCAATTTCTGGCGCGGGTACGACGTGAACCCGCTCGAGTTTGAATCTCTCGAGGATTCGCTTCTCCATCCGCTGTGGTTCTTCGGTGGGATCAATGATCTGGATATTCACAAGCCCCTCGGTCTTTGCAAAACTCAACATGCGAGAAACCGTGGAGCGGGAAACATTCATTTCCTTCGCTATCTGCTTGGTCTTCATATTCTGGTAGTAGTACATTCGGGCAGCCCGCACGGCATCGTGAACCTTGTCTTGATCGGTCATCCCTCATGCTCCCTTCGTGCAAAGTGAAAATATGATAGGTCCTTTTGAACGAATGTGCAACGACTATTCATGGGTATTTTTCGGCCGTTGTAGGATCGAAGCAGAGCACTGCACATGTGTCCAATAAAGTTGATTTGATGTGCAAGCTCGCCTATGATGAGGTTGTCCTGGAACAATCACCTCTCACTTGCTTTGATTGTGTCGACGCAGATGACATTGGCAAGAAGCCATACACCATTTCGTCGAGATGCCTTTTGAATGGCTTGACATTGTTAATCTGAACGAGGGTAACGGGTTCCGAAAGGAGGTCGCCATCAACCGGATAGATGTATAGGTATTTGTGAACGAGGCCATAAGCATTTATCAAGTGGAGGAAACGATGGAAAGTAATAACAGGAGGCAGTTGTATTTTCTGATCGCCCTTGTGATCATCATCGCTGTCTCGGCGATCATAGCTGATCAGATCGAAAGCGATTTTGGCAAAGTGGAGGTATCACTCGTTAAAATTTATAACCCTCAAGGCGATCTCATTGTCGCCAAGCTGTTCCGCCCTAAAGACGCGACAGCGGACAATCCGCTACCCGGTGTCGTCAATATGCACGGGTACCAGAATGATAAGAATGTACAGGACCCCTTCTCGATTGAACTGGCCCGGCGTGGGTTTGTGGTTCTCGCCCCCGATGCACTTGGGCATGGGGACTCGGGTGCCGGGTTGAATCTTGGTAGCTGGTTTGCAGACCCGAACTATGTGATGGGAAACGAGGACGCACTGGCATGGTTGATCAAACAGCCCTTTGTGGATGCCAGCGAAATTGCTGTTATGGGTCATTCGATGGGTGGGATGAACGCAGTCAAACTGCCCGCTCTGTTCCCGGACAACGTGCGAGCTGAGGTCCAGCAAGCATCAGCACCAGGATCTCCAGAGTTACCCAATCTCCTCATGCTTCAAGCACGGTACGATGAATTCCTTGGATTTAGGGAGAATCAACCCCGGACAGAGGGGCTCATCGATAGTGAAACGCGTGCGGCTGCTTTAGGCCTGACGCTTCCACTGGCTTGGGACACCACCTATGGTAGTTTTGAAGACGGTACTGCACGACGAATGGCTTTCATCCAGATGGATCACCACTTGCTGCCATTGATGAACAAGTCAGTCGCTGAAACCGTGGATTGGGTGCGCCTTGCGCTCAAGGGGGGTGAGGGCGGTTCGATGTGGATTGAACCGACCAAGCAAATCTTCATGTGGAAGGAGATTTTCGGTTTCATAACCCTGCTTGGAACTTTGGTGACAATGCTGCCGATCACCAATATGCTTCTCTCAACCAAATTCTTTGCGCCGGTTGCTCAACCGATACCCAATCGCTATGTGGCAGACAAGAAGAGCTGGTGGAAACTGGCAACGATCAACATGCTGATCGGTGGGATCCTCTATCCACTCACAACACAGTACGGAGGGATCGGCGGAAAGATAGAAACGTGGTGGTCCTGGGCGAAGCTGGAGATGGGCAATGGCGTGGCCGCATTCTTCGTAGCCAATGCGGTTGTCGCGGGCATCTTGTTCTACTTCTGGTATCGCGGCAAGAAGAAGGAAGGCGTAACCATGTACGACATGGGCGTTTCCTTCGATAAGGATAAGACCAGGATCGACTGGGGCATCATCGCCAAGACCGTCCTGGTCGGTGTCATCCTGTTTGCCTGGATGTACATCCTGGAAGGGATCTTCCAGCGCACGATCGGACAGGAATTCCGATTTGCCTGGCCCTATATGCGTCAATTCTCCAGCGGGCAGCGTGTAGGTTTCTTCTTCATCTACCTGATCCCGGCCCTGCTCTTCTTCCTGATCAACGGAGGCATCTTCCTCTTCGGTCAGGCGCGGATGAAGGAATACGAAACGCCGGCCAAGACGCAGTGGATGTGGTGGCTGAAGGTCGTGTACGCCATGGTGACGGGCTTGTTCCTGATCTGGGCCTTCCAGTACCTTCCGTGGTTCCTCGGCGGTGCTGGTCCGGGGTTTGAGACGATCACGTTCTTCCAGATCAACCTGTCTCAGTTCACCTCCATGTGGCCGTTGATGCTGTTCGTCTACATCCCAGAGTTCATCATCCTGTTCTGGTTCCTTACCTGGTTCTATCGCAGGACGGGAAGGATCTACCTGGGTGCTCTGATGATCTCGAGCATTGCCATCTGGTTCTTAGCAGCAGGATCAATCTATCTGATCTAGATTCAACCTGTTGGGATTGGACCGGAAGGAAACAAGAAGAAGCCCAGCGGGTGAACGCAATCCGCTGGGCTTCTTCTTCGACTTCGAACGCGTTTATCTGAAGTGACGATGAGCAAATCTTGGGTTCTTCAGCTCTCAGGCGTAGATGCATAGCGCTCACCTCCATGATTCGAAAGGTATGACTCGAAATGAAGTACATTGCCTCCATTGATCAGGGGACAACGAGCACTCGATGCATGATCTTCGACGTGCTCGGAAAACCGGTCAGCATACAACAACTGGAGCATCAGCAGATCTATCCCCGACCAGGGTGGGTCGAGCACGATCCGCTGGAGATCTGGTCCAGGACACAAGACGTTGTTCGCCTGGCTCTGGAGAACGCGAACATCACGGCGGGTGAACTCGCTGCCATCGGAGTGACCAACCAACGCGAAACTACGGTGCTCTGGGATCGTGAAACCGGCAAACCATACTGCAATGCCCTTGTCTGGCAGGATACAAGGACCAGCGAATTCGTTCACGCACTTGGTGTGGATGGAGGACAGGATCGGTTTCGGGATCGGGTTGGCTTGCCCCTGACGACTTACTTCTCGGGTCCAAAGATCCGCTGGGTACTGGAAAATGTGGAGGGGGTTCGCCGGGCGGCGGAACAAGGCCGGGCGCTCTTTGGGAACATCGATACATGGCTGATCTGGCACCTGACAGGCGGCGTGGACGGTGGAATACACGTCACGGATGTGACAAACGCAAGCCGCACGATGCTGATGGATCTCAAGAAGCTTGTATGGGACGAAGAAATTTGTGCCGTCATGGGCATTCCTGTTGGCATGCTGCCGGAGATCAAGAGCTCCTCTGAAATTTATGGTCATACCGTCAGCGATGGCCCCTTTGGAGAGAGTATTCCCATCGCCGGAGACCTGGGGGATCAGCAGGCTGCGACGGTAGGGCAGGCGTGCTTTGACGTTGGAGAAGCGAAGAATACGTACGGGACCGGATGCTTCATGCTCCTGAATACCGGTACCGATATTGTCCCCTCGAAACATGGGATGCTGACGACTGTCTGCTATCAATTCGGCGGGCAGCGACCGGTGTATGCCCTGGAGGGATCGATTGCCGTTGCCGGGGCTCTCGTTCAATGGCTGCGTGACAACCTGCAGTTGATCGATTCAGCTCCCCAGGTGGAGGATGTGGCAAAGACGGTCACCGATAATGGCGGAGTCTACTTTGTGCCGGCATTTTCTGGTTTGTTTGCACCCTACTGGCGCACAGATGCGAGAGGGGTCATCGTGGGTCTTACCAGGTATGCCAATCGAGGCCATTTGGCTCGAGCCGCCCTGGAAGCGACAGCATTCCAGACCCGTGAGGTGCTTGATGCGATGAATGCCGATTCGGGCGTCGAGCTCAAATCCCTCAAAGTCGATGGCGGGATGGTTGCGAACGACCTATTGATGCAATTCCAAGCGGACGTCCTTGGCGTTCCCGTCATTCGCCCGACGGTGCCCGAAACCACGGCGCTGGGGGCTGCATATGCGGCCGGGTATGCAGTCGGTTTCTGGAAGAGCCGAGTTGAGATGCGCAAGAACTGGGAAGTCGATAAAACCTGGCACCCAGATCTGGGAAGCTCAGCTCGAAGCGACCTTTATGGTGAATGGAAGAGAGCCGTCACCAGGACGTTCGATTGGGTGGAGGTCCAATGAGGTTTGGCGATGCTCAGCCGAGATGAACGAATTCTCAATCTAAAAGCAAACCCGGAAGTCAGCGTTTTAATCGTCGGGGCAGGTATCAATGGTATTGGCGTCTTCTGGGATCTGGCGCTGCAAGGTGTGGATGTCCTGCTCATCGACCAGGGTGATTATGCAAGCGGTGCCAGTGCAGCCTCCTCACACATGGCGCACGGCGGCATCCGCTACCTCGAGAACGGTGAGTTCCGGCTGGTCAGAGAGGCTGTCCAGGAGCGGAACCGCCTGATCGAGAATGCACCACACCTCGTGAACCCGCTGCCGACGACGTTCCCGATCTTCAAATGGTTTTCGGGATTGCTCAATGCACCGCTGAAATTTCTCGGGATGCTTGACCGGCCTTCGGAACGGGGAGCACTGGTCATCAAGATCGGCATGACGCTCTACGATCTCTACACCCGAGAGCAGGGTACGGTCCCGAAGCACACCTTCCTGGGAAGGAAACGATCCCTGCAACAGTTCCCGGCGCTCAATCCGGAGGTCATTTTCACCGGGACCTACTTTGATGGGGCCATCCATTCGCCGGAACGACTGGCCGCCGAGCTGATCATAGATGCCGTATCCGTAAATCGAAAAGCTATTCCTTTAAACTACGTCAGCTTGGCCGGGATGAGCGAGAATTCCGTCCAACTGCAGGATGAGCTTTCCGGCAAATCCTTCACGATACATCCGAAGGTGATCGTTAATGCTGGAGGTCCATGGATCGATTCCGTCAATCGAACCCTTGGAATGGAGACCCGTTACATCGGGGGAACGAAGGGTTCTCACCTGGTGCTGGATCATCCGCAGTTAAGGAAGGCGATCGGAGAACATGAATTCTTCTTTGAAAACAAAGACGGCAGGATCGTCCTGATCTTTCCACTGGCCGATCGTGTCCTGATCGGAACCACGGATATCCGCGTGGATGACCCCGATGATATAGCCATCACGGATGAAGAGGTTCAGTATTTCCTTGACATGATTAGAAGGGTATTCCCCGGGATTCGGGTTGATCCGTCCCAGATTGTCTTCACCTTCTCAGGTGTCCGGCCGCTGGAAAACAGTGAGGCCAGTCTCACCGGCCAGATCAGCCGCGAACATAAAATAGAACAGTATCAGGTAGGTTTAAGTCCGAGCATACCGGTGCTTTCGCTGGTGGGTGGAAAATGGACTACATTCAGAGCCTTTGCAGAGCAGGCAGCTGACCAGGTCTTGGAAGATTTGAACCTACCACGCCGTACATCGACGGCGGGAATCAGGATCGGGGGCGGCAAGGGCTTTCCCGATTCGAAGGTCAGTCGAAAAGAATGGGTATCGAGAGTCTGTACGACATCAGGTTTATCGGAAGACCGCATAGAAACCCTGCTCTCGCGCTATGGAACGCGAGCTGAACAAATCGCGATTCACATTGCCTCGTCGCAAGATCACGCGCTCAGGAATTATCCAAGCTTTAGCATAGGTGAGATCGAAACCATCGTCCAGCAGGAGGACGTTGTTCGCCTGGACGATTTCTTACTGCGTCGTTCCATGCTGGGAATGCTGGGTCGGAGCTCAAAGGCGGGATTGATTGAATTAGGGGAGGAGATCGGGAAAGTGATTGGCTGGAACGCCCAGAGGATAAATTACGAGATCCAAAGGACCATAGAGATCCTAAAAACCGAGCACAGGATGGATATTAGTCGATATCTCATCGATAAAGAAATGCAACCTAGCCTTGTTATGGAGTATTAAACCCAACATGTAGGTGACGTGCCCCCAATTAATGGTCCGCTTTCTAAGTGAGACTCAAAGGCAGCGGACTTTTCCGAGTCAATTTCCTTGCCTTGTAACTTTTCTACTAGGTTACGTTAATAGCTACGCTCTTATCTTTGCCTGGATTCATTTGTAAGTAATAAGAACCGTAATCGGATGCTCTGAACAAGCATTCCAGATATTCAATCTACGGCTCAAGACAAGGGAGCAAGGTTCCTGGCATCAAAAAATCTCGAAAAAGCTTGCGTTATTATTACCTGATCAATGACTCAGTTCAACAATCAGGCGGTCGCGGTTTTGTTGGACTTAGGTTTGTTTGCCCTTACTCGGGTGGGATAGCAATAGTTAAATATAGTAACTAAACTATTTCTGCCAAGCCCATATCAAATATTTCACTTTGGATAGGATTAACGGAAGAATCTCGGAGTCAGATTGTCTTACCCTTCCAGGAAACCATCAAAATGAAAGCATTCTTCGATAATCCGATAGTTTTCATGATTGGGGTTCCTCTTCTGTATCTTGCTTACCAATTAGCACTCAATGCGTTATTACCGAAAAAGAAAAAAGGAAGGAGGCGTACTGCGAAGAAACCTTCCTTTCTAGAGATCGCCCTTTTGCTTGTATTACTCACAATATTCCTCATCTCAAACTTAAGTCGAAAAGCTGAACCTAATACGCCCGGACTCATGATCGATGTTCCCTACATAGATACCGTTTTACTTGCCTTTGTTGTACTAGGTTGGCTTACTCTGGGATTTGCGTTGCTCTATAAAAACCGCAACCGGATCAACCAAAGGGAATTGGAGAATGATCTCGACGAGCTAATCGCTCTTTCACCAAAAGAATTCGAGCAGTTTGTTGCACGACTATTTATCCGTCGTGGCTATGATGCGAGGGTAATAGGCGAGTCTGGTGACCACGGGGTAGATATCGAGGTATTCAACCCTGCGGGGGAAAAGGAACTCGTTCAGTGTAAGCGATGGACGAGAAAATGGCTTGGGGAAAAGGTCGTACGCGAATTCTATGGAGCACTCGTCCATGACCAGAAAGCAGTCCGGGGGTATATCGTCACAACAAGTTTCTTCAGCGAAGCTGCAAAACGATGGGTACGTGGAAAACCGATTTCGCTCATTGATGGGCCATACCTCGCAGAGTCACTTCAAATCATGCGGAATATATACAACAAAGAGAAGAAATAGTTCGCTTCATATTGATTAATTCCGCCGATGTTGTAGACGATGTTGAATTTGTGTTTGACATATGTGGTTGTTTATCTTCGCAATCGGAAGCTCCGATATTCATCCAAAGCTCTTACAATATCCTTTTAGCATCGATCACCATAAACCCTTTTAAAATGGTTCCTCGCTGTTTTGTATGGGTGAAGCGAATTAAACATATTTCGAGTTCAGTTAGAATGGAGCCCGGTTCCCATCTTTTCGTTGCGGAGGCAGCAACATGAATCACTCCACATTAGAAGCGGCACTGGGCCTGTCAGCTCCATGGAAAGTCACCGAAGACAGCTTCTCGCTCGAAGAGAAACGTCTGGATATCACCATCGATTTCGAACCTGGAAGCACCTTCTCCTGCCCGGACTGTGGCGCAGAAGGCGCAAAAGCATACGACACGCAGGAACGAACATGGCGTCATCTGAACTTCTTCCAGCATGAGACGTATCTGCATGCCCGGGTTCCACGAATTGAGTGTCCCCAGGGGTGCGGTATCAAGACCGTGGAAGTGCCCTGGACACGCTCCCGCAGTGGTTTCACGGCGCTGTTCGAAGCGCTGATCATGGTCATGGCCCGCGAGATGCCCGTGGCAGCCATTGCCGCCATGGTGGGCGAGCATGATACCCGCATCTGGCGCGTGCTCCACCATCATGTCGAAGAAGCCCGCGGGGATGCGGATTTCTCTGAAGTGCGTCGCGTCGGCGTGGATGAAACCGCCAGCCGCAGGGGACACAATTACATCAGTCTCTTCTTCGATCTGGATGTAAAACGTCTCCTGTATGGTGTGGAAGGCCGCGATCAGGAGACTGTCAGCGCCTTTGCAGGCGATCTGACTGCCCATGGAGGCGATCCCGATCAGGTTTGCCAGGTCTGCTGTGATATGTGGCCGGCTTATATCAACGGCGTGAAGGTTTCTTTTCCCAATGCGGAGATCACCTTTGATCGTTTTCACATCATGAAGATCATCAACCAGGCAGTGGATGAAGTCCGGCGACAGGAGGCCCAAACCACGGACGTGCTGAAGGCAACGCGCTATCTGTGGCTCAAGAACCCCGCTCATCTGTCCGCTAAGCAGCGTCGAAAAATGGATTCCCTGGCAGCCCACAACCTGAGGACGGCCAGAGCATATCAGATCCGCCTGACCCTTCAAGAACTCTTTAAACAACCCAGCCGCGAGGCCGGGGAAGCCTTCCTGAAACGCTGGTACTTTTGGGCAACCCACTGCCGCCTGGAGCCCATCATTCAGGCTGCAAAGACGATCAAACGTCATTGGGAAGGTGTCCTCAATTGGTTCGATAGTCTGATCACCATTGGGTTGCTGGAGGGGTACAACAGCCTCATCCAGGCCGCCAAAGCACGTGCACGTGGATCGCGAAGCATGCCCTTTGGGCGACCGAACCAACCGTAATCTCATCACCATGGCTTATCTCATCGCTGGACAGCTTAAGTTCAACTTACCCACATGAAACAGCGAGGAGCCAGTTAGAAACCAATCGTGCCGGGACACAGTTAATATCACAAAGTACTTATGGGTGCCGATTAGTGCAGAAATCAGAATCACAATCATCCCAAAAACCAAAGATAAACCCAATTTTGCGATTTATCAGAGGCTAAACGATGGAATTATTAAATTGATACATAAATCAGAATCAATTTCGAAAGATTACTCGTCTTGGGAGTGGGTAAAAGGATCTTCCTACCACAAGTCCACCCTGTGGTGGACTCCACTGGGTTGTACACTTTGAAGGGGGACTGAAGGGAGCA
>Ga0315553_10001513_pt1 | contig 19203 bp, 13 predicted proteins | sample SalMarSW160140MG_FD_203099 | JGI IMG/M metagenome (GOLD analysis project Ga0315553, IMG submission 203099) | Salt marsh sediment microbial communities from the Plum Island Ecosystem LTER, Massachusetts, United States - Salt Marsh Sediment SW1601-40 ... | reverse complement strand
TTCATTGCAGGAGTGTATTTGATATTACCATCTATCGTTCTTGCAGCACCAGCCCCTGAAAATCCAGATGAACCCATTGCAGCAGGTAACGGATTATCTTGGGGAGTCACTAATGGTACAATATTAGATTACATCCTAACGGCAGAAATTACCATCCCTAATGTGACCTATTACGTGAATAAACCAATTTTCATGACCCTCAATTACTTAGGACCAATCCCGGATTCATTCTTTTATATTCCATCTCCATCGTTTGACACCTATTGGGCAGAAAATGGATCAGCTCTTTACCTAGGAGACTTCTTTGTGGTAGGCACAACTGTCCACTCGGTGTATAATCCAGCAATACCTATAGGAAATTGGACACTCCTAACAGTATACACTCAATCCTCGATGATTGAAGGAGTATATGAGAATGTAACCCTCGATTTCATAGACAATTCCTTAGAATGGGGATATCGTTACTCCTACTATTATTTCGGATACTTCATCGAGAGTGAAACAATATGGTTCAAATCAGATGGTTCGTTGGAATCTGTTCACCTTGAGGTTTCTCTTAATGAGCAACTAATTTACACAGTAACCCTTGCTCGAGTGACAGGTATAGATCCAATAATCCTTATTTCAATCGCAGGTGTATCAATATTCGGAATAGCCACGGTTGTACTTGCCTACCAATATATTCGAGATAGAAAGGAATCAACTACCAGTGCGACCCTCTAGTTTCATCATTACGTCTTTCACATTAGCACGCAACTCTGACAAACCGAACAGATCTACAACCTGCTCTGCTTCAATTAAATCTTCATGAAGTCGTTCATAAGTTGCCCAGAAAAGGTCTGAATCACTACTCATTGAATCTAATAGTGGAAATTCCCTCTGTGTTCGCCATAATAGAGATCTCACATATTCACGAGCTGAGCTCTCGTCGAATTTATCTTGAATTCTTGATATTGGTTTCTGATCGGATGATGGTTTTACGGCAGTTTGCCGTTCTTTTTCTTTTCGTTTGTAGTACTCTATTGCTTCCTTCTCGGCCTTGCGAATTCTATGTTCAGATACCCTCTCTTCGAATGTTACAAAACCAAAGCCCCAGATAATCAGAACAAGAGTTCCTATACCAACAACTAGGGAGAGAATCCCAATAATGAGAGGGGGTAATAGAAGTACTAAGCTCAGAATCATATCGAAGGGTGAGAAGTAGAGGACAACAGCTGCAGGTGTGAATATCGCCACGAGCGTAATAATCTGCCAGCGTTCTTCATATGTGATACCACCAATACCCTTTTTGTAAAGCAATCCAGAGAATCTAGTGACTGATAGAATAGTGACAACTGCTGTCATCAAGCTGAATGTATTTGATAGAACACCCAATAAAACTATCACGATCATTTGTAGAGAAAACATCATCACAGCGATTGAGGTCAACCTGTAATTACGGAAGAAATATGCAGATATTCCTACTATCAATAGCATGAACAATCCTATAATTGTGTAGAAGGACAATCCGGACAGAGAACTCATTGTCGGGAATAGAATCAAACTAAAGATTGTGTCAGGTATTGCTGAACTAAATAGAATCATCGCAATACCGAAAAAAATCACGACTGTGAAAGGGCATTTATTTTGGTCATAGAGCCCAAACGTCACAGCTCCAAGAATATAGCCCATTACAATCCAGCCTCCACCTGAGAAATAGATGTCTATTGGGCCTTCCAGAAATAGATGGAAATCGAAAACTAAAAGACCAACAAGAATGATGGTTTCACCTAAAATTACTGCCATCATGAAAAAGAAGCATCCGAAGCATTCCTGATCATTATTCTTGATGACTGCGATAGTCAGAGCTCCAAAGATGACACCAATTAGAAATGCTATAGAATACACAATTGCAAAAACCATCTTCTATCCCTGTCAGATGAATGTGAATACTTCGTAAGATAAAAGTGATAGGGCAGTAAAATAGGTGTCAATTCATTAACGAAATAAATTGCTAATAGGACAACCTTTTTCTCCTAATTTGTGAGGGTCACAACTGAAAATAAGCACCGGAGAATGCTTGAATAGAATGATAAACTCGACTTCTGATATTGAAGGTCTTCTTGGGCAAGCAGACAATTTCATGAAAAACCACCGATACGAAGAAGCCATTGAAACCTTAGAGAAGAGTTTGTTTATCGATCCCAGAAATAAAATCGCACTAGAACACGTTGTGGTTTGTAACTTAGAATTGAAGCAACCAAAAAAGGCGATACAAGCATTGACTCAATTGATTGGTGTAGAACCTAATTGCCATAGATTCTGGGGGGATAAGGGATACCTCCATTTGTTATTGAATGAGATACCAGAAGGAATTGGAGCACTGAAAGAAAGTCTGAAAATTGATTCTAGAAATGCTTACAATTGGGAATTATTAGGCGCAGCATATATGGCACATGATGAATGGATATATGCACTGGATGCCTTACTCTCAGGAATTAATCTCAATCCGAATTCAGCTATGGCTTGGTATAATGCAGCAATCTGTTTCTTCATGTTAGATAGATACTCTGAGGCAGTTGAAGCTGCGGAATATTCATTCTCAATAGATCCTATGCTTGAAGAAATGGCATCGGACTGGATTGAGGTTATTCAAGAGGCTGTCTTATTTGGAGACAGTTACGACGATGTCGAATTTGATGACCTAGTTGCAGGATAGTTCTTGCTTCCTCAATCCGGACTATATGATAATGAACTGACTAACTCAAGTGCTTTTTCTACTTGGGGTATCAAAGCTTTGATTTTATGCTTATTTGCAGTTTCGAGAGCTTGCTGTAATGCTTCAATCATCTTCTCATGCTCTGTTCCCCAATCTGATGCATTATCGATATTGGAGAGGTCATTTAATTTCTTAGGAAGTATCTTCAGCATACTTTGTATAGCAGTCTGAGCCTCTTGAGGTTCCAAAATAACTTCATCAATCTCGCTATCAGAAGCTGTAAGAATTCTATCAATCTGATTTAGAAGCTTTTGAAACTCCTCCAAAGATTGCTGAAGAATCTCAGTCACTTCCTCATCTGTTTCAGAACCACTTATTCTTCTGGTAAGATCCTCGATTGTTGTTTGAAGGAATTGTTTTCTATCATCAAGATTTGTCCGTCGTCTTTCTAACCATCTCCATTCACTCATAATGCTACTAGATAGAGCATATGCCTCGTTGATTCGCTCCCTATACTTCTCAAATTCATCCTTGGTCGTTTGATATTCGGAATCAAGGGAATCACAGATTTCGCTAAGCTGATAACTCAATATGTTATCAGCCTGAGCCTCAGATAATACACGACCTTCTCGCAATGCTCTGGCAACTTCAGACCAGAGTTTTTCAATTTCACGTTCGTCTTGCTCAGCACGACCAGTAGTTTCTAGCTCAGTTTTGAGGTCAGATATCGATGATGCGAGTCCCTGAACTTCCTCTATCTTAGATCGCAAAAGTGCTTTGCCAAGTCGCGAGTTTAGCTCTGTTGTCAGTTTTTCCCGTTCAGAAGGAACCTCGAGAAGAGTATGTCCATTATCAATCAATTTTTGTAGGGCATTCTCATATTCCGTTACTGCTTTATGATATTCACCCGTTTTAAGAAATGAATCCCCTTTATTTTGAAGTTCAAGAATCATTTCAAGAATATCATACGGTGATGTACTTAACACACCTAATTCATATAGACCCTCTTTATCACTTGAGAGATCAAGCGCGTGACCTTCGAATTGAATCTGTATTGCTAGTACTCCGGTAGGTGATGCGACATAGATAAAATCATGATCGACGACAATCCAATCAATTCTAACATCGTCTAATAACACATACCCGATTATGGAACCACGTTTTATGTCCCAGATAATGATATTCTCGGAATCATATGCTACAATCGCAAACAGACGATTTGCCCACAAAGTAACGATATTCCCAGTTTCGTTCGGGATTAAATTCCTAATACTTGTCCATTCAAACCGATCCCATAAACGCACTTCCCCAGTGCTTAATCCTACAAGAATATATGATTCATTTCCGAATACCTTTACACCCCGTTCTTTTGATGATAGTTTTATGATTTCAATTGGAGCTTTTCCAACTGAGAGCGACCAAACTTTTACATCGTCTTTCCTCGCCACCGTACAAATGACCTCACCATCTCTCCATAGTGAGATTATATCTGTCTTATAGAGTTGCCATGAAGAAGTCTCATGGCTATCTTTCGTAATTGAGAGCAAACGACCATCCTTAGCACCAACATAAATGAAGTTATCATAAAGAATCGAAGTAACAGCTTGATAGCCCAATTCAAACCATCCTATCATTCCCCAAGTGCCCTTCTTCCATACATAGACACGTTTTTCGCAAGTTGCATAGACTTGTGCATCATCAACTTGGACTCTAAGAGGGGAAGTAGTTGTTTCTCCTAATACTGCTTCAAGCTTCCAATCGCGTTTCGACCAAACACGTACACGATTATCTCTACATCCTATATATACAAAATGTTCATCATGACAAAGATGGATGGCATCAGCTTCAAGCGTAGCAACTTCTTCGTGTTTTAACTCCTGAACCTCATCCGGACTCCCAATTGAGTTACTCATGATTCGCGCCCATCCATAATTACTTCAGCAAAGGTTGTTAATTTGCTTTATGTGATTTTCGCAAACAGTAAGATTTGATAAAAAATCTTGTTAGAAACGTCTTTTTAAGGTAAAAAACTACCATTCGGACAGATTATTCCTTAAAAGGATATAATCAGAACAGACTTTAATACCATGAGATAATCTGCTTTGTATAGATAAGGAGGCCACCTATTGGACAGTCATGAATGGAGACGCGAGATAGACAAACTCGCAGAACTGAAAGGGATCCTAGTATCACTTAATCCAAAGCTTGATGAACAAACAAGTCGCCAGATGCGACAACTTTTGGATCTTTTCGCGAAAATAACCAAACTTGAGAGCGATATTGAGAGTTCTGGTTTTCTGAAGAAGAGAAAGATTCAGACTCAGTTCGAAAAGGCGTCTAGTGATTTTGAAGAGGATTTTATGCGTTTAACACGGGATTTTGCTGAAACGATTAGGAAAGAACATAAAGAGGTCGCAAATGTACTACCACGTTTAGAATCAGTAAAACCACAACAAGTTAAGGCAATATCACAGCTTGGTTTTCCATCCATTAGCTCTGGTGATATTAGAGACCTCACTGCACTTCATGGCTTTGCAAAGGACTTCGCATCACAGTACTTATCCCTCCATCAAGAATATGCAAGAGAAGTTAAGACAGCCTTGGATGAGAATAAAGGAACTGTAGAAACCTACGAAAAGCATGTGACAATTGATAGAGGGGAAGTAACTACAACTGTATCAAATGACGATGTCATTGCACTTCCGATGTCAGAACTTCATGCGATGATGGAGAAACTCAAAGCAGAGAAGACATACCTCGATGGTAGAAAGGATGAAGTGAGCCGCATGTTAGGAACATCACTAATGAGTGATGTCGAGGGTTTGCAAGCCTACGTCGAAACTGCTGCTAGATTGGGTCTTGACCTACCAATGGATTTCTCTCAGAAGTTACGAATTCTTGCACGAGATGCATCTAAAGCCACAAACCTGACAACACTTGTTAGTCTTGAAAGTCAATTAGATGCCTCACGTCAACAGATGACTGATATGCTGCGTGATAGAATCATTAACATTAAGCATGAAGTAACCACAAAGATTGTTGATGGCGGAATCCCAACAACAGCAGATGTGATACCTCCAGCTCCCACCGTAGGTGTAGAAGGTGTAGATATTGCAAGTCTGTTATCATCATATCAGACGATTGTTGAATGGAAAGGTCAGGTGAAGATCGCATTAAAAGGAGAGATTGAAGAAGCTCTCGAAGAGATTGAAAAAGCAACGGACAAACCCGAAGAGTCTGGTATCAAAGATGTTATAGATGTCAGAAAATTCATTGCCGATTCTAAAAAGGAATTGAAAGTTGCGGATATCGATGAAATGGTTAAGATTCATCTTAAAGTTAAATCAATGGCCGAGGAATACAAGAAACACATTACTGACTTAATTCGAGAGTACCTAGCGAGATTCAATGAATTAGCTACATCAGCAGATCGTGTTTTAGATTATGCGCAATTGAGTAAGAAAGCACCAAAAGTAGAAGAACTCGAAGGTGGCATTGTTTACTTATTACAGTCTCTTGACAACCTGCAACAAGCCGTCGAAAGTGGCGTTGCTACGTTTCGCGATGCTTGTCAACAAGAAATCGAAGCAATAATAGGAGACCTTCAAACAATCAAACCTGTTTATGCTGAAATCTTCATGCCCATTATTGTCGAGTTGGAGCAAGGAGCCCAAGATATTGCAAAATTAAATGATTTTTCTGAAATCCGTTCAGAGATGCGTACAATCAAGGAAACCATCCTTGTAAAAGCTCGAGATGCTTTGGAAAATCTACGCTACAGACTCGGGGTAAAAATTAGACTTGCTGCTGCTAAACTCATGGGAGCGGGATTTGAGATACCGATTGAAGTCCAGGAAGCAATCTCTGAATTAAACAGTGTTGGAGTGGCCTCAGACAATGTATTTGGGCTACCAGCAATTGCTCGGAAAATGGTTGAAATCTATGAGAAAAAGATTAGCGATAATATTGTCCAGTCGCTCATGGTCCAAGTTACCGACTTAAAAAGCTCCTTTGACAGAGCAAAGAGTATAGGCGTAGATGTTGAAGCTGAGTTGAAAGTTCTATCTAAAATTGAGAAGACACCTCCTGAAGAACTCGAAAATGCAGCTGATGCTTTTGACCAGATTGCAGGTCTAACAACATCTCAGTCAGTGCATAAAAAAGTCAGAGAGAGAGCTGATGAAGCATATAATCAGATTAAAAATGCCGTCGCAATCTTCGAAGAACAAGGCATGTCAGAATTTGTTGCGAGATTGAAAACTCTACTAGAACAGGTTCCAGCTCAATTAGAAGCTGGAGATAAACACGTCAATCAGGCTCTCGAAGTATGTCTAACTCTTGCTAACATTCAGGAAGAAATGTTAGGAATGATGAAAGAAATCGCATCAAAGAAGGGAGAAGAACATGATGCACAAATCAAGGAGACAAGCAAATACTACTCAACCATTGAGAGGGTATTTGAGAAACATCCTGATGATTTTGATAAACTAATCTATCCCCTCAAGGAGCTAAAAAAGGAGGAAGAAGCACTACAGAGTGCCACAATCCTTAACGAGGCTATTGATCACTTCAACAGAATTTCTGATCTTCGTGAGGGATGGATAGAGAAAGCCGAGAAAATGGATGACTGGCATAAATCTCTAAGAATGTTCCTTACAGGATTTAGTGCATCTGCAAGTGCAGATGAGCGAGATAAGTTCTTAGACGAGCAGATAAAGAAAATCAAAGAAACCTATAGCCGTGCGGATATCAGTTCATACCTCTCGTGGGCTATCAAGGAACTCGCTCAGGCGATGGTTGAGAAAAGAGGATAAAACAAGGAGCAAAAAAATATGCAGAGATTTGGTGGAAAAACAACGGAAGATGATACAACAAAAGCTGCAGAAGTCTTCGCAATTGGTATAGGAGAATGTGGGTCAAATATCGTAGGTTCATATCTGAAAGCAAGTTCAGATAAGAAGCTTCCATCACGAGTGAAGGGTTACCTCCTACTCAACACAGACCGAGCTGATCTTACAAAAGTCCGTCAGAAATATGATATACCTAAGGAACATACCATGTTGTACGGTGACAGTGACATTGGTGTAGGTGGTAGGTTTATGGATGGATTCAATGCAATGATCGAATCCAAGGACATTATTTTCGATCAGTTAGCTGGACTTGGATTTGAAGGTGTATCAGGTTTCTGCATCTTTACTTCACTGGGAGGCGGTACAGGTTGTGGAGGTACACCTGCAATTATCGAGCTCTTGAAGCAACGTTTTCAAGAGGAAGAAGGTCGAAGAATATTCGTCTATGTTATTGGTATACTGCCATTCGAGGGTCAATCCAGTGAAGCGCTTAACTCAATTTGGGCTGTATCTAAACTCCTTCGTGCGCAATTGCAGGAACGAGGTGCTGATCTCACTATCCTACTGAGTAACAGAACTATGCTGAAGCGGATACTCCAGTCTCGAAGTGATGAGAGTGTAGGATATTTACAGAGGGAACTTGAAGTTGACGTTGCAGACATTCATCAATTAGAGAAAATGGTGCCTTCAACTATAGATGAAGGTGGAGATCTTGAGAAACGGACCGAACAGGCTTTTGTTGAGCTAGTTAATCCCATGGCATTAGATGTCGTAGAAGCAATGCTATCACCTGGAGTTTATGAAAGCTCCAAGGATGTCTTTCCAACGACAGACTTAGCAGACTATGCTCGGAAACTAGACCCTGTAGTTGTTCCAGCACTTTATCCTGATATCGGTCTAATACCTGATGCAGGAAGTATGCCTAACCAGCTAAGGGCCATGATAGATTATGCAGTACGGGAGTGCTCCTACGCAGACGTTGGAGAACAGCCAAACGCAGAAAGTGTGTACTATGTGTTTAGCGGACCACGTCATATATCTAAAGCTGAATATGGAATGCATCTAAAGGAAGCATTGGACAAGTTCATTGCTCCTGGAGCAGCCATTACTCCATGCTACGTGCAATATCATGAACAGGACACACCATCAAACTTGCTTCTGCTTCTTGGATTACCCAAGATACCTGAACTTGTGCAAATCATAAATGAAGCCACTCAGCTTGTCAATTTGCACAGTGGTGCATCACCACTCAAACAGGGCTGGTTCATGCGTTCAAAAGGTACCACAAGGAAGGAGCTGGTCAGCGCTATCTCTGATTTCAGAGAATTATTCAGCTATTATTTGTCGCCCACCGATACACAGACTCCAATGGAGTGAGTACACTTTGAGTGAACCAATTGATATGAACGAGTTAATTGACAGATTGCTACTGGTAGCAACACTCAATTCAACTCTGGTTCATTTCTTGCTGTCATCACAGATTGAGGGTCAGGTCGATCCAGATAGAGTAGACTCACTTACCCAAGGATTGAAACGTACTAGGCAATGGATGGAAAATGCGACGACTGCGGAAGGTATACCTGAATCAACAGCCAATATCATGGGACTCATCGTGAAGCGGCTTTCTCAAATTGAGAGCCTTCTGCCAAAATTGTCCGTACGTGCTCAAACATCATCTACAGCCCCAACTGCTGAGATATTGTCATTGCTTGATGGAGGTCATAAAGCACCAACAAGAACTGATGTAGTGACAACGGAAACGACACATTCTGACTCAGGACTTGTATCGGTCAAAGGAGAAGAAGAACAGGAACCTGAAGAACCCTACATAAAGACCGAGATAGAAGATGATGAATGGGGATATATTGGTCAGCAGAGACGACTAATAGACCAATATAGCAAGCGATGTCATGTACTTCTCCCAACCTTCTGGTATGAAGTTCTACGAGAACTTCACAAGTACCAATCAAAGTCAACCTATATGGGAGATGTCATCGATGAACCATCCAAGACCGTCATGAGGGTAATCAAAGGATTACTCACTGAAGCTCCTGGTGCTAGATTGTTACAGGATCTTTCAAAACGAAGACCACAAGAGAGAGACCTAATGGGTTCAGAGATTGAAAGAATCGAAAGAGCAGTAGCTAACTATTATCGCGGAGTTGAAGGTATACTAAAGGGTGAGAAACTTCGAGTGCAAGAAAAGATAGATGAAGCATCTGCTACATTTGATGGGTTCGATTGGGGAGGTCCTGAGCTTGAGAAACGCATCATCAAGAGATTCAATCAGAGAGCAGAAGAAGCACTTCGCTCTGCTGAGTCGGACTCTGATGAAATACGTCAAGTTATTCTTGCTGAGGTATCTAAGCTACTTTGCAAGCTCCAGCTTGCAATCTTAGCTGAACCACGTTTGAGAGAAATTCTGACTCAGATGAAACCTTGATGAGTTTACACGTGTCTTCGCTTTACTAGAATGACCAACGCAACAAGACCGATAATACCAATCCCAACAAGAATAATGATGAACATGTCTGATTGGTAGATTGCAGGAGTTGGAGTTCCATAGACGACTATACAAAGATTGTAGTAATCTCCATCACCGTACTGCGCATGCAAATATAATACTCCTTTATCAGTTGCAGCAATACCTCGAACCCATGAGAATACGCTAGTGAATTCATAATCCCACGTATCTGGTGCTCTAAGAGTTTTATTCCATACAAGATTACCATCTGCATTGAACTTGTCAAGTATCATTGTTGGCTCTGTCTCATTCCGGATTTTATAGTAGAGATATACCGAACCATTACTTGCTGTATCAATTCCGCCACAACTATGCAGACTGCCATAATAATCTTCCCAGCCGATTGAGTCAGTTGTATTCCATATTTCATTCTGGTTAGCATCAAACTTGCGTAGCGTATACCCTGGTTCGGTGGCAACGATGTAATTTCCATCACTTAGGACATCGAATAAGAAAGTAGGTACTACTGAAGCCCACTTTACTGAACCCGATGTATCCCATTGTTTCATACCCCCATAATACGGATCTAAGGAATAGATGAGTCCATTCTCAGACATTTTCATTTCCATGTCACGCCCAACACAGTACCCTCCTGAATAGTTTGCAAGAAGTGTACCATCAGCGTTGTACTTGAGTAATACTTCTAATCCTAAGTGAAGTTGTGTCGCAGTTTCGTTGTGATCAAAAATCGCACAGAGAACATACACATTCCCATCAAGATCAACATCAACATCCCAAGCTCTTTGCTTGGAGGTCCAATTCCAGGTCCGTGACCAAAGGATATCACCATTGGATGACCATTTTACAAGGAGTGTTTTGACTACAGATTCTGATGATATCCATCCTGCTGTATAGATGAATGAACTTGATAATGCGATGCCATTAATCTGTGTATGTTGACTTCTATCCCAAGTCCTATTCCAAACCAAATTGGCTGTGGGATTCCACTTCACAAGATGAAATGTATAATTCTCAGTAAATCCGTAATCATCACTGGACCCAATCTGATATACATATCCATCATCAGCAATTTCAAAATCTACAGCGTGAACAGAAATCCAACCCGGATTCCATAAGCCATAGTATGAGGGCTTAATTGTTCCTGATACGACAACCCCATTTGAGGGAACGAAGGAGATACATCCTAAAGATATCAGATAAATCAGAATCCCACACACGAATAGTTTCTTCCTCATTAAATTGACCTCTACTAATAGTTTGTATCCCAGATGTTTTCATTTACAATCATATATGTTTTGGTAATCATTTTCATCAGAGAACGAGAACGCTTAGAAATTGAAAGTACAGTCCATAGACAAATCCCATATAAGGGATAATACCTCTCAGCACATAATACAAGACGAGGGTGAGAAATGTCTGATCTCAAAACAATGTTGAATCCGAAAGTAACTGCAGTAGTGGGTGTATCAACGTCAAATCCGTTTTCTCCTGGAAATGTGATATTCAGAAAACTTGCATTCGAAAATGGATTGCCTACATATCCAATCAATCCTAAAGGTGGTACTGTCGAAGGTATCCCAGTTCACAAGTCGATTGCTGAAGCGCCTGATGACATAGAGCTCGTTGTAATCTCGGTACCTGCAAAATATGTACCTAGTGTTTTAGAGGAATGTGGTCAGAAGAAAATCAAGTCTGTAATAGTTGTTTCAGGTGGTTTTAGTGAGACTGGAGAGAGTGGAACAAGTCTGCAAAAAGAAATCGTCGAGATTGCCAATAAATATGGTATCACTATGGTAGGTCCTAACTGTATTGGAGTTTTTGTGCCAGATGTATTGGATACGTTCTTCCTACCATCGGAACGGGTTGCACGTCCAAGAAGGGGAAGTGTCGCAATTATTTCTCAATCAGGAGGATGGTTGATCGAGCGACTAGAGGAATTTGCGGATCGAGATTTGGGGATTGCAGGAGCAATATCGATAGGAAATCAGGCTCAGACTTCCACAACAGACTTTGTGAAATTCTTTGGTCAGGATGATAATGTGAAGGTAATCCTAGCATATATTGAAGGTTTTGGACCTGAACAGGGACGTCATTTTGTTCAGGAATGTGCAAAGATTGCCAAGAAGAAACCAGTAATCGTTCTCAAAGGTGGACAATCAGAAGCTGGTCATCGAGCTACCCAGAGTCATACCTCATCTTTAGCAGGAGACAAAGCAGTAGCATCAGCTGCTTTCAGACAATTCGGCGTTATTGAAGCTAAAGATGAAGATGAAGTTATGGCATTTTCTAAAGTGTTCTCATTCAAACCTAAACCGATGAGAGGTAAATACGTTGGAGCACTGAGTGTTAGTGGCGGTCATGGTGTTATTGCTACTGACGAGGCTGATCACGCAGGATTAGAATTTCCGCAATTCACATCTGAAGAACAAGCTAGACTGAGAGAAGTTATGACGCCAGCATATCAGGGAATTGCTTCATTTAGGAACCCATGCGACCTAACTGGAAGTGCGTCAGATATTGATTACGAAAGAGTTCTTGACGAATTACTGAAGATAGAGAGAATCGATGCTGCTCTACTCTTATTGCTGCCATATGCACCAGGTATATCACTTCAAATTGGTGCCAGAGTTGCAAATGTTGCAAAAAGACATGACAAGACTGTCGTATCCTATGTCCCCGACCTAGAGAAATATGAAGTCATCATTCGTGGTTTTGAATTGAATGGAATCCCTGTCGGAGATACAATTGAAGAGGCAGTACAAATGTTGAGTGGGATTAGAAAACGGTCACAATATCTCTATAGAATCGGAGCGATTTAACATATAGAGAAAGAGTTGGTTTCACAACCAGCACTTCATTCTGTTTTGTATTGACCTAGTCCCCACCTGCTATTTTTGTGTAATCAATTCCAAGTGAATTAAGACTATCAGCTAACTCACCTTTGATAATAAGAGGTCTCGATACCAAATCATCAACAGTTTCACAACCTAATAGATACATTGTCACTCTGAGACCTTCTAGAAATTTATTCAACTCGTAAATAACATCATCAGTAGTGCCATGAACAGCAGGGCGAAGTAGAGGAATAGCTACACCTGCCGCTATTGATCCAATACTTACGGCTTTTGCAGCGTCAATCCCAGTCCGAATCCCACCTGTTGCGACTACATCGAGATCGGTTGAATCAAGAATCATAATCACACTGAGTGCAGTGGGTATGCCCCATTCCCAGAATATTTTGCCTAAATAGGATTTAACTGAATCTTCTTCCTTCATTGCTCGGTAATATTCTACAGCAGACCAGCTTGTACCTCCTGCGCCTCCACAATCTATTGCATCAACACCAATAGATTCCAGTCTTGAGGCCACATTAGCTGAAATACCAGCTCCAGTTTCCTTGATCATAACTGGAATTTCAACAGTGTCGACAATATCTGCTATCTTATCCAAAACACCTATTGAGTTGCAATCCCCTTCGGGTTGTACTGCTTCCTGCAGTGGATTCAAATGAATTGCTAGAATGTCTGCATCAATCATCTCGATTGCTTTGGATGCGACATCAACGTGAGTCGCCCCGATGTTCGCAATTATTGGTACTGATGGAGCATACTCCCGAACAACTCTAAATGTATCAGCTAATGAGGGATTTTCTATCGCGGATCTTTGACTGCCTACACCAATGGGGAGTCTTAGTTCTTCTGCAGCTTCTGCTAATCGCTTATTGATTGCTAAAGTTTCAGGATGGCCACCAGTCATTCCTGCGATAATAATTGGAGCAGCTGCTCTCAGTCCCAAAAAATTCGTTGTAAGATCAATCTCATCTTTGTCAATCTCGGGTAGAGCGTTATGAATAAATTGAATGTCATCAAACATGGTTCCGATTTCATATTGAACATCCTCATCTAGGCATATCTCAATATGTTCCATTTTGCGGCGCCTTGTTTGAATAGATTCTACATCATCTTCAGATACATCTGCACCAGTTCTGCTTTCTTCATGAGTCAAAGGAGAACCTCCTGCAAAATAGCAAAAACACCACTTCTTGATAGCCATATCGGTTGGTACGTTCTGTATTGCTTGATGCGAAGCTTTTATTGTGCATTTATTTCATAACTGAAGATGTGAAAGGATGATGGACGAAGAAAAAAAATATCGTGTTGAAGAAACTGGTGAAAGCGATAGAGATGAATCGATAAAAGGCTTCTTAGCTCCACTTCCTGAATCAAAGACAACTCGTCGAAACCGCGGTAAACGTACGGTACCCATGACCAAACTATTTGGAGTTGAAATGAAAGAAACAACACGAGATTGGATTATTCTCGTTTTGATGCCAATGATTGCAGGACTTATCGATGCATCCATATATTCTTTGGTTGTTGTTGATGCTCTCCTAGACGACACGCTTTACTTGTTCATAATTCCGATGATTGCTGCTATTCCAATTGGACTGACTATTGCTTACGCAAGTAGGGCTCTACTAGGAGGAATCCTTACTGTATTATTCTTTGCCATATTTATGCTGATATTTCTTGCATCGCCAGGATTCTTTGCAGCAGATTTAAGCCCATTTGATTATATGTTTGCTAGTGGAGTGTTTCTAGCAATCTATTCCTTGTTCATTATATTTGCATCATTGCTTGGAACTCTTGTTGGAATTATAATAAGAGAGTTCTTTTAAATTCGAGGAACAGCATCAATCATATATGAGGGTGTATATGATAGTCATGTATCAAGGGACTTCAAGTCTTTCATAACAATCCCAACCCCCTAGCTGGCATATGCAGATGAACGAAGAAACGAAAATCCTGTATGAAGGAAAAACCAAACGTATTCATTCAATCAGCAATGAATCAGATTACGTCTTAATTGAATTCAAAGATAGTATTCCGATAGAAGCAGGAATTTTAGAAGTTCAAGGGAGAGCAAAATTAGCGTGTGAAACATCTACCTTTCTCATGAAATTTTTAAAGCAGAAAGGAGTAGACACACACTTCGTTGAGAAACTTGAAGGTCCTAAAATAAAATGTCTGATGACAGAGGCATTTCCAACAAGGTTGGTTTGCAGAAATATTGCTACGCGAAAATTCGCAGACAGGGTTGGAATTGAGGAGAATCTTAGATTTGAAGACCCTATAATTGAGTTCTATCTTGAAAAAGACAACAAGATTGTAATGGTAAGTCAGGATGCTGTAAGAACTTTAACAGATTTATCCCCAGATGAAATAACACTCCTAAAGTCTGTCGCTTCGTCAATCAACTATTATCTTAAGGAACTCTTTTTTCAAATTGATCTTGACCTCGCGGAAATTCGACTCAGGTTTGGGAGAACCCAAGCAGGACATTTGGTTTTAGCTGACGAAATAACTGGAGAAACAATGACGATTATTGAAAGAGCAGAAACAAAGAATTTACTATTTCCATGTGAACCGAAAACTGTTATTGATAATTATATGTACATTCTTGAGAAGATAGTTCAATCAGACTTCAAAAAAATTCCCACTCGATTAGAAACACTGTATGTTGAGGTGATGCCAAGAGCAGAAGTAAAAGACCCTAGTAGTCAAGCTGTTTTGCGAGCACTAAAAAAAGATGGAGTTGAGTTTATAGAAGATGGTAAGATGGGTAGAATCTTCTGTATGAAATTGAAAACTCCACTTACATCAGGAATATTATCTCAAATCAATGAAATGAGCATAGGTCTACTCTCAAATCCACTTTCGGAAACACATAAGCTGAGGATGCCAGAATGAATATTGCTGTCCTGAAATTTCCAGGTACCACATGCGATAAGGATGTTCAGAGAGCACTAAAATTGATTGATGGAGCAGAACCAGAAATCGTGCACAGTAAAAGCAAACCCGAAGTTCTGAAGGAGGCTAAAGGAATTATCATTCCTGGAGGTTACTCCTTTGGAGACTATGTACGTCCTGGAGCTCTTGCCGCCAATTCAGAAATTATGGATGGCGTTATAGAGATGGCTGCAGCAGGACACCCTATACTAGGTATTAGTAATGGGTTTCAAATGCTTACCGAAGTTGGATTACTACCAGGAACGCTCTTGAGAAATAATAACTGCAAATTCATTTGTAAATGGGTCTATCTCAGAGTATGCGAAGAGAGCACACTCTTCACAGATTCACTTGCAGGACTTATAATCAGAATTCCAATTGCTCATGAATATGGCAACTTCTATTGTTCAGACCACACTCTGACAGCATTAAGAAATGCTGAAAGAATCCCATTTCGTTATTGTAATAGCAAAGGGGATCCCTTGATGGAGTTCAATCCCAACGGATCTATTGATAATATAGCGGGTGTTTTCAATGATAAAGGAAATATTCTAGGGATGATGCCACATCCGGAACGCGCATGCCGATCTCTACTTGGTTCGATCGATGGGTTGATTATTCTGGAGAATTTCGTGCGCGGTACTCAATCTGCATGAGGTGGAAATAGATGCTCACCAAAGAAGAACTGGATCATGCAGCAAAGATTTTGGAACGACCTCCTAACCCTACAGAACTTGCAATGCTCGAAGTATTATGGTCAGAATCTTGCAGTTATAAAAGTAGTAAGAGATGGTTCCATCTCTTCAATATGGAAGGAGAACGAGTGGTATCCAATGCACTAGAAGGCGAGATTGGTCTTGTTGACATTGGTGATGAATTACTCCTAGGAGTAACCATTGAATCAAGAAATCATGCTGCAAATGCGGAGCCTTTTCATGGTGCATCAACAGGAATTGGTGAGATTATAAGAGATATTCTATCTCATGGTTGTAAACCAGTGGGTTTGATGAATTGTCTTCGTTTTGGTCCACTCGTGGATGAACACGAGGTATACAAATTAAAGGAAGTTGTTCGAGGATTATCATATTACGGTAACTCAGTGGGAATACCAACGATTGGTGGAGATACTGAGTTTGATATAAGTTTCAAAGGTAGATGTGTTGTTAATGTTGCATGTTTCGGTGTTGTAGAAGCAGATAGAGTAATGCGAAGTACTCCACTGACTCCAGGGCATGAACTAATTATATTTGGTGCAGAAACAAGCCGCGATTTGACCATTCCGGGTACTGAAAAAGATATCCAAGGATTTGTTCAAACTGGAGATCCATTAACAAAGAAAACAATTCTTGATGCACTAGAAATAATTTTGGAGGAGAGGTTGCTTGAGGGACTACAAGATATTGGTAGCGGAGGTCTCGCATCTGCAGCAGGTCGAATGGTATCTCATGGAAATACAGGTATAGAAATCCATTTGGAGAAAGTTCCAATATCTGATACTTCTATGATTCCATTTGAGATTATTACCTCACGAGCGCAGGAGAGAATGCTCTGTATTGTGTCACCCGAAAAGCGAGAAAGGGTCTTGTCTGTTCTCAAGGAATTTGAAATTCAGGCATCTGTTATAGGACATGTAACTGAAGATAGTAACTATACAGCATTTTTGAATGGAGAAATTGTTGTAAAGATGCCTCTAAAGCTGCTTGTTGAGGGATTCCCTGTTCCTAGCCGAATTGAAATTGAAGATACGCCAGTTGATCATCCAATAGATTGGGTTCCAGAAACGCTTGACCACCGTGTAATAATCAAGAATTTGATGCATTTGACAAACTTATGTGATAGAGAATGGATATCAAGTCAATTTGATCAACACATCTTGACAAGTACCGTGATTGACATTGGTGATAACGCAGGGGTCATTGAATTACCCAAGGGAAAATTACTCGCATTCTCAGCAGATTGTAATTCAAATTGGTGTCGCCTGGACCCGTGGACAGGGACTGCCAATTCTGCAGCTGAGTCATTGCGAAATCTGGTTGCCACCGGAGCTGAACCAATATTCATAGCTGATTGCTTAAATTTCGGAAATCCAGAACGACCTGAATCCTACGGGCAGTACATTGATGCATTTAGAGGATTAGGACAGTTCTCTAGTGATTTTGAGATACCGATTGTTGGAGGCAGTGTATCTCTCTATAATGAAGAGAACATTGATGGAGAAATTAGAAGAATCAATCCAACACCACAGATAATCATGGGAGGTCTTTTTACAGAAGGGAGAAAACCGACAAGGAGAAATTTAGTTACACCATGGGCGAATATTTTTCTCGTAGGAAAGACGCATAGAGAATTGAATGGAACTGATTTTCAGGAATTACAACTAGGAAGTCGTAAAGGACTACCTCCAAGATATCTACCGGGTGATGAACAACGATCTATGAGAGCGGTGTTGCAGGCTCATAAAGCAGGTATAATACGTTCATGCAACAATATAGGACGAGGCGGATTAGCAGCTGGATTAATCAAAATGATACTACAAAGCGAGTATGGATTCACAATCACAGTTGATGATATCCCAGGTACAGCAAAGACGTTGCCAGAAATTCTCTATTCAGAAACACCAGCAAGGTATCTTATAGAAGTCACTGAAAGTAATCAACCCCAATTCTTGGGAATAATGGATAATAATGATGCAAGTGTAGTTGAATTAGGTTTGACACAACAAGAAAAGATCGCAGAATTTGGAGAATTCTCTCTAAATATACAGGAAGTAGTGAAATCGTATCGTAGAGGACTTAGAGATTTAGTAGAGTAGTCTTCATTGATATGAGGCTAAGAAATAGATTGACAAGATTAATCAAGAGATGAATGACCAAATGAAAGGTGTCTGTTCTTCAACCTAATTGGAGAGTATGCAAACTTGAGTGGTGTTCCTATCACTTTCACTCGAATATTTGGAGAAGAAAAAACAATTCAGATTGATGAAGTATCATCAAGTCTAATGATACACAATCAACACATTGTTGAACTTGATTTATCACCTCTTGTTAAACTCAATATAATCCGCCTAAGTCTCTACAATAATAAGATAAAGATGATTGACCTGCGACCTCTGACTGAGTGTAAAAGTATAGCCTTTATTGATTTGAGTATGAACCAACTTGAACAAATAAACCTGAAACCCATTTCAGAACTTCAAAATCTACAGGAAGTACTCTTTGAACACAATCATCTAGAAGCAATCGATTTGAACCCGTTCTCAAATCTTATGATTATAAGAAACCTTAGTTTCGCATTTAATAGGATTGGCGAAATTGATACAAGTCCATTAAAAAAGTTGACCTCTCTCGTGGTTGTTGAGCTTAATAACAATGAGATTCATAG
>Ga0315553_10001512_pt1 | contig 19216 bp, 23 predicted proteins | sample SalMarSW160140MG_FD_203099 | JGI IMG/M metagenome (GOLD analysis project Ga0315553, IMG submission 203099) | Salt marsh sediment microbial communities from the Plum Island Ecosystem LTER, Massachusetts, United States - Salt Marsh Sediment SW1601-40 ... | reverse complement strand
ACGCGGCGGTGCTGCGCTCGCCATCACACCGGACCGGCAGCTCTATCTTCGCAAGCTGAAGGAGGAGCTCGACCTGCCCTTCCCGCTGCTCTCCGACATGGACAACGCCTACGCCATGTCGCTCGGCCTCGTCGTTTGGTGTGGCGACGAGGTGCGCACGCTCTACCGGAGCATCGACTGGAATCTTGACGAGTTCCAGGGCAACAACGGGTGGATGGTGCCGATCCCCGCCACATACGTCGTGGCCCCGAACGGACGCATCAAGGCGAGCTTCGTGGAGCCCGATTTCCGCCAGCGGATCGAGCCGGCTGCGATCCTCGACGCGATCTAGTTACCCGGGCCGACCGTCAGAGCTTCGAAAGCGCCGCTTCCATCGCTGCCCTTGCGGCCTCGAGCGTCTCGGCGTCGCGCGAGCGAAGCACCAGCCGCGTCGTGAATCTTTGCCCGTCGTGATAGGGATAGGAACCGATCCGAACGTTCGGAAATTCCTTCTGCACGTCCGCCGCGGGAACCGCGATGTCGCCCTCCCCCCGCCCCGCCTCGATAGTCACGGAGAGAACGGGCGCCGAGGCCGGCAGCATCTTCACCACCTCGTCCATCATCGCCTGCATGATCGTCGGCACGCCGGCCATCACGAAGACGTTGCCGATGCGAAAGCCGGGCGCCGCGGAGACGGAGTTCGGGATGAGAGTCGCGCCCTGCGGGATGCGCGCCATGCGAAGCCGGCTCTCGTTCGGCTCGATTCCACGCGCCTTCCAGAACGGCAGCAGCAGGTCGACCGCGCGCTGGTCAACGTCGATCGAGACGCCGAGCGCCTTGGCGACGCTATCGGCCGTGATGTCGTCGTGCGTCGGCCCGATTCCGCCCGACGTGAAGAGGAAGTCGTAGCGCCCGGAAAGCGCCTGGACCGCCTCCACGATCGCCTCCTCCCGGTCGCTGACGATCCTGACCTCCTCGAGATCAAGGCCGATATCGGTCAAAGTGTCGGCGATGAAGCCGATATTCTTGTCCTTGGTCCGGCCGGAGAGGATTTCGTCGCCGATAACCAGGATCGCGGCGGTCGGCGCTTTCGCCATTGATCTTTCCCTGTCCGAGGCTCTTAAAAGAAGCGAGTCGATGCATTAGCTTATGCCGAAACCGAGATCGAGCCGGACACCATGCAGGAGATCGTGACGGGCGCCGCCCGCCAGTCGAACGCCATCACGTATTACGGCCCCGAGGGCTTCAAGGGGATGCGCCGGGCCGGCCGGCTCGCCGCCGAGTGCCTCGACGCGCTCTACGACATGGTGGAGCCCGGCGTTACCACCCAGGCGATCGACGATTTCATCTTCGACTTCGCCATGTCCCACGGCGCCTATCCGGCGACCCTCAACTATCGCGGTTACCGCAAGTCGAGCTGCACGTCGGTTAACCACGTGGTCTGCCACGGCATCCCCAACGAGAAGCCGCTGCGCGAGGGCGACATCGTCAACATCGACGTGACCTTCGTGCTTGACGGCTGGCACGGCGATTCCAGCCGCATGTACGGCGCCGGTCAGATGAAGCGCGCCGCTGAGCGGCTGATCGAGGTGACCTACGAGTGCCTGATGCGCGGCGTCGATGCGATCCATCCGGGCGGGCGGATGGGCGACATCGGCCACGCCATCCAAAGCTATGCCGAGGCGCAGCGCTGCTCGGTCGTCCGCGATTTCTGCGGTCACGGCGTCGGGCGCGCCTTCCACGAGCCACCCAACGTGCTTCACTACGGCCAGGCCGGCGAAGGCCAGGAGATCAAGCCCGGCATGATCTTCACGGTCGAGCCGATGATCAATCTCGGCCGCCCGCACGTGAAGCTCCTTTCCGACGGCTGGACCGCCGTCACCCGCGACCGTTCGCTCTCCGCCCAGTTCGAGCATACCGTCGGAGTCACCGAGACCGGCGTGGAGATCTTCACGCTATCGCCCTCCGGCCGCTCCTGGCTGCCCTGGAAGGACGCCTGACCCTCGGAGCCCGTTCTATGGCGGAGTTCGAGGACGCAGGCGGGCTCCCTCATTTCCACGGCCACCGCGACCGGCTCCGCGCCCGCTTCCGTGACCATGGCGCAGCGGCGCTCGCCGACTACGAGCTGCTCGAGATGGCGCTCTTCCGCGCCATCCAGCGCGGCGACACCAAGCCGCTCGCCAAGGCGCTCCTGAAGCGCTTCGGCACGCTCAGCGAGGTGCTCGCCGCCTCGCGCGAGCGGCTGAAGGAGATCGAAGGCGTCGGCGATCGGGCGGTGGATGAGCTGAAGCTGATCCGCGCCTTCGCCGAACGCATCGCCGGCGAGGCGGTCAGGAAGCGCACCGCGCTCTCGTCCTGGGCGGCGCTCCTGGAATATTGCCGCACCGCGATGGCCTTCGAGGAGCGCGAGCAGTTCCGCATCCTCTTTCTCGACAAGAAGAACCAACTCCTCGCCGACGAGGTGCAGCAGACCGGCACCGTCGACCATACGCCGGTCTATCCGCGCGAGGTGATCCGCCGCGCGCTGGAGCTCTCCGCCACCGCCATCATCCTCGTGCACAACCATCCCACTCGGCTATTCTCGATCACGCTGGATCACGCCTAAAAACGTTGAATTATCTCACTTTTTTTGCCTTGCCCTGCTTTTGGATAGTATGGCAGGTTGGGGTCTGTTTTGGGGGGATCGGACACCCTTTTGACCCCAGTTGGCGACCCCACCAACCCGTCTACCGATCCTACTTGCAATCCGATGGGAGGTCCCAGTGCCAAGCCTTACAGACGGCGAGATACGCCGCGCCCTCAAGCAAGTTGAGCAGGCCCGAAAACAGCTAAGCCTCGTCGACGGAGAGGGGCACGGTACCGGCCGTCTCGTTCTCGTCATGAAGCCGATGCCAACCCGCGTCACCGCGGATTGGATGGCCCAGCAACGGCGTGACAAGAAGCGGATCAAGAAAAAGCTCGGGTCTTATCCCGCAATGTCGCTGAGCAAGGCGCGAGAAGTTTTCAAGCGCGACTTCGCCGACATGATCCAAAGAGGCCGCAGCATCAAGATCGCCGGCGACACCCGCCCTGGAACGGTGGCCGACCTTTTCGAGGCTTACGTTGCGTACCTGAAGGAAGCGGGAAAGCCATCATGGAAAGAAGCGGAGAAGGGGTTAAACAAGATCGCTGACACGCTCGGACGCAACCGCCCTGCCCGCGACGTCGAGCCGGAGGAAATCACCGAACTGATCCGCCCCATCTACGAACGCGGTAAGCGATCGATGGCTGACCATGTTCGAAGCTACATCCGCTCCGCTTACAGTTGGGGTATGAAATCGGAACACGACTATCGCACAGCATCGTCACGTCGATTTCGCCTTGTTTACAACCCGGCCGCCGGCATTCCGACAGAGCCGAAGAACGTCGGCACTCGCTGGCTCAACGAAGAAGAGTTCGTTCGCCTCTACCGTTGGCTTGAGTGCCCGGACACTCCGGTCCATCCGCCTTATACACGGGCTGTGAGAATTCTCATGTTGACGGGCCAACGTGTAGAAGAGATCGCTCGTCTACACGTCGATCAATGGGATGCGGAGGAGCGCATCATAGACTGGTCAAAAACCAAGAACGGAAAGCCTCACGCCATTCCGGTACCCGCGATCGCGGCTGAACTCATCGAGTCAATCAAACCCAATGCGTATGGCTGGTTCTTCCCTTCGGCAAAAGATCCATCGAAGCCCGTGAGCCACGGTACGCTGTATTCGTTCATGTGGCGTCAGCGGGATCGCGAGGTGATCCCCATCGTAACAAATCGCGATCTGCGACGTACTTGGAAGACTCTCGCGGGACAGGCAGGCCTCTCGAAAGAAATCCGCGATCGCATCCAGAACCACACGCTGCAGGATGTCAGCTCCAAGAGCTACGATCGCTGGAACTACATGCCCGAAAAACGTGCGGCAATGACGAAGTGGAACGCTTTCGTCCGCATCCTTCTCTTGAAAAAGGGACGCCCGAAACTCACGGCCACCGCCGCATGAGGTGGAAGTCTACGCATTTGTTGGCCGTGGTGAGTGCCTTCGCAGTGCCGCTGGCGGCCCACGCAGACCCGTGCGAAGCACCGCTCCCGTCACAAGCGGGCACCGTGTTTACGGGCACGGTCAAGTATGTCGGCGACGGAGACAGTCTGTGCGTTGGTCAGACGCCCGATCCGAATGAGTGGATTGAAGTGCGGCTGAGCGATTTCAACGCGCCGGAGCTTCACGCCGAGGGCGGCGAGGCCGCAAAGGCGGCGCTTATACAACTCGTCTTTGGGCGCCGGGTCACCTGCAAGGCTCAGCGCGGGCGCACCGGCCGCGTCATGTCCTTCGATCGCGTTATCGCCCAATGCCGCATTGGGGCGCGAAGTGTCGGCGATCTGCTACGCGAACGGGGCATCCGCGAGGGCGGGAACTGACGCATTGCCACGCGTTCCGCATTTTTCCATTGCTGCACCGACGCCTAGTTTACGGACGACTGCCCTAGCTATGGCAAGCCAATCCCCCTGTGATAAAACCTCCGCACTTATGTGCTTTAGGTGAGGAAATATCGCGCGCGTTGGTCGACTTCGCGCTAGCGATTGTTGTTTGCGCCATCGTCACCGCGCGCGTAGCCGATCATTCGAGCCGGCGCCGACTTGTCCTCCCGCAAGGGCGAGGCGCCATCAATGATCGACCCCCGAAGACCATCCGTTGTTTCGGTTGTACAGATCGAGACGGTGGCCGAGCAGTTCGGGCCCCTGCTTGCCCCAATAGCCGCCCCAGCCACGGCTGACGGAGCCGAAGCCATCGAGGCTCATAAAGACATCGAATGTGTAGGGGGCGGTCATATTGGTTCCTTGCTTGCGCGGGGCGAGCATTGGCCACTCGGGTCGAGGGTGGCCTGCGCGATCCGGCCATCCCAATGGTTGCGCTTTACTGCGCGGCCGCGGGTGGCTGCGTGTAACCGTCGAGGAACGGGACCGCGATCTCGCTCACCGCGGTCGTGCTCACGATGTCGTAGTGGGTAGTATTTGGGATCACCGCGAAGTGGTTCTGGCCCATGCCGGAGCGGTCCCAGTTGGCGTCCTGCGCGCCGCCGCCAAGCAGCTCGAAGAGTTTCGTTGCGGCGCTGATACGGACGGCATCCCAGTCACCCACGATGATCAGCGTCGGTGCGGTGACGCTGGGAACTTCCGCGGACCAGTCGTAGTCGGTGCCGATGAAGGCGGCGAACTCCTTGACCGCATCGACCCAGCTTCCCTCGCCGCCGGGCGCCTTCATGACGTAGCCCTGGTGCATCGGCGAGCCGATCATGCTCTTCGCCGTGCCCTCGGGGTCGGCGCTGATCGCCTTCATCCCGTTGAAATTGTAGTCGTGCCAGTTGCTGTAGGCGTAGGCAGTCGAGACGAGGACCAATCGATCGACGACCTCCGGATGGTCGATGGCGAGGCGGAGCGCAACGCCTCCGCCCAGCGAATAGCCCATGACGTCGGCCTTCTCGTAGCCGAGCGTCCCGATGAGTTCGGCGACGTCGGTGGCCATCGCCTCGAAGCTCATCGGGCGGCCGAGCGGGCCGGTGCCGCCGTGGGCCTGGAGGTCGACGCCAATGACCTTGCGGCCTTGCGACAGGGCCTCGATGTTAGGGCCGAACATCTCGACCGAACCGAAGCCGCCGTGGATCAGGATCAGCGGGTCGCCTTCGCCATAGGTCTGGTACCAGATCCTGACGCCGTTGACCTCGGCGAAGCCGGACTCGATCGGCGTCGGGAGCTGTGGCATCTGCGGGGCCTCCTGGGCGAGCGTGGCGACCGGCGCGGCAAGGCTCAGCGTTGCCGCGGCGACAATGGAAAGCATGGTGTGTCTGGGCATACTTGATCTCCTTCGTCCCCACGACGAACGACCGGCGCACCCGACGACATTCGCCACAACTTTTTTTGCTTTTGCCCCCGCTTTGCCGGACGGTGCGATGCCGGAAATCACCATCCATCACCTGCTGACACATACTTCGGAGCTCGGTTGTTCCTTCCTCGATCCCTCCGACGGACCCTATCACGGGCCGAACGTCTCGGACGGTCTCGACCAGCCCGGGCTGAGCCATGCCGAGAATCTTTCGCGCCTCGCGCATTTCCCATGAACGACGAAGGCGTCCGGCGTGCCCTCGAACCAGCCAAGAGATGGACCGACTTCATCAATGGCACAATGCACTTTCATCAGGAATGCCGGTCGAAAGCCGCCTTTGCGGCGTTGAGCCCGTTGATGGCTGCCGGGAAACCGGCATAGACCGCCATCTGTATGATGATCTCGACGATCTCCTGTTCAGTCAGGCCGACGTTGAGCTCGGCCGCCACATGGACTTCGGGCTGCGGTCCCGCGAAGCCGAGTGCGGTCAGTGCGGCGATCGTCGCGACTTCGCGCTCACGCAGATCGAGCCCAGGGCGCGCGTAGATGTGGCCGAAAGGAAACTCGACCAGGTAGATGCAGCGATTCCCCGCCAGAAATCGAGACAGGCCTTGCGCCCTTCGTATCGCGCGCCGTCCGGGGCGGGCGCCGAATTTTCGAGAACGCATCCCTCGCCGATCAGGTCATCCAGATCATCCGGACGACGGGCCTCAAACGCGGTTACTCGCCCCACGGGCACAAAGAAACGATATACCGTTCGAAGAAGTCCTATTTTCAGGGATTTGATCGGCGGGCATAATGTTCATATGTTGCCCGCCAAGGTTCATCGTCAGATGATCTTTCCTCGCTGATCCAATGGAAGCTGTCGGCAGTAATCTCGGTGAACCGCCACCGCGCTTTCAGACCGCGCGAGTCTTCGCCGATCTGGACAATATCCCCACCCTGAGCTCGTCCAATCTGGCGCGAATAATCTTGGTTGAGCGGATCGGCCCAAATGATGTGCCAGTCCTTCGTGCCCGGATCATAAATACGCCAAGTCGTGCCATACATGGTGGATGGCGCTGGTCGTTTGGGCCTGATCCAGACATCCTGGATCGCACGACCTTCCAACACCCAGCCGAAATGAACTTCGCCAGTCGATTTCTCAACCGTGCCGTCTTCTAGCGTGTGGACCGTGTCCAAGTCCCAACTCCCGATCAGCCAACTGTACAGTTCCATGTCTTTCGCCAGCTCAGCCGATGGACTTTCCGAGCTAAGCGCGTTGAGAAACGGAGTCATTGTAGGTTTCATGAGGCTTTTTTCCTCTTCTTGAACGGACGCAATATTCACCGATCCGAAGATGTCACTGCCCCTGCGGATCACAACGCAAATTCATTCAGTCGCACGTGCAAAAGTCAGGTGTGTCACACCGCTGGGCGATGAGACGGACTCGATCGCGTAGGTCCTTTCAAGGCCCTCTAACCCGTCCCAGAGCCGGACGCCCCGTCCGAGCAGGATGGGAACCACAGCGACATGCATATGGTCGACCAGCCCGGCAGAGAGGAACGCTCGGATCATCGTGGCGCCGCCACCCAGGCGCACATCCTTGCCGCCCGCAGCCTCGCGGGCCACTTCAAGCGCCTCGGCCGGGGAAGCATCGATGAAGTGGAAGACCGTGCCGCCCTCCATCTCGATCGACGGACGCACATGATGGGTCAGAACGAAAACCGGCGAGTGGAACGGCGGATTGGACCCCCACGCGCCTTTCCACTGCGGGTCCTCGTGCCATCCGGGGTGACCGAACTTGCCGGCGCCCATGATCTCGGCACCGAAGCCTAGATCGTGCTGCTGAACGAACACGTCATCGACGCCAGTGCTTCCGCTGGGCTGCCACCACCGGGTGGCGAACATCCATTCGTGCAGCCTGTCGCCGGCGTGGCCGAAATGTGCGGTTGCACTCTGACCCTCGCCCGTGCCGAAGCCATCGAGGGAAATGGCGAAGTTGTGAATGCGAACACGTGACATGCTGTTGCTCCTTTTGTTGGTGTGTTTCGGAAGCCAGTGCCTGCCGATATTATTTCGTCGAACGGCGAGAGGCGGATTCGTGATAAGTGAAAACTCTTTTTGGAGCGGCCTGCTATCGAGCCGGCTCTTGCCGCGGATACTCGAGCTGCATGGCGACGACATTCGTCGTCCGCTCGCCATAGTGTGCGGTGATCGCCTCAAGCGTCTGGTCCAGCGCCTGGACGAGCGGTTTGTCAGGGAAGGTCGACACCCGACGGTCTTTCGGCCAGTCGTCACCGGCACGATCCGGCAGGACATGAACACCGTTGGCCGTCACCACCGCAGAGGTGGACGCCGCGAACGTGACGGCATCGGATCGATAGGTCCGCGTCCAGGCATCGGCCACCAGGGCGAGCGACACTTCGTCCATTCCGGATTGAAGCTTAATGCCCCAGGTGTCGCGGTTCCAAAACGCCATGCGGTTGGCGAGTACCGTCATCGCGAAGGGGCGTGTGAATTTGAATGCGGCGCTCGCATGCCGCATATTCCAGGCTTCGACGCCGAGATCGCGGGCGACCGTCTCTGCTCTCCCGCGTCCTGCGATCGCTTCGATCAGTGTCAGCATCATCGGCATCGCGGCGGTGATGCCGGTCGTGGTCACGACATTCCCGTCAGCTACCATACGGCGGTCCGCGACATACTCGATCGTCGGGCTCCGCTTGAGCATCTCCTTGCGATAGTACCAGTGGGTCGTCGCACGCTTGCCGTCGAGCAAGCCGGCTGCGGCGACCACCTTTGCTCCGGCACAGACGCCGATAATATTCGCGCCCTTCCGGGACTGGTCCTGCAACCAGGCAAGTACCGCCGGATCGTCATCGCGGCTCATGGCCGGCACGATGACATAATCCGCCCCGTCGGGATGCTCGGCATCGAATTCGGCGATCGTCGCGTCCGGCTCCACCCGAAGCACGGGATAGAGCTGAACAGGGCCTGGACCGGTCGCCAGCATCACCACATCGGCCACGTCGGCGCGCCTCAGGATACCGGTTGTCGTCACATAGTCGTTGGTTTCGGTGGCGTCGTTGATCCCGATGACCGCAATGACGGGGCGGCCTTCTCCTTGATGTTGCAGGGCGGCGAGCATCGCGTCGGTTTCTTCCTGCGGTACCGGCGGCGCCTCCGTCGAAGCCGTCGCGGTGGGCAAGCTCAAGACCCAGCCGCCAAAGCCCAACAAGCCAAGGACCACGACAGCGGCCCCGCCCCAGATAAGGATAGATTTCGACATGGCAGCTTTCTCCAGCGAAGGATCGGATGAGCCGCAAGTCGGTCGGCACTTCCATTGGCTGGTGCGAAATCTAGCAGTCGGGCGCTATGGCAGGAATGACAAAGACATGTTATTTTCTGCCAATGCACAAAGTGATCTTCATCGTCTATCCGGGGTTCGAACTGCTCGACACGTCGGGACCGGCCGCCGTGTTCAACAGCGCCAACCGCGCACTCGTCCAACGGGGCAAGCCCACATTCTACGAGGTCACTCTTGCATCAGCCGAAGGCGGCTCCATCAAAAGCAGCAGCGGCATTGCCGTTGAGACATCGGCGATTGCCGATCTGAAGCCGGCGGAAGCGCACACCGTGCTGGTCGCAGGTGCGGAACGCGAACAACTCCTGCCCGCCGTCGCCGATCCGATTCTGCGCGCATCGCTTCCGGCACTCGTGGCGAAGGCGGAGCGCTTCGGTTCGGTGTGCAGTGGCGGCTTTCTTCTTGCCGCGTTGGGTTTGCTCGACGGCCATCGCATTGCGACCCACTGGGATTCCTGCAAGCCGCTCGCCGAGACCTTTCCTGCGGTCACGGTCGATCCCGACGCGCTCTATGTGGTGGATGGCCGGCTCTGGACATCGGCTGGCGTCACGACCGGCATCGACATGGCGCTGGCCATGATTGCCAGCGACCTCGATGCGGGCATCGCCGGCGAGGTGGCGAAGCGGCTGATCCTTTATGCACGGCGTCCGGGCTACCAGTCGCAGTTCAGCCCGGTCCTCAAGGCGCAGGTCAAGAGTGACAGCCCATTCGGCGACCTGATCGACTGGATTGGGGCCAATCTCGATGCGGCGCTGGATGTACCTACGCTGGCCGACCGCGCCGGCCTGAGCGAACGCACCTTCCATCGAAAGTTCGTTGTAGCGACCGGCGTGACCCCTGCCCGCTTCGTCGAAACGGCCCGGCTCGACGCTGCGCGTCTTCTACTGTCGCGTGGCCTTTCGCTCAAATCGGTTGCCGCTGAGGTCGGCCTGTTTCCGGCCCCGCGTCTTTCGGAAGCCTTCGAGCGCCGGTTCGGCGTTGCACCGCGGCTATTCCGGGAGATGCATGCCGAACTGTGACAGGCAACATCAAGCTGCGCGGTCGGCGGAAAGGGACATCTCGGCCATCACCTGATTGGCGCAACAGAGCCAGCGGAAATCGCGCTGCGCGCAGCCGGATTAGATTCCAGGGCCGACACGGTTCGCCACAACTACGAAGACGAATGGCTCTGCCCACGTCCGGCCTTAAGCACGCGCTTGGCCGTGTCGATGAAAGCGCGCAGCTTAGGCTGTGCGGCGGCGCTCGCCGAATAATAGAGAAAAAGCCCCTGCCTCGACGGGAGAAACTTTTTCAGGACCGGCACGAGTTCGCCGCTTCTGATCTCACGCTCCGCGATAACGTCAGCCGTATAGCAAAGTCCTGCGCCGCGTTTGGCGAGAGCGATCATTGACAAATGATCGTTGACAGTGATGGCTCCAGGGGGCGCGATGGTGAAGTCGGCACCGTCGAATCGGAATTCCCAGCGATAGACATGGGACGCGGTGGGAAAGCGATAATTGATGCATTGATGGCCCATGAGTGAGCGTGGGCTCTCAGGTTTGCCACGGCGCGCGAAGTATTCCGGCGAACCGAGGACCAGCCACTGAAAGTCCCGGGTGAGCTTGAGCGCCACCATGTCGCGTTCGATGAACTCACCGATCCGAACACCCGCGTCGTAGCGCATCGCCGCCAAGTCGACGGAGGCGTCGTCGACGTCCACTTCGACTCCAGTCCGCCAGGATCTGGCTTGAATCCGGGAAGATGACCTCGCGAATCTCGGCTCCAGTGGAGCGGAGGGCCTCGATCGCCGCGGCGACTGCCTCCTTGGGCTCGTCGTCCGTTTCGTTCCATGCCAGGTCGACGCCGACGCGCAGCCCTTTGGCGCCCTTCCCGACCTTCGCGAGATAGTCCGGAACAGGGTGAAGGCCTGCAGTCGGAGCCTTCGGGTCGGTGCCGGCGATCACGCCGAGCATCGCGCCGGCATCGGCGGCGCTGCGCGTCATCGGGCCACCTTTCTGGCAAGCCCTGCCGCAAGCTTCGTCGCCGGATCCGATCTCGTCGTCGACGACGCCTTAACCCGAGGTGCCCAGTTCTGACCGGCGCGTGCGGGTCACCCCAATCAACGACGGCGGAGTCTCCACGGCGAAGTCGTTAGTAAGAAAAGAAATCGGCGGACGCGGCACCGTGGCCGCGCCCGCCTCTGCTTGGGAGGATCAGTCCGGCAGGCGGATCTGCAGCTTCACGTCTCCCGGACGCTGCTCGACCGCACGGTCGAAAGCGGAGATGCTGTCCTTGAAATCGAGCGTAGCCGAAATCAGCGGCTTGAGATCGACCTTGCCCGAGGCGATCAGGTCGATGGCCCGATCGTAGACATTGGCGTAGCGGAACACGGTCTCGATCCGCGCTTCGCGCGCCTGAAGCCCGACGATATCGACCGGAACAGGATCGACCGGCATGCCTACGAGCACGATGACGCCGCCGGGGCACACGAGCTTCGGCAGGTCGAGGATCGCCTGCGCCGCGCCGCTGCACTCGAAGACGACGTCCGCGCCCCAATTGTCGGTGAAGCGCGCCACCGCTTCGCCGACGTCGGTCTCTTTCAGGTTGACGGTTTCGATGCCCTTGTAGGCGCCGATGATCTTCAGCTTGGCCGCCGCCAAGTCCGACACGAGGACCCGCGAACAACCGCCGGCGAGTGCCGCAAGCGCCACCATCATGCCGATCGGGCCGGCTCCGCAGACCATCGCCACGTCGCCCGGCCTGATCTTCGCCCGCGTCGCCGCCTGCATGCCGATCGCGAAGGGCTCCACCATCGCGCCTTCGGCGTAGCTCACGTTGTCGGGGAGCTTGTAGGTGAAGGCGGCCGGATGCACGACCTCCGGCGTCAAGCATCCGTGCACGGGCGGCGTCGCCCAGAAGCGGACGGAAGGGTCGACATTGTAGATGCCGAGCTTCGAGGCCTTGGAGCTCGGATCCGGTATCCCCGGCTCCATGCAGACCCGATCGCCGACCTTGAGATGATGCACCTCGCTGCCCACAGCAATCACGTCGCCCGCCGCCTCGTGACCGAGGACCATCGGCACCTTCACCACGAACGGACCGATCTTCCCGTGCGTGTAGTAGTGAACGTCGGAGCCGCAGACGCCCACGGTATGGATCTTCACCTTGACGTCGTGCGGGCCGACCTTTGAGGGAACCTCTATGTCGCGGAGGGAGAGCTCGCCCTTCCGCTCGAGAACCAGAGCTTTCATGACGACACCGTCGGTTCGAGCACAACTTTCAACGAGGACGACCCGTCGAGCGCAAGATCGATGCCCTCGCGAAAGCGCTCCAGCGGCAGGGTGTGGGACAGGATCTCGTCCATCGGCAGCAGTCCGTCGGCGATCATGCGAATGGCGGTCGGATAGGTCCGCGGGCTGAGATGCGCTCCATGGATGTCGAGCTCCTTGGAATCGCCGATGATCGTCCAGTCGACGGTGACCGGGTCACGGAATACCGAGAATTCGACGAAGGTCCCGAGCTTGCGGATGGCAAGGAGGCCCTGCTCGACCGATTTTCCCGCCCCGGTGGCCTCGATATAGACGTCACAGCCATAGCCGTCGGTCAGATCGCGGATCTCCTGGACGACTTCCATCTTCGCCGGATTCATGACGATGTCCGCGCCGCACTTCTTGGCCAGCTTCAGCCGATGCTCGTTCAGGTCCAGCGCGATGAGCTTGGCGGGATTCTTCAGCCGCGCCGCCGCGACCATCCCGAGGCCGAGAGCCCCGCAGCCGGAAATCACCACGACGTCGTTGAGCCCGACATTGCCGCGGTTCACCGCGTGCACCGAGCAGGCCAGCGGCTCGACGAAGACGCCGTGCTTCGGCTCGATATTGTCCGGCAGGCGGTAGTTCAGCGACCCGGCCGGGAAGATCATGTATTCCGCCCAGGCACCCTGCGTCTTGCGGTGGAAGCCGTAGATGTCGTGCGGCATGCACATCCAATAGTCGCCGCTCTTGCAGAAGCGACACTCGCCGCACGGCACGATCTGCTCTGAGACGGCGCAGTCGCCGACGGCGATCCCCTGCGACTCGGCCCCCTCGCCGAGCGCCACAACCTGACCGACGAACTCGTGCCCCGGGACCACGTCGGTCTCGCAATAGGCGGGGCGGCTCTCGTCGCCCCAGAACATCGGTGCACCGGAGAAGCACTTGGCGTCGCCGGCGCAGATTCCGGTCGCCACGACCTTCACCAGGATTTCGTCAGGCCCCGGTCGGGGAACCGGACGCGTCTCGTTGCGGTAGTCGCCGGGGCCGTAGCAAACGACGGCCCGCATGCTCTTCGGAAGTGTCGTCAACGCAATATCGTCGTTTGCCAGGCGAGGGATTGCCGAGTTCATGTCTCACCCCTTTCTGATGATCCACTGCGCCAGGAGCAGGGAGAGCGCCGTTGCAAACCACAGCGAGAGGCCGAGCGGCTCCAGGAAGCGCATCCACAACAGGTGGATGGCGACGAAGAGCACGACGCCAATGAAGCCCCGGTCGAAGGCGTTGGTGGTGATGGGAAGGAAGCCCTCACGCTCGGCCTTCTCCGGCGCTTTCGTGGCAATGTGGGGATCGATGGCCATGCGCTACCCCTTCACCGCGCCGAATGTGAGGCCGTGGACGATGTGGCGCTGCGCCAGTCCCACCAGGAGAAGCGCGGGCAGCAGCGTCAACGTCGCGGTCGCCGCCATCTGCCCCCAGTTGGTGCCGGTCACCGTGACGAATTCCGCCAGCCCCGTCGTGATCGTGCGCGCATGCACGCTCGTCAGCGTGGCGGCGAACAGGTACTCGTTCCAGGCGAAGACCCAGGTGAGGATCGCGGTGACGGCGAGGCCCGGCCGCGCCAGCGGCAGGATGACCTTGGTCAGGACCTGCCACGTATTGGCACCGTCGACGAAGGCGGCCTCGTCGAGCTCCTTGGGGATGCCTTCCACAATGCCGCGCAGAGTCCAGATCGCGAAGGGAAGGTTGAACACGCAATAGAGCAGGATCAGGCCGGTGCGCGTGTCGTAGAGCTTCCAGTCGCCGATGGCGAAGGCGCGTGTGAACAGCAGGAAGAGCGGCAACAGGAACACCGCCGGCGGCGCCATTCGGTTGGTGATCGTCCAGAAGAAGATGTTCTCCTTGCCGACCAGCCGATACCGCGACAGCGCGTAGCAGGCGAGAAGCGCCAGCGCCGTCACCAGTAGCGCGTTCGAGGTGGCGACGATAAGCGAATTCATCATGTAGAGCTGGAAGGAGGGATTGGTCAGCGTATCGGTGTAGTTCGACCAGAAAATGCTGGTGACGATAAAATTCGGCGCGCCGAACAGCTCGACGCGGCTTTTCGCCGAGACGACGAACATCCAGTAGATCGGGAAGAGCGTCACCAGGCTGGCGGCGATCCAGAAGACGAATTGGGACCAGCGTCCGTTCTCGCGCATCAGTCTTGCGTATCCTGTCCGCGGCGCGTCATCAGCCCGGCGTAGAGCAGCCAGCAAACGACGATGGTGAAGTAGAGAGTGAGAAGCGACGCCGCCGAGCCGAACCCGTAGTCGGTTTTCGGGAAGACGACGCGCCAGATGTAGAGGCCGATGTAGCGGGTGGCGGCGCCGGGCCCTCCCCCTGTCAGCATCCACACCTCGTCGACGATTCTGAGCGCATCCATCATTCGGATGAAGACGGTCGCCAGAATCGCCGGCCTCAGGAGCGGCAGCGTGATGTACCAGAATATCTGGAAGCGGCTGGCGCCGTCGATCTGACCCTGCTCGAACGGCTCTTTCGGCATCGACGAGAGTGCCGCAAGGAGCGTGAGCGTCACGAGCGGCGTCCAGTGCCACACGTCCATCAGCACCGTCGTCATGAAAGCCTGGCTCGGGTAGCGGCCGATCTGCAGCGTTATCCCGAACCAATGGTCGAAATAGTAAGGGAGCGGCCCGAGGCCGGGCACGGTGAGGAGACGCCACGTGGCGCCCACCGCGATCGGCGCCACCATCAGCGGCAGCGTGTGGATGGTGCGGAAGAAGCCCTTGAGCGGAAAGTCGCGCATCAGAAGCTGGGCGAGGAGATAGCCGAGCACGACCTCGCTCAGCACCGCCCAGAAGCCGAACTTCACGGTGAGCCAGATCGAATGGAGGAACTGATCGTCGAAGACGAGCCGCCGGTAGTTCTCCACGCCTGCGAAATGCGGAGTCGGGTCGAGCGCGAATGAGTTCCAGCTCGTGAAGCCGACGACCAAGACGTAGAGGAAGGGCAGGACGCCGAAGACGGCCAGAATGAGGAGCGTGGGTGCCAAAAGCAGCCAGCCCGTCGCCTGCGATCGCATGACCCCCCCGTTTCGCGCTTGCCTCTGATGGAACTTCGCGCGCCGTGCCGTCTCAGTAAATCCGAAAACTGAGCCGGAGCGGCGCGTGGCCGCTCCGGCTCTTTGTCATGTTACTTGCGGTAGCCGAGGTTCTTCATCTCCTGCTCGGCCGCGTCCGCCATCTTGTCGAGCGCGTCGGAAGGGCTGAGCTCGCCGGTGATGGCCTGATAGAAGAACGGCGCCGTCGCTTCACGCACCTGCGCGTGGAACGGATAAGGAGGCGCGCCGGCGAAGAGCTTACCCTCGTCTCTCATGAGCGAGTAGTAGCCGTCGACCTTCGTATCGAGAGCCTTGATCTTCGGATCGTCATAGGTGGACGCCATGACGATGCGCGAGCCGGCCGCCGCCCAATCGGCCTGCACCGATTCCTGGCCGATGAACTGCAGGAAGAGCAGCGCCGCATCCTTGTTTTTCGACGAAGTCGGGATGCCGAAGGCGCCGCCGTCGTAGTAGCCGATATAGCCGGCGCCGGACTCGGCATCCGCCATCACGCCGTCCTCCACCGGAGGCAGCGCGACGCCAACCTTGCCGACCACCTGCGACTTGTCGGCATTCGTGGCGATCCATGCGGCGTTCTCGCCGTAGACCAGGCCCTGCGCGGCGCGGCCGGCAGCGAAGGTCGCGGCCACCTCGTCCCAGGTGCTCTGGGTCGACTCAGGCGGTGCGTATTGCAGGTTGTTCAGCCACCAAGTCAGCGCCGCCTTCGCCTTGTCGCTGTTCATCGCGCCGCCGTTCGCGACCGAGGCCGCGTAGTTGTTGCTGGCGTCGATGCCCCAGTTGTAGACGCCGAAGGTCGGTGCGACGCTTTCGAAGAACTCGTACCAGGACGCCGGATGGCCGGTATGCGCCTGCACCGTCGAGCCCCAGAGCTCCATGTTGTGGTCCTTACCCCACTGGGTGAAGAACTCGGCGATGTCGGTGTACTGCTGATGCGTCTTGGCCGGCGCGAGGTCGTATCCGTACTTCTCCTTGAACGCCGCCTGCGCGTCCGGATCCTCGAACAGGTCCTTCCGATAGAGGTAGACCTTGATGAAGGCCTCCATCGGAATGCCGAAGACGTCGTTATCCTTGGTCGGGTCCTTGAAGTAGTTGATGAAGGTCGTGAACTTGTCGAAGCTGAAGTCAGGAGACTTGAGCTTCGGGTTGTCAGCGAGCGACTTCGTGATGTCGACGAGGAAGTTGCGAGCCAGGTAGCTGTAGATGATGTCCTGCTCGATATAGACGAAGTCATAGATGCCGGTGTTGGCCTCCATGTCCTTGATCGCCTTGTCGTACATCTGATCCCAGGACGTCGTCTCGAAATTGACGTTGATGCCGGTCGCCTTGGTGAAGGCCGGCCCGAGCACGTCCTTGACGTAGTTCGATGGCGGCGTGGATTCCGACACGCCGGTGATGGTGACGCCCTGCAGATCCGCTGCGGCATCCGACCAGAAATCGGCGAAAGCCGGCGCCCCCAGCGCAAGCGTGATCGCCGAAGCGGCAAGAAGTCGTTTTAGCATCCATACCCTCCCGATATTGGCCGGCGTGGCCTGTTTCCCACGAGCCAAGCCATCACTTCACTCGGCTCGGCAGTGTGCACGTTACATATGTTTCGATAACGCTACAAGTGTATTTTGACATTTGTATTGACCTCGAAATAAATGTATTCAGCTAGAGAAAAGCTCCGCTCCACGCGGCGATCCATGGCCCTGGGAGGTGGCATTTGGCTCTCGACAAAGAGGAGGAAACCGAAGCGTTCCTCTGCGAAGTCTGCTGGCATTATTTCGTGAACGGGCTCACCCAGTCCGAGGTGGCGAAGACGCTCGGCGTCACGCGCCTGCGCGTGAACCGTGCGATTCAACTGGCCAAAATGAATGGCCTAGTGCGAGTGGAGCTGAAATCGCCCTTCCTCGCACGGGTCGAGCAGCAGCAGCAGCTCTGCGCCAAGCTGCGTCTGCGGCACGCTCTCGTCGCGCCGGCGAACAGGCAGAACTATGACTATCACCAGCCCGCCGGCGCAGCCCTTGCTGCCTTCCTGGACAAGGGGCTGAAAGAGAAGAAGTGGAAGTCGATCGGCGTCGCGTGGGGCCTGACGGTCGAGGCCGCAATCCGCAGATTGCCGACGATGTCGTTGCCCGACCTCGAGATCGTTTCGATCATGGGCGGCACGACGACCGGAGCGACCTTCAATACCTTTGGCGTCGCGTCGGGCCTCGCCCACAAGCTCGGCGCCAGCTACTCCCTCTTCGCCGCGCCGATCTATTTGGCGCCGGGCGCGGACAAGGACAGCTTTCTGTCCGACGCTGTCTTTCGCGAGCATCTTGAGCGCTGCGAGTCTCTCGACTTGGCGATCCTTGTCGCCAGCGACCTGTCGGACAAATCGTTTCTCGTTCAGCACGGCCTTCCCCACAGCATCAGGACCGACGACCTCGCCGCTCACGGCGCCGTAGGCGATGTGCTCGGACGCTTTCTGAATGCCTCCGGCGAACTGATCGATCATCCCGTCAACGAGTGGACGGTCGGCATGGAGCTCGATCAGCTCCGGAACATCCGCGAAGTCGTCATGGCCGCGGCGGGCCTGCACAAGGTCGAGATCGTCATCGCCGCAGCACGGAGCGGCCTCTTCGACACGCTGGTCACCGACGACGTGACGGCCGAGCGCATTCTGGAACGGCTTCAATGAACCGCGGCCAAGAGACCCGGCTCGTCATTCTCGACTTCGACGGTGTTCTCGCAGACAGCGAGATCATCGCGCTCGCCGTCTTGCAGCAATGCCTTGGCGAGCTCGGTGTTCGTATGACATGGGACGAGTTGATCGACCGTTTTCTCGGTGCGTCCACCGCGGATATCGTGGCGTTCGCCAGCGCGCATGCCGACGGGGATATCGGCCCGCAGTTTCGCGACGGCTGGTACCGGCGGCTGTTTGCCCGCTATGACGAAGAGCTCCAGATCATGCCGAACGCGCGGGAGCTACTGACCCGATTGGACGGCGCGCGCGTGCGCTATTGCATTGCTTCGGGCAGCTCGCGAGATCGCTTGGGGTTTGCCCTGGAGCGGATCGGGCTCGCCGAGGTCTTCGCCGACTCGGCTTTCAGCGCCGAGTCGGTGGGAAATGGAAAGCCCGAGCCCGACCTCTTTCTCTTCGCCGCTGATGCGATGGGCGTCAGCCCGCGCGCCTGCCTGGTGGTCGAGGACGCCCTCGCCGGAGTGGAGGCGGCGAAGCGCGCAGGAATGAAAGTCCTCGGCTATATCGGCGGCCGGCACCTGGACTCCTGCCGAGCAAGGCACGCGGAAACGCTCATGGCCAAGGGAGCCGCATCTGTGATCGATGACTTGGTGGATGTGTGCCGCCACCTCAACGTTGCGGCCCCCTGCCCCTGACCCCGTCCTCCCCTCCGTCGGCCCGAGTTTTCGCGCCAAGGCTGTGATTTACGAGGACGGCCGGCGCCGTGCAGATTGCGCGTGCAGGCTAAGTCGCTGATCTCTGGGTTGGTTCGGGAGCGCCGGGTCTTGTCCGGTCGGATCGGCACTCACAACGCCGGCCGACGTTGCGGATGAACGATTCCGCAAGAATCAGCATGTAATTTGTCGATCGCCTTTTTATCGTCCCAAATGCTCCCGTTACTTGTACGTAGTATCGGATCGGCGGGAAAATGCGAGTGCGTCATGGCTT
>Ga0315553_10001511_pt1 | contig 19216 bp, 21 predicted proteins | sample SalMarSW160140MG_FD_203099 | JGI IMG/M metagenome (GOLD analysis project Ga0315553, IMG submission 203099) | Salt marsh sediment microbial communities from the Plum Island Ecosystem LTER, Massachusetts, United States - Salt Marsh Sediment SW1601-40 ... | reverse complement strand
TCTCGGTCTGGCGACAGGGAACACTCCCCGGGCCCTCTACGCCGAGCTGATTCGGCGAAACCGGCTGGGTCAGCTGAGCTTCTCCCGCATCGAGACGTTCAACCTCGACGAGTACCTCGGGATTGGCCCGGGGCACCCGCGGTCCTTCCACCGTGCCATGCGCGACGGCCTCTTCGCCCAGGTGGACATTGATCTGGCCAATACTCATCTCCCCGGCGGGGACACCGCAGATCCGGCCGCGGAGGCGGAGGCTTACGAGGCGCTGATTCGAGCTCGAGGCGGGATCGACCTTCAGATCCTGGGCATCGGCCGGAACGGACACATCGGTTTCAACGAACCAGGTTCGAGCCTCGGGTCGCGCACCAGAGTGAAGACGCTCTCTCGCGCCACACTTCGCGACAACCAACTCGGCGAGCCAGACTTCGAGGCGCCGACCATGGCCATCACCATGGGAATCGCCACCATTCTAGAGGCCAGAGCCCTTCTCGTGCTCGCGACCGGAGCGGCCAAAGCCCCCGCCGTGGCTGCCGCGCTCGAGGGCCCGCTCGCAGCGAGCTGCCCCGCGTCGGCGATCCAGCTTCATCCCCGCGCCACGGTGGTACTGGACCCGGAGGCGGCAGCAGAGCTGCGCCTGACGGATTATTACGAGCTGGTCGATCAAGCGCGCCGCCGATTGACGAATCGCTGCAGCTGACACTGCGGACCGCGTCCGATCGGGACGTACCGTCTTGGCGTCGTGGCTCGGGCGCCGAGGCGTTGGCGGTCGGCGCCCGCGGCGCAGCCGAGCGCCCGGTCCGTTAGGCAAGGGACAATGCGCGCACCCTCGCAGTGGCGGCCACCATCTCGATCATGGTGCTCGAAGTTGCGATTCTGAGCCTTCGTCCCGGTCAATCCAGGAGGTTCGAAGGGGCCTTCCGTGAAGCGCAGCAGATCATCTCGCCAAGCCCGGCCTACCACAGGCACGAGCTGAGGCGTTGCGTAGAAGAGCCGGATCGCTACCTATTGCTCGTTTGGTGGGATTCCCTGGAAAGCCACACGGAGGGATTCAGGCAGTCTCCCGAGTACCAGCGCTGGCGTGCACTGCTGCACCCTTTCTACGACCCGATTCCCAAGGTGGAGCATTACATCGCGGTCCCGCGACCCGTTGCCTAACAATGCATTGGAGCCGACCGCCCGCCACAGCTCGTACGCCGGCGCATGGGGGCCTGTGGTAATCTGCGAGGCATCGAGGCGCCCACCGGCTACCGGGGCAGGTTGCCGCCGGCGGCTGAGCGCCCAGTCCATTCGATGGCGTCGTACGAGCCGCGGACCGCGTATGGCACTGATTCTGATCCTCGCGATCTTCGGCCTTGGGTGCGATCGGCCTCTCTTGTCGGAGTCGCCGACCACCGCGTGCACCGAATCCGGCGCCCAGTGCCAACTCCCGGAAGGGCCGCTCGGCGTGTGCGAGCGGGCCGCGTGCCCGGCCGAATCGGTACCTCCGTGCTTCACGTGCACTCCGCAGCATTAGTGCCAGGCACACAACCGCTCGGTCCAATCGATCCGTGGTATCGTCCCGGCGGCGGGCACTGCGCCAGATGAGACTCGGCTGGGTCGCCATTTCCCTGTTGCTCGGAGCCGGAATCGGTTATTGCGCTCTCCGCCCTGTCTGCGTTCCGCTGTCTGGCGAGGATCTCGCTGGGTTCGATGTGCCCATCGAGCAACGCGCGGAGCGTGACCTTTACGTTCGCATCTTCCAGCGCCGCGACGGCCAGTGGTATCAGTGCAAGACCTGGCTCTCTCGCCAGCTCTTCTTCTGAGTCGTGGACCGGTGCGCTGGGCGCTCACTCTCCTTGCGTGGCTCGCGTCAGCGGCTGTGATCGCTCCCGTCTGCTTCTTCGGCGTCCTCGTGCTCGCCGGCCCTCATGGGTCGTTGCTGCCTTCCTCGCTCCAGCCTCTCGTCCTCCTCCTCGGGTGGGCGGTCCTCCTCGTCGGCCCCGTCCTCGTCGCGCGGGCAGTCTGGCGTCGCGTGGGCCGCGGCTCCTCGGAGGGCGCCGTCTGACAAGCATTGGAGGTGACCGTCCGCCACCTTCCGCGCGCGAGGTCGGCAACGGCGCCCGCCCGGACCGGCGTAGACGCGCCGGGCGGGCACCGGTCGGCCGTTGGTAAGCTCTGCGAGCGGCGGGCAGCTCAAGGCCCGATCCGTCAGCCGGCACAGCGAAGACTCATGGCACTTCCGCGGCCCGTAGTCCGAATGGCGAACGCGATCACGAACGCGGCGATGCTCGAGAGCGATCGCCCCACGGCGGCGTGGGCGATCTACCAGGAGGCGCTGCGAGCCGGTGTCGGACGGGAGGTCGACTTCGCGTGATCCGCGTGCCCCGCAACTCGGGCAGCTCAGCGCCCGATCCCTCAGGCGGCGTTCGTCGATGTTTCAGTCCTTGGTTCCGTACGTCGTCGTAATCGCGCTGGCCACGTTCCCCCTCGGGTCGACAGCCGACAACCAGCCTGATCGTCGTACGTTTTCACGAGTGACGCAGCGCGCAGAACCTCCTCGGGAAGTCTCCGTGTATGCGGAGCTTCGGCCTGGACAGGACTCATCGGAGAGCTTCTTCGCCCCTCTCTGGTCGGGGATCGACCTCCGCCTCCTGCCGCTTCGCCACGTGGACGTCGAAGAAGGAGTCTTCGCCTACTCCGTCCAACTCCTCCCAGAGGATTCCGAGGGCCAGCCGCTCTCACCCACCGACCAGCCCGCCCATGGCGTTACCGCTGACGTGATCGCGGCCTTTCACTTCCGAAGCCGCGACAACTCGGGTCCCAACGCCCCAGGGCCGCTCAACGTCAACGCTCCCGGGGAGTTCCGGATCGTTCGCTACCCGGGCGTCACGCTGGAGATTCGAATCCTGGCGTTCGAGATCGTCAACACGAGACCCGGGACAGTCCCCTCCTTCTCCGAGCTCTCCCTGCTCATCACCGCGCGGGAGGCGCGCGCTGACTAACACGGACATCCATATTTCATCGCCTCGAGCCGCGCCGACACGCACCGGGATCTGGTAGAGTCTGGCGTCCCGCTCGGGTGGCGCCCCGGGAGGTTCTCGTGGCGGCCCGCCGGGCGCATCGTCCGTTGGTTTTCGGAGCGAAGCGCGATGTGGCTGCGCAGGCGAAAGTGGTGCTGTCCGGGATTCGAGGCGCGCTTCTCCAAGGCCGGGGTGCGCGGGGTCTCGATCTTCGTCGACGATGCGGAGGGGCGTCCCCGATTCATCCTCCAGCACCGGTTCCTGGGCCGGAGCCCCACGTTGTCCCAGACTCGGAGCCGCGTCACCATCACGACCGACACCGTGATCCGGTTCTGTCCTCATTGCGGGGCCAATCTCGATCGCTGGTATCGCGGCTCCCTGCGAAGACTGGCGCGCCCGGATCTCGCCGTTCGGGTGGACGGGACCACCGTCTAGCCAGCGAGCCGCGCAGGAGAGCATCGAAGCCGTGAGCCTCCCGAACCGCTCCAAGACCTCCGACTGGCCCGGGCTGCCCTACGCGAAGTGGGCGGACACCGCCACCACGCTGCACCTGTGGACCCAGATCGTCGGAAAGATCCGTCTGACGCAGACGCCCTGGACCAACCACTCCTGGCACGTTCCGCTCTACCTGACGACGCGAGGGCTCACCACCTCGCCCATTCCCCATGGCGGGAGGGCCTTCGAGATGGAGTTCGACTTCCTCGACCACCAGCTCCTGATCCGAACGATCGAAGGCCACCGGCGTGGGATCCCTCTCGAGCCCCGTACCGTGTCCGACTTCTACAGTGCCGTCTTCGACTCTCTCCGCGCGCTCGACCTGGACATCCGCATCCACACGACGCCGAGCGAGATTCCCGACGGCATCCCCTTCGACCGGGACACGGAGCACGCCTCCTACGATCGCGAGTACGCGACGCGTTTCTGGCGCACGCTGGTCCAGGCCGACCGTGTGTTCAAGGAGTTCCGCTCCCGCTTCATCGGGAAGTGCAGCCCCGTCCACTTCTTCTGGGGCAGCTTCGACCTCGCCGTGACGCGCTTCTCCGGGCGCGAGGCGCCGCCCCATCCGGGCGGGGTGCCGAACTTCCCGGACTGGGTGGCCCGGGAGGCCTACTCCCACGAGGTGAGCAGCGCCGGCTTCTGGCCCGGCGGTGGCGGGGTGGACGCCGCCTTCTACTCCTATGCCTATCCGGCACCCGACGGCTTCGCGAAATGCGAAGTCGGGCCCAGCGGCGCCTTCTGGTCCGAGGAGCTGGGGGAGTTCCTGCTCCCCTACGAGGACGTACGCCGGACGGCTTCTCCGGACGAGCCCCTGCTCGAGTTCCTCGAGAGCACCTACGACGCGGCCGCCGACCTGGCGGCCTGGGACCGCGCGGCGCTGGAGCGGCGTCTGCCACCGGCCCCGCCGACCTAGCGAGCGCCCAGCCTCGTACCCGGGCTTCGGGTCGCACCGGCGGCAGCGGGGATGTAGACGTCTGGAGTAGCAGCCAGGAGGCGGCCGGCTCGCGATCGCATGCGACGCATCACGAGTCGATCGGTTGCTTCCGACCGGCCCACCACGCGAGGTCTTCGATGCAGTTCCCGGGAGCGGATTCACGCGAGGCGCGGGCGTTTGCGGAGGAGTGGCTGCCGGCCTGGACCGGAAACGATCCCGAGCGCCTGGTCTCCTTCTACACCGACGACGCATTCTACAGCGATCCGGGAATTCCGGCCGGCGTTCGCGGCCGCTCCGCACTGCTCGCCTACTTCACGAAGCTCTTGGCGAACAACCCCGCGTGGGTGTGGCGGCACCAGGGCTCGATCCCGATCCAGGACGGCTTCCTCAATCTGTGGTCCGCGACGATTCCGGTGGCCGAGCGCGTCGTCGAGTGCGAGGGCGTCTGCACGGTCCAGCTCCGCGACGGACGCATCTACGCGAACCGGGTGTTCTTCGATCGCAGCGATCTCCTCGAGGCGATCCAGGCGACTCGCCCGCAATCCTGAATCACCGGAGGAACGGGTACGACCCGGAGTACCGGCTCCGCCGCCCTGGGGTCAGGGGCGGTCCGGATCGACGTCCGGGAGCGGGTGATCCGACCCGGGCTCGGGCGGCAGCGCGGCCGCCGGGTCGAGGGCCTCCTGCCCCACGTCGTCCGGGTTCTGATCCGCCTGGAGGTCGGCCTGCTCGTCCGGGTCGACGGGCTCCGCGAGCGCACCCTCGATCGTCGCCTCGTCGGGCGCGGAGGGCTCGCCCGCGAGTGCAGCCAGACCGAAGAGAGCCCCTGCGGCGAACACCGCTCCGATGATCCAGCGAGCTCGCATGGCATTCCTCCCGTGCGCGAATCGCGCCGCCGGCTGCGATCCGTCGAGGATTGAGGCGCGCGTCTCCCGGCGCCAGACTGTACCAGCGAGCCTGCCACTCAGCGCCTGCACGCGCGCGAGGAGTTCCCATCGCCATCGCCATCCACGACGTGCTCCGCCGCGGACTGCTGCTCTTCTGGAGCACGTGGTTCACGGTCGTCTTCGCCTCGAACCTGACGGACGGCCTGAAGCAGGCGGGCCTGCTGCCGGACGGGTGGCGCTTCGCGTCGGGCAACTTCGCCCTGATCGTCGAGTCCGTCCGCGTCTACGCCCTGGGCGCGTCCTGGGCCGCGCTCCTGTTCGCCGCCGTGGTGCTGCTCCAGCTGGCCGCCGCGGCGCTCTTCTGGCGCGCCTTCCTCGATCGCCGCGCCCTCGAGCCGGAAAGCCCGACGCCCCTGCAGGCCTTCTCGCTGGGGCTGGCCCTGTTCGCCGGCTTCCTGGTCGCGGACGAGGTGTTCGTCGTCTACGACAGGGTGCCCGGTCTCGGCATCACCCATCTGCTGGTCCTGTGCGGACTCCTGCTCTCCTGCCTGGTGGTCCAGACGCGTAGCGGCCAAGGCGCATCGGACTAGAGGAGTGGGCCCCGGTCGCCGGAACGCCCCTCTACTCCGGCTCCAACCGGAGGAAGCGTCGCGGCGGGAACCCGGTCAGGAAGCGGAAGCCCGGACCGAGGTGGTTGTCGCGGTCGACGCGCTGGGCCTCCTCGCCGGAGATGGGCACGGCCCGGTAGGCCTTCGTCGCGCCGTCGAGCGTGATCTCCACCTCCGGGTTCTCCAGCGCCTGCCGGTACCAGGCCCGCGGCCAGTGATTCGCGGCGACGTAGAGCTGGCCGGCGCTCTCGAGACGAGCCACGACCCGCTGGCTCTTGCTCCCATCCTCGTCGGTGGTGGTGATGACCAGTGTCTGGTCGGTGGTGGGCTGGAAGAATCCGATCAACGACTCGAACGCGACGACGAGCCCGACGTAGGCGGCCAGTGCGATCGCGATCCACTTTGCGACCTTCATCGCTGTGCTCCCGGGTTGGCCACGATGAGGATCGTGGGCGGCCAACCGTAATGCCGCGGCCACCCGCTGGCCACAGGAAGATCCTTCGTGTGCTTTTGGCCTCGGAGTTCGGACGCGCCACCATGGGGCGCTACATGAACCGCGCAATGCGTCTCGCGCCTCTCCTGGCCCTCGCGCTCGCGACGCTGGCGGCGTCCCCGGACGACTCCGAGGCCGTGCGGCGCGGCTTCTCGGTCTACAAGGAGGCCCTGCTCGCCAGGGACGGAGCGGCCGCCGCCTCGGCGGTCAGCGCGAACTCGCTGGCCTACTACGACCGAATGCGAGCGTTGGCGTTGACGGGAGAAAAGGCGGAGATCCAGTCTCTGGACGGGGCCGAGCAGATGCTGGTGCTCAGCCTGCGGCTCCACGCTCCCGAGCCGATGCTGCGCTCGGGTACCCCGGCCGAGCTGATCGCCCACGCGGTCGATCGCGGCATGATCAGCCCGGGCACCATCGCGCGCACCGAGCTCGGCGCGGTGGAGATCGAGGGCGACCAGGCCGACGCCCTTCTCGTCGTCGACGGAAAGCCGCTCGGCGGAGGCGAGTTCCGCTTCCGCCGCGAAGGAGACGTCTGGAAGTTCGACCTCGAGCACGCCACCTCGCTCACGCGTGGTGTCTTCGGGCGCCTGGCCCGACAGCGCGGCGTCAGCGAGGAGGCGCTGATCCTGGACCTCTTGTCTCGCGCCTCGGGCCGCCCGATCGGCGAAGAGGTCTGGACGCCCCCGGCCTCGAAGTAGGTGACGTCCGGTGCGAAGCGCGTTCGCCGAGCGTGATAGCATCGCCGCGCCAGAGAGGGGGGCCTCCATGAAGAGAATGCTCGCGTCCGGGCTGGTGGGACTGGCTCTCGGACCCGCGCTCGCCTCGGCCGAGGTGGAGTTCCGAGAGGAGACGATCGAGGTCGAGGTCGGCGGACCGACCACGACCGTCCTCGGCGCGATCCAGGGCGATCAGGTCGTCGACTATCGGCTCCAGGCCCGAGCGAGCCAGTCGCTGTCGGTGAACTTCGAGCCGAGCAACGCGTCGGCGTACTTCAACGTGCTGCGTCCGGACTCGGACACGGCGCTCTTCATCGGCTCCACTTCGGGGAATCGCTTCGAGGGCGAGCTGCCCACCAACGGCATCTACACGATCCGCGTCTACCTGATGCGCAACGCGGCCCGGCGCGACGAGACGGCGAACTACTCCCTCGAGGTGGCGATCGCAGCCGGGCAGACCAACGACGCCCCGGGCCCGGCCGCAGCGCCGGCGAGCAGCGCGTTCGACCAGACGCTCGAGCTCCAGGGCATCCGGTTCCACGTCACCTGCGCCAACGAAGGCTCGCTCAACACGCTTCGCATCGTCCCGGCGGGCCTCGAGATCGACAACACGCCGATCGAGCGGACGATCGACGGAACGGTCACGGGCGCCGAGGCGGCCGACCTGGACGTCGACGGATCGCCCGAGATCTACGTCTACGCGACCTCCGGGGGCAGCGGGTCGTACGGCTCGCTGGTGGCCTACTCGGCGAACCGCCGCAAGTCGCTCAGCGAGATCTACCTGCCTCCGGTGACCGAGAACGCGGCGGCGAAGGGATACATGGGTCACGACGAGTTCGCCGTGGTCGAGAACACGCTCGTCCGGCGTTTCCCCGTCTACAGCGATACGGACACCAACGCGAGCCCCACCGGCGGGATGCGACAGATCCAGTACGACCTCGTTCCCGGCGAGGCCGGCTGGAGCCTGCGGGTCGAGCGGGTCGTCGAGTATTGACCCGCACGGTGGTGAGACCGGAGAAGTTCGCGGAGGGGATGCGCCGCCAGCTCGACCGCTTCCACGCGGCCTTGGCGGGCGGCATGCCGCGCCGCGGCTGGAAGATCGGAATCAACGTGCCCGAGGTGCTTCGCCGCCTCGAGCTGCCCCATCCCGCCGTCGCCTGGATCGACGGGCGCCGGGTCGTCCCGACGGGCTCGCGCCTGTCGGTGCCCGAAGGAGCGCGGCTCCACGTCGAGCCGGAGCTGGCGCTCTTGCTCGCGAGCGCCGTCCCCCCGGATGGTTCCCCCGACACGGCTCTGGATGGCATCGTCTCCGTTCAGCCCGCTCTCGAGGTGGTGGACTACTCCCCACCGACTTCCGGGATCGACGACCTCCTCGCGCACGGCATGTTCCACCACGCCACCGTGCTCGGGACGCCGACCTCCCGCGAAGATTGATGACCTGAATGCACGTCGTCGGCGACTTCGGACCGCTGGGCCTCGTTTCGGCAGAAGCCGCGCCTTCGCGCGGACACGGAGCGTGAACGCGCCCGCCCGACCTGCTGCGGGCGCCCTACGTCCTGGGCGACCGGACGTCCGCGAGGGTCTGCTGCGCGAGGCCGGCGTCGACGCGCCGCGAGTGGTGCGGGTCGCGGGCGAGGCCCGCTTCCCGTCGATCCGCTCCTGGATGCACACGGACGTCCGCGGCTGGACGCTCTCGGAGAAGCTCGACGACGCGCAGTTCGAGCTCCTGGTCGGTGCCGCGGAGCAGGAGCTCGGCCGCTTCGTCGCCTCCGACGGCTCGGTCCGCTTCGCGCATCCCGCCCTGATCGCCACCGGGCGCAAGTCTTGACGCGCGCGCTCGACACCCTGGTCACCGGGCTCCAGCTCTGCGAGTCGCCCCGCTGGCACGAGGACCGTCTCTGGCTCTCGGATTGGGGCGCCCACGAGGTGCTGGCGGTGGATCCCGCGGGCCGCCGCGAGGTCGTCGCGCGCCTGCCGTCGTTCCCGTTCTGCATCGACGGGCTGCCCGACGGGCGTCTGCTCGTCGTCTCCGGCCGCGAGGGGCGTCTCCTGTGCCGGGAGCGAGACGGCTCGCTCGTCCTGCGCGCCGATCTGACGGCCGTCTCCCGCCACCCGTGGAACGAGATCACCGTGGACGGCCGCGGCAACGCCTACCTCAACAACACGGGCTTCGAATTCCCGGGCGGCGAGTTCGCGCCCGGACTCGTGGCGCTGGTGCCCCGCGACGGCTCGGTCCGAGCCGTCGCCGGCGGCGTCGCGTTCCCGAACGGGATGGCGGTCACCCCCGACAACGCGACACTGATCCTGGCCGAGTCCTACGGCAAGCGGCTCACCGCCTTCGACATCGCCGCCGACGGCGATCTGCGAAACCGACGGGTGTGGGCCGACCTGGGCGAGGGCGTCCCGGACGGCATCTGCCTCGATGCCGAGGGCGCCGTCTGGTACGCCGACGTCCCGAACCGATGCTGTGTGCGCGTCCGGGAAGGGGGGGAGGTGCTGGAGAGGATCGACGTCGACCGCGGCTGCTTCGCCTGCATGCTCGGCGGAGCCGACCGGCAGACCCTGTTCCTGACGGTGAACGAGTGGCGCGGTCCCGACCAGATGGCCGAAGGACCGCGGACGGGCCAGGTGCTGACGACACGGGCTCCGGCGCCGGGCGCGGGCTGGCCCTAGCGCGGCGCCCGCCCGCAGATCCCCGGCCGCTCAGCCCTGGGCCACCTGCTTCAGCCAGTCGATCCACGCTTCCATGCCCTCTCCGGTGCGGGCGGAGACGGGGAGCAGCGCGGGCTCGGGCATCACGCGCGCGAGGGCGTCGCGGATCGCCTCGACGTCGACGGCGAGGTGAGGCAGCAGGTCGGTCTTGGTGAGCAGCACCAGGTCTGCCGCCTTGAACATGACCGGGTACTTGAGCGGCTTGTCCTCGCCCTCGGTCACCGAGAGCAGCACCACGTTCGCGCGCTGACCGAGGTCGTAGATCGCCGGGCAGACCAGGTTGCCGACGTTCTCGATGAACAGGCACTCGGCGTCGTCCCAGTCGAGGTGGTGCAGCCCGCGGTGGACCATCTCGGAGTCGAGGTGACACGCCGAGCCGGTGGTGATGGCCCGCGCCCGGATGCCCGCGCGCGCGAGGCGGACGGCGTCGTTGTCGGTGGCGAGGTCGCCGCTCAGCGCGGCGAGCGACGCCCGGGGCCGGCGCGCCGCCGTCGCCTCGAGCAGGGCGGTCTTCCCGCTGCCCGGCGAGCCCATCAGGTTCACCGCCAGCACCCCGTGCTCGCGGAAGTGGGCGCGGTTGTGGGCCGCGACCCGGTCGTTGGTCGAGAGGATGCGCTCGTGGACCTCCACCGAGGTCTTCTCGGGATCGCCGCAGCCGCAGTCGTCACACATCACCGACCTCCATCTCGATGCGCTCGAGCACGAGCGCGTCTCCACGACACAGGCGCGCCGGCAGCGCGCAGCGCGGGCAGCGCAGGACGGCGCCCGGAGCGATCGCCTCGCCGCAGCCCGGGCAGCCCCAGCACGCGGGCTCGGGCGCGATCTCGAGCTCCGCCTCCGCGCAGCACGTCCCCTCGCGGAACAGGTCCCAGGCGGTGCGCAGCAGACCCGTGTCCACGCCGGCCAGCTCGCCCACGCGCACGCGCAGGCCGAGCACACGGGGATCGGCGTGCCGGCGCGCCTCCTCCTCCGCCCGGGAGACGAGCGCTCCCACGATCGAGTACTCGTGCATCTCAAGACCCGGTGCGCGCGAAGAAGCGCGCCAGCCCGTCGGCGAAGGCCTCGCTGTCGGCGCTCTCCACGAGGCGCGCGATCTCCTCCGACAGGTGCTGCTCGAGCCACTCGCCCCCGACCGCCGCCTCGAGCAGCGCCTTGGTGCGCGCGTAGGCGGCGGTGGGACCGTCGGCGAGCCGGTGGCCCAGGGCCAGGAGCGCCTCGTCGAAGCCCTCGTCGGGCAGCACCTGGCTCACCAGCCCCATTCGGAAGGCGGCCTCGGCGTCCAGGCGCGGCGACAGCAGCGCCAGGTCGAGGGCGCGGCGCAGTCCGATCAGTCGCGGCAGGAAGAAGGTGATGCCCTCGGCGCCGCACAGCGCCGTCTTGTCGTAGGCCCACTCGAAGCGCGAGCGCCGCGACGCGATCACCAGGTCGCAGCACAGCGCCAGCCCGAGGCCGCCCGCCGCCGCCACGCCGTCGACGCCGGCGAGGAACGGCTTGGGGGCGCGGCGGATCTCGGAGATCGTGCTGGCGAGATACTCGAGCGTCTCCTTGAACACGCTGCCGAAGCCTACCGCGCGCTCCCCCCCGCGCGCCGGCTCCGCGCCCGCGCGGAGATAGGCGAGGTCCCCGCGCTCACCGCCCGCGCGCACGTAGCGCAGATCGACACCGCTGCAGAAGACGCCGTCGCGGCCGCGGATCACCACCGCGCCGACACCCTCGTCGCGCGCGAGCTCCAGGCCGGCGCGGCGCAGGTCGCGCGCCATCGTCACGTCGAGAGCGTTGTAGCGCTCGCGCCGGTCGAGGGTGATGATGCCCAGGCGTCCGCTGCGCTCGCAGCGCACGGGGCCGTCGCCGCTCGTCGGGGTCGCCATCGCTCTCTCCTCTCCTTCCTTCCCTCAGCAGATCCGCGGCAGCAGCTCGCCCTCGGACTCGGTGACGAGCCGCCGGCCGAAGCCGGTGTCGAGGATGAGCGACCCCACGCGGGTCGCGGTGCAGCGCCCGATGCGGCGGGCGTGCTTGCCGAGCGGGTGCGCGTGCAGGGCAGCGAGAACGGCATCGCTCGCCTCGGGCCGCACGCCGAGCAGCGCCTTGCCCTCGTTCGCCACCTGGAGCGGATCGATGCCGAGCAGCTCGCAGGCGGCCCGCACGGCGGGCCGCACCGGCAGCCGCTCCTCCTCGAGCACGACGCCCACGCCGCTCTTCTGCGCCATCTCGTGCAGCGCGCTGGCGACACCCCCGCGCGTCGGATCCTTCATCGCCACCACGGCGGGTCCGCCGGCCGCGAGAGCGGCCGCGATCAGGCCGTTCAGGGGCGCGACGTCGGAGAGCAGCTCGCCATCCCCGGCTCCCACCGACAGGTCGTGACGGCGCGTCATCACCGCCATGCCGTGGTCGCCGATCGTGCCGGTCACGAGGATCTCGTCTTCGGGGCGCAACCCGGCGTCGCGCACCGGGTCGCCGCCTTCGCGCACGAGGCCGATCGCCGAGGTCGTCAGCACCACGCCGTCGATCTCGCCGCGCCGCATCACCTTGGTGTCGCCTGTGAGGACCCGCGTGTCGGCCTCGCGGCAGGCCGCTTCGATCGATGCCTGGATCCGCTCGAGGTCGGCGTGGGCGTAGCCCTCCTCGACGACGACGGCGAGGGAGAGGCCGAGCACGTCGGTGGCGCCCATCACGGCCAGATCGTTGACGGCGCCGCACACCGCCAGACGTCCGATGTCGCCGCCGGGGAAGAAGGGCGGATCGATCACGTGGCCGTCGGTGGTGAACACCAGCCAGCGCTCGCCGAGCCGCAGGGCGGCGCCGTCGTCGAGCGCTCCGAGGCCCACGCCGCCTTCGATCCCCATCGGCGCGCCGCGCGCGAAGAGCGAGCCGACGAGCTCGCGCATCGCCGGACCGCCCGCGCCGTGGCGCATCTCGATGCGGCGACCGTCCCGGCTCACTCCGCGTCTCCCAGGTCCGGGCGCCCGCCGTACTGGTGCCAGATGCGGCAGGTCCCCTCGCTGCTCACCATGCAGGCGCCCACGGGCTGGTGCGGCTGGCACTCGCGCCCGAAGAGCGCGCAGTCGGTCGGTCGCGCGAGACCCGCCATGATCTCGCCGCAGCGGCACGGCGCCCGCGCGGGCAGCGCCGCCCGGGCGACGCGCCCGCTCAGCACGGAGGCGTGGCGTCGGCGCGCGTCCCACGCCGACCACTCGGGGCGCAGGCGCAGATTGCCGTTGGGCACCCGTGCGATCCCCCGCCAGCGCCCGCCGACCCGCTCGAACACCCGCCACAGCTGATCCTGTGCGCGGCGGTTGCCCTCGCGCGTCACGCAGCGGGGGAAGGCGTTCACCACGCGCGCCTCGCCCGCCCGGGCCAGGCGCGCCAGCTCCACCAGGCCGGCCAGGATGTCCAGGGGCTCGAAGCCCGCCACCACCACCGGTCGCCCGTGGCGCGCGACGAAGGGCTCGAACACGCCCCAGCCGGTGATCGTCGCGGCATGGCCCGCGGCCAGGAAGCCCTCGACGCGGCTGCCCGGCATCTCGAGCACGATCTCCATCGCAGGCGGGATGTACTTGTGGGCGGAGAGCACCGAGAAGTTGGCCGGGGGATCGTCGAGCAGCACCGCGGCCGTCGCCACCGCCGTGGTCTCGAACCCGGTGGAGAAGAACACCCACTCCTCATCGCTGGTGCGGGCGAGCTCCACGGCCTGGGCCACGCTGTACACCACCTCGACGGGCGCGCCCTCGCCGCCGAGCTCGGCCAGGGACACGTCGCTGCCGGGCACGCGCAGCATGTCGCCGTAGGTCGTGACGCGGATCCCGGCGCGGGCCAGGCGCACGGCCTCGTCGATCTCCGGGGCGTCGGTGACGCACACCGGACAGCCCGGACCCATGAACAGGTCGAGTCCCTTGGGCAGCACGTCCCGCAATCCGAAGCGCGCGATCGCCTGCTCGTGGCTGCCGCACACGTGCATCAGCGCGAGGGGGTCGGACTCCCGGCCCGCGCACAGGTGCGCCAGCGCGTCGAGCAGGCGGCGGGCGCGCGCCGGATCGCGGAACGAGAGCGGAGAGCGGGCGGCGTCGTTCATTCCGCACCCCCGCCGCTCTTGGTCGCCGCGAGCTCGCCGCGCACGTCTTCGGCCATCAGGTCGTCGCGCTCGGCCAGCTCGATCAGCTGCTCGTAGAGCGCGAGCGTCTCGCCGATCTCGTCCTCGGGGATGCGCCGGATCGCGAAGCCCACGTGGTTGAGCACGTAGTCGCCGGGCGCCACGGGCTCGTCGACGACCTGGAGGCTCACCTGGCGCTGCACGCCGAAGAAGTCGACGGTGGCAATCCAGCCCTTCACCTCGATCACGCGCCCCGGAACGCCCAGACACATGGCTCAGCCTCCCGTGCTCGTGCGCGCGCCGGCGAGCGCCGCGCCCGCGATCAGCGCCTGGCCCACCGCCAGCCCGCCGTCGCCGGGGGACAGACGCTCGTGCAGGTGCACCGCGAAGCGACCGGCGAGGGCCGCGGCGACGTCCTCGGCCAGGCGCGGGTTCTGGAAGCAGCCGCCCGTGAGCACCACGGGGCGGCCGCTCACCGCGGATCCCAGCCGCTCGAGCGCGGCCGCCACCGCGGCGGCGAGGGTGGCGTGGAAGCGCCCGGAGATCCCGGACGCCGGCCGACCCGAGAGCGTGTCGGACACGGCCTCCCGCACCAGGGGCCGCAGGTCGATCTCGAGCCGCGGAACGTCGGGGCCGTCGCGACGGTCGGGCTCGCGGAGATCGAAGGGATAGGGGCGGCGCGCCGCCGGGTCGGCTTCGGCGTTCCAGCGGATCGCCACGTCGCCCGAGTAGTCCGCGGTCGGGCAGCCGAGCACCAGCGCGCCGAGCGCGTCGAACCAGCGACCCGCGCCGTGGGCGGGCAGGCAGCGCACGCCGCTGCGCAGGAGCGCGCGCACCGCGTCGATCCGCTCGGACGGCAGGGTGCGGAAGAGCGGGAGCGCCTCCAGGGGCGGCGCACCGTCGAAGGCGTCCTCGAGCACGGCCAAAGCGAGCCGCCACACCTCGCGGATCGCCGCCTCGCCGCCCGCCAGCGGGATCGCGCGCAGCGTCGCGAGCCGGACGAATCCCGCCGCGTCGGCGAGCATCAGCTCGCCGCCCCACGCCGTACCGTCGCGGCCCAGACCCGTGCCGTCGAAGACGACGCCGACGACGGGTCCGGCGAGCTGGTGCTCGGCGATCGCGCTCGCGACGTGGGCGTGGTGGTGTTGCACCGGAACGTGCAGCGCGGCCTCGCGCGCGACCGCCAGACGCGTCGATGTGTAGCCCGGGTGCAGGTCGTGGGCGATCGCCTCGGCACGCGCACCGACCCAGTCCTCGAGGCGCTCCACCGCCCGCTGCCAGGCGTCGGCGGACTCGGGCGAGCCGAGGTCGCCCAGGTGGGGGCTCGGCCAGGCGCGCTCGCCGTGGGCGAGGCAGACCGTGGCGTTGAGCTGGGCCCCGCAGCCGAGCACCGGAGCCGGCAGGACCGTGGGCAGCGCCAGCGGCAGCGGCGCGAAGCCGCGCGAGCGGCGCAGCACGCGCGGCCGTCCCGCGAACACGCGCGCCACGGAGTCGTCGCAGGGCGCGGTGATCTCCCGGTCGTGGTGGAGGAATCCGTCGACCAGGGGCGACAGGCGCCGGGCCTCCTCCCGACCGGTCGCGATCGGCTCGCCGCTGGGATTGCCCGAGGTCGCCACCAGCGGTCGCCCGACGCCCTCCACGAGCAGGCGGTGCAGCGGGGTGTAGGCGAGCAGCAGACCGAGCCAAGGCAGGCCGGGCGCGACGGCCTCGGCGATCGGCGCGTCGGCGCGCCGCTGCAACAGAACGATCGGAGCCTCGGGTCCGGCGAGCAGCCCCTCCTCGACGGCGTCGACGTGGGCGAGCGCGCGCGCGGCCGCCAGGTCGGGGACCATCACGGCGAAGGGCTTGCGCGCCCGACCCTTGCGCTTGCGCAGGCGTGCGACCGCCTCGGCGTCGGTGGCGTCGCACACGAGGTGGTAGCCGCCGATCCCGCGCACGGCGAGGATGGCGCCCCGGCTCAGGGCAGCCACCGCCGTCTCGAGGGCGAGCGCGTCGCCCGCCCCGCGCCCGTCGGGCCACGCCTCTCCCTCGGGCGTCTCGAGGCACAGCCGCGGGCCGCAGCGCGGACAGGTGTTCGCCTCGGCGTGGTGGCGGCGGTCGCCGGGCGTCGCGTGCTCGCGCCGGCAGGCCGCGCACAGCGGGAAGTCCGCCATGCTCGTGTGCGCGCGGTCCCAGGGCAGCGCGCGCGCCAGGGTGAAGCGCGGACCGCACGCCGTACAACTCGTGAACGGGTAGCCGTAGCGGCGGTCGCGCGGGTCGCGGACCTCCGCCCAGCAGGCGGCGCAGACGGCCCGGTCCGGCGAGAGCGGAACGCACGACTCGCCCGCCGTGGCGCGTGAGCCCAGGCGGAAGTCCCCGCTCGGCGTCGGGGGCGGCGTGCCCTCCAGCGTCTCCTGGTCGATCGCCTCGACGGCCGGCGCGCCGCGCAGCCGCTCGAGCAGCCGCTCCAGGGCGCCCGCGCTGCCCCAGGCCTCGATCTCGACACCGCCGCGCGTGTTGGTCGCGCTGCCGACGAGCGAGAGCTCGCGCGCGAGGCCGTGGATCCACGGGCGCAGGCCGACGCCCTGGGTCGTTCCGCGCAGACGGATCCGGCGACCGACGCGATCCGGTGTCAGCCGGCGCTCAGAGGACATCGGCGGGGCGCCCGGCGTCGCGCGCCTTCGAGCGCGCGGGCGCGGGAGGCGGCGCGCTCCCGGGCGCCGCGACCTCGCACCGGTGTCCCCACCGCGCGAGCTGCCGCGCCGCGCGCGACACCAGATCGGCGAGTCCGGCGCCCACCACCTCGGAGAGTCCCCAGCCCAGCTCGACCCGCTCCGGCTCGAGCCCGAGCGCGACGGCCTCCGCGGGCAGCGTGCCCCGCAGCTCGGCGAGCGCGAGCACCTCCTGGAGGTCGATCTGGTGGGGCGAGAGCTTCATCCCGAGGCCCCGCGGCAGCGACGCGCGCGACAACACGACGAGCTCGCCCGGCGCGCGCCCGGCGCGGATCGCGTCGAGCAGCAGCAGCCTCTCGGCGCCCTCGATCGTCGGGAGCAGGTTCATCCCCCAGGTACCGCCGTCCACCCACTCGGGCTCGGGCGTGAAGCGGCCGAGGTGGCGCAGCGCCTCGAGCGCGCACAGGCCGAGACCGTCGTCGCCCATCAGCGGGCTCCCGAGCCCCACGACGACGGTACCCGCCACGGCTCAGGCGTCCTCGTAGTGGACGTCGTCGCGCACCCAGCGGCCGCCGCTCACGATCGAGGACACCGATCCGCTGCGATCGGTGAAGTCGGCCCGCAGGGCGAAGTAGACGTGCATCGGGATGAAGATCAGGAACACCCACGTCATCACGTGGTGGACGAAGCGCACGATCGGCTCGCCGCCCAGCAGCGCGGTCACCGGCCCGCCGAACACCGTGTAGAAGAACCCGTCCGGGTTGGAGAGCCCGTAGAGGGTGAAGCCCGTCACTACCTGGACGATGACGACCGCGTACAGGAAGGTGTAGGAGACCTGCTGGAGTGGGTTGTGGCCCAGGAAGTGGGGCCCGACGTCCCAGCGCATCGTGGCGTACTTGCGGAGGACGAGCAGCAGGTTGCGCAGGCTTTTCCGGCTGAACGGGAAGAGCGCCGTGAAGCGCTCGTAGCGGTTGCCGGCGAACAGCCAGTACATCCGGATGATCCCGGTCGCCACCAGCACGCCCGCCGCTGCGAAATGGACGAAGCGCATCGTCCCCATCACGAAGAAGTCCACGGTCTCGCCGGGGCTAGGCGCGAAGTAGGGCCGGCCGATGTAGAAGCCCGTGACGATCAGCACGGCGACGCAGCCCGCCGCCACCCAGTGCATGGCGCGGATCGGCCAGTGCCAGATGTAAACCCACCGGTAGCTCGCCTCCCGCGCCGGCGCAGCGGCACGCGCCTGCTCGACCGTCGGAGCGCTCATGTCACCCGGACCTCCGTGAGGGGACGGCCCTCGGCATCGAGCACGTGCACGCCGCAGGCCATGCAGGGGTCGAAGGAGTGGATCGTGCGCAGGATCTCGAGCGGCTGCTTCGGATCCACCAGCGGGTGGTTGTCGACGAGCGACTGCTCGTACGGCCCCATCTGCCCGCGGGCGTCCCGGGGCGAGCAGTTCCAGGTGCTGGGGACCACGCACTGGTAGCGGGTGATCTGCCCGTTCTCGATCTGCACCCAGTGGCCGAGAGCGCCGCGCGCCGCGTCCAGGTAGCCGTAGCCCTGGCAGCGGGCGGGCCAGGTCGAGGGATCCCAGCGGTCGCCGTTCCAGGTCGCGACGTCGCCGCCACGGATGCGGGCGACCAGATCGTCGTACCACTTCTCCAGACGCGCGGCGAGCAGCACGGTCTCCGCGCCGCGCGCCGCCACCCGTCCGAGGGTCGAGAACAGCGCCTCGGGCCCGACGCCGAGCTGGCCGAGCGCGTCGTTCACGATGCCCTGGACGTCGGCGTGACCCGAGGCGTAGGCGACCAGCATCCGCGCCAGGGGCCCCACCTCCATCGGGCGGTCGTCGTAGCGCGGGGCCTTCATCCAGGTGTACTTGTCACGACCCTGGAGATAGGTCCACGGCGTCGGGGGCCCGGTGTAGCGGGGCTTCGTCTCGCCCTCCCACGGGTGGAGCCCCGCGTCGTTGCCGGCGTCGTACTCGTACCAGGAGGCGGTGATGTACTCCTTCACCTTGGTTTGGTCGTAGGGGTGCACCACCGAGAGGTCGCGGTCGAGCAGGATGCCGCGCGGGAAGTAGTCGTTCGCCGGGTCCCGCCAGTCGCCGTCGGGGAACTCGCCGATCGCGAGGTAGTTGCCCACACCGCCGCCGATCGCCGCCCAGTCCTTGTAGAAGCCGGCGATCGCGAGCAGGTCGGGCCAGTAGACCTCGTCGACGAAGCGGCGCGCGCGCCGGATCATGCCGTGGATCTCGGTCAGCTTCTCGGCGTTGATCGTCCCCGTGTCCTCCAGGTTGATCGCCGACGCCATTCCGCCCACCAGGAAGTTCGGATGGGGATTCTTGCCGCCGAAGATCGTGTGCAGGCGGATCACGTCGCGCTGCCAGTCGAGCGCCTCGAGGTAGTGGGCGACGGCGAGCAGGTTCACCGCCGGCGGGAGCGCGTAGGCGGGATGGCCCCAGTAGCCGTTGGTGAAGATGCCCAGCTGGCCGCTGTCGACGAACTTCTGGATCCGGGCCTGCACGTCGCGGAACCAGGTGGCCGAGTTGTTGGGCCACGGCGAGATGGCGCGCGCGATCCGCGCGGTCTCAGCCGGGTCGGCCTCGAGGGCGCTCACCACGTCCACCCAGTCCAG
>Ga0315553_10001509_pt1 | contig 19225 bp, 10 predicted proteins | sample SalMarSW160140MG_FD_203099 | JGI IMG/M metagenome (GOLD analysis project Ga0315553, IMG submission 203099) | Salt marsh sediment microbial communities from the Plum Island Ecosystem LTER, Massachusetts, United States - Salt Marsh Sediment SW1601-40 ... | reverse complement strand
CAGCCAACTTTGATGGACATGTGGTCCGCCCAGATGAAGCTCTGGGTGCAGGAGAATGTGGTCCGCGGGCTTGCCGAGGTCAACGAGCAGGCGGCTGGGCGAATCGAGGCCGAGGGCGGCCGCCCCAGCGTGACCAATTTGCCGGCCAAACACCTGCTCAGCGTCGCCGTCACCGATTACGTGGAAGCCGCCGCCGCCGGGATGGCCAGCGGCAAGGGAGGAGATATGCGCGGCGGACGGATGTCCTACGGTGGCGTCGACGCGATGAAGGGGGCCGGCAGTTCGATGCAAGGAGGCTCAAGGTTGGGTGTGGCCGCCTCGTTTACCGAGCGAGCGTCCAACGATCTATACGACGTCCTGCAGTGTAGGGTGGAGATGGTGGTCGACGCACGCGAGTTGCTGCGCGTCATCAACGCAATCTGCCGGCAGGACTTCATCACGCCGATTGCCGTCAGCTTCGAGGCGATGGAACCCAACTTGACCTTTACCGACTATATATACGGGTCGGCCCCGGTCGTGCAGGCTACGGTTGACTTCGAGTGCTGTTTCTTCCGTGAGCTGTACGAGCCCTTGATGCCCAAGGATGTCAAGACGCTACGGGGCATGGCCTCGGCTGGGAGTTCATCGGCCGGCCGTACGGCGCCCAGCCGTGATATGTACCGCAAGTAAGCAGTGGGCGCAATCGTCCGACTCGACCGCGGTCGGACTCAGCCCGGGAGTCCAGCGATGGCCAAGAAGACATTCAGTCCCGTCGAGCAACACGTGGAAAAAGCGGTGCTCGGTGTTGCCGCACTGATCCTGGTGGCGGTGGCGGCGCTTTTCCTGGTGAGCACGCCCAACACGGTCGTGGTGGGGGGGCAGGATCGCGGCCCCGGCGAGGTCGGAGAGGCCCTCAAAGCCGAGGCCGACAATCTCCGTCGGAGGTTGCAGACCGCTCAGGCAGACGTCGAGGCGGTGCCCGATTTTCGTGGAGACCTGCTCACGGCAAGGGAACGAGGCCCGTTGGGTATGGTCGCAGGGATCGCTCCTCAGTTGCGGCTGGTGACCGGTTTCGGCGCAGCGGTGCCCGACATGGCCGACATCGAAGACCAGGGCGGCAAGATTGCGCTCGCCGACGTCCTCGCCTGCAGCCCTCCCGCAGCCCGTGCCGGCAAGCTGCTGGGCGTGCCGGTCAAACCTGCGATTCTGACGCTGGAGGCGGATGCACGATCGGGCTTCCAGGGGCAGGATGATGCCCTCGCGGAGCGCGAAAGACAGCTCCGGATGGAACTCGGCCAGATCATCGCTGAGGATATGTACTGGGTTTGCGTGGCCACCAAGTTCGACCTGGCAGCGCAGCGCGAGGCCATGAAGCAACGCGGATATGACAGCGGACGCACCGACATCATGGTCACCCACTTCCAGCTCCAGCGCCAGCAACTCCAGCCCGATGGCATGTGGTCCGACTGGCAGGATGTGGAGACCTACCAGTCCGTGGTGCTGCCCCAGGCCCCGGATGTTGCGATCGGGACGGACGACAAGCTCCCTTCGCACCAATGGGAGCTGGTACGGGCCTACAAGGATGTCATTCAGGAATATCAGCCCACCATCCTGCACCCCCAGTTTGAGGTGGAGTTTCACGCGGGCGAGCAGCCCGAGCCCCCCCAGCTTCCGGGCCTGAAGGAGAGGCTTGCCGAACTTGGCACCAGTGCTATGCCCGGCGCCGGTGGCTATTCCCGCCGGACGCTCGGGTCAGGCTATGGTTCAAAACTTGGGCTTAGCCGCAGCTCCAGGTCAAGCGGCTACGATGTGGATGCGGACAAGATGAAGGGGGCTGCAGGGGCAAGAGACGTCGGCCGGCCTGGCGGCTTCGATCGTGGTCCAACGGCCGGCCCGGCCAGGCCTGTCTCGGGTGGGGCTCCGCAGGACCTGGTCGAAAGCCGCAAGCAATTCAAAGACGCCGAGGAGGCCTTCGAAAAGGGCGATCTGGACGAGGCAACGCGGCTCGCCCAGCAGGTCCGTGGCAAGCTGCCCGAGCCGCTTGAGCGGCAGTTGGACCAACTGGTGATCAAGATCGATGAGGCGGTAGTCGAGCGGGATCGCAAACGGGTGACGCAGGAGTTGGATCGCGTGCGAGAGCGACAGCAGGCGCTTCAGGAGGGCAGACTGACTGAGTGGCTGGAGCAGCAACGCCGCAAGGAGGATTTTCTCTGGGCGTATGACCTCTCGATCACCCCCGGCCGCACCTACCGTTACCGTTCGCGAGTGAACCTGTACAACTGGTACGTGGGGGTGGTTTCTCGGGTGGTTGAACGGGACGACGCGGAGAAGATCCAACTGGTCGGCGCGTGGTCGGACCCGTCTGAGCCCATCGACATCGAGGATGACACCTATTTCTATCTCGCCTCCGGCGACTCGGCGAACAACGAAGCCCGCGTCGACGTCTATAAGTGGTTCCTGGCCCAGTGGCACAAGCAGCAGTTCCCCGTCGGTGTGGGTGAGCCGATCGGCGCTGCCAAGCGGGTGCGGGTCATGCAGCCCGACGGCACGCCGTCCGAGCGGCCAATCAAGGTCGACTTTCAGACTGGGGCGGTGCTCGTGGCCCTCGACTTCGGCCGAGATGCGACGGTGATGGAGTCGCGAGGCGGTCCCGGGCAGTTCGAATTGAGAACCAGCACGGGTGCTCTGGCGATGGTGTACGTCGATTCGGACGGCAGTCTGGCAGAGCGGCTCAATGTGTTGGACAGTCAGGATCCCAAGCATCTTGACCTGCGCAGCAAAATCCGCTCGGTACGCCCGCGGCGAGTCGACTTGCCACGCGATATCGGTCGGCAGCCTTCCGGGCCCGTCGGCCGACAGCCGGGCGTCGACCGACGTTCTCGCGGCAGTTCGAGGGACGTAGACGCCGGCAAAGGGGGCGTGCGACGCCGCTGAGGGTCTCGTCGGCCCCCGACGGGGCGGGCATGATCGCCCGATTGTCCCCGATGGCGTTTTTCCCATTGAAAACCTTGCCGCGGGGGCTACACTGAGCGGCTATGCCGGGGTTTGCAGGCGGGGGCAATCCGGCGCGGTGTAACGACTGAACTATCGGTTCACTCCAGGCCGTTGGCTGAAGGAGGAGAATCTGTGAGACGAACTAACGCCCTTCGAGCGGCGGCGATTTCGGCCATCATCGTCGGCGCCTTTGGGATACCGGCGCGAGGTCAAACAGGCGATCAGGCGCTGGCCGCCGCAATTGCGCTATATAACCAGGGGCAGTATGACAAAGCCCATCAGGCGCTGGTGAACATCGATCCCGCCCAACTCGGCGACAATGCGCGTGCCCAGCGCGAGGAATATCTCGAGAAGGCGGAGGTCGCACGCAACCAGTACGCCAAGGCGCGACAGGACAAAATCGACGCCGACAAGGCCCTGGACGCCGGCGATTTCGGCAAGGCCGAAACGCTCTACAAATCCGTCTTGGACAACCCGTACGCGCCTTCAGCCATGAAGAGCAGCGCGAAACTGGCCGTGGCTGTCATCGCCGAGAAACGCAAGCTCGAATCCGACAGGCCCGCCAAGCCCGCCGCGCCGGCCGAAGACGCCGATCTCCCAGAGGCTGCGGCTCCGGTCGCGCCTACTGAGCTGGCCGAATCGAAACCGGCTGCCAAGCCGGTCGAGCCGAAACCCGTTGCCGAGTCGGCGCCGATGGCAGTCCGTCCCGCCAAAGTCGACAGACGCGCCGCGGTCGAGCCCAACGTGCCCACCGTGCAACCGTCTGAACCCGTCCCCAGCGGCGCGGCAAACATGGTCCAGCGCATTCGTCAGCGCAAGCAGCTGAACTGGCAGAAAGCGGTGGCTGAGTATCGCGCGCTCGAGGCGGACGTCCGCAAGGACCTCGTCGAGCACAACTTCACTCAGGCGATGCAGAAAGCACAGCGCGCCCGGCAGGTGGCCGAGGCGGCCAAGCGGTTTGCCGAACCACGCAGCCTGTACGACGATCTGGTCGCCGAGGCAGAGGCCCTGGCACATTTCGTCGCCGATCAGCAGCAGCGTTATGAAGAACGCCAGGTCCAGCAGCAGTTGGGGGAGGTCCGCCAGGCCCAGGCCGAACGACATCGGCAGCAACTCGATGCCAGGGTCAAGCGCGTCGGATACCTGATGGAGCAGGCCAAGCAGTTGGCCGATCAGCATCGCTACGACGAGGCCATGAGCGCTTTGGAGGAGCTGCTGGCCATCGAGCCCGCCGACGAGAAGGCACAATTCTACCTCGACGTGCTGGAGGACCGTGCTTCGTTCCGTAAGCAGGGGCGCTTCAGGGAGGATCAGGCCAAGCAAACACGGGCCAACCTGGTGGGCGTGGAGGAGGCCAAGGTGCCCTGGTACAAGGATGACGGCTTCCGCTACCCGAAAAACTGGGCGGAGGTGTCCGAGCGTCGCAAGCGTTTCGGCGCCGACGCCGGTGCGGCATCCGAGATGGACCGCATGGCACGAGAAAAACTCGCCGAAGTGCTTGGCGACTTGAACTTCCAGAATGCAACACTGGAAAGCGTGATCACTCAACTCCGCGCGATCAACGATTTGAATATCCAGGTCAACTGGAACGCCCTGGAGTTTGCGGGGATCGACCGCGATACCGAAATCACTCTACAGCTCAAGGGAATCACCCTCGAAAAGGCGCTAAGGGTGATCCTGGACGACGCGCAGGCGCTGGTCGGCATTCCGCTCAGTTACGTGCTCGATCAGGGAGTGTTGACCGTCTCGACGGACGAGGATCTCCAGCAGCAACTCGTAACTCAACTGTACGACGTCCATGATCTTCTACAGACGCGTCCCAACTTCTACGAGCCGCCCAGTTTCGATGTCGACGTTGGTGCAGGCGGAGGAGGCGGAGACGTCTTCGGAGAAGTCGACATCGAGGAGGACGAGGAAGACCCGGTCGAGCGCTTGCGCACGCTCCTCATGAATGTGGTCGCGCCGAATACGTGGCAGGAGACAGCCGGCGGGCTGGGCTCGCTGGAAATCCTTGAAGGCATCCTGGTCGTCACCAACAGCCCGACGGTTCACCGCGAAGTGTTCGATCTGCTCGGGAGAATGCGTGACCAGCAGGCCGTCCAAATTGCCGTGGAGGCTCGATTCATCACCGTAACCGCCAATTTCCTCGAGGAAATGGGGCTCGACCTGGATGTCGTCCTCAACAACGGCAACGCCGGCTACGATCGCGCGATGTCGGGCCAGGCTACCCTGCGAGATCCGGCCACCGGTGGGGTGCTCTTGATCCCGCGCCAGAACAGCCGTCTGGGATTCCTGCCCGTGGTGCCTGGGGTCGGGGCGCCTTTCGGGGGTACGGTGCCGCAACAGCCGTACGGACAGGTGGGTCTGGTGCCCGGCGTGGGGCAGGTCGCGCCGCACTCGGGACAATGGACTCCCGTGCCCGTCCTACAGAACTCGCTCGGCTTGGCCTCGCCGGCCGGGGCGCCGACAGCCGTGCCGGGAGCGAGTGACATCATCACCAACGTGGTGAACAATCCGGCCCTCAATATCTTTGGCTCCTTCCTGGACAACCTCCAGGTCGATTTCCTGCTGCGCGCCACCCAGCTCGATCAGCGATCGACCGTGCTGACCGCACCACGAGTCACGTTCTCCAACGGTCAAGCCGTCTGGTTGGTTGTTCAGGAAGCGCAGAATTACGTTAGTGATCTGGCCCCCGTCGTGCAGGAGAACGTGGGCATCTTTGATCCGACGATCGAGAGCGTCAACACTGGCACGTCGTTGTGGGTCCAGGGCAGTGCCTCGGCTGACCGACGCTACGTGACGCTGACGGTTCAACCGACCGTCTCGCGCTTGGTGGATCTGTCCAACTTCGTCCCGAACATCGGGTCGAGTACGGCGGCAACCGGTGTCCTTCAGTTGCCGACCGTCCAGGTGACCAGTGTGGCTACCACGGTTACGGTTCCTGATGGGGGCACGCTGCTCATCGGCGGCCAGAAACTCGCTGACGAGACGGAAATCGAGGCCGGTGTGCCTATTCTCAGCAAGATACCGCTGCTGAAGCGTGCGTTCAGCAACCGCAGCACGGTCAAGAACGAGCAGGTGCTGCTGATCCTGATCAAGCCGACGGTCATCATTCAGCGCGAGCAAGAGGAGTTGGCCTTCCCACGGCTTTCCAGCGCCGGGTTATGAGCATGTCCACCTGCAAGCGACGCAGGTGTGTTCCTGTCGCGGTCTCCCGGCAGCACCGGGTCGTCGCAGGTGTGACCTCAGACCGACGAACCTACAGTGCCCTCGTAGCGGCCTGGGTGATCGCTGTCACAACATCATGGGCGACCGTCGAGGCGACGGTTCAGCCCACCTCTTCGCCTCAATCGTACGACGGTCAACTCACCCAGTCTGCCGACTCGGACGAAAGCTCTATACGTGACAACGCCGGCCGTTCTCCGCAAGCTGACGAAGGCTCGGCCGCTCAACCACCACTGGTCATCACGCTGGACCGTTTTGGCCGGTGCGAGTTGGATGGACAACCGGTGGAAAGGATCTTCCTCCGGCAAAGACTCCGAGAGGCACTGACCGATCGTGCAGTGCCGACCGTCCGGCTTGGCATAGCCGCCGGCGCGTTGCCCGAAGATGTCGAGGAACTGCGCGACGTCGTGCGAGACTGCGGCTTGGAGGCCAGCCGAATCCAGACGCAACAGGCGGAAGAGATGCCGATGCCCTCAAGCGACCGGCAGGCCGCTGCACGGTTTTTCCAGGGCCAGCTTGACCTGCAACGCACGTTATGGGAGCGCATCGGTCAGCAGCAGCAACGACTGACTGAGACGCTCCTTGGCCGCTGGGCCGACCTGCGCCGGCGTGTCTCTTCGCTTGCGCGCTATGTGGCGCCTTTGCATCTGCAACTGGACGGTCTGGTGCGTCGCGGGCCGTCTACACAGCCGGCACCATGAGCCTTTTGCCGTGCGGGGCGGCGAGCCCTCGTTGGCCGGCATAGGACGTGGACTCTATTTCGTGCGGCCGAAGCATGCGTCGGGCGGTCCACAGTGAACGAGAAAGTGATTGCCTCCCCCGAGCCATCCGCCGATCAGGATGTCTGCCTGCCGACGCGGTGGCGCCGCCACCGGTTGGCCATGGCGATTGTGGTCGCCGTCACCCTGGTTGCGCTGCTGGGGGTGCTCCTTGCGGCGGGCCCCCTCGACCGCCGAGCCGTCCTGGCGGCCGCCCGGGTCCAGCTGCTGCTGGTGGCGGTGGTCGTGCCCGTCGCCGCCTGGTCGGCAAGTGCACGCCTCGACGTCTTGTTCCGCGCGGGGCCTACGACCGACACGTTCGCCGTGGTTGTCTTGGTGGTGGCCTTCCTGAGCCCCGACGTCACCGTCTGGCAGGCGCTCGGCGCGTACCTTCTGATTGCCGCTGTGGCTCTGGCCGGCATGGGCGTGATGGCGTCGTGTCGTCTGGCCGGTCTAAGCCGATTGGCAGCCGCGTCCTCTACGTTCGCCCTGTTGGCTGCCGGCGCTGCCGGAGCCTTGGTCTCGCTGCCGGTGAAGGTCAACGTGGATCTGGCCTTGCAAGACCTGTTGGGGCTAAGCCCAACGGCCCCGGGTTGGCTGACGACCCTCCTGGTCGCTGCTGCGGCTGCGGGTATGGCGTGGACGGCTGGTTACCTCGCCGAGTCTCGCCGACGCCTTCCCGCTGAATGAGGGCCGGCACCTTCGCCGCTTCGTTCGCCGCGACGGCGCCAAACCGCTTTCTTCACTCAATGCCCCGCGAACGGGTCGACGTGCCGACCCAAGTGCGCTGCGAGCATCTGACAGTACGTCTCTTCGTGCTCCATAAGCATCGTGAGCAGCCGATCACGCAGCAGCCACGCGCCATCGTCGCGCCGCCAGGTCAGCACCGAACCGAACGTAACGTGTAGCACCTGCCGGGCGTCGTGTTGGTCCACCAAGCCAGGTAGGTCCTCGTCTCGGATCGTCTCAATCGCCGGTACCCGGGCCAGATCTGCCGAGATGTGGTAGGTTGCCTTGTCCGTATCGAAACGGTCCCGGGCAAAGTCCAGCACCTCGCGAAACAGCCCGGGAGCCTTCGTGGCTGCCACGCGAAGTGCTTCCAGGTAGCTCGTACCGGCCGTCTTCACGTGCACCAGATCCCCTGCGTGTTTGGCTACGATCGGATAAATACTGAACTTATCGCTGCCCGAATGAATGCTGATCTTGTACGGGCCCAGGTGCCGGGCGATCGCAACGTGTCCGACCAACTGCCTCTCGAAACGGTGCACATCGCCCTTGTAGTCGACTCCCTTTTCGAACTCACCGACGAACCGCGGGGCCAGGCTTACGCAGCGCACGCTCAGCCGCTTCAGTTCGTTGGCCACAAAGTAGTGCTCCAGCAGGCTCGTCGGCGTAGTCGTCTCGTCCACCGACATCTCCAGCTCGAAGCGATCGCCCGCTCGCAGCGCCAAATGGCGCGCCAGTTTGCACACGTGAGCGACGGCCGAACCGTACTTCACGCCGGCTCGCAGCACGTCCTCGCGCTCGAAGCACAACACCAACCCGCCCGGTAGGGCGAACGTCTTGCCGCCGTAGGTGTTCATCCAATCGCGCGACGCGCATTCCAACCGGTCCCACGGCAAAGCCTCAAACTTCTCGACGAGACGCCCTGCGTCGTCCGTGTCGGCGCCGTTGTCGACATGGTCGGACGGGTCGATCGTGAACATGCAGAACCCGGCCGCCAAGGTCGCCTCGATGTCGTCGATTGTCTTGAGATGGTCGGCGTCGGCGCCGCTCGGCTGTCGCCAGCCCGCCTGAAACACGCCCCACGTTGCTGCGTCGATCACGTCCTGCGGTGTTCGCTCGGTGCGCGCCAGCTCGCGGATCGACTGCTGTGCGAAGATCGGCGCTACGTCCGTTCCCGCCACCGCACGCACGTGGCCCGGCGTGGCCAGACCCAACCGATCGCCGAGCCCGACCGACTTGCTCAGGCCGACCAGGCTCGGGCCCGTCCAGCGGATATGTCGGCGAAGAGCGCCCGCATTGGCGGCATTCGTCGGGCAAACCTTGCACGTTACGTCGGCCCCGTCGATGTGGCCGGTAACCTGTTCGCCCTCGAAGTCGTTCTGTATGGTCGGCGAAGCCGCCGCCGACCACACCAGCGCCAGCCGCTTCTCAAGCCCCTTCCGAAGCATGAAAAACGCGACGCCGTAGCGCGCCACAATCGATTCGCGGTACACGTTACCGTCGGTCAGGGCGCCGAACTGCCGGGCGAGCTTGCCTGCCGCCGGAGAGTCGGCGGCGATATCAACTGCTTGATCGGACATAAGTGCGTGCAAGTCTGTCATGAGTTTCTCCCATCAGGTGCCGGCAGCAAGACGTAGGTCGCCGATCACCTGTCGTTTCGCACGGGCGCCCGTTTATAGTACCGGCCTTACACCCCTCAAGCGAGACACCAAGCGCCCGCCGCAGCGAGGTCGCCGCGACGCGTCAGGTCGCCGCGACCGCTCGCCGATAGCCTCGGATACGGGCGGGTGAATGGCTTGACATGACCGGGTGGCTTGCGGTACCGTGAATGACGCTCAATTCCGCTATCAAAGGGCAGGTAGCTCAGGCGGTAGAGCATGCGGCTGAAAACCGCAGTGTCGGCGGTTCGACTCCGCCCCTGCCCATAAGTGCCCGCAGCCATAGGCCGCTGCGGGCATTTCGTTTCAGCACGGGGTCAGGCCCGAAACGGGCGTTTCCGCCGTCCGGCCCTTGACATGCCGGTGAGGAACCGATTATAAAATACGGGTCGGGAGGTTCTTGAGATGGTGCTTTACGGTGCAAGTTCCAGCCGCTATTTTTCGTGGTTTGGGTTTGCGCCGTCGGCGCGTCTCGGGGCCTAGCGGCCGTTCGCGATCAGCAACAAGACCCCCAGGACGCACGCGGCAGTGAGTCCTGGGGTTTTTTCTTTGGCGTGGGCATGAATCAGGCAGGAAGAGGGCTATGTTAGACATCAAATTTATCCGCGAACACATCGACGAGGTCCGGCAGACGGCTATCGACAAGCACATGGCCTGTTCCCTGGATGAGTTGATCGAGGTCGATCAACGGCGCCGCAAGATCCAGCAGGAACTCGACGCGCTCCGGCGCGAGCAGAACGAGGCCGGCCCGAAGATCGCCCTCTATCGCAACCCCAAGAGCGAGTTCTACCAGCAGGCCGCCGCCGGGGGCCAAACACCTCAGGCCCTCGCCGCCGAGGCGCAGAAACTCGTCGAGCAGATGTCGACCATCAAGACACGCATCAAGCAGCTTGAAGACGAGGATCGCCAGATCCAGCAGCGGTTCGACCAGCTCATGTTGACCGTTCCGCAGCCGCCCGATCCGGGCGTGCCGGTCGGTGAAACCGATGCCGACAACGTCGAGGTCCGCCGCGTGGGTAAACAGGCGGACTTTGCCTTCGAGCCCAAGGACCACGTGGAGGTGGCCACCGCCCTGGGGATGCTCGACATCGAAAGGGGGGTCAAGCTGGCCGGCACCCGCAATTACGTGCTGCGAGGACGCGGGGTCCAGCTCCATCACGCGGTCCTCAGGCTTGCATTGGATATGATGATCGAACGCGGCTTCGAGCCGCTTCACGTCCCCGTGCTCGTCCGCGATGCGATGATGTACGGCACGGGCTACTACCCCGGTGGCGAAGAGCAGGCCTACCGGTGCGAACGCGACGAACTCAGCCTCGTGGGCACCGCCGAGGTCTCGTTGACGGCCTACCACTGCGACGAGATCCTCGACGAAGCCGCGCTGCCGCGTAAGTATGTCGCGCTGAGTCCTTGCTTCCGGCGCGAAGCCGGTGCAGCCGGCAAGGACACGTACGGCCTGTACCGCATCCATATCTTCGACAAGGTCGAGCAGGTCATCGTCTGCCGCGACGACCGACAAGTCAGCATCGAGCACCATGACGAGATCCTCGCCAACGCCGAGGACGTCATGCAGAAACTGGAACTGCCGTACCGCGTCGTCAACGTCTGCACGGGTGATCTGGGCATCGGTCAGGTGCAGAAATTCGACATCGAGACCTGGATGCCCAGCCGCAATGCTTACGGTGAAACCCATTCGGCCAGTCGTTTCTACGAGTTCCAGGCCCGGCGTCTCAACCTGCGATACCGCGACGGGCAGCGCAAGGTGCGTTTCTGCCATACGCTCAACAACACGGTTATCGCCTCGCCGCGGATCCTTATTCCCCTGATCGAGGTCCACCAGCAGGCCGACGGGAGCGTCCGTATCCCGCAGGCCCTTCGAGCCTACATGGGCGGACTTGAAAGGATCGAGCCGGCCAGGTCAGCAGGAGGGTAGAACCATCACACGCCAGGTGGCGACAAGCTGTCATGATCTCCAGGCGTCGCAGCGGAACCGCGCGCCGGCAGCCCGATGGGATGCGCCCTTCCCGCAGGGCGCGCCGCATGGCCGAGCGACGATGTTGTTTAGCTAGCCACCCGCGCCGATCCGGGTAGCCTGCTCCAAGGGCGTGCCCGCCGGCAGCGAGGTGGCCCGCACCGACGAGGAGTTACTGGCGACCTGACAACATCGCACAACCCAAGGAGCACAGAACCATGATCGTCGTAATGAAGCCCGGCGCGTCGCAGGAGCAGATCGACCATGTCATCCAACTGGTCCGCCGTGCCGGTCTGAAAGATCACCCCATCTACGGTACGGAGCTGACGGTCATCGCCTGCATAGGCGACAAACGAAACCTCGATATGAGCGCGATCGAAAACGCGTCGGGCGTCGATCGCACCATGCCCATCCTCTCACCCTACAAACGGGCCAGCGTCGAGGTGCAGATCGAGCCGACGGTCGTCCCGCTGGGTGCCGCCGGGTGCATCGGCGGCAGCAACTTCGGCGCTATCGCCGGCCCGTGCAGCGTCGAGGACCGCAAGTGCCTCATCGAAGTGGCCCACGCCGTCAAGGAGGCCGGCGCCATTGGCCTGCGAGGTGGGGCGTTCAAGCCGCGTACCGATCCCTACAGCTTCCAGGGACTGGGCGAGAGCGGCCTGGAGCTGCTGGCGCAAGCCGGCGAGGAAGCGGGTCTGGCCGTCGTCACCGAGGTGATGAGCCTCGACCAGGTCGATCTGGTCGCCCAATACGCCGACGTCCTCCAGATCGGCACACGCAACATGCACAACTTCAATCTCCTCCAGCGAGTCGGCCAATGCAAGAAGAGCGTCCTGCTCAAACGCGGTTGGAGCGCTACGCTCGACGAGTTTCTGCTTGCCGCCGAGTACATCCTCAACGAGGGCAACGGCAATGTGATCCTCTGCGAACGGGGCATCCGCACCAGCGAAACCTACGTCCGCAACACCCTGGCGTTGGCCATCATCCCCGCCGCCAAGCGCCGGAGTCACCTGCCCATCATCGTCGATCCGTCGCACGGCACGGGCCACGCCTATATGGTCCCGGCCATGTGCCGGGCCGCCATGGCCGCCGGCGCCGACGGCGTCATCGTCGAGGTGCACCCCGATCCCGAGCATGCGTTGACAGACGGAGCCCAATCGATTACGCCGGAAACGTTTGCAGACACCATGCGCGACCTGCGCAGGATCGCGCCGATCGTCGCCAAGAGGATCGAGTAGCCGGTTTCGATGACGCAGACAGCCGCAGCAACCTCCGAGAGCCCCGCCACGCAGTCCAAGCCCATCATGGGGCGGTTGACCCGGCTGTTGCTGCGGTTTCGATGGCTGCTTGCCGCGGTCGTGACGCTCCGCCTGGCCGGCATGGGTATGGAATTCGTGGCGGCCCTGGTCATCCGCAATGGCTTCAACCGCATCGATACGCTGGGTGACATCGTAGACGTCATCGACGTCGGCTTCTGGCAGGCCCTGCGCGACCCGCCCAACGCGTTAATCGCCGAGCTCCGTACCCTGGCCGCCATCATCCTGGCGGTAGCCCTCGTTGGCGGTGTCTTCGGATTCGTCACCCGCATCGAGCAGACGCGCCTTAGCCAGAAAGTGGTCCGTCGCCTGCGGTCTCGCCTCTACAGCACGCTACAGAAACTGTCGTTCGGCTACTACGATCGCAACGTCAGCGGACAGATCATCAACCGTGTCACTGGCGACGTCCGCAACGTCCAGCGATTCCTGACCAACTCGCTTCTCTACGTGTTCGAGTGCACCCTGCGCCTGGTGGGCTACGGCGCGATGATGATCTATATCAACTGGAAGCTTACCGTCCTCTCCCTCCTGCCCACGCCGATTGTAGTGTTCGTGATGCTCTATATGGGGCGAAGGCTTCGTCCCGCCTTCCGTGCGACACGCGAAGCCGAGGACGGCATGATCACCGTCCTCCAGGAGAACATCGCCGGCGTACGCGTGGTCAAGGCCTTCGGTCGTCAGAACTACGAGATCGAGCGATTCGGCTCGGCCAATCGAGACGTGTACGGCAGGACCGTCGGGGTCGCTTCGCTCTTTGCCTTCTTCATCCCGACGATCCGACTTATCGCCAGCTTGAGTCTGATCCTGATGTTCGCCTACGCCGCCTGGTCGATGATCGAAGGTGAGTTACAGGTCGGCGACCTGGTCTTCTTTGCCGCTGCTCTCGGCATGATCGTCGAGAGCGTCAGGGGCCTGGCCCAAACATCCAATATCTATCAGGAAGCCATGGCCAGCGGCGAGCGCGTCTTCGAAATCCTCGATGCGAGGTCCGAGGTCGAAGAGAAACCTCGCGCCCGTCGCTTGCCGGACGGCAGGGGCGAGGTCGTCTTCGACCACGCCACCTTCGGCTACGACCCCGATAGCCCTGTCCTCTGTGACGTCGACTTTACGGTCGCGCCCGGCGAGGTCATGGCGGTGGTCGGACCCACCGGCGCCGGCAAGACCACGCTGGTCAACCTCCTGCCGCGATTCTACGATCCGCAGGAAGGACGCATTCTCATCGACGGGGCCAATCTGCCCGACCTGCGTCTGGCCGACCTCCGCGAACAGATTGGCCTGGTCTTCCAGGAAACGTTTCTCTTCTCCGATAGCGTGGCCAACAACATCGCCTACGGCGCTAACGAAGCGACCATGGATCAGATCGTCCATGCAGCCGAGATCGCCAAGGCAGCCGAATTCATCGAGGAGTTGGACCAGGGCTACGACACCGTCATCGGCGAGCGAGGCGTGAGCCTGTCCGGCGGGCAGCGCCAGCGGCTGGCCATCGCCCGCGCCATCGTTACCAACCCACGTATCCTCATCCTCGACGACGCCCTGGCGTCGGTCGATCCTACCACCGAACAGGAGATCGTTGCGGGCCTGGGAGGCGTCTTTGCCGGGCGAACCGTGTTCGTGATCGCCCATCGTCTCAGCGCCGTCATGCAGGCGGATCGCGTCATCGTTCTGGACAGCGGGCGCATCACGCGGATCGGCACCCATCGCGAACTGATGCAAGCGGACGGCTATTACCGCACTATGGCCCGATTGCAGTTGATGCAGGACGGGCACCCGGAGGCCGTATAAACCCATGCCGGATGCCGCAACCAGAGCCTACAACCGCCTCGAGGAGGCCCACAAAAAGCCGCTGGACGCTGCCATCATCCGGCGAATGTGGGACTACCTCCGCCCCCATCGCCGCGCCATCCTGGCCAACATGATGCTCGCGCTGTTCGGGGCCGCCCTCGAACTGGTCGCGCCCAAGGTGGTCCGGCACCTCATCGACGTCGACATCAAGGCCAACCGGGACTTCACGGGCGTGTTGTGCTCCCTGGCTGTGCTCCTTCTGCTGTTCTCCGGCAGGTGGCCGGTGACGTGGTTCTCCATCCGACGCAACGTGACCCTTGGCGAGGAGGTGATTCGAAAACTCCGAAATGATATTGTCGGTCACCTTCAACGGCTCAGCATGAGCTATTTCGACCGCACCAAGCTAGGGCGAATCATCGCTCGGGGTACCAGCGACGTCCACGCCATGCGCCACACGTTCGTCTGGGCCCTGCCTCGACTGGTGGCCATCGTGGCCTTGCTGATCGGTGCGCTGGTCATGATGGCGGTATCCAATGTCAGCCTGTTCGTCTCGCTGGCTGGGTTGGTACCTGTTTTGGCGGCAGCCAACCACCTCTTTCGAAAGAAGGTCAGTACGGCCTGGCGCGACGTTCGCGAATGGACCAGTCGCCTGACGGCCAATGTCGCCGAGAACATATCGGGCATCCGCGTCGTCCAGGCCTTCACTCGCGAGGAGGAAAACCTCGCCGCCTTTGATGATATCCAGACACAGGTAGTCGAAAGCCACATGCGGGCCGCCAAGATCTTCGGCGTCTACATGCCCACGCTCGAGTTGATCGGCGCCTTCGGCAAGGGAGTCATTCTGCTCTATGGCGGCTGCCTCGTGGCCGGAGGCAACTGTACGATTGGCACCCTGGTCATGTTCCTGATGTACTACGACATGTTCTTCGGCCCGATTCGCCAGATCGGTGAGATCTACAACGACGCCCTGCACGCCATGGCCGGCGGCGAGCGCATCTTCGCCCTGCTCGACACGCCGGCCAGAATCGCCGATCGCCCCGACGCTGTCGAGCTCCCCGACGTGGACGGGCATGTCGTCTTCGACAACGTGACCTTCGGCTACGACCCGAACATTCCCGTGCTGCACGAAATCAACTTCGAAGTTCGCCCCGGCCAGACCATCGCACTGGTCGGGCCCACCGGCGCGGGCAAGAGCAGCATCGTGAACCTCGTCTGCCGCTTCTACGAGCCCCAGCAGGGCTTTATTCGCGTCGATGGTGTTGAAGTCCGCGATATGACGCTCACCAGTCTCCGCCGTCACATGGGATTCGTCCAGCAGGATAACTTCCTCTTCGCCGGCACCGTCGCCGAAAACATCCGCTACGGCCGCCTCGACGCAACCGACGAGCAAATTGCCGGCACCGCCCGGGCGCTAGGTAGCCATGACGTCATCGCCGCCTTGCCCGACGGCTATCAGACCATGGTGGCCGAGCGAGGTGAATCGCTCTCGCTCGGACAGCGACAGCTCGTCTGCTTCACACGAGCCATGCTGGCCGACCCCAGCATCCTCATCCTCGACGAGGCCACCAGCGCCGTAGACAGCGAGACGGAGATGAAAATCCAGGTTGCCCTGCGCCGCCTGCTGGCGGGGCGCACCTCCTTCGTGGTCGCGCACCGACTCAGCACCGTCCGCCATGCCGACATGGTGTTGGTCGTTGACGAGGGGAGAATCGTGGAACGAGGCACCCACCAGGAACTGCTCGCCGCCGACGGACCCTACCGACGACTGCACGATCAGTTTGTGCGTACCTAAGACCCCCATCTGTTACGTTGGCGCCCCACTCGTGCGCCACCGCCCTGCGAACGGCGTCAGCGCCGCGCTCCGCCCCCGTTGCCCCGCTCTCGGGCGGCTGCCTCGAAGATCGACTGCGTCTTGAGCACCGTCAGGTCGTCTGGAAACACGTGAAACGCCTGAACGTGCAACTCCGTGCGGCGTGCCTCACAGTCCAGGTAAATAAACGGCGCCAGCCCGTTGCTCGCCCAGTTTTCGAAACAGGCGAACATGCCACGGTTGCGGCCCGTCCGGACCAGATCCTTGTACGTGGCGCGGAACAGGTGGTCGGTCATTCGTTCCACCTGACTCGAGACGATATAGTGCCGCCCGCTGGCGAAATCGACGTTGTGATCCCGCTCCCCTCGGAACGGAAAGCTGGTCAGCAGGCCCCGGTCTGGCAGCAGATCGCTCTCCACCGCCACAAGTTCGGTCAGCGACCACTGCCCCGAATGCACCGTCACCACATGCGACAGGCCCGCAATCCACACGCTTGCGTGGTACAAAGGCTGACTGAACGTCTGGCTCCGATCGATTCGGAACAGCTCCGGGTGCAGCGCGCGGTCGTAAAGGAAGAAGCTCAGCTCCGCTGCAGCGTGTTTTGTACGTCCCATTTCCACGATTAACTACCTGCCGGTTCCGGGCGTCCTAGGAGGGTCGCGCCTGACAATCCAGGCTATTATACCCAAGTGGCGATCCAGCTGTTGGAAAAAATCCGGCAGGAATGACTGGCTGGCCGGCCGAGACTGCCCAGACCTCGGCCTCGTTAGCCAGGCACCAGGGGCTGATCGCCCCCATTGGCCTCCATAGCGGGTGTTTCTGGTGTCGGCTGTGGCGTCGTCGGGCCGTGGACCACAGTTGATATTCGCTCTGCAGCTCTGCAAAGGTCCAGAAACCGCGTCGAGGCGACGGGCTCCATCGGGTCGGCCGCATGGCTAGGTTCAACGGGCGGGAATGCCCTCGATTTGCTCCCCAAATCGGCGTAGCACCTTGGAATCAGGGAAGTTGCGCTGGGACCCGGCAACGAAGGCCTCCACCGCCTCCGCTCCCCCCTCCATCAGACTGACTCGGGTCAAAGCCGCCTCGACCGCCGGCTCATCGCCTCGTTCCAGCGCTACCTGCGCCAACGCCAACCCAACCTCCACCGACTCGCTGCACTCTGCCGCTGCACGGTCAACCCAAGAGGCGAAGTTGGTCGGCCGGGCCTCCGGCGGCATGCTGAGAGAACCCCAGAGCAGTCGTGCCCACAGCCCCTCTATCCCAGCCCGGGCCGAACGCTGAGCTCCGGCGGGCTCGGCTTCCTGGAGGATTCGCAGTTGCTCAACGGTGGCCGTCTCTCTCCCGTCCGCCAGGAGATACAGCGCCATGTCGCCTCGAACACGCCGCGCCGGTGCCGCCCGAGCGCTTCGGTCCGGCAGCACCGCCAGAGCCTCTTCGACCAGTGCAACTGCCTCGCCGGCAGTGCCCGCTGGCGACACAAACGTGTACCACGCCTGCTCCTGCAAGGCCGACGAATGGGCGACGTCAAAACGACCGCCAAGCCGTCCGTAGAGGCCCACAGCGCGGCTGGCGAGCCGCGCACCTTCGGCCGAGTTTCCGCGTAGTTGGGCGGCGGCCCCAGCCAGCCGGAACGTCTCTGGGACGCCCTCGGCTACGACTGCTACTTCGTCACCACGCTCCGCCAACTGCTCGGCCTGCTGCAACAGCGTCGCGACGGCCTCGTCAAAGCCATCCTGCTGGCCCAATGCGTCCAGAGCCCTCTCTACGATTGGCGCGATCGGACCGTCACGCAAGGTGTCGCGCAGGGCTGCGACACCCTCGCCCAACTCCTCAGTGGTCATGTAGCCAAGAAGGCGAACAGCCGGCGTGGGGTCGGCACGGTTTGCCTGCCGCGCCAGGGCCAGCCAGCGGCGGACCTCGAGTCGCACGCGTACCGCCAGGTCCTGCTCGCCCTGCACCTCGAGCAGTGAGACTTGCACCTCCGCCAAGCTGGCCATCAGCTCTCTGACATGGCCAAACCCCGGTGCCACGCGTTCGAGGTAGCGGCCTACCGCAAGCCCGCGTTCGAGCGATTCGCCGACCGTGCCTACCTCAGCCGTTGCAGGCACGGGTTCTAGCCCGCCCGGTGGCGGCATGCCTTGTTCGGCTAGCGCCACCATCGTCTCCAAACGCCTGTGCAGGGCTCCCAGATTCCGGGACGGGTCAAGCAGCCCGTCAGCCGCACGGTCAAACAACCGCTCGGATCGATCCAGGTCGCCCACACCTGCGGCCGTCAGTCCTTCGTAGGCGGCTCGCGACGCGCGCCAGTCACCCCAGGCCAACACCGCGCCCAAAGCAGCGGGGGCCAGCAGGCCCAGCGCCGCAACCGGTCGCCACGTGATCGGTGCCCCCGATGCCGCGTCTGGCTGGGATCTGTCGTCACGGGTGCAGACAGCCCAGGCCACCCCCAACACCGTGGCGGCGACGGCAGGCAACCCCGGCATCCGCATCGCGACCTCCGTTGCCTGGCTCAGGAAGATGGCCAACGTACCCACGGCCAGCGAGGCGAGGAACCAACCGCCAGGTGCCGACTCTGCGAGACCCGCAGCCTCGGTCGGCTGGCGCGGTCTGACCAGTCCGATCACCGTCACAAGCCAGCAGCCCGCCCAAAGAGCGGCGCCAATGATTCCGAGGTCGGCCAGCGCCTCGAGCCACTCGCAGTGGGCGTGAGACACGATCTGGCCGGTAAGCACGCCAGGGTCCTGCCATCGATCGATGCTGCCCATCTGGGGCGCCAAACGGCTGTACGTGCCACCTCCGTCGCCGGCGACGGGATGCTCGGCGAACATCCGCAGGGCGTAACCCCAGGTGTACGGGCGAAGTCGGACCGACGCCGCCCGGCCAAAGGCACCTGCTGCAACGTAAGTCAAAATGCCAAAAGCACATACAGCGACTAGCGCGCCGAGCAGCAAAGCCTTGGGCCCGCGACGCCTCAGCCACAAACCCAGCGGAAGCAGCATGGCGGCAAA
>Ga0315553_10001508_pt1 | contig 19231 bp, 17 predicted proteins | sample SalMarSW160140MG_FD_203099 | JGI IMG/M metagenome (GOLD analysis project Ga0315553, IMG submission 203099) | Salt marsh sediment microbial communities from the Plum Island Ecosystem LTER, Massachusetts, United States - Salt Marsh Sediment SW1601-40 ... | reverse complement strand
AGGACACATTCCCGTGGTTGAAGGTAATGAGATAATTGGCCTTATCACGTCTGCAGACGTAATCCGTGTGCTTGCCACCTTGAAGCTAGTTGCTAGCGCAGCACCAGTTGAGGATGACTAGGCTGGGGAATAGCTACCTATCTCAGCTTTGATCTCTTTCTTGAGTTTCAATATGTCACGAGCTTGGAGTTCCTTTCTCTTTGGATAAGCAGCAACAATCCCTACCCATTTGTCAATACGAATCATAACGGGGTCACTCGGGACAATCTTCAGAATCTCCTCTTTAGCGTCAGACATTGCATCTTGAACATCCTCTGATTTGCAGCCCATCTTCAAAAACTTCAATATAGCAGTGAGTTGTTCAGCAATTTTCATCGCTTTATCTGCTGGGAGTGAGGAGGTTGTTGTAACTGGAGGTGGTGATGAAGCAACAGGTTCAGGTATAGCTGTTGGAGCGGCTACAGGTTGTGCAGCTTGAACTGGCACGCTTTCAGCAGCAGATGACACTTCCTCCAACAATGATTCCATCGAGGACTCTACAAATGTTCTGAGACTTTCTAATTCTGCTTTGAATGTGGCCTCCAATTCATCAGTAACGGGTGCCACAGCGGGAGCTTCTGATGTGGTTGCTTTCAATTCAGATATAGCTGCTAGAATCTCAGCCTTAGTCTGTGTGACTTCGGATTTAATCTCTGTAATAGCCCCCAATACAGTGATCATTCGTTTTAGGGTCTCGCCAAGTCCTTCAATGCTTGACTCAATTTGATTAAGACGACTCAGGAACTGCTCTGCCATAATAATTTCCTCATTGGTCAGTATTGAATAAGAAAGAACCGAGAGTATCTTAACAGTTATGGTGATGTTATGTAATTCATTTTCAGAAGTGATTTTACTCAATTTTCTATTAACACTTGATTTATTAATTATTTCTGACTCATAATACACACACATTATACCTAATAGGAAATCGCCAGAATCATTAAATATCAATTTAGGAAGAGAATACTTGAAAATAGGCGTGATGCTAATTGGCTGCTGAAGCTATATCTCACATGTTCAAACTCGTCGCATTAGGAGACGGATCAGTTGGTAAAACCAGCTGCATTAAGAGATATACTGAGGATAGTTTCAGCGAGAGATACATTGCTACAATTGGTACCACTTTTGCACTCAAAAATGTTGAAGTTGATATGCCCAGCGGTAGTAACGTGAAAGCACGACTGGTTTTATGGGACCTTGCCGGACAACCCAGCTACAACGAGCTTAGACGCAGATATATGGCTGGAGCTGCTATGGCAATCATCGTCTATGACGTGACTCGACCCCAAACATTTCTCGATATTGGAGAGTGGTATACAAAATTCATCACGGTCTGCCCTAACGCAGTTGTGGCGGTTGTTGCGAATAAAATAGACCGACCAGATAGACTGGTACCTCCGGAAGCGGGGATCATGATTAAGGATTGGTTAGGTGTTGAGCACTACGAAACTTCAGCAAAGACCGGAGAGAATGTAACTACACTCTTCACAGATCTAGTGACTCTCGCAATTTTGAAACAGAAAGAGACAGGCCAAGAAACTTTTCAAGGGGTCCAGTCACAAGGACCATTCAAGATTACATGAAACTTGGATGAGGTCAGAATTTTCTTGATTAAAGGCACAAGATATCTGAAAGGTCTAATTATACACTTTCTTCTATTGATGATTAATTTCTTTGTATTTGTTGGTCTAATTGAGAGTCTACAATTCTTCACTGAGGAGCTGCCTATACTTAATGCGTTGGTTCTAGGTTTCATGATTGCTCATAGTTTTACACTTTTGATTATACAGCTCGGAGTTCAGATTTTGGAATTCTTGAAGAGAAGAGCCCCTACTTTCTTGATATCATATTATTTCCAATTTGGCGATGATGAAACGATATCAGTTCCAATTCTGGACCCAACACAGAACCGTTTAGGTATCATCATACTTCTTCTTGTAATAACAGGAGGACCAATATTCTATCCAATATTTGCAGGATACGGGGCTTTGGTAGCTTTCTCACTGATTTCTAGGATAGGAATCGATCCGGTCACTATTTTCGAACGCTTCCTCGCTTGGATGCCACCAATAATCGTCATAGTTGTGATTATTATAATTGTATCAATCGTTGCCATTGAGTTCAAGCATGCTTAGGTGATGAGTGGTCAGAATTGAAAAGCTCCCATAAACGGGTTGTTTATATTCCAGATGTATAATTGCGCATTGACCAAAGTTGAGACGACCAGATGTTGTAATTGTTGGAGCAGGTTCTGCAGGATGCGTTACAGCTCGAAGATGTGCAGAATTGGGTCTTAGGACCTTACTCGTTGATAGAAAAGAAAAAAGTCTGGTTGGGCAGAAGGTATGTGGTGATGAAATAAGCAAATCTCATTTCGATGCTACCGGAATTGAACGTCCAAAGGGAGATGAGATATCACAGGTTATCTTAGGAGCTGACGTTTATCCACCTAGTATGAAAAATGAGCTCCAAGTACGTGGGTGGAAAGATTTTGACGGATGGACAGTTAATCGTTTATTGTTTGGTCAGAGATTACTAAGAGAAGCTCTAGATGCAGGCGTTATTTTCAGAGAGAATTATCATGTCAAGGAACCCACGGTGAAAGGAGACGAGGTAGTTGGAATTGAATGTTTGAATCTTGACTCAAAGGATGAAATCTCAATCACTGCGAAATTAATTATTGATGCAAGTGGTTTTGCTTCAGTTATTAGAAAGAAACTTGATTTACCATATGTAGAGAAAGAGATAGCTAAGGAAGATGTCGCCCTCTGCTATAGGGAAATTCTCGAATTGAAAGTCCCATTAGCTGAACCACAGGTCGCTCGTGTTCTTCTTGGTGGAGTGTGGGCACCCCAAGGGTATGCGTGGATTTTTCCTAAAGGACCTCAAACTGTAAATGTTGGGGTAGGGATTGGAGGAGGAGATGGAAGGGGATCACCAAAAGTGCACTTTCAGAAACTCAAAGATCAGTATCCTCTATTATTTGGAAGTAAACTGCTTGAGGGTAAGGGGGGAGCGGTTCCAGTAAGAAGACCAATATCAAGTCTTGTCAGTAATGGAGTTGCATTTGTTGGAGATGCTGCCTTCCAAGTCAACCCAATACACGGTGGGGGGATAGGGGCAGGAATGCGAGCGGGCATAATATTGGCGGAAGTAGCGAAAGAGGCAATTGCAAGAAAAAACACAACTGCAAGAGGGTTGTGGTACTACAATACAAGATTTCTCTCAGGATTTGGAACCCGATTGGCTTCATTAGAAATCTTCAGAAGATTGCTACAATCTGTTTCAGACAGCGATATGAATTTTGGTTTTGAGAAAAGGATTCTAGAAGCAGATGATTTGATGGCTGCTAACCGGGGGGATGGATTATCTCTTAGTATTGCTGATAAGATGAAGCGGTTGGGTAGAGGGATATCGAAAATAAGTCTTCTAAGAAAGCTACAGAAAGCGTCAAAGCTGATGAGGAGGATATCAACTCATTATGCACAATATCCATCAAGACCCATTGATTTTGATACATGGGTTATTGAACAAGAGAAGATAATCCAAGATGCAGTATTTTAATGGATAAGAGGATGAGATAGGTTCCTCATCCAATCATTCGATTCCTTATGCAGTGACATCACGGATTCCATCTTTTGTCACTGTGAAGACTGCTTCTCCTTCAGGAAGATTTGGTGAATCAACTAAGCGGAGAATTCGTCGTTCACCTTTCGATTTTCGGAGGTAACAGCGTGTCTGCGGAACGTGTGCGAGAACGTGACCTCCTACAGGAGCAGTTGGGTCTCCAAAGAACGCATCCGGTCTTGACATGACCTGATTCGTGATGTAAACCGCCATGTTGTTAATCTCAGCTCCTCTCTGCAAATGATGCAAGTGCTTGTTGAGCTTTTGTTGTCTTGGTGCAAGCGTTCCGCGGCCGGTGTATTCTGCACGAAAATGACTCATAACAGAGTCAACAACAAGGAGTTTAGCGTTCTTTTCAGGAGCCATTTCCATAGCTTGATCACACAGGAGTATCTGATGATCTGAATTGTAAGCACGAGCCCAAATTACATTCTTCAGGACTTTCTCAGTATTCATCCCCAATGCTTCAGCCATATCCACTAATCTCTCAGGTCTGAAGGTTCCCTCAGTATCAACATATATTGCAGTTGATTCCAAGCCGCCTTCGTCTAATGGGCGTTGTATGTTTACTGCTAGTTGGTGTGCCATCTGAGTCTTACCTGATCTGAAGGACCCATACATCTCAGTTATACTCTGAGTTTCTAGACCTCCACCGAAGAGCTCATCTAATGCTTTAGAACTAGTTGTGATTCGCCCTGCTTCTCTGCGTCTTACCAGGAAGATATCTGCAGTTTCAAAACCAATGTCAAGCATGTCTCGAGCTGCTTTGATTATCTTTGTTGCAGTTGTTTCACCTATGGAACCTGCAGCTGCCAATTCAGCAGGTGAAGCAACAGCAATCGCTTCGACACTCTTGTATCCTGCTTCTCCCAGACGTTTCCCAATTGCTGGGCCAACACCAGGTAGATCTGTTACATCAAGACCGGTAATTCCGTCCTCTCCGATTTCATCAACATCTAGTTCTTCTGTTTCTTCGAAATCTTCGTAATCCGCTTCTTCATCTGAGTCTTCATTTTTCTTTGGTGACATCATGGTGACCTCCCGCTTTACTTAGCCCGGGAAAGGCTATTAATCCCAAGCTCGTTTCCAATGAGTTGTAACTTAATTCAGTATAAAAATACCGCTAGTATTCAACATAATAGCTCATCAGGATGTAGAATACTGTCCTAATGATGAAAAAAACTCTTTTATTGGTTCTGGATACTCATTAGCTCCGAGTGAAAGTGACAAGAATGAATTCGTCTTGAGGTGCAATTCGGATTCCACCAACTGTAGTTTGAATCTGAATGAATTGCATATCGCTTCCCTCATTTACCTGACGTATAACTTCCTTTGTTTTACCAATAAGAGCACTTAGAAGTGCAGATACCTCCTCAGCACGTTCCATTGTAACACCCCAGCTATTGATGGTGAATCCTTCAGGGCTAATGAAAAGTGCTGCATATACATCAGGAAACTTGCTTGTGATGTTCTGGATAATTCGCTCGAATATCTCTCTTTTTGGCATCGCTGGCATAATCTGCACATCCAAAGGGTTCAACAACGTTGTCCCTTGTTCTTCTTGAATGGCCGACATTATATATTATGTTTGTCATTACATATGCCAACACTTCAACCGTCATCGGGGGAACAAGAAGACCCTTAAATTGAGGACTGACATCGATATTTCAAGTGCTACTCATGAAATTTGGTGATGAAATGCTTGATCTCACAGGGAGGGAAGTGACTCTCGCCAGAATAATTTCCAGACTTACAGGAGCACCGCTCATTAATTTCTATGTTGGTACTATAATGATAATATTCGCTCCTCCGCTCACGTTTGGCGTGATATTATCCCCGCTCTCGGCATTTCTCATCTGTATGAGCCTGATGGTTGTTACACCAATTTTGCCTATCCTTTACCAAGCTTGGAGAGGTAATATTGATCTTGATATTTCTACTCAGAAAATGAGAGCACGTTTTTTTGGTTTCGCCATCCTATGTTATACGCTCGCATTCATGATGTACTTCATAGCTCAAAGTCCGCTAATGTACAATCTTGCGGCAGCATATGCATGTGTAACAGCGGGTGTCATGTTAGCTAACTTCCGTACAAAAGTTTCAGTTCATTCTGCTGGTGTTGCGGGACCTGGAACAGCATTGATCCTTGTCTACGGACCCGCAGCGTTATTTGTAATAATCCTCTGGATAGTGGTAGTATGGTCAAGAGTAATATTGAAACAGCATTCTTTGAATCAGGGATTATTGGGCATAGGTATCGGAGTGATAATCACTTTGATAGTGTATGCATTTCTCTATCCGATACCAATAATCCAAACATGATGACATCCACACAATCCTTATGAAAAGCAAACGGGTTATCATTTTTGAAAATTCAAGTTACCATGATTCCCCTCTAACAGACTCGGAGCTATAATTCAATGAGCGATACTATTGAATGCCCTAAATGTGGAAAAAAAGTAAGAAAGGGCTCAACATTCTGCTTTGGTTGTGGTGTGCGATTACCTGATATGAACACACCAATTGATTCATCTCAAGAAGACGTCACATTACCTGATATTGATGAAGATTTGAGGTATGAAGAACCAATTACACCTTCGGTAGAAGCCGCAACACTACCAGATCTAGAAGATGATATTCTACCGCCAGTTACCGAAGACGCAATTGGAGAAACAGAAAAACCATGGGAATCTGATGATATTTTGAGAGATTCAATTACAAAATCCTCATCCAGATATGATGAACCTGCTTTATTGGAAGAATCCGAATCTATTGACGAGGAACCGATTATTGAAGCTCGTGATCTTTCAGTCAAGGAAATACCCTCTTTATCGTGGGATGAGGGTCATATGGAAGAAAGAGATAGCACTGAAGTTAAAGAGGGAATGCCTTTTACTGAGGTTGCACCTCCCAAAGTATTAACTTATGATATTGATGACATAGATCAAGATGCAATTCAACATGTATTACCGGAACAAGCTGATGCAACAAGAGACGCAGTTGCCCACCTATTCCCATCAGGTAGAGGTATGACATCTGCGGACTTTATAGATGTTGTAGTTGGCAAACCAGAGAAGGTATCACTCAAACAACCTCTTCAAGAGCTACAATTAGCAGCTTGTCCAAACTGTGGTATTTCTTTGAATGTTGATAAAGACTTCAGTTATCCTCCATATGTGTTTGAAGCAATGGGCAAAGCTAGAATTGATTTTGGTGAAAGAAAGCTTCAAGAAAATGATCATAAAAGAGCTATTGAGGAATTTGAAAAAGCTAAAGTGTTGTTCGAACAAGCGAATAATGAGAAACTCGTTTCTGAAGCTGTTGGGATGATTGATACAGGATACGAAGGATTGGCAAAATATCATTACGACCAAGCTGATCAGCACATGAAGGATGGGCAATATGAGTGGGCCATTGTTCAATATAAAAAGGCGAGAGAGCAGTATATGTTAACATCTGACACAAAAATGCGAGTCAAAAGTGCAGAGAAAGCGAGAGATGCTTATGTTGAATGGGGTAGAGCTTGTGAGGAAGAAGGAGATATCTTATCTAAATCAGGGCAGTCTCGTGAAGCGTTAGACCTCTACCGAAAAGCAGCTGAGAAATACAGAGAGGGAGACGACTCAAAGAAACTCAAGGGCTTAGAGAAGAAGATTAGAAAGGCTTGAATCGAAGAATTAGTGGGGAATATAATCCTGCATGTTGATAATATTGTATGAGCCTAGTGGATACTGAACTTGCAGAGGATGTAAGAAGAGATTGGTTTTCAAAGAGCTTCTATACAGAACGACCTCCATGCGTTATTGCAGCATCATTAATTGAGGATGGTTCATTAGGAAATCTAATAGAATTAGATCGTCATATCTCCGTTCTAAGAACCAGAGAATGTTGGACTTGTGTTCATTTCACGGATAACACTGATGATTCTATCATTTGTAAATTACATCAAGACCTGCTTGATGATGATAACCTTCTAAAACTGAGTCTAAATCTGAAAGAAACAATATTTGCGCAAAAAACATCAAATTGGTAGACGCCATCAGGGCGGGTGTGGTAATACCCTCTATATTGGGGTATACTAAAATCCCTGTCAGCGTTCTACCATTACATATTCTGTAATAGTCCCCTATAAGTCAATGCTTTAGCTCAGTAAAGGGTTTGAATCCTGTCAACCGTAGAATATTTTTCCTGAATATAAGATCTACATCATCTTCACTAAAGCACAGTTGTGGACATAGAGATTTCACTGCTTTATATTGATCTTGAAGAAGGTTAAACCGATATCCTCTCGGAAAGAAAGAGGAATCTGTTCCAAATACAACCCTGCACGCCGCACCAGCTTTTAACGCTTTTTCAAAAATCTTTGTCAATGTCAAATCATATGGTTGATAGATCATCCAACTATTACTACCACTAGTATCTACTACAACGTTAGCAGTTTGGTAGAATAGCATTAGTACCTCTCTAAAGAAACCCGCTCCGAAATGCGCAATCATGAAATTCAATTCGGGAAAGTCATGAGCTGGTTTCTGAATATCAAGAGGATTCCCATAGCGAAGATTTGCTTGATCCCCAATTGTGATTCCAAAATGAATGACTACTAGCAGATTCTGTTTCCGTGCCTCTTCATAGATTGGATATACACTTTCATCGTAAACGTGACGATCCCAATTGCTTGGATATAGTTTGATACCTTGAAAATTGTCACGAGCTGCACGTCTCACGGTTTCTACAGCATCATCCATTGCAGGATTAACATTCGCATATCCTATGAATCGACCAGGAAATCGATTACGCGTTTTGTTGAATTCGTCCCAAGATTCAGGACCAATCATCATACCGATAGATTCGATTCCATATTTGTCTAGTTCATCGATCCACATCTTTCCAGTGTCCCAAGGCTCATCAGGTAGTTTCAGCTCTTCCATATCAGTCTGATAAGCGACACGTGCTCGCATGGTTTCTATTCGAGCCGGATCAGAAAACCAAGCCTTCACAGTATTATATGTAATGAAATGAGAATGAGCATCAATTACAGGAATTCCTACTTTAGATATCATTTGTTATGACTCCTGAAATAAGAACACTACTCGTATCCTCTTATCAGGCTTACCTAATGGACATTCATTTTGGCAATTAAATCCAATCACCGGTTTCTAATTTTCTTGGAATGTACTCGTCTGTGAGATATTCAAAGGAGTGACTTGCAAAAGCCTGTATCTCCGCCTTCTCTCTAAGACTAAGCATGAGCTTTAGATCCTCGACCCATTCTTTGTTTTGTCTGACAAATGGTTCCTTTAGCATATCCTTGACACGTTTGATGTCAGTAGGTTCCATCGGAATTCTTACGGCCTTAGGAATATTGTATTCATCTAGGTCTCTTGTCAATACCCCCAGAAGCTTCAACTCTGGAGTTGCGATGAATGGAGACTCGTAGCTAAGTCGTTTACTACCTCGCAGGAAGACCGAGTAGATATAATGTCCATATGGATCAGAATCGACAAGTGCGAATGCAGGAATTTCAAGTTCTTTCACAAGCGTTTTTAGAAAAGCACGCGTAGCAATATCTCCAGAACCTTTTCCGGTCAGAACAATACAGGGTTGGCGGTTCCAATATTTTACCTCAGCCAGTCTCATAACTGCTGCATCTTTTTCGGAGAGGAGTATGAATTCTGCATCACTCTCAAGAATCTCCACTTGATCTAGAAAGGGTGTGATAGCCCATCCACCTGTGCCCATCTTTGTGAGATCGATTTGGTCCCCACCATCTTGAATCACAACACGACCCATTGCAGATCCTCTTGCGGATGCGACAACATGTATACTATCACGGGTCGTCTTAAGCATAGATGCAACATCTTCAATTATCTTGTCGCTGTATCTCTGCTCTCTAAAGAGATTCACATCACTGTAGTATACCTCTCGTTTCGTTGCGTGTAGGCTTGACTTCAGCAATTCATAAACAATTTCCATTACTCGAGCTGTCCTGGTTGCATCAACGACTGAACCAAGTGAGTGATATGGTCTAGAAATCGTCTTCATTCCAAGTAGTAATAAGTCACGTATTTCATCCCATACGATATTGTCACTTGAACGGCTAGGTATCTCAAACGCAGGGCGCCCTGTCACCATAGCTTCATTCAAAACTTCCATTGCAACATCGATTAGTCTATCACGTGTATCATCCATTGTGAGAGTAACAACCTCGACTGTTTCCTGTATGGCTTCATCTTCAATACCTGATTCTGCCCGTTGTTCAGCATCCCTCCATTTTTTCACCATTTCTTTGTTCAAAGATTCAACAGCTTTTGGAACTGGGAGACCAGATTTCTTACGTATGACTTTGGACTTCTTCTTTGTTGGTGGTTTTTGTTTTTTGGGAGCCTTTTTCGGAGGTTTTTGTTTATCTTTCTTTGAGGGAGCCTTCTTAGAAACCTTCTTCGGAGGTGCCTTCTTCTCGTCTATTGAAATTTCCTTTGATTCATCAGGTTTAGCAGTTTTTGTTGACACTATAGCTTTTTCTGGTTCTGTGATTAATGTTCTAAGTTCAACCTCTTTCATGAATTTCTTTGCATCAGCAACAATACTTTCAGCACGTATGGTACTTAGACCATCGACTTTCTTCACAACTGTGGATGGTTGCGACCTTGATAATCTCGCAATTGAAGTATAACCAGCAGATTCCAAACTTTTTGCTAGTTTTGATCCTATCCCAGGAATATTAGTGAGCTTTGGTCCTTCTGCAGAAAATATTTCCTCAGTTTGTTCAGACCCTTCAATCTTGGGTGTTTTTCCGCCCTTGACTAAATCCTTTGCAGTTGCAATAATTTTCTTGGCGCCAGATTCACTAAGACCCTCTATTTTTTTGGCTAGAGTTGATGAACGAGCACGGGATATTATTTCAACCGTACCATATCCTGATTCAATTAGTCTCTTTTCAGTTGTTGAACCTATTCCAGGGAGGTCTGTAAGAGCAAATCTCGATTCTACGGGAGCTGGAACCACTTTCTTAGTGGATTTTTTGCTAGTACTACTTGTTTTCTTTTTCTCTGCTTTGGAAGATTTAGTAGATTCGTTTTTCTTGGTTGTTGCTGTTTTCTTTGTACTCTTAGACGAGGTTTTAGTTGCCTCTTTAGATTTACTAGGTGACTTTGAAGCCTTTGTTGATTTGGAGGCGTCTTCAACATCATCAAGAGTAGCTTGTATAATCTCTGTTTCCTTAGTTTTCTTACTCATTCTTCGACAACCTCCTCATCATCGGATTCCTCCTCATCCGTTACAAGCTCATCGTCACCCTCTTCTTCTTCCTCATCCTCAGTAGTTTGAAAGCCTGTAATTGAATCTCGTATTTTTCGAGCAACATCTTCAGGATCAAATAGTGGTTTCTTACGTCCGTCATTAGCAATTATTGCGAGACTTTGAGCGAATTGATCAGCATACATAGCTAAGACGCCAGCTCTCTTGGCTTTCCTTCTTGCAGTTTCACGACGAGTGATATACCTGCGGAATTTTCTACCAGCATCTTCTAGAGCTAGCTTGATTTCTTTCAGGAGTACTTCATCTTCTGCTAAAGCTTGTTTACTTTGACCCTTGAACATAACATGGACATAAGCACCACAAACATGAATAAAGACCATTATAGGACCTCGAGGAATGCCATTGTCAAAGGTTTGTACTTTATAATTTCTCCAATTTACCATAGTCGATGCTTTCCAAGTAGCACAGTCACTGTTATCTCTTAGTTTTGGTACTCTATTTACAAATCGCCAGAGAACCGTTGGCGCAGATGATGCAGGTTTTATCTCTCCACCATATGCGATACACACCTCTACAGCAAATGAAAGCCCTTTTCCAGATGTAGGTTTTCGTGTCACCGCCGCTACAAAATCAGGTTTGTATGCCATTTGGATTGTCTGCTCAAAGACTTCCTCACCTACAGCTACTACTGTGTCGGTTGGAGGGGCGATATAATCCTCACTCGAAAATGATTTGTAAAGAAGCTCTACCTCCTCTTTATCAAGTGAATCAGTTGGAGTCTTAAGACTCAAGGTGTCAAGTCGTCGCTTTCGTAATTCCTTATTTGCATTCTCTAGAATTGTTCTTGCTTTATTTGTACTCAATCTACAGAAGGCTTTAGTTAGAAACCCTTTCAGTTCGAGCTCAGGAGTTTCACGAAGCAAATCCTGAAACTCACCAATTCTAATACTTGCAGGATGAGGTTGCGCGTATTTGGGTTCATCAGGAAATATCTTTACTCTCCGAGGATGAACATGTATTTCACCATACGGATCAATGAAAATAATTGTAACATGAGAATTTAGCAGAGACGCCATTTCTGAGTAGATATCTGCGTATCCTCGACGATATTGAATGTTGAGAAAGTTTAGTCTAATGTAAGTTCCATGTTCGAGTGGTAAGTCCATTTCAACAGGTCCACCAACATAATCCTTAGTGTTTGCTGTCGTAGTGTAAAAGTCAGCAGCAGTCGCTTTGTCGGAGGTGTATCTTTTGGATACAACAAAAATGGGTTTTCCTGTAGTATTTTGGGCATCACTAAATGCAGAGGGTGCTCCGAATCCCTGACTACCACGAGTTTGTCTAAGTTTCTCGGATTTACTAGAAGCAAGATAGATTCCGAATTTCTCCAAATCAACTGGTACCATTCCAACTCCATTATCAAAGCATGTGAATTCATATACCTTGAAACCTTCTTCATCATCTAAAGAGACGAGGTCAGGCATATGAACTTCTGTTAGTTGCATCACAACAAGAGGCTCTCTTTTCTTAATGAATCCTCTAAAAGGAACCAGAAATTTCCTGAAGGTTGTAAGGCGGTCATCAAGAGATTCTTTTCGACGCGGTGGAATCTCTACCTCTTTTCCAGATTTTACATCTTTTTCAAGTTGCTTGCTTAGAGCAATAGTATCAATGAGTTCACCTTTGAGTTTTTCAAGAACTTCCTCAATAAGCTTCGGGTCTAATTCATCCTGCAAACGTGGATGTTTCTTTGTTTTCCACCACCAGCTCTCAAGCGCATCGATAGCATTGTCTAGGAATTCTATCGTATACTGCGTATGTTTGTTCAGACCAGTTTCGAAGCCAACAAGTTGTGTTCTCTTTCGCATGAACTTGGCTATTGTGCCTTGTTTGATATCACCAGTTGGTTGGCTTCCACTATTAGTCACTCATTTCACCTCAAGGTTACAGATTTAATTTCTGATTGCTATTTATTGAAGGTTATAGATACAGTTTCTTCGGTCTAAGTAGCCTTCTTCTCAGCAATACATCCATCTATTCATTCCGCTTATATCTTATTTGCAGATAGAATACACTTAGATGCTATCTTAGCGCGGTAGAATAAGCTCTTCAGTCTTTATAAAGCGTTTACAGTACTTAAACAAGTATATCTCTATACAAAAAAGTGTGATTGGTCTTGGAAGTTGACAGTCTTGATCTGATAGGTATTTCTGGATTTCCTCGGATTGATAGTATATCAGACCTTGTCAAAGAAATAGTTCAAGCATTGACTAAGGAAGATATTGAACTCCAAAATATGGATATCCTGATTCTTGCACATACTATAGTTTCGAAATGGGAGGGAAGGATTGTAAAGACTTCATCTGTAAGTATATCACAGAAAGCCTCAGAAATAGCCGAAAGAAACGGATTCGATCCGGTTCATGTTGAGCTTGCATTGAGAGAGAGTAAAGAGATAATCAGAGAAGATCGAACGTTGATAACTGAAACTCATTCTGGATTAGTCTGTAATTTCAGTGGTGTGGACAAATCAAATGCACCTGAAGGACATTTCATATTGCTTCCAAAGAACCCCGATAAGAGTGCGGAGATTATCCGAATGCAATTGAAGGAACAGGTGAGAAAAGATATTGCAGTCATAATAACAGATACGCAAGGAAGACCTTGGAGAAAGGGTTCAATCAACATAGCGATTGGATGTGCAGGAATTAATGCGTATAAACACAATAGAGGGAAGCGAGACCTCTACGGACGCGAATTGCAGCGCTCGATGGTATGCCAAATCGATGAGATTGCATCAGCTGCAGAAAATATAATGGGCCAAGCTGATGAAGGAATACCAATCGTTATTCTTAGAGGATATAAATATGAAGATGGGCCTGAGAGAGCAAAGGACGTTATCAGGCCCAAGGATGAAGATCTCTTTAGATAATCATATTAATTCTACATTCGTTGGCCGCATTTTCCACAGAACTTATCACCCGCATCGAGAGGATTCCCGCAGTTTTTGCAGAAACCCGCACCAGTTCCTCCACGGCTGCCACCAAAGTCGACAGTAACACTATCAGGTTCACCATCACCATCAGTGTCACGTAAATGGTATTGCGCGCTTACTCCATCACCCTCAACGGTTATTCGATCACCATGTCTTGTCACCGATGCAGATCCTGAAACTCCTCCGCCCATCGCCCCAGCAGCGGGTCCACCTGCGTCACCTAGCGTGCCACCACAATTTGAACAGGTAGCTAAACCTGCTGCTCCAGCACCGCAATATGGACATTTAGCGGATTTTTGAGCTCCGGTAATATTAGCAATTACGGAAGGAATGACTTTCTTTTGTTTGAAGTTGAATTCCATGTTGCCACCAGAAGCAAGATCAACTATTAGCCGATTACCACTCTGAGCAGCATTGCTAATAGCAATTAATGGGAGTGCAAGACTCTCAGTGTTGCCATCCTTATCTTTATTCAAGTAAGAATCACGTGTCCAGGAACTTATTGCAGTACCAACTGCTGCATAAGCAAGTCCGCGACTAGCACCTCTGAGAAGGCTACCACCAATACCACCAACTTGACGGCCAGCACCCTCTAGGATAGCCGCTCCAGCTATCGCACCAGCGACAGCGCCGATTGCTTTCATTCCACCCCAACGACTCGGTTTCTTGTACCAGACTAAACGGACGTCAGTTACTTCTATTGAACCATCTTCATTATCAAATTTAACGTCTTTCTCTCGGACCATCTTCTTCTCATAATCCATAGTCTTTAGACCTGAATCAGAATAGGATACCGCTAAGAAATGTGGTCTATCTGCCATGATTTTACACCAAATTCTCTGTGTTCTGAAAGAGTATTAACTTTGTTGCTATTTAGCACATTAGTTGAATTTCACCATTTACATCAATCAATTATGTCATCGGATGTCCATTCATCAACTAGGCTACTTGAAGAATCGTCTTCAAGAATATCATCAGACCAACCTTCTTTAAATTCTGACTCTCTTTCAGTTTGGTCAGGGGTGCCTATAGGTCCATGGTCTTGTGCAAACGGCTTTGTTTGAGATAGACCATGTCTTATAAGAATAACACCGATTAGTGAAACTAGTCCACACAGAATTAACGTGAATGAGAATCCTATATTTGAAATTAGCCAACCAAATATCGCAATTTGAGGCAGCGCAAATAGAGTTGCTATTGTAGGAGAGAGTGAGTACATGCTATTTCTAATGCGATTCGGAATTGCATCAAGTAATTCTCTTTGAGTCAAAATTTCTGCGAATGCACCGAAGAAACTGGTACTAACAAATGCTGTGAGTAAAAGAAGAACTGGAATGACTGAAACATAAGGTAATGTGATAAGCGGTATATCACTAAAAGGAAACAGAATATCAAAAGTAGGATCACCAGGCTGAGCAGGTGGGAAGAAAGCCATGATTGAACCAACTATCCAAAAGAATACTAGTCCGCATGTTTGAAGAAGTCTAAATCGGGGAATCCAAATTTTCGATTCAAAGCGCTGTGACCACACACCCGATCTCTCTTGAGAAAATACACCGGGGATGAAGAGAAGTGTTCTGAAACTAGCGACAGCTACATCTGTAACAAGATAGCCAAAATAGAGCGGAAATAAGATTAGATTTCCCCAGACTATAATGCTTGAAGCCGCTAGCATGCTTCCAATTATAATATATTTGAGGAAGGGATGTTCAAATAGATACGACACCCCGCCACTTAATACAGAAGTATATTCACTTAGAGAAGGACGACCTTGTCGAGCCTCTCGAACTTCGGGGAAGTCAACTATGAGAAAGAAGCCAAGAATCGCAATTATTATCAAAAGAAAAGCCTGAAGCTGAAAAACAAAAGGTCTCCCGAGTATTGCAGCAATAATGCTTCCCGGAATCAGAGCAACAGTAGACACAATACTCATCACCATCCCCAAACGCCCAAGAAACACCCCGTACTGTTTTCTCTGAGTATCACCAGGCATCGCGACGCGATAGTTGTTGTCGAACCATGAGGAGAATGCACCACTCTGCTGTGAGTTTGCGAATCCTTGAATAAGATAGATGACAATGAGGTACCAAAACGGAGTACCAATTTGGACTAACGAAATCATGTAGAACACAATTGCGTAACATAGCGTTGAAGAAGTAATGATATATCTTTGACCAATCCAATCTCCGATTGCTCCGGTCGGATAGTCTAGTAAAATCTGAATACCCATTTGGATAACAACTAGAATTCCAACGTACTGTAGTCCTTTCACATAGAATTCGTATCCTGTACCACCACCAAGAGCTTCAGCTACAAAAATCATGTAGAAAGTAGAAGACATGACCACAGTAAAATTGGCTAAAGGTCCAATTGCAATAAGGACTTTCGCCAAACGCATTATTTTATCGTTTGCATCAGGAATACCAAAGAAGTTCGCAAGTCTGCTCATAAATACCACTCACCAGATGTATCTTTTTAATCAATTTGTCAACGCGATATAGGGTGAGCGACCCCTGATTATTATTAATAAACGGGGTCGCTGTAGAGATAGAGGACATATCAATTGCTGTTTCAAACCGAAGAATGTTCCAAGGCGACTCAATCTAATTGACACCTCTAAGAAATATTGGAATGGTCACTGAATATGCCAATATTGGGACTTAGTGACCACATCAGTGACCATCAGTGATTATCTCGTTATAGAAAATATAAGGGATTGAGCGGCCCATGGCTCCAGCTACTAGTCAAGGGCCGCTACGGAGATAGTGTGTGTGTCAACAAACTCGGTCCAAACCGAGTCATTATGACTAAGTCCTCTTTGAAGCATCACTGTTCCGACACAGATTATGATGCAAATAGAGGCAATAGAAACTAGGATTCCAATCTCTGGATTCAACCACCCGAGGATGGCTGCCTGAAGGACTATACAGACAAGTATCACTCCGACTATTGGATTGTTTGAGAATATGCTTAAGTCGTTATCATATGAAGCAGGAACCAAAAGTTTGGAGTCTGATAATGTTTTAGCAAGTCCAATAATAGACCCAGTTTCTATTAGAGTGATTGCAATCAAGAACAATGCAGCATTAGGAAATACTGAGAGTTTGATAGCAACCGGAGGGGAAGATAGGAAGACCGACCCTATCATTCCAACACTTTTCAACAGAGAGTACATTATTTTTGAAATAGTGAGCATAAATAGAGCACTAACAGTACTCAGTGATATGAGAGAATAGTCACACCAAAATCCACTATTCAGAGAGATTGATACAGTGGGAAGACTCGGCGTGACCATATTCATCCCTCATTCAGGTTTTTCTCTATCCAGAGAAAACTTATCCTCGAAGACTTCAATATAGTCTGAAGGAGCATCAAGGACAGCTATGTATTCCTCTTCAACCGTTAATAGAGGAGTCTCCTCTTCGAGGGTAGAAGATGTAGATTCAGATTCTGCTAATTTTGCTAACAGGTCCTGATCTGTTCGTTCTGGCTTTTCTTGATTAAGTCCATAGCGAATCATAACCACTCCCATAAGTGAAATGAAACCAATCATTGCCAGTGTGGTGGGGAATCCGATTATCGGAATTAACCACCCGAAGATTGCGATCTGAGGCATCGCGAACAGAGTAGCAATTGTAGGAGATAGAGAGTACATACTATTCCTGATTTTGTTTGGAATCACATCAAGGAGTTCTCGTTGAGTTAGTATTTCAGCGAAACCACCGAAGAGCATTGTAACAGAGAACATTGATGCAATGAGAATAATGGGGATGATGTTCGCAGTAGGAACCTGTAAGATCTCGATTGCAGTGAATGGTATTGTGACGCTGATGAAGGTTGTGTCTACAACTGGAGGAAAGACGAGCATAAAAATTGATAATACTATGTAGAACACGAATCCACACGCCTGAATTAATCGGAACCTTGGAATCCACTTCCTGGGCTCGAATCTCTGAGACCAGACACCTGAGCGCTCTTGTGTAAATACTCCAGGAACGAAGAGAATTGTTCGATACCCTGCCACAGCAATATCAGTTAGTAGATAGCTAAAGTACATTGGAAAGAGTATGAGATTACCCCAAACCATTATCGTACTCGTTGCTAGCATGCTGCCAAGGATTATGTATTTGACGAAGTTGTTGCTAAACAAATATGAAACTCCACTCTTGAGGAGGGTGACATATTCAACCATTGAAGGTCGCTCTTCACGCAACTCTTCGACCTCTGGAAAGTCACGTACAAGTTTCAAGACCATCAGTGAGAATATTGCTGCACCAACAGCTTGGAACTGAAATACCCAAGGACGCCCAACTGTGACAGCTAGTATAGCTCCAGGAATAAGAGCAGCAGTTGATACTATTTGCATTATCATACCTGTGCGGCCCCAGAAGACTCCATACTGTTTTCGGTCCTCGTCACTGGGCATGGCAACTCTATAGTTATTATCGAACCATGCGCCCCAAGCACCACTAATCTGGGAGTTAGCAAATCCTTGCAAGACATAAATCGCAATAAGAAATGAGAAGGGTGTTGCTGAAGTAACAAGTGATACCATAAAGAACGATATTGCATAGCAGAAGTTGCCTGCCGCGATGACCCACCTCTGACCAATCCAGTCACCCAAAGCACCGCTGGGATAGTCCAAGATTATTTGGACCGCCATCTGAATTACGACTAATGTGCCTACTAGACCGAGACCCTGAATATAATCGCCACCGCCTAGAGCCTCAGCTATGAAGATCATATAGAATGTAGAACTAATCGTGAACGTGAAGTTGCCAAGAGGACCTAGTGTAAACATGATCTTTCCAAGTCTTGCGACCTTATCAGGTGCATCAGGGAGTCCCAAGACAGATTTGATTCGACTCACTTCTTTTCACCAATTTTAATTACTATCGGGATAGGGTCTACCTTTGGTAGATATAGGCATGTGCCAGAGCCTTCGCTGTGGGAGCCTTTGTCATGTTCTTCTTCACGAATTTACGCGGATTGTCTTTCGCTAGAGCCATAATTATTCACACTCCATTTCCATCATAGTTAGTATATAACGCGAAGCCACAACTGAGGGTCACCATTTAGGGTCACATAATGTAACTATCCAGCCACCTTCAGTTAATGGTTTGTTATACAAACGAAATGTATTGTGTACTAATGTGTATTTAAAGATTTGTTTTCCAAACCATTAATTATTAAATAATGGATTGCGTCAACCAAAAAGATTGGTTCACCTATATTAAGGGAGGTTTTTAATATTCTTTCACTAGGAGGTACAATGCGTCAAACATATTACACACTTTATTTCGAATCGGACCT
>Ga0315553_10001507_pt1 | contig 19235 bp, 16 predicted proteins | sample SalMarSW160140MG_FD_203099 | JGI IMG/M metagenome (GOLD analysis project Ga0315553, IMG submission 203099) | Salt marsh sediment microbial communities from the Plum Island Ecosystem LTER, Massachusetts, United States - Salt Marsh Sediment SW1601-40 ... | reverse complement strand
CCCGCGGCATACGCCACGGCGTGTCGGACGTGCTCGCGCCGGGTACCCGTCGCGAGGGAGGCGAGGGCGGCGACCTTCATCGCCAGCACCGGCAGCACGCACGGCATCAGGTTGAGCACCAGCCCGCCGAGCCACCCCAGCAGCGCGGCGCGCAGCCAGGCGATGGCGCCGACACCCGGCCGCCCAGGACCGGCGGGCGCGTCGGCCGCGGCCAGGGTCGCCCCGTCGAAGGCGACCGAGCGGTCGCGTCCCGCCGCGTCGCGCAGAGGCACGACGCCGGCGAGCGACGGGGATCCGGCGCCTGGATCGCTTCGCCACGCGCCGTCGACGTCGACGGCGAAGGCGCCGCCTGCGCCGGGGAGCGCGCGGGGCGGCGAGGCGACCCAGGCGACGTCCGAGGCGTAGGGATACAGGGCGGCGCCCGAGGTGCCCGCGGATTCGACGTCGCAGGGTGCGCCCGCGCCCGCTCCGGCACAGGGGAAGACCAGCAGCCGCGCGCGCGGCGATCGGTTGGGAGACGCGGCGACGGCGCCGTCGAGACGGATCGCGACGCCGCTGTCGTCTGCGGCCTGGGGCACGACGCGAGCCGCCGCGTCGAGGCGCGAGCGGTCCTCCGGATCCGGCGGGGAGGCGGGGTCGAGGGGCGCCGCGAGGGCGAAGCGGCCGGGGATGCACAGATGCGCGCAGACGAGAGCGTCCACGTCGACGTTCAGCGTGTGCGCGCCGGCGGGCACCTCGGCCGTGGTCGCCAGCACCACGGAGTGGTCGTATCCGTAGGAGCGGAGATCGGCGTCGGCGTCGTAGAAGGAGCGGGGGGTTGGCCAGGCGATCTCGCCGAAGCGCGCGCCCGGCAGCTGCCAGTCGATGCGCGGCGCCAGGCCCGTGTCTCCGGGGTTGCGCCAGTACACGTGCCAGCCCTCGTCGGGCACCAGCTCCACGCCGACCTTCCACGTCGCGCCGCCGCCCGGGGCGACGCGCAGATGCGCGACCAGCCGCGGCTCGTCGCCGTCGAAGGCGTCGGCCGCCTGACGCGCGCGCGGCTCGCCCTGGGCGAGCGACGCGCACAGCAGCAGGGCTGCGGCGGCCGCTGTGGCGCGGAGCCGATGGGGGATGGCGCTCGTCATGACGGTTCGCCCCGTCATCGGCCGCTCCGGGCTCCCGGTTGAATGCCGCCGAGCCCGCGATGCGAGCTGCCCGCGCGTTGCGTGGGGGCTGCGCGCGGGGCGCGATTCCTGTGATCCGCGTCACCAAATGGCCTCTGGGGATGTGATCGCGCTCACCTTCAGAGGCCCGCAAAACGCCGTTCAGACCCCATGGTCCGGCCGAGGAGAGGGGTCGCGCACCCGGCTTCCCCCGCTCCCGCGCGGGGGCAGTCGGATCGAAGCTCGAAAGGGCGGGTGACCCGAGGAAGACCATGACGGCCCGAACTCTCCTCCCGGCGCGCGCCGGCCTGCGCGGCGGGCGCACGCTGTGCACCGCACTGCTGGTGATCCTCTTCGCCGCATCGGTCCACGCCGCGCCGCGCGACCGCGCGAAGCGCATGTACGACCGCATCGTGGGGCTTCCGCCCAGCGAGGCGCAGCTCACCGAGATGGTGAATCGCATGGGCCCCACGCCCACGAAGGCGACGCTCTTCGACGCGGCGATGGTGGCCGTCGAGTCGCCCGACTTCTACAACACGGCGCTGGTCAACTTCGTGACGCCGTGGACGAACGTCGATCGGACCGTCTTCGCCGACCTGAACGACTACACCGCGACCGTGATCGGGATGATCCGCGACGGGGTCCCCTTCGATCAGGTCCTGACGGCCGATCTGGTCTACGTCGCGGCACCCGGCCTCGTTCCGACCCCCTACCAGCAGACCAGCAACCAGCACTACATCGAGATCCAGTCGCTGGGTGTCGATCTCTCCGACCCCAACCAGCTGATCGGCGTGCCCCAGTCGACCCTGCCGGGCTCCCAGCTGGGCCCCGACGACGCGGCGGGCGTGGTGACCACGCGCGCCGCCGGCGAGGCCTTCTTCAGCGCAGGCACCAACCGGCGCATGTGGCGCTTCACGGCGATCAACTACCTGTGCCGCGACATGGAGCAGCTCAAGGACACCAGCCGTCCGGCGGACCGGATCCGCCAGGATGTGACGCGCAGCCCCGGCGGCGACAGCGAGCTCTTCCACACCCAGTGCGTCGGATGCCACGCGGGCATGGACGCCCTGGCCGGAGCCTACGCCTACTTCGAGTGGGACGCGGCCCAGGGGCGGACGATCCACACGCCGGGTCAGGTGCAGGGGAAGTACGCGATCAACACCGGCGTGTTCCCCGGCGGCCACATCACCACGGACAACAGCTGGGTGAACCTCTGGCGCAGCGGGCAGAACGCCTCGCTCGGCTGGAGCGCCGCAGAGCTCGGCAGCGGGCTCGGCGCAAAGGGCCTGGGCGCGGAGGTGACCCACAGCCGAGTCTTCGCCGAGTGCCAGGTGCAGAAGGTGTTCGAGGACGTCTGCTTCCGGCCTCCCCAGACGAATGCCGATGCGGACGCGATCCGCACCATCGCGAGCGACTTCGAGATCGACGGGACCTACGACATGCGGCAGGTGTTCGCCGACGTCGCGATCTACTGCACGGAGGGCGAGTAACCATGCGCACCCTTCGCCGACAGCGCACGACGCAGCTCCGCATCGCCGCCCTGATGTGCGCCGCGAGCCTCTCCTGGGCCTGCGGCGAGTGGAGCGGCTCCTCGGGCAGCAGCAGCACGGCCGCCCCGAGCGACGGCTTCCTCGATCTCTCGGCCAGCGCCGGCGGCGTCGAGGCCTTCGAAGCGACGGTGTACCCGATCGTGCGGCAGTACTGCGCGGAGTGTCACGGGCTGAATCAGTCGCCCCTGTTCGCGCAGACGAGCGTGAGCGGCTCCTATCAGGCTCTGACCAGTCAGGGCAAGGTGAATCTCGCGAATCCGGACGCCTCGCGCATCGTGGTGAAGCTGGTCTCCTTCGCCCACCACTGCTGGAGCAACTGCGCCGCGGACGGCGCGACGATGTCCGCTGCGATCCAGGCCTGGGCGGACGCGGTCAGCTACGGGTCGGGCGGCGTGACCGTCGAAGGCGCCCTCGCCAGCGGGTCCCAGTCTCTCGGCGACGGCGTGGTCGACACCGGCAGCGAGCGCTACTCGGGCAACCTGGTCGCGCTCTACGAGTTCAAGGAGGGCTCGGGCACGGTCGCTCGCGACACGAGCGGCGTGGATCCGGCGCTGCCTCTCCAGCTCCGCAACGGAGTCACCTGGCTGAGCTCCTGGGGCGTGGTGCTGGACCAGGGCTTCCTCGAGGGGGCGATCGGGCCGAGCCGCAAGATCTACGACCGGATCGCCAATCCCAGCTTCGGAACGCAGCAGTACACGATCGAGGCCTGGGTCACGCCCGACAACATCGACCAGGGCGGCAATGGCCCCGTGCGCATCGTCGACTACTCGGGGAACGGCCGGAACTCGACGCTCGGCCAGGCCCAGTACGACTACGACGTCCGCAACCGGAGCATCTCGGGCAGCGCGATCGACGGCGGTCAGAACGGCCAGCCGTCGCTGCGCACCGCCGACGCGGACCAGGACGCCCAGGATCGGCTGCAGCAGGTCGTGGTGACCTACGACCAGTTCCGCGGCCGACGCATCTGGGTGGACGGCGTCTTCACCGGCGACGTCGATCCGATCGGACCCGCTCGCCTGTGGAACTGGGACGCGAATGCGCGCCTGTCGCTCGGTCAGAGCGACGGAGGATGGAAGGGCCAGATCCGGATGGTCGCCATCTACTCCCAGGCGCTGACGGACGCCCAGATCCAGCAGAACTTCGAGGCCGGCGTGGGCGAGCGCCTGCTGCTGCGCTTCGACGTCTCCCAGTGGATGGGCGGCGGCAGCGCGGTCGAGTTCGTCGTCACGGACTTCGATCCCTACAGCTACCTGTTCTGCGAGCCGACTCTGCGCACGCCGAACCCGAATGGCTCGCGCGTCGCGAACATCGGCATCGCGGTGAACGGCGAGATCGCCTCGAGCGGCCAGGGGTTCGCGACGGTCGACACCACGGCGAACAGCACCAAGCAGGAACTCTCCCGCCAGTGCACCGTGATCCCGAAGGGCTCGGGCGGGCCGACGAGCGACCAGTTCACGCTGATCTTCGAGCATCTCGGCGGCTACCAGAACGTGGTCGTGGAGGGGCCGATCGACCCGGCCCCGATCCCCCTCGACCCCGACCCGCGTCCCGCCAACGGGATCCGCGACTTCGCGCGCTTGAACGCTTCCTTCGCGTCGGTCACGGGTCAGAGCCGCAGCGTGGCCGCATCGACCTTCGCCGAGGTGAAGGAGCAGCTCCCGCCGGCCTACGACGTGCGCTCCTTCGCGACCGCCCAGCAGGTGGCGATCGCCAAGGTCGCGCTCGACTACTGCTCGGCGCTGGTCGACGGACCGGACCGGGCGACCTTCTTCCCCGGCTTCGACTTCGCCCAGGCGGCGAACGTGGCCTTCGACACGGTCGGGGAGCGCGATCTGGTCTTCAATCCGCTCTTCGACCGGATGGTGGGCGACGCGCTGCTGATGCAGCCGACGCGCGCCGAGGTGCGATCTGCCCTCGACGCGATGACCGACCAGCTGGTGGCGTCGTGCCTGTCGTCGGGCACCTGCGACGCCACGCGAACCACCGCGATCGTCAAGGGCGCCTGCGCTGCGGTCCTGAGCAGTGGAGCAGTGACCCTGCACTGAGCCGGCGCGCGGTGGCCGAAGCGCCGCGAGGTCCAGAGAGGAATCCCCATGTCGAAACGAGGTTACGGCGAAGGGCAGCTCGCCCCGTACCGCCATCCGGACCATCCTCGGCCCGTGACGCGGCGCCAGTTCCTGGCGCAGGGCTTCATCTCGGGTGCGGCGTGGATCGCGGCGCCGAGTCTGCTCGGCTTGTTCAAGAGCGAGGCGGCGAAGGCTCAGGCGGTCTCGTGCGGTCTCGGCACGGCCGGCGGCAAGCTCCCCTTCCTGGTCTTCGATCTCGGCGGTGGCGCGAGCATCGCCGGCTCGAACGTCCTGGTGGGCACGAACACGCAGCTCGACCCGCTGGGAGCCTCGGCCTACGTCAAGATGGGGCTCCCGCCGGACCGCACGCCGCTCGTCGATCCGGCGTTCGTCACCGATCTCGTGGTCGGCACGGACCCGACCACCGGGCTGGCCTTCCACAGCGAGAGCGCGCTGTTGCGCGGGATCCGTCTGCGCGCCTCCCCGACCACGCTCGCCCGCGTGAACGGCACGATCTTCTGTGCGCGCTCGGACAACGACACCGGGAACAACCCCCACAACCCGATCTACGGCATCTACGCGTCGGGGGCCGAAGGGGCCCTGCTGGAGCTGGTCGGCACGGACAACTCGGACTCGGGCGGCAACTCGACGATCCCGATGTCGATGTTCGACCCGACCGTGCGCCCGACCCGCGTGTCGCAGCCGAGCGAGGCCCGCGGCCTGGTGGACACGGGCCAGCTCTTGACCCTGCTCGACGACCCGGCCGACGCCGCTGCGGTGATGGCCGCCGCCGAGTCGATCAGCAACGACAAGGTGGCGAAGCTCACCGAGACGAACCTGGTCAAGTCGCTGATCAACTGCGCCTACCAGGAGGCCCGCGAGCTGATCGGCCAGTTCGGAGATCCGAATCAGCTCGATCCGACCCAGGACGTCCTGATCAACCAGATCCTCACCCCGGGCGAGTTCAACCAGAGCGAGTTCCGCAAGACGGCCTCGATCATGAAGCTGGTGCTCGGCGGCTTCGCCGGCGCGGGAACGATCGAGTTCGGTGGCTACGACTACCACGACGGCACGCGGGCCACGGGCGAGCGCAAGGACCAGATCGCCGGCGAGGCGATCGGCGCGGCTCTCGAGTACGCCGCCCTGCGCAACCAGCCGCTGGTGATCTATCTGATCAGCGACGGCTCGGTGTCGAGCGACGGCGTGATCGACAACTCGGCCGAAGGCGGTGGAAAGGGTGTCTGGCGCGGCGACAGCTCCGACACGTCCTCGACGGTGATGCTCGTGTTCGATCCCGACGGACGACCGGGCCTGACGGCGGTGGGCAGCCAGGTCGGTCGCTACCGCAGCAACGGCTCGGTGGAGACCGGCGCCGCGCCGATCGGCGACAACGTGACGACCCTGGCCGAGGCGGCGGTGCTGAACTACCTGGCGCTGCACGACGAGGTGGGTCGCTTCGGCGCCGTCCTGCCCGGCAGCTCCCTGGGCACCAGCCCGGCGGTGCTCGACCCGCTGACCGCCTTCGCCGCGCTGCCCCGCTTCGTTCCCTAGCCTCGCAGGAGCCCGCCGCGAGCCAGGCCCCCGACCTGCGGTACGATCGGCGCCCGTGCGGGACTTCGCAGGGCGTGTGGCGGTGGTGACGGGAGCGGCGAGCGGCATCGGTCGCGCGCTGGTCCGCGCGTTCGCCGAGCGCGGCATGCGGATCGTGCTGGCGGACCTCCAGGCCGCGGCGCTCGACGCGATCGCGGCGGAGCTGCGCGGAGCGGGGGCCGACGTGCTCGCCGTGCCGACGGACGTGGCGGTGGCCGACGAGGTGAGCGCGCTGGCCGAGTCCGCGCAAGAGGCCTTCGGCCGGGTGCACGTGGTCTGTCACAACGCAGGGGTGTTCGCCGCCGGTCTCTCCTGGGAGGCCTCGCTCGCGGACTACGCGTGGGTGTTCGACGTCAACGTCTGGGGGGTCGTCCATGGCGTGCGCGCCTTCACGCCCCTCCAGCTCGCTCACGGCGAGCCCGGCCACGTGGTGATCACCGCGTCGATGGCGGCTCTGACCTCGGCTCCCTTCTGCGCGCCCTACTACATGAGCAAGCACGCGGTACTGGCACTCGCCGAGACCCTTCACCTCGAGCTGGCGGCGAAGGGGGCGGCGGTCGGGGTGTCGGTGGTCTGTCCCGAGCTGGTGAACACGCGGATCGGCGAGTCGGATCGCAACCGCCCGGAGCGGCACAAGAGCGACGGACCGTCCCATGCCGAGCGCGAGCTGGTGGAGGACGCGATCCGGGCGGGAACCCGGACCGGAATCGATCCGCAGGTGATCGCCACCCGCACCCTCGCCGCGATCGAGGAGGAGCGCTTCTACGTCCTGCCTCCGCCGGGAGATCCGTGGCGCGATGCCTGCGAGAAGCGCCTGGAGGCGATCCGGAAGGCCCACAACCCCACGCTCGAGGTCCCCGGTTGAAGGTCGGAATCCTGCTCATCTTCCAGAACTACCAGGGCCGCGGCTCCGACGCGGAGATGGTGCGCGACCAGATCCGCATCGCCGAGCTCGTCGAGCCGCTGGGCTACGACTCCCTGTGGCCTCCGGAGCATCACTTCACCGACTATTCGGCGTGCCCCGACAACGTGCAGTTCCTGTCGTACATGGCCGGCCGCACGGAGCGGATCGAGCTCGGGACCGGCGCGGTGATCGTGCCCTGGAACGACCCGCTGCGCGTCGTCGAGAAGGTGGCCTTCCTCGACCACCTCTCCGGCGGGCGCGCGGTGCTGGGGCTCGGTCGTGGCCTGGCGCGCGTCGAGTACGAGCACTTCGGCATCGCCATGGACAGCTCCCGCGACCGCTTCGACGAGGCCTCGCGGATGATCATCGAGGGCCTCGACAAGGGGATCGTCGAGGGGTCGGGGCCCTATTACCCGCAGGTGCGCACCGAGATCCGTCCGCGCCCGCTGCGCGGCTTCCGCGATCGCTTCTACTGCGTCGGGATCTCCCCCGAGTCGGTGCAGCAGGTGGCGAGGCTGGGCGCCCGGCTGATGGTGTTCTCGCAGACGCCCTGGGAGATGTTCAAGGATGGCGCCCTGGCCGCCTACCGGAAGCAGTGGAGCGAGTGCCAGGAAGTCCCGCCGCCGCCGCCCCTCACCGGCGACCTGATGTTCTGTCATCCGGATCCGGAGCGCGCGGAGGCGCTCGCCCTCGAGTACATGTCGAACTACTACCTCTCGATCATCCAGCACTACGAGCTGATGAGCGAGCACTTCAAGAGTACCCGGGGCTACGAGTTCTACGGCAGCGCCACCGACGCCTTCCGCGCGGTAGGGCTCGAGAGCTCGGCGAGGATCTACTGCGGGATCCAGACCTGGGGAACGCCCGAGCAGATCCTGGACAAGCTGCGGCAGCGGCGCGCGCTGCTGGGCGACTACGAGCTGTCGCTGATCGTCCATTACGGCGGGATGCCCGTGGAGCTGGCCGAGCAGAGCCTGCGCCTGTTCGCGGAGCGGGTGCTGCCCGAGCTGCGGCGCGGGTAGCGCGCCTAGTCGCCGCCGCGTCCGGCGCGCAGCAACCTGGCGGCGTCGAGGGCGCCGTAGCTGAAGATCAGGTCGGCCCCGGCGCGTCGGAGCGAGAGCAGGCTCTCGAGCAGACAGGCGTCGTAGTCGAGCCAGCCCTTCTCGGCGGCGGCGCGCAGCATCGCGTACTCCCCGCTCACGTGGTAGGCGGCGACGGGCAGCGCCGTGTGCTCGCGGACCAGGCGGATCACGTCGGCGTACACGAGGCCCGGCTTCACCATCACCCAGTCGGCGCCCTCGGCCTCGTCGAGGGCGAGCTCGCGCAGTGCCTCGCGCGCGTTCGCCGGGTCCATCTGGTAGGTCTTCTTGTCGCCGCTGCGCGGGGCCGAGTCGAGGGCGTCGCGGAAGGGACCGTAGAAGGCCGAGGCGTACTTGGTGCAGTAGCTGCCGATCGCCACGTCCACGAAGCCCGACCCGTCGAGCGCCTCCCGGATCGCTCCGACCCGGCCGTCCATCATGTCCGAGGGGGCGACGACGTCGGCGCCCGCCTCGGCCTGGGAGACGGCCATCGCGGCCAGCAGAGGCAGCGTCTCGTCGTTGTCGATCCGCCCGTCCCGCAGCACGCCGTCGTGTCCATCCGAGGAATAGGGGTCGAGGGCGACGTCGGTGATGACGAGCAGGTCCGGCAGCGTCTGCTTCAGCGCGCGCACGCAGCGCTGGAGCAGGCCGTCGGGCTTGGCGGCGGCGCTGCCGCGCGGGTCCTTCTCGGCCTCGGGCACCACCGGAAACAGGGCGACACCGGGCAGATCGAGCTCGGCCGCCTCGCGCGCCCGGGCGACCGCGCGATCGATCGAGAGGCGCCCGTGGCCGGGCAGCGACGGGATCGGCGTCTCGAGGTCCTCGCCCTCCTGGACGAAGAGCGGGAGGACGAGATCATCGGCGCCGAGCCGGGTCTCCCGCACCAGCCGGCGCAGGGCCGGACGCGATCGATTGCGGCGCGGGCGGATCCACATCGGCGACAGGATATCGCAAGGAGCCCGACGGACCGCGCGGCGAGCCGCAGGCGAGCGGAGGCCGGGGCCCGAGTGGGAGGATCCGCGAGCGCGAGACCCGGCCGGACCTGCCTACCGGAAGTCCGCCTCGCTGAACTGGGCGAGGCGCTCGATCCACCACTTCGGCGCCTGGGACATCAGCGTGTTGAGGTCCCAGTAGTCGCGCCACAGCGTGATCTTGCCGCCCCGCACCTCGTGCACGGTGACGAAGCGATTCACGATCTTCTCGCCGGTCTCGAAGTGCCAGATCTCGGTGTGCTCGACGACCACCGCATCTCCCTCGGCCACGACGCGGTGGATCTCGTGCTCGAAGCGCTCGACCGGATCGAGCCCCAGGCGCAGGCGCTTCACGACGTTCTCGGGTCCGACCGCCCCCGGGTCGGGGGTCGGGACGTCCTCGTACAGGCCGTGCTCGTCGATCCAGGAGGCCACTCCCTCCCAGTCCTTCTGGTACAGGCAGTTCCACATGCGGTGGACGATCTCCCGGTTGCTCGGCGCGCTCACGCAATCCTCCATCGCACAGGGGTTCTCGTGCGCATTGTCGCACGACTCATCGCGAGGGCGACGGGTCGCGCTGCCAGATCAGCTCGCCGCCGCACCAGGTGGCGGCGACGTCGGCGCTGCACAGCCGCTCCCGGGCCCGATGCCACGGGAGCGCGAGCAGGCACAGGTCCGCCACGGCACCCGCCTCCACGCGGCGGGGCGCTCCGCCCGGATCCTCGGGCGCGGTGGTGTAGAGGGCCAGGGCCTCCTCGGGGGTGAGCGCCTCCGCGGGACCCAGCGCGGCGTGACTCGGCGTCCGGCGGCGGACCGCCGCGGCGATCGAGCGCCAGGGGTCGGGGGAGCCGAAGGGCGCGTCGCTGCCCGCGGCCAAGGGGACGCCGGCCTCGCGCCAGCCGCGCGCGCGGTAGAGCCAGGGGAGGTCCGCGGGATCGACGTCGCGCCGGTAGGCATCGCCGCGCTCGGCCACGAAATGGGGCTGGGTGACGACGGTGAGGGGCAGCTCGGCGATCCGCTCCACGACCTCGGGCGGGGCGACGGCCGCGTGCTCGAGGCGGTCGCCGGCGCGTGAGCCGGCGGCACGGATCGCCTCGGTCGCGAAGATCAGCTCGCTGCGGGTGACGCAGTGCACGGCGACCGGGCGGTCCTCGGCATGGGCCGAGCGGATCGCCCGGCGGAAGCGCTCGAAGTCGGGAAGCCGCGGCTCGTCGAGCAGGAGCTTCACCGCGCCGCGCGTGACGCGCGGGGAAGGGGATCGCGGCAGACCGGGAGTTCCCATCACGTGCAGGCGCTGGGGCAGGGCGCCGGCGTCGGCTGCCGCACACAGTCGGGCGAGCGTCGCCGCGTCGTTGGTGGCGGTGGCGTCGGTCGCGCCGCTGACACCGAAGGACGCCAGCTGCACGCCCGCGCCGGCGAGGTCGGGTCCCGGCTCGGCGAGGCGCTCGCGCAGCCAGGCGTCGCCGCGGAACAGACGTCCCGTCGCCCGGCCCGCGGTGTCGCGCTCGAGCCCCTCGGGCGACGCGCGCCCGTCGATCCGCAGCGCCGCGAGCGCCGCGGAGTTGAGCACCCACAGCGCGCCGCTGCGGTGCTGGACGCGCAGCGGGCGGTCGCCCACCCACGCGTCGAGGCGCGCGCGGTCGAGGGGTCCGGCCACCTCCTCGTGATAGGCGACACCCCGCAGCCAGCCATCACCGGCCGCAGCGGCGGCGCGCAGCGCGCTCGCGAGCTGCTGCTCGCTCCCGACCGCGGGCGGACCGCAGACGATCGACTTCGCCGCGGCGGCCAGCGCGTGCAGGTGCAGGTGATGGTCGTGGAGGCCGGGCAGCAGCGCTCCGCCGCGCGCATCGATCACCGCTTCGCCGGGCTCCGGCGCGAGCGACGGGGCGATCGCCGCGATGCGCCCCGCCGCCAGCCGCACGTCGTGCGGGGCGCGGCCCTCGACCTCGGCGCCGCGGATCAGCACCCGGGGCCGCGGGCGCGGCGCGGCGCGCCGTCGGCGCCGGGTCCGGAAGCCGTCGTACGCGGCGCCCGCGCGCGCGGCTCGGCGACCGGGGCGGTGTCGGCGCCGACGGCGACGCGCGCTCCACCCTCGCAGGCCTCGACGGCGAAGCCCTCCACCGGCGCGAACCGCAGCGCGTGCGCGGCGACGTCGCGCAGCGAGAGGTCGAGCAGCGCCCCGCCGCCCTGGCGCCAGGTCGCCCAGGCGGCGAGCGCGGCGTGCAGGCCGGTGAGCGGATCCGCGATCGCGTCGGCGCAGAAGAGCGGACCCTCGTCGTCCGCCACGGCGTCGGCCAGCCCGGCAGCGACGCCGGCGTCGTCTCCGAAGGCGACGCGCCCGGGCGGCGCGTCGTCGCGGCCATAGCCGGTGATGCTCACCCACACGCGTCCCGGACGCCCGGCCACGAAGGCGTTGCCGTCGATGCCGAGCTGGGCGAGGGCGCGGGGCCGCGCGCTCTCGATCACGACGTCGGCGGTCGCGAGCAGCACTTCGAGGCGCGCGCGGTCGCGGTCGCTGGCGAAGTCGAGCGACACGCCGCGCTTCGCCTGGTTCAGCAAGGCGAAGAAGCGGGGGCTTCCCGCTCGCGCACCGTCGGGTCGCCGCGGGCTCTCGACCTTGACCACCTCGGCGCCGGCGTCGGCGAGCAGCGCTCCGCACAGCGGACCCGCCCACAGCGCGGACAGGTCGAGGACGCGCGGCGGGCGCGTCGGCGGATCCGCGATCGGCCCGTGCGCCGCGATCCGCAGCCAGGGCGGTGCGTCGCCCGCCGCCGGCGCCGCGGGAGCGAAGGGGAGGCCGAGCCAGCGCGCGCGGCGCGCGAGGTCGGCGAGCGGGCGGCGCTGCATTGCCCGCGCGACCCACTCCCACGGATCCCCCTCACCGGGCTCGGCCTCCAGCCAGGCGGGGAGATCGCGTACGTCGTCCTGCCGGGCGAGATGGAGCGCGGCCCAGCCGTCGGCGGCGCGCAACAGGCGGCAACGCCCGCCGGGCGCGATCCGGCCGCGGCGAGCCAGCCCCGCGCAGGCGGCGTGCTCGCCGAGCAGCGCGGCGACGTCGGCCGGCGGGCGGGCTCCCAGGGCGGCGAGCGCCCGCCCGACACCCTCGGCACACGAGGCCAGAGGACCGCGCGGAACCCGCGGCAACGCGTCCGGGCGCCCGCACAGCGCCATCGCCCCGCTGTGCGCCCAGGCGAGGGCCGGGTGCGCGTCCACCGGACCGGGGCGTGTCTGCACGTTCAGACCGAGGTCCACGAGGAGTCGGCCGGCGTACTCGCTGACCACGCCGGCTCCGGCGATCTCGATGCTTCTGCCGGCTCGCTTCGCCACGGAGCCGGCGAGTCTAGTGCGCCGGCGCGCGGGCGCCGACGCACCTCGCGCGCGGCTCTGCCCCCGGCGCCGGCCTGTTGTAGGATGGTGCGCCAACCTTCTGCTTCTCCGAGGAACGAATCGAGATGGCACGACTCAAGCCCGGAACCCGCATCCGAAGCGCGGTGTGCGCGACGGAGCTGATGGTGATCCAGGCGCCGGCGGGCGAGGTCGACGTGCGCTGCGGCGGCGCGCCGATGATCGGGATCGACGAGCCGAAGCCCGAGGCGGCGATCGATCCCTCCCAGAAGAGCGGCACCCAGATCGGCAAGCGCTACGTCGACGCGGGAGGGACCCTCGAGCTCCTGTGCACCAAGCCCGGCGAGGGGACGCTCGCCCTGGGCGACGTACCGCTCTCGCTCAAGGAGTCGAAGCCGCTGCCGGCCTCCGACTAGCGCTGCGCGTCTTCGCTTCGAGCGGGAGATCAAGCGGAGTGGACCGATCGTGAACCTGATGATGCTGCTCGAGATGGCCGTGTCCGGGTTTCCCGATCGCGTCGCGGTCACCTGCGGCGAGGAGCGCCTCCGCTACGGGGAGCTGCTCGCCGCCGCCGGCGCCGCCGCCGCCGAGATCCGCGCCTCGGGAGCCCAGCGGGCGGCGGTGCTCGACGTGAGCAGCCTCGCGGTGCCGGTGGGTCTGTTCGCCAGCGCCTGGGCAGGGGTGCCCTTCGTGCCGCTGAACTACCGCCTCACCGGCGCCGAGCTCGACCGCCTGATCGAGCAGATCGTCCCCTGCCACCTCGTCACCGACGCCGAGCGCGCCGCTCAGCTGGCGGGGCGGCCGGGCCTCTCGGTGACCGTGCGCGAAGACTTCCTGGACCGCGCCCGCACGGGCGCGCGGCTCGACGCCGAGTGGGGGATGGATCCCGAGGCGATCGCGATCCTGCTCTTCACCAGCGGCACGACGGGACCGCCGAAGGCCGCGGTGCTGCGTCACAAGCACCTCGTGTCCTACATCCTCGGCTCGGTCGAGTTCGGCGGCGCGCCCGAGGAGGCGGCGGGCCTGGTCTGCGTTCCGCCGTACCACATCGCCGGCATGGCGGCGATCGCGAGCTCTCTCTACGCGGGGCGCCGGGTCGTGCAGCTGCCGAGCTTCGACGCGGATGCGTGGATCGATCTGGTGCGGCGCGAGAAGGTGACGAACGCCTTCGTGGTTCCGACCATGCTCGCCCGGATCGTCGAGGCCCTCGAGCGGCGCGGGAGCGTCGATCTGCCGTCGCTGCGCGCGCTCTCCTACGGCGGCGGCAAGATGCCGCTCACCGTGATCGAGCGCGCGATGGCGCTCTTCCCGGCCACCACCGACTTCACCAACGCCTACGGCCTCACGGAGACGAGCTCCACGCTCACGGTGCTCGGCCCCGAGGACCACCGCGCCGCCGCCGCCAGCGACGTGCCCGAGGTGCGCCGGCGCCTCGCCTCGGTGGGGCGGGCCCTGCCGAGCGTCGAGATCGAGATCCGGGACGAGGACGGCAAGGCCGTCGGTCCGGGTGTGCGCGGCGAGATCCACGTGCGCGGAGAGCAGGTGTCGGGGGAGTACCTGGGCAAGGTCACCCGGGTCGGCGCCGACGGCTTCTTCCCGACGCGCGACGGGGGCTGGCTCGACGCGGACGGCTACCTGTTCCTCGAGGGCCGCGTCGACGACGTCATCGTGCGAGGCGGCGAGAACATGTCGCCCGGTGAGATCGAGGACGTGCTGCTGGAGCACGAGGCCGTCGCCGACTGCGCGGTCGTCGGCGTTCCCGACGAGCAGTGGGGGGAGGCGGTCGCTGCGGCGGTCGTCCTGGCACCGGGCTGCGGGGTCTCGGCGGACGCGCTGCGCGAGTTCGTCAAGACGCGGCTGCGCTCCTCGCGCGCCCCACAGCTCATCGTGTTCCGCGACGCGCTGCCCTACAACGAGACCGGGAAGCTGCTGCGCCGCGTCGTGCGCACGGAGCTGGCGGAGGAGGCGCTCTAGCGATGGCCGGGGCGACGGGAGGGCGTCCGTCGCCGCGATCCGCCACACCGCTCCTGCCACTGTCGCTGGCGATCGAGCGTCTCCAGACGCCCGACGTGTTCGAGGCCTACTCGCCCCTGACCGGGGAGCCGCTGCTCGCCGTCGACCTGACGACGGAGACGCCGTGGCCCGACGAGATGGCGCTCGCCGTGGCGCGCGAGACCCTGGCCGAGCTGCCGTGTCCCACGGTCGGGCTGGCGGCGGGTCTGCTGCCTCCGGCCGCCGAGGCGATCGTCTCCGAGTTCGACGCCGTGGTGGCGACGCGCGAGGAGCTCGAGATCCTCGCCGACGGCGTCCTCGCCCATCCGCTCGCCGCCCAGGCACTGGCCCAGCTACTGCGACTGTCCGCGGGGCACTCGGTCCACGAGGGCCTCGTGGCCGAGTCCTGGGTGTACGCCACGCTCCAGGCGGGCCCCGAGTTCGCGGCCTGGCTCGCGGTGCGCCCGGACCCGAAGCAGCGCCCGGCCGCGACGCGTCCCGCGGTGCGCGTCGAGCGAAGCGACGCCCGTCTCGAGCTCTGGCTCGATCGTCCCGAGAAGCGCAACGCCCTCTCCGTCGAGATGCGCGACGCCCTGTGCGAGGCGCTCGCGGTCGCCGCGATGGATCGCAGCGTCGAGCGCATCGCACTGCGCGGCGAGGGTCCGGTGTTCTGCAGCGGGGGCGATCTGGACGAGTTCGGCACTGCGCCCGATCCCGCGACGGCCCACGCGATCCGCTCCACCCGGCACCCCGCGCGTCTGCTCCACGCCCTCGGGTCCCGCGTGGAGTGCACCGTGCACGGCGCCTGTGCGGGCGCCGGGGTCGAGCTGGCCGCCTTCGCGACGCGCGTCGTGGCCCGGCCCGACGCATCCTTCCGCCTGCCCGAGCTGGGCATGGGGCTGGTTCCCGGCGCCGGCGGCACCGTCAGCCTGCCGCGTCGGATCGGCCGCCAGCGGACCGCCTGGCTGGCATTGACCGGGGCGGCGATCGACGCCGAGACCGCCCTCGCCTGGCGCCTGGTGGACGCCGTGGAGGCCTAGCCCGGACCTCACGTCGCCGTTCGCGCAATCCGATCCGATGGATACGGAACGAAGCCGCGCGCGACGTGCCGGTCGGGGGGGATGCGACTTGTTGCGCTCGGGCGTCGCCGCCATCGCGGTAGCGCTCGCCGTCGGAACGGCGGGCTGCGCCTCGGCGCCCGTGGCCCCCGCGCCGGGGCGGTCCGGCGTCGTGGGAACCGTGCAGCTCGTTCCGCGCGAAGGCGTGCCCGCAGTCACCCACGGAACGTCGGGCGCGTATGGCGACCGCCGGCTCCGCGACGTCCGTCTGGTCGACTACTCGACGCCGGGCTTCACGGTGGTGTACCTGGAGGCCGCCCAGCGGCCCGGGGGCCGCGTGGAGCTCGCGGTCGAGGAGGGGCTCTCCGGCCTGCACCTGTCTCCGCGCGTCGACGCGGTCGGCGTGGGCGGCGAGGTGGTGATCGCGAATCACACCGGGCGTGCGGCCGTCGTCTCGGTGCCGAGTGCGGCGCTCGTGCAGTCGATCGAGGCCGGCGCGCAGCTCTCGCTCCGCGCCGGGCGTGACGCCCGACATCTCCTCCCAGCGCGGCGACGAGCACTGGTTCGCGTTCGACGCTGTACTGCTCGATCCACGAGACGATGAACGCGACGATCCTGGTCACGCCGACGCCCTGGTTCGACACGGTGAACGGTCGCGGCGGCTACGCGCTCACCGGCGTGCCGCCCGGTCGATACCGCGTCTCCGTGTGGAGCGAGCGTCTCCCGGTGGCGACGCGCGGCGCGGTGGTGCGGGCGGGCGAGTCGCTGCGCCTGGACTGGGTGATCGGCACGCCCTCGGGCCCGGCGCGCTCCGATCGCTAGGACTCCGATCGCGCGCTTCCCAGCATCAGCTCGATGATCTGCACGGCCTTGTCGAGGTCGGGCCGCTCGCCGGCGATGATGTCCGCGTAGAGGAACGACTCGGCGACCCGCACCAGGGCGTAGGCCATCGTGTGGGGATCGACGGGAAGCGAGAGCTCGCCGCGCGCGATCTCCTCGCGAAGCAGGAGCTCGTGGTTGGCGATCGTGCGCGCCTGCACCGGTCCCTCCTTCGACGCCACGATGCGCAGCGCCTTCTGCGGATCGCGGGCGATGAAGGCGCGGTAGGCCTCGGAGCCGGCGACGTAGCGCAGACCGCGGGCGGTGACGTCGACGATCCGCGCGGCTCCGCGCCCCCGGCCCTCGCGCAGGGTGCGCTGGAAGGTCTGGTCGACGAGTCCGACGATCACCTGCCCGGCCAGCTGCTCGGCGTTGCCGGCCCAGCGATAGGCGGTGGCCCGGGAGATCCCCAGCTCCGCGGCCAGGTCCTCCAGGCTGACCCGCTCGAGGGCCAGGAAGCGGCGGCGGGCGAGAGCGAGCAGATCGTCCGGGGTCGGTGCGGACCTCTCCGATCTCCCCACGGGAGCCGCGGACCGGCTGGCTCGAAGATTCTGCTTGACAGGATGAGACATTTTTGAGATTCGTCTCGCTTGCGAGACAAATTAGCATTTCGTCTCAGAGCGGCCCAGGGGGTGTCCCGTCCCGCTCTGCGACAGGAGGAGGCCGTCATGGCAGAGGGGACAGCGGACCGGCAGCAGGATCGAGACCTCGAGGATCTGGAGCCGACGGGAGGCGTCTCCCGGCGCGGGCTCCTGCTGAGCGCGGCAGTGGGCGCGCTCGCGGCTCCCTGGCTCGGGCTGCGCCCCGCCGCCGCGGCCAATGCGCCGGGCCTCGGCTACCTGCACGAGAGCGGGACGGTCAACGGCTACTACCACCGGTCGTTCCGGCGAGTCCGGGACGAGTTCGTCCGCAACTTCGCCGAGCGCGGCGAGATCGGCGCGTCCGTGTGCATCGAGTACCGGGGCTGGCCGCTCGTGGACCTCTGGGGTGGGACGGCGGACCCAGGGACCGGTGCGCCCTGGGAGCGCGACACGATCGTGCACGTCTGGTCCTCCACGAAGGGAGCGACCGCCCTGTGCGCGCACATCCTCGCGTCGCGCGGTCAGCTCGACCTCGACGCGCCCGTCGCCCAGTACTGGCCCGAGTTCGCCCAGAACGGGAAGGAGGGCGTGACGGTGGCGATGCTGATGAGCCACCAGGCGGGCATCCCGGCGCTGCGCGATCCCCTTCCTCAGGGAGCGTTCTACGACACGACGTACATGACCGGCCGGCTGGCGGCCGAGGCGCCGTTCTGGGAGCCGGGCACCCGGCACGGCTACCACGCGCTCACCTTCGGCTTTTGCGTCGGCGAGCTGGTGCGCCGCATCTCCGGCAAGACGCTCGCCGGATTCTTCCGCGACGAGGTGGCGACCCCTCTCGGGCTCACCGACTACTGGATGGGCCTGCCCGACAGCGAGCTGTCGCGGCTCGCTCCGATCGTGCCCGCGGATCCCCCGGAGCCTCCCTTCTCCCGGTTCTTCCTGCAGATCCTGACCGACCCGACCTCGATTCCGTTCCTGATCTTCTTCAACAGCGGGGGCTACCTTGATCCGGGTGTCGCCGAGTCGTCCGAAGCGCGCGCGCAGACCGAGATCGGCGCCTCGGGCTCGTTCACCAACGCGCGCACCCTGGCGCGCCTGTACTCGGGGATCGCCGGCCTCGTCGACGAGGCGAGCTTCGCCCGCATGGGGCGGGTGAACTCGGCGGGCTGGGATCAGATGGGATCGATCCCGTCGCGCTTCACGCTCGGGTACGTGAAGTCGATCGACAACCGCCGCGAGTCGCCGGGCAACCAGGACACCGGGATCCTCTCCGAGGACGCCTTCGGGCACTCGGGCTTCGGCGGGTCGATCGGCTTCGTCGACCCGCGCGCCCACATGTCCTTCGGCTACGCGATGAACAAGCAGGGTCCCGGTACGCTGCTCAATCCGCGCGGCCAGAGCCTGATCGATGCCGCCTACACCTCGCTCGGCTACGTCGAGGCGGGAGGAAACTTCGTGAAGTGAGGGACCGCACAGCCGGCGGCGGGAGGCGGGGGCGCGCGCCCTTCTAGCCTTCGTCGTCGTAGCAGGTGCCGCAGACGCGGTTCGCCTCCTCGGCGGGCAGCGCGGCGGCGATCAGGAACCCCTGGATCTCGTCGCAGCCGAAGGAGTGGAGCAGCCGCCGCTGTTCGGCGGTCTCGACCCCCTCGGCGATCACGCGCAGGCCGCGCGCCTTGCCCATCGCGACGATCGCCGCGGTGAGCGCCGCATCCTCGGGGTTGCTGGCGATGTTGCGCACGAAGGCCATGTCGATCTTGAGCGTGTCGACGGGAAGGCTGCGCAGGTAGGAGAGCGACGAGTATCCGGTTCCGAAGTCGTCGAGGGAGACGCCGACGCCCAGCTCGCGCAGCCGGTCGAGGGTCTGGATCACCGAGCGCTCGTCGTGCATGACCGTGCTCTCGGTGATCTCGAGCTCGAGCCGCTCGGAGGAGGCGCCCGTCTCCTCGAGCACGTCGCGCACCGTCTCGACCAGATCGCCGTTCTCGAACTGGCGCGCCGAGACGTTCACCGAGATGCGCTGGAGGCCCTTCAGGCCGTCTTCGGCGTTCTCCCAGCTGACGATCTGGCGACACACCTGC
>Ga0315553_10001506_pt1 | contig 19240 bp, 16 predicted proteins | sample SalMarSW160140MG_FD_203099 | JGI IMG/M metagenome (GOLD analysis project Ga0315553, IMG submission 203099) | Salt marsh sediment microbial communities from the Plum Island Ecosystem LTER, Massachusetts, United States - Salt Marsh Sediment SW1601-40 ... | reverse complement strand
GCAACAGGTGGGGCACGACCGGGCCGTGCAGGGAAATCTCGATCCGCTCGTGCTGTTGGCCGACGAAGCGGAAATCCGTCGCCAGGTGCAAACGATTCTCGCTCAAGCCGACGGGCGACCGGGTCACATTTTTAATCTGGGCCACGGCGTGCTACCGCAGACACCGGTCGAAAACGCCATCGCGCTGGTCCGCGCGGTGAAAGAGCTGAGCACGCGATGACGGGGAATTGATATGCTTAACCGCGGCGCAATAACAGGAAACCGTGGAAATCGTGGTCCGATGGTCTCGCATGGACCCTTTCAGCACCCTGTCCCTATAATGGGGCTTGACTCGCGACAAAGGCAAGAGAGATGAAGGTTCAGAATATCACGATTCCCGGCGACCAGATTGCGGACTTTTGTCGGCAGCATGGCATCCGCCGGTTGGCCTTGTTCGGCTCAGTCCTCGGTGACGAGTTTGGTCCCGACAGCGATGTCGACATGCTGGTCGAGTTTGTCCCCGGACGTTCCATTGGAATGCTGGGGATGGCCCAATTAGAAAATGCTCTCACAAAGCTTGTTGGACGGAAAGTGGACTTGCGCACTCCGGGTGAATTGAGCCGATATTTTCGCGACGACGTTCTGAGGAGTTGCCAGAATCAATATGTCGAAGAGTGACACGATTCGGCTGAGACACATGCTGGACGCGGCACAGGACGCGACGGCGTTTGCGGTCAAACACAAGAGAGCCGATCTCGACACGGACCGGTTGCTTGCCCTTGGTCTACTCAAGTGTATCGAAATCGTGGGGGAAGCGGCTTCCCAAGTCTCGCCCGAATTCCGTGCGAGACATCCTGACGTCCCTTGGCAGGACATCGTTGGCATGCGTAATCGGCTGATCCATGCTTACTACGATGTCGATCTCGATTTGGTGTGGAATACTGTTTCGACAGACTTGCCGACGCTCGTTTCGGCGTTGGAGGCCATGCTGGGGGAAGATACCCATGAATGATGCCTCCTCGTCGAGGCGGCATCATTCGTAGCCCGGGATCGCGCTTTGCTGCGCGAAACCGGACCGAGAGTCCATGGACCGTCTAGCGGCGACGCGGAGGGGCGAAAAGCGCGTCCGACGATTGAACGCTGCCGCGATTGATCGCGTCGATCAACTGGCGCAAACGGCCAAGGCTGCGACGATTGAAGTGGAACACCAGCCTGGGCAGATCGGCCAAATCTGGCTCGTCCCGTTCTTCCTTGAGCGAGGTGGTCTGCTGAAAGTCGCCCCGGGCCAGAATATCGCCAAACGAGCGATTGATGTCGTCGAGTAACTCGGCCGACAACTCCTGCTTGAGGCGGAGCACCAGGCGGCTGTGGGCGTAACGCATGCTGTGATACACCTTGTAAAACTGCGTGATCTCGCCCACCGCTTCGTCAACCCGATCGGTCAGTTTGTAGAGCGAGAGGTCCTCGGGCGAGATCATCTCGCCGGCGAGCAGATGCTCGAGGACGTACCGGTGCCAGTCCTGCCAGAAGGTGCCGCCGGGCTCATCGAGAAAGACGACGGGCACCATGTCGCGCTTGCCGGTCTGCAGGAGCGTGAGCACTTCCAAACCTTCGTCCAGCGTGCCGAACCCGCCAGGCAGCAGCACGACCGCGTGGCACTCTTTGACGAACATCAGCTTGCGAGTGAAGAAGTATTTCATGTTCACCAGCTTGTGGTCGCCGGCGATGACCGGGTTGGCCGACTGCTCGAAGGGGAGCATGATGTTTAATCCCATCGAGTTGTCGCGGCCCGCGCCACGGTGGCCGGCCTCCATGATGCCGCTGGCGGCACCGGTGACCACGAGCCAGTCGAGGCGGGCCATCGCCCGGCCGAGCTCGACCGCCTGCAGGTAGGACGGCTGGTCAGGCCGGGTGCGGGCCGATCCGAACACGGTGACCTTCAGCTTGCCCCGATAGGGCGTGAAGACCTTGAACGCGTAGCGGAGCTCGCGGAGCGCCCGGCTGAGGATTTTCAGATCGCCCCGGGTGGTCTGGTCGGCTGCAAGCTTGTCGGCCGACTCCTTGATCAGTTGAATCAGATCGGCAACCCGGCTACGTGTGACGGGCGTCTGGGTGTCTGGCGTTGGGGTGTCAGTCATTGGGGAATTCTGGTTCGACGAGTCAGTCACGATTGAGGATGGTCTCCCGTTCGCTCGGGGATGCCACGGGGCGCGAGGAATCTCGACTACTGTTCATTATAGTTGGACGGTCCGCTGAAGCGACCAATCCGTCAAACACCAATTCTGCCCGCAACCAGTCCGTCGTATAAGCAGTCCCGTAAGCGAGCTGCCTGGAGACCGCTTGATACGGCGGAGAACCCGTTCTGCTGCGGACGTTCGAAATCAGCCGTCTAGCGCATGAAAACAGCCCGCGAGCCACTTGGAGCGGCCGGGCTGCTTTGGCCTTTTCGATCGCATCGCCAGGGCGCACCGGCCGCGGCGATCGTCGAAGCGCCTCAGGCGCCGGGTCGACGAAAGTGCTGGTAAGCTAGCAGCACTTCATAAAGATCGGGTGAAATGGTGATCTCGTCGTCGTCGAAATCGCGGAGCCAGGTTCGCTCACTACGCACGGCGTCAGCCAACAGCGGCAGGACGTCGCGGACCGACAACGTGACGGACCGCTTATCGCCGTGCTGTGGGCCGAGCGTCGGATAGGTGATTTCTTCCGGACCGTGATAGACTCTCAAATGGCCTCTTGCCATCCGTCTGCTTCCTTGCAACTGAGAGTTTGGTGGGTATCGGCGTGTGCTTATCGCACACGTCACGCGCCCTCCCTGCTGTATGGGCAAGTATCGGCCGAGAGTGTCGTGCCGGTTTGATCTATTTGTGCAAAAGTTTCTATTTTTCTGAGACGACCGACATATCGGGATAATCGCGGATTGCCGACTACACGGGTCGCGCGAGCTTGATACGGCCGGATTCATCCTGCGTGGCAAGCTGGCGAACCTTGACAAAGTTGCAGTATGATGACTAAATTGCCGTGCTAGCAAATCACTTCGGCTGACTTGCTCCACGCTGCTTGCCTCGGCGCTCTCTCTTGTTAGAACTTCGCACATGGCCTCTTCTGCGGACATCGATCTTTCGCGGGTCGCCCACGACGTGGGAATCGAGCTGGCTCAGGTACAAAGCACGACCGAGTTGCTTGATGCCGGCAATACCGTGCCGTTCATTACCCGCTATCGCAAGGACCAGACCGGCGGGCTCGACGAAACGCAGATCCTGGCGATCGCCGAGTCGCTCTCGCGGTTGCGAGGACTCGAACAGCGCAAGCAGACGATCCTGCGATCGATCGAGTCGCAAGGCAAGCTGACCGAGCAACTCACCCGCGACATCCTGCGGGCCAACAGCCCCAAGCGGCTGGAAGACCTCTACCTGCCGTTCCGTCCCAAGAAACAGACGCTCGCCACGCAGGCCCACGAGCGGGGACTAGGACCGTTGGCTGAGGAGATTCTGCGAGCCGATCCGGCGTGTGCCGATCTCGATGCACGTGCCGCGGATTTCGTCAACGCCGACAAGGAAGTACCCGCCGCCAGCGACGCCTTGTTGGGCGCCGGATTCATCCTGGCCGAACGATTCAGCGAGCGGGCCGACGTTCGCCAACGGGCGCGAAAGATCTTTCGACGCACCGGCAAACTGGTCAGCACCAGATGTGGCGAGGCCAACGAGAAGCTCGCCAACCAGTATCACGACTATCTCAACTATCGTGAACCGTTGAGTCGCATACCGCCGCATCGCGTACTGGCGATCAATCGCGGCGAACGGGCCAACGTAGTCAAGGTGAAGATCGAAGCGGCCTTCGACATCATCGAGCGCGAGGCCATCGAGCTCCTGGTGCCTGTGGATCATCCGCATGCCGAATTTTTGCGCGGCTGTGTTCGCGACGGTCTGGCGCGGCTCGTGTTGCCCAGTCTGGAGCGGGAAGCCCGCCGCGATTTGACGGAGAAGGCCGAGTCGCGAGCCGTCGACGTGTTCGCTCGCAACCTCACCAAGCTGCTGATGCAGCCTCCGGTGCGCGGCCGCCGCGTATTGGCCATCGACCCGGGTTTCAAGAACGGTTGTAAAGTCGCCGCCATCGATGAGTTTGGCGCCGTGCTGGCCGTCGCCTTGTTCCACGTCATCGGCAACGACGAGCGCAAGGCCGAGTCGCGAGCCCGGGTCGCCGAATTGATCCGAACGCACGACCTTTCGATCATAGCCATCGGCAACGGCACGGCCTGCCGCGAGACGGAAGAGCTGGCCGCGTCGTTGATCGCCGAAGAACTGGCCGATCGCGACTTGTCGTACGTGGTGGTGAACGAAGCCGGCGCCAGCGTCTACTCGACCAGCGCGTTGGGCCGCGAGGAGTTGCCCAACTTTGACGCCATGCAGCGCAGCGCCATTTCCATCGGTCGCCGGCTGCAGGACCCGTTGAGCGAATTGGTCAAGATCGATCCGGCCAGCATCGGCGTGGGGCTTTACCAGCATGACGCCAAGGCGAAACATCTGCGCGACTCGCTCGACGGCGTGGTCCAGTCGTGCGTCAGCTTTGTGGGCGTCGACGTGAACACGGCCAGCCCGGCGCTGTTGCGCTACGTGTCCGGCATGAATCAGTTGACCGCCCGGCGGGTCTACGAGCATCGGCAGGAACACGGACCGTTTCGCTCGCGGCAGCAACTGCTTGACGTGCCGGGTTTGGGCGAGGTCCGCTTCGTACAGGCGGCCGGCTTTCTGAAAATCGAAGGCGGCGAGGACCCGCTCGACGCCACCTGGATTCACCCGGAAAGTTATTCCGCGGCGGAGAAGCTCCTGACGAGATTCGAGGTAGAAAAGAGCAATCTGGCCAGCAAGGATGTCCGCGCCAAGCTGGTCGAACGTGCGCGTGGCGAACCGGCGGACGTACTGGCCGCCGAGCTGGACGTTGGCAAGATGCTACTGTCCGACATGATCGAGGCGCTGGCGCGTCCCGGGCGGGACCCCCGCGAGGATCTGCCGCCGCCCGTGTTCCGCAAGGGGATCGTCAAGCTCGATGATCTGACCGATGGCATGGAATTGACCGGCACGGTGCTCAACGTGGTCGACTTCGGCGTATTCGTCGACATCGGTCTATCGGACAGCGGCCTGGTTCACGTCAGCCAGTTGGCCAACCAGTATATCCGCGATCCGCACGACGTCGTCTCGGTCGGCGACAAGGTGAAGGTTTGGGTGACCAAGATCGACAAAGAGCGACGCCGCGTGGGTTTGACCATGATCGAGCCGGGCACGGAGGTGAAGCCGCCGCCCAAGAAGCCGTCGCGACGAGGTCGGTCGGCGGGCTCCGCGGCGGCACGCCGCGGCACGTCGTCCGATAATGCGGAAAAGAGATCAGGCCGGCGACCGGCCAGCCAGCATACAGCAAGACCCCGCGTTCACCAAAAGGTCAGCAAGAAGCCGATCGTGCCGATCACTAAGGAAATGGAAGAGGGCAGCGAGCCGATGCGCACTTTTGGCGATCTGCTGCAATATCATCAAAAGAAGTCGATCGAACCCGACGATCAGCAATCATCGTGACGGTTCCTTCCGGTCTGACCTTGGTCTATATTCAGTGATTCCATGTTCGGCAGTGCTTCAGCCATCTGGAGCGAGCAAGACGCCGAAAAGCACGAATCCACACAACTAGAAAGAAATTCACCACGGAGCCGCGGAGGACACAGAGAGGGTTAAGCAAGAGATTTTTTTCTCTGCGTCTCTCGGTATCCTTGGCGTTCTCTGCGTTTCATTCTTTTTGCGCCAGCTTTTCATTTACGGCACAGTTTATGGATTTTCGACAACGACTTCAGAAGGCCGCCCAGCGCGGACAACGGGTGTGCGAGAAGCGCGAAGCCGAAGCTGCGGCCGCAGCACTCAACGAGGAAGAGTACAAACGGCTGCATGCCAAGTATCGTCTGGCGCTCACCGAGCACATCGACCAGTGTCTGCGGCAGCTGGCCGACCAGTTTCCCGGGTTTCGCTTCGAAAACGTGGTCAGCGACGAGGGCTGGGGCGCAGCGGTCCAGCGGGACGACATCCACCTGGCCGACGGGCAGCGAGAGAACCTGTTCAGCCGACTACAACTCGTGGTGTCGCCTTTCAGCAAGTATCACGTGCTCGATCTGGCGGCCAAAGGAACGATCCACAACAAAGAGTCGTTCACGCGAAACCACTATCGCCTCCTCTCGGAATACGACGCAGAGAGCTTTCACGAGTTGGTCGACCTGTGGGTGCTGGACTACGCGGAACAGTTCGCCGCGGCGGATTAGCTTCGTAGCGTGGAATTGCACCACGACGACACGAAGAGAAAAGTTGTTGGTTATTAGTTGTTGGCTGTTGGTCTCCTTCGGTCACTAACAACTAGCAACTAACAACTACTAAGCTTCGGATGGTGCCAGCGCCAATTGCCTGAGCGCTTCGAGGCTGGCCAGCACATCCTGGCGACTCACCTCGCTCCAATCGCTCAGTTTGTGGTGCAGAATGGCCAGCTTGAACATCTCCACCGCCTCGGCCAGGTCGTCGGGCAATTGCGGCAGCCGCTGGAACGGTCGGATGGCCGTTGCGGTGTCCGATTCGTCGGCAGCCTCGACGGGCGCCGTCTTCGATGCCGCGCTGAGGGCCCGCTCGTCGGCATCGGACTCTTCAGAAGATCTGCTGTCCGAGGCGTCGGTCTGGCGGACCTCTTCGGTCGTCGTGGTAAGGGGCGGCGGTTCACTGCCGCTGAAGTCGAGCGTCGGATCGACGTCCTCGTCCAGATCGGCCACCAGCACGTCTTCGTCGCGGGGTTTCAATTCGGCCGGTGCGCCGAGCGCTTCCCAGCGTGCGGTGCGCATCTGGGAAACCGACCAGCCGCTCTGCACCGCTCCTTCGAGCCACATTTCCGCGTCGTTCCACTCCAGCGCCACTTGAAAATGGCTCCAGTACAGTCCGGCATAGTCACGCTGCACGTCGCCGAATCGGGCGTACACGCGGCGCAAACGGCCCACGTGCTGGCTGGAAACAGCACCGACCAGTCGTGCCCACGCTTCGTCCGAGCACTCGCTCTTCGGTCTGCCGGCGGCCACCAGCGCGTCGCGCCACTGGGTAATAATGCGTCCCTTGTCCCAGTTGGTCGTGCTGACCAGATCGGCCCAGCGGACGACGAACGGCTCGGACGCGCTTTCGATCGACGTGAGCTTGACCGCCGGTTGCTCCTGCATGGCATAGCATCCTAAATCGGAGATTGTGAGACTCACGGCGTCACGATCGCAACGCATCAACCCGCGAAGACCGGAACGAACAACGATAAGCAATCGGTCCGCGCCCCCGCGCGAGCGGAAGATTCTAGCACAGGGTCAAACTGATTGTACAGTGTCCGCGTCTGATCTTTATTTCGACGGCGTGGACAGCGGTGGATAAGCTGTCGATAACCGGACGCGGAGTGCCACACACGCAAAAGTAATAGAGATGACGAACAGGAGGAAACAAAGAGAACAGAGTAAACCGGAGAAACAAAACTCTTTCTGTAAGACTTCAGCCGCCTGAAGCGAAGCGGCACAAAAACCAAAGAGTTCAACGCAGAGGACGCCAAGCATACAGAGGATCGCAGAGAGAAGATGATATCTCCGAATCCTCTTCGTGCCCCTCGTGGTAATTCTTCCCTATTTATTCGTGTGATTCGTGGTCCTATTGCTTCAGATAGCGGAATAGTTACCTCTTTCTTTGTTTCCTCCGTTGTCTCCTGTTCAAATAATTTCCTTTACCAAATCATTGAATCCCAAGCTTGAACCGTTCGTTACGCGCTCGGCGCACGTTCATCCGATTCGAAGCCGCACGTCTTGTGCGAACCGTCGCAGAAGGGGCGATTCGCCGAATGGCCACAGCGACAAAGGGCAAACGCCGGCTTTTCGCTGCTGAGCGGGAAACTCCCGCCTGCCGAATCGAACAAGTCAAACGGTCCTTCGACCACCAGCGGACCGTTGGGACGCATACGGATACGGACTTCAGACATGATCGTTCCTCGAATTGCGGGGGGTTGGTTAAGTCGTTCGGAACACTTCGGCCTTCTGAAATGAATAGCCACAAAAAATACAAAGAGGTACAAAAACGGAAAGAATTAACGCAGAGCACGCTGAGTGTGCAGAGCATCACAGAGGGACATCCTGCTGCAACATTCTCTCTGTGCTACAAACGATTCCAATGTTTGTACGAAACAAGAACTCGTGAACGATGAAATTGCTTCACGCAAAGGCGCTAAGTTGAAGCAATCGCTTGCCCAAGACTCAAAAATACAGCAAGCTTTTTCTACCCGAAGTCGTATCGTGGACTTATTACTGCATTCTTCCTTAAAACTTCCCTTGCGCTACTGAACAGATTCTTGGCTATTTCTTTGAGCGATATGGCTTGGAACTTGAACCTTTGCGCCTTTGCGTGAGATTTGTTTTGGTTGTGGCGGGCGGCCGCGCTGTGCTCTTCGCGGCTCCGTGGTGAATTCTCTTTCTTTTCGCGCAATTGGTGGTCTTTCTGCTCGGACGACTGAAGCGCTCCAGCTGTCGCATCAATCTAACGATTTTGCGATCGACGCTCAACTCCCGCAACGTCGGCCAAAGTCGCGAGGCACCGGGCGGCACCGTCGTTAATCCTTCGATTCCGGCTCATTCGCGTGCGGGGCGGCCACCGGAGAAGTCGGTTTCTCATCGGCCGGGGGCGAAGGTACCACGTTGAGTACAAACAGCACTTGGACCGGTTCGTCCGCCAAAGAGTCGGCCGGGGCTGTCGACGGTGCTTCGGGCGTTGGTTTTGCAGAGGGTACGCGTTGGCTGTCAGCTTGCTCTTGGAGCGGACGAGCCTGCGCGTCGCGTTTCGACCCGTGCTCGGATTGTTCTCGTTTCTGCGCGGAAGCGTTCGTCCGATCGCGCGGTTCGTTGGAAAGGATTCCCAGACTTTCTTGCTGCTGACCGGCTAACTGTCGTTTGAGCGATTGCTGGCTGCGATTTTCCAGCCGGCGCTGTTGGATTAGTTGCTCGGCGACCGGTCGTTTTGTGGGTGCTACCCGCTCGGCTCGCGCAACGGCCTCCTGGCCGTCGAAATCAGTGGGCATGTCCGCGAAAAAACGAAGCAGTTGTTTTTCTGGGGGCGAACCAACCTGGCCGCGATTTCTTTTCAATCGATCGGCTTCTGTTTCAATTCCCGACTTGCTCTGTGGCTGTGCTGGCGACTGCGGGGCCTCGGCCACCGGTTCTTGTGGAATGGTTTGTTTCAAATGCTCTTTAGACTGGGTGCTGGACTCTTGTGGAACCGACTGGGCCACCTGCGATGGCTCAAACTCTCGGTTCGGCGCGCCTGCGCCGGTCTGCCCTCCCAGTGTTGCGCCGTCCGGAGGCACGGTTCTCGCTTGCTCGCCGGACCGCCCGACTTGTTGCTGCATGCCGCTCTGCCGTCGGTTCACGTAATTGTCCGCCGCCAGACTGTTGGTCACTCGGCCGCGCGTGAACCGGGCCAGCGACTGTTGCGATTGAACGGTCGGGGCCGGGTCGATCTCCACAGCGGGAAAGTCGTTTGATTCTTCTTGAAGTTGTGCCAGCGCACCGGCCACCTGTCGATAATCGGCGCAGACGAACAAGACGTCTTCGTTGGTAGCCTGACCGCCGCTGCTGCGGGCCATCCTCCTTTTTGCACTACCGTACGATTCACCGCTGCGCGACCGATAGGGCGTGGGCGGCAACTTATTGGCGTCCTCCAGTCCGTCTTTCGACTTTCTCTCCGGCTCTGCGCCCGCCAGAGTCGGATAAACTCCATATTTTTCCTCGGCGGGGCACTGAATACCGTGGCTGAGCAGCACCGTGTTGAATCGGTTCTTCTCAACCGCCTTGGGAGCCATGTCGACGTGCACCACCATGACGCGGCTCGTCGCGTCAGGAATAATCTTGTCGGCGTCGGCCCTCTTGCCGGCCTTGGCAGCCAACTCCCACCGAGCCTCGCCGGTCTGATCGCTGCGAAAAGCAAGGCCGCTTTCCGCGTCGGAATCGAGTGATTCGAGCGACGAACGTGCGGCCGATTCCGCAGCTGACTTCGCCCCCGATTTCGCTACCGTGCCTAGCTTCGAACGCGCGCCGTCCACCTCGTCGACCGCCGGGCCGGTTTTCAACGCGAAGCCTTCGCCGCCTTCCTTAGCCGATTCCACTGCTTCTTCCCCATCGGCAACGATCGCCGGTTCCGACGATGGCGCGGGAGTTTTGTCCGCCGAGGCGGGCAGTGGTTCGTGCCTGGCCACTTCCAGACCGAACTGTTCCTGCCGATTCACTCGGATCATGATCAGCAGCGCGGCCGCCACGGCTAGCGCCGCCCAGACCCAACCCCGCCGGCTGTAACCGATGGGCACGACGGTACGGTCGGCCAACTCCCTGGCGGTCCGATCTGTACTGGTCGAGCGGGGGTCTGCCTGGATCGCGCCGGTCGCGATGGCATCGGTCGGTAGCGTGGCGGAGGGTTCTCTTTCGCCCGGCGCGGCCAACATGGCTCGTTCGGCCTTGCGGAGCACCTGGTCGCGAAAATCATCGCCGAGTGTTTGCCGCGGCAACGCGCGGAGCGTGGCCGACAGGGAGCGCAGCTCTTCCACCACCTGCTGCCTGGCAGGATCAGCGGCCATCTCCGCCTCCAGTTCGGCGCGCTGCTGGTCGGTCAGCTCGCCGTCGAGATAGGCGCTCAGGCGATCATCTTGTAAGGGGTCGTTCATGTGTTTGATTTGACGAATCGGCTTTGGACGCGTCGCTTAAGCGACCCGTCCGTAATCAACAAGAGTGAACGGGCCACTCCGTTACTATGCGAATAATCATCAGAATCGCACTTCAGCCGGTCTCCTCCATTTCCTTACTAAGCATACGGGACAATTCGTCGCGGAGCTGCAGTCTCGCACGGTGCAATCGGCTGCGTACCGTACCGATCGGCAGATCCAATATCGCGGCAATCTCTTCGTAGCGCTGGCCGTCGAGGTCTCGCAGCACCACCACCACGCGATGGTCCTCGCTCAAATGGGCCAGGGCCAGTCGAACCTGCTCGACCCGCTCCTGTTTGAGCAAATGCACGTCGGGTGCCCCGTCACCATCCATCGGCTCGCTGCCACAGGTGTCTCTGACTTCATCAATCGAGACGCTTGGGCGCCGGCGACGCCGCTGACTCATGGCCTGGTTGAAGGCGATGCGGTAAAGCCATGTGTAAAACGCGCTCTGGCCGCGAAAGCTCTCCAGCTTGACGAATGCTTGCACAAACGCCTCCTGGACGGCATCGCGCGCATCTTCGGCCGAGCCCACCACATGCCACAGTGCATGGTAGAGGCGATCCTGATACTTGGTGACCAGCTCGCCGAAGGCGGCCGATTCACCTGCCAGGGTGGCGTCGATGAATTGCGAGTCGTCGTTCACACCCGGTCTCGTAGTTTTAGACGCTGCGCGAAGCGTAGCGGTTCCCCTGTCCCGCAGAACCGCTCGGTTGCAACAGAATGAGTGGCACCGCGCCACATTCTTGCGCCCCAGGCAAGCAAAGTCAAACCCTTGTCAGAAAAACACTTGCGCGGCCCAGACCGCCGACCCGTCGGACTCCGCCGGCCGCCCCACGCATGCCGACGGCCAACATGCCTCGCTGAAAAGCCGAAAAAGAGTTGCCCGCACCCCCTGGCACGCTGTTCTATTACGCTCCGGACACCGTGGCAGTTCGATGCAGTAGACCGCCACGTCCACGCTAATCAGCTCGTCGCGACCGGTAGCGCCGAGCCGCGCTCTTGGCTGAGCACATACCACCAAAGACCCGCCGCGAACATCAGTATCAGCACGCTCACATTTTGCGAAATGCTCAAGCCCGTGCCGAACACGGCCACCTCGTCGGTGCGAATCACCTCCAACACAAATCGCGTGATCGGATAAATGGTGAGCAACCAGGCTAGCACCTCGCCGTCGCGGCGGCGAAACGGATAGTACTGCCAGAGAAAGAAACAAAGCAGCAGCGCGTTGATCGCGCTGTAAATTTGCGTCGGGTGCGAGGGTCGGCTGTGCGAAGGGATGGGCAGCGCGGAGAGCGATATCTGGGCGCCCTTGTCCGTGACCAGCACCAGCGGCAGGCCGGCGTCATATTGCCGGGCCAGTTCACGGTAGGTGTCTGCGGCGGAGAACACTTTCACCTGGCCGATTCCTTCGATCTGCTGGTACGGGCGCAGACCTGCTCGATAAGCGGCCGAATCGCCGCGGACAGTGACGACGATCACCCTGCCCTCAACGTCGGTGTCAAACACCACGTCGCTCGGCAATTTGCCACTCTCCAGATCGCGCGTGATGTACGGCGGACTGCCTGGGGGAAACGTGACCGCCCACGGCAGATCGCACACCCCGCCATAGCAACAGCCGTTGAGCAGACAGCCGATGCGCCCAAACGCGAGCCCGATCGCCAGACTCGGCGCGATCAAGTCGGCCGTGGCCAGCACCGGCAGCCCCTGGCGACGGACGAACCAAACAAATGCCACCAACGCGCCGATCAGCGAGCCGTACACAACCAGTCCGCCCTGGGGCACGTTGATGATCGCCAGCAGTGTCTGCAGCCAATCTCCCTTACCGAAGAACTGGTGGGCGTATTCGATCACGTAAAACAACCGGGCCCCCACGATACCGACCAGGAACATCCAGAAGGCCAGCGAAAAAATTACATCAGGATGAATACCCATCTGACGTGCTCTGTGCATGGCCAACCACACGCCCGTACCGGCTCCAAGGAGCATCATGACACCGTAGCCGCGAATCGGCAGACCGAATGGGAAGACCTTGGGCAAAAAAATGACGACCGCCCCCAGCAGCAGGAGCACGGGCAGTTGATTCAGCATTTCCCGCCAGCTCTGACGGCGCAAGAGAAGCACGAGCCATACCAGACTGACGATGACCCACACCGCCAGCAGCAGTCCGTAACCGAAGATCGGCACGCCGGCTACTTCATACGGAATGACAAAAAGCGTCTGTCGCAAATCAAGACTCGCACGATAAGGAATTCGAGGGACGCGTATTCACGTACAGAACTCTCACTTTGAACTGGTCGCATAAGCGACCGGTCCGCAAAGAGTGCTCATGATTTGCCCCATTCATCGCACTCAGCCGCCGATCAGGCGATTGTCGATCAAGCGGGTCTTGCCCACCTTGCCGGCGACGAGCACGACCGTCGGTCCGTCAACTTTTTCGACGGGCGTCACCGTACCATTTTCGACCAACGCAACATAGTCCACCACGACGCCGCCCTGTGCCATCTCGTTGCGCACGGCGGCGGCAATCGTGGCAGCACTCCGCTCGCCAGCGGCATACAGCGCTTCCGCTCGCTCTAACCCTCGCCACAATGACAATGCCTGACGGCGTTCAGCCGGCGTGAGATAAGCATTGCGCGAACTCATCGCCAACTGATCGTGCTGGCGCACGATCGGGCAGACCCGAATGGCTATTGGCACATCAAAATCACGGACAAGTTGGCGCACGACCAACGTCTGCTGGTAGTCCTTTTGCCCGAAGAACGCGACGTCCGCCGCCACCAGGTTGAACAGTTTGAGCACGATCGTGGCGACGCCGCGAAAGTGCCCCGGTCGCGCTGCGCCTTCGAGCGTCTCGGCGGCGCCGCCGGGTTCGACGTACGTGGCGTGATGCGGCCCGTACAATTCCTCTTCGCTCGGAGCAAATACCAGGTCGGCGCCGCGACGGCCTAGCGCCGCCAGATCGGTCGCCAGATCGCGGGGATAAGCGGCGAAGTCTTCGCCCGGTCCAAACTGAGTCGGATTCACAAAGATGGTCACCACCGTCGCGTCGCACTCGCTCCGCGAGGCATCGACCAGGGTCAGGTGATCTTCGTGCAGCGCACCCATCGTCGGCACCAGCCCAATCGACTTGCCTCGTTGCCGATACGTTTGGATTGCCTCACGCAACTGCTGGCGCGTGGTCACCAATCGCGGTGAGCGGCCACTCGCGCTAATCGGTTCGTCGGTCACAAAAGTTCATCCTCGTCACCAGGCTCCCGCCTGGCAACGCTTGTCGCTTCCGCCCACGTCTCCAAAAAGGAGCTTGGGAACGAGAAACATTCGTGACAAATCGCTATTGCATCGCCTCGACGGCCGCTTGTGCTTCGGACCATGTGCGCTGCATGTCGGCGGCATCGAGCCACAAGAAGGGACCATGCCCCCCCCAGCGGACGTGACGGTCCCAAGCAACTCGCTGGCGGTCGAGTTTGCCTGCCCGCGCGACATAGTTAACCGTCTTCGACGCTTCACTCGTTCGCTTGAGTATCGCCGCACCGGAAAGGTCGAGTGCGATGATCAGCTTGGGCTGCACGGTTTCATCGTGAACCACTCGCCAATATTTCTGCAGTGCGGTCTTCTCCCTGGCGTCGATCTCGTCCTCGGCGTAAACGAGCGATTGACCCAACCAAAAATCGCTCACCAGCAGGGATGACGCGTTGGCGATCGGCTCCGTCGGAGCGTTCTCTGCCTTCCGTCCCAGCAGCATGGTACGCCGGCGGAGGAATTCTATCTCGCGCGACGACTTCTGACCACCATCGTCTATCTCGCTGAGCGACGGGACGGCGTCGGCAATCCAACGGCCTCCAAAATGTTTCTGCAGGCGATGGGCCAGTGCGGTCTTGCCGCTGCCCGCCGGTCCGGTTACCGCCACGTAATTGGCCGCCGCAGTGAGATGATCGAGCAAACGGCCGATCGACCAGCCGATTTGCGGATGGCGCATCTCGGCAGCCACTTCCGCGGCCGGCTGCAGCACAAAACGACGAAACGACATCCGCGGGTGGGGTACGACCAGCCGTGGCGTCTCAATCACCTCGTCGCCGTACAGCAGTAGATCGAGATCCAAAGTCCTCGGAGCCCAACGCTCGCCGCGAGTGCGTCCGAAAAGCGACTCGGTCTCTTCGAGGACGTCAAGCAACTCCTGGGCCGGCAGCTCGGTTTCCAGCAGCACGGCCGCGTTGACGTACGGCTGCTGCCCGGTCGGCCCGCCGACCGGTTGGCTTTCGTGAAACTCGCTCAGAGCGTCGAGGCGGATCGCCGGATGGTCGTCGAATGACGCGGCCGCCCGACGCAAAGTTTCCTCCCGCTCGCCGAGGTTCGATCCGAGAGAAACCAAACAAGTAGCCATGTCCGTCGGACGCTCAAAGAGTTTCCGCTAAGCCGCAGGCGGTTTAGCGTGGCGCTGGAGAAAAGCGTTACTTCCCACAAAAAAGCGGCAGGTGCACTTCCCAGCACATCCTGCCGCTGCTGTATATTCATTCTCGTCTCAACCAGACCAGAATGGAATAATCTCGGGGGGACGTCCCGGCCACGACCCTGGTCGTCGACATTCGATCCGTGCAGTTGCCGCCCCCAAGAGTTTTTACGGCACGTTCACGTATCGCGCGCAGAGTCCCCCCTATTGCTGCGCACAAAACGGCCCACTGCCTGAACGTTCAAACGGGCAAGACGAACGAGCAGAATGCTGTCGAGGCATACCGTCGTGCTTCCCGAGCTGGATGGTGTGACAAAGAATCGCGAAGTTTCAACACCCAGCAGACGCCCATTGTGATGCGTAATCACAAATTGTCAAGCTGGTTTCTTGCACGAAAAAATGTGAGTTACCGGACTTGCAATTTGTGGAACCCGTGTTCCACAAATGCTGTCAAGCGACTGATCGGAGACATCTTCTTGTTGCACGCAGCGCGGCTCTGTGCCGCAACCAAAAAAACAAATCTCACGCTAATAAGGCACCCTGCCGGAAACCTCTTACCCCAAAGCACACGTGCCGGACGCCGATTCTCGTGTGCTCGACGATTCTCCTTCTGTTATACTGAAAGTCGTAGACTTGCGCCGACCGATCCGCGTCGTCGAGCAGCAGCATGCGCAGTGAAACAAACCCGCCGCAACGGCAGTTTGACAATCGCCAACTTGGCAAACGGCCACACGATAGCAATCCATCAGAAGCCGGCCCCTCGATCGACGGGCGTCATGACGCTTCGCGGTGGCTCAACGATTCTATTCTGGCGACGCCGGCCGAAGATCGTTTTGAAATGCTCGCCAAGTTGCTCGGCGCGGATGTTTGCCGGCGAAAAGAGATTTTTCCCCTTCCCCGCGGTTTTCTCCTCTCAGTCGTCATTCCGGTCTACAACGAGCAAGCAACGTTGCCGGAGGTCGTCGACCGCGTCGAGCGTTCCGGCGTTCCTTGCGAAATTATTTTCGTCGACGATGGTAGCACCGACGGCGTCGCCGAATTGCTCAACGCCTGGCAAGAGCGGCCGCACGTCGTTGTCGAGCGACATGCCAAAAACCTGGGCAAGGGCGCCGCTCTGCGCACCGGTTTCGCCCGCGCGCGGGGCAATGCGATCATCGTCCAGGACGCCGACCTCGAGTACGACCCGGACGACTACTGGCGGCTCGTGCAACCGATCGTCGAAGACCGCGCCGACGTTGTCTACGGCAGCCGCTTTCGAGGTACCGGTCGGCAATCGCACTTCTGCTGGCACACACTGGCCAATCGCCTGCTCACGGCGATTTCGAATCTCCGCACCGGCCTGCGCCTGAGCGACATGGAGACGTGCTATAAGATCTTTCGCCGCGAGATCATCGAGCGGATCGCGCCCACGCTTCGAGAGTCACGTTTCGGCATCGAGCCGGAAATCACCGCCAAGATCGCCCGCATTCGAGACATTCGTATCTGCGAGGTGCCCATCCGCTACGCGGCCCGCAGCTACCGGCAGGGAAAGAAAATCAACTGGCGCGACGGTCTCCGCGCTCTGTGGTGCATCGTGCGCTATTGACGGACGATGAGGAAATGCGGCTTGCGGAGCCTTCATTCCGCATTCCCAAATCCGCAACCGGTATCTCGCTCTGCTCGTTACTTGTCTGGCGGCGTCACGACCGACTCACCCGGGGGCGTCGCTACCGGCTCGCCCGCTGGCGAGTACTCTTCGATCATGTCGGGTGCAACTCCAGGCACAGACTCTCCGACGGGACCGGGTCCTTCGTATTCGGGAAATCCGAGTTGGGGAGGGTGCTGATGGCCCATCCAGTCGGGCATTCGCACGTGCCACGGGTAATCGTACAGCGCACGGTAATCGTAGATTCGTCCGTAGTGTGTTGCATCCCGCTCCGTGTACCGTTTCATCCACGCCGTTTGAGCAGGATTCTGTCGGATGCTGCGCGTAAGGTGTCCTTTGCGGGCGTAAACCTTTTGCTGGTACCGCGACAGGCCCCCGGCCGGCCAGAGACTGGTACGCGGCTGATCTCCACCTCCGACCGTCAGTACCACGAGTAAGACCGCCGTGTGCATCGATTGGCTCCCGGTCTGGTGGACCTTGTTTGCCACATGCTCGGTGAAGGGGATCGTCCGGCAGATCCCGACGGCCGGGCCCGCGCCGCCAGCCGTGTGCCTACGAATCGGTCATCGGTCGCCGGCGAGATAAAGGTCCATTGGGGTGCGATCATCCGGCAGAATCGTTACAACCCCGGCGGTTGAGAGACGCGTTCGTTCGGAGATGTCTGGAGCCGCGAAACGTCATTTTTTCCCTTTGTCAGATCGGCAAACGTGACCTAAATATCGGTAGGGGAAGAAGTGTGCAGGCCCACGTCTGTGCGGCGTCCGGCGCGACGCCGTACCCAAGTGTCGGACCTGCTTTTTTTAAGCCGAAATCGACCCGCGAGAGTCCCGCTATGGACCTGTTCCAACGACGCAAGAAGAGCCGAGAGGTACAACAGTTTCTGCTTCGCTTTGCCAACCAGCGACAAAGCAGTGCCAACAAGGTCATCGACGACCAGCGACGGGAAACCCGCAGCGACACGAATCTCAGTCTCGGAGTCTGGATTGTGCCGTTGGTCGACGGTTCACCCGACTTCGACGCGGCCTTCACCGCCGTCACCAAAAACCTTAGCTGGAACGGCATCGGCATCATCTGTAATCAGCCGACCCCGGCCGACGAATTGCTCATCGGCATGCCGACCGAGCCGCATATGACCTATTTACGCGCCCGCGTCCGCGCTTGCACGCCGCTGGGCGTCGGTTATTTTCTACTCGGCACGCAGGGCGATGAGATTGTTTCGCCGGCCGACTATCCACAGCTTGAACAGATCGGCCTGGCCATAGCTGGTAGTTAGTGGCTGGTGGCTGGTGGCTGGTTGTTGGTAGTTGGTGAGGGGTGGCGGTCGCTGGCGGATTAGCGCGTGGTCCTCACATCGTGGGTGCTCGCGGCTGGTCGGCTCGCATGCCCAGGTTGCCGTAGCGGTGGTAGCTCAACGACAGACTCTGCTCGCGGACGTACCACAAGAGTTCGATCCGCCCGTCGACCAACACCGGCGCGTCGGCCAGATAGATTTGGTTGTCGGCCGCCGCCAGCCGAGCGACCGGAGACACGCGGTCGGCCGCCGCATAGCGGACCCGATCGGTCTGCCGCTGGTGAATCACCTCAGCGAGCCGGTCGTCGGTCTCTTCAACCAATTCGATCGCCCCGCCCCAGTCGTGCGTCAGCTCGTCGAGCAGCCGCAGCGACGCAGCGTCATGCCGATCGGGTGAGTAGCTGACCGTCGTGCGACAGCCGGCTGCCCGAGCGGCACACACGCGGGCAAACAGCTCGAACAGCGAATCGCCGTCTGAGAAACGGACCCGCAGCTCGGGCACCGGCAGATAGCGACGGATGTTGTCTTCGCCGATCAGTTTGAAGTGGTCGTGGGAGCGGCCGAATTCCTCCTGCATGTAACGCTGGTAGCTGGCGATGGCCGCCACAACCCGCAACAACTGATCCGCCGGCCAGGAAGAATCCGATTCGGCCAGGCCACCGAGCGCCTCGGCCAACGGGGCCAGATGTTCCTCGGCGGGTGGCTGATGCGACAACGTGGCCGTTGGCGAACCGACTTCAAAGATCAACGAAACTTTGGATTGGTCTTCCGCTGGTTGTGCAGATTCACTCGCCGGATCGTGCAACTCGTCGTGCGCCGGTTCTGAACCCGTTTCTTCGTGGTCCATCAACAGGGCGACGTAATTGGGTCCGCCGGCCTTGACGCCGGGCCCGAACGCCGACTTGCCCATGCCGCCGAACGGTTGACGCAGCACGACGGCGCCGGTCGTGGGTCGATTGACGTATAGATTGCCGGCCCGTATCCCTTCGAGCCACAGTCGCTGCTCGCGATCGTCGAGACTCTCCAATCCCGATGTGAGTCCGTAACCCGTGGCGTTGACCAGGTCGATGGCCTCGTTGAGGTTGCGGGCCTTCATCAC
>Ga0315553_10001505_pt1 | contig 19246 bp, 18 predicted proteins | sample SalMarSW160140MG_FD_203099 | JGI IMG/M metagenome (GOLD analysis project Ga0315553, IMG submission 203099) | Salt marsh sediment microbial communities from the Plum Island Ecosystem LTER, Massachusetts, United States - Salt Marsh Sediment SW1601-40 ... | reverse complement strand
ATTTTGGCGAACACGTTGGTGGGGTCGTAGCTGGCCATGGCCGCCTCTCGGTCCATTCTCAAAGAGGAATATCTGTCGCAGGCGGAATGGCGGCCCGTCAAGGCGCGGCTACTCGACCTCGACGGCAAGGTCTTTCCGGAAAGGGCTCGCCTCGGCCAATTCGCGGCCGGCCGCCTCCACATAGGCGCGCTCGTGTTTGAGATAATCGGCGACCGCGCGGCGCAATCCCCGATCGACGATGTAATGGGCCGAATAGGTGGTGGTCGGTAGATAGCCGCGTGAAATCTTGTGCTCACCCTGCGCGCCCGCTTCCACCCGCGCCAGCTTGTGCGCAATCGCGTATTCGATCGCTTGGTAATAGCACAGCTCGAAATGCAGGCAGGCGTGGTGTTCGATCGCGCCCCAATGACGACCATAAAGCGTATCGGAACTCTTGAAATTGAGCGCGCCGGCGATGGTGCGCCCGCCTCGTTTCGCAATTACCAGCAGGATATCGTCGGCCATGCTTTGGCCGATGCGCGAGAAGAAGTCGCGCGTCAGATACGGCCTGCCCCATTTACGCGAGCCGGTTTCCATGTAGAAGGCGAAGAACAGGTCCCACACGCCTTCGGTGAGGTCCGACCCGGTCAGCCACGAAATGTCGATGCCGTGCTCGACCGCCTCCCGTCGCTCGCGCCGGATCGCCTTGCGTTTGCGCGCCGAAAGCGCGGCAAGGAAGTCGTCGAAGGTGGCGTACCCATTGTTCTCCCAATGAAACTGCTGGTCCGTGCGCTGCAGGAATCCATGCTCGGCGGCGATCCGCCATTCCGGCTCGGTCAGGAAGGTCATATGAACGGAGGAGGCGTCGCGCAGCCGGGCGAGTTCGACGAGCGCTTCCATCAGCGCCGTTTGAGCGCTCGCTTCGTCTGGTCCCGGCGGCACCAATAGCCGTCGGCCGGTCACCGGGGTGAATGGGACGGACACCTGAAGTTTCGGATAATACCGGCCGCCCGCGCGCTCATAGGCTTCCGCCCAGCCATGGTCGAACACGTATTCGCCGCGCGAATGGGACTTGAGATAGCAGGGGGCGACCCCGGCGATCGATCCGTCCGCCCATTCGAGCACGAGGTGCTGCGGTTGCCAGCCGGTTCTCGCGGTGGCCGAGCGCGACAGCTCGAGCGCCGACAAGAAGGCGTGGCTCACGAACGGATGGAACGGCGATGCCGGCGACCGCACGTCGGCGCCTCGGCCCGGATTGGCGCAGGCATCCCATGACCGCGCCGCAATCTCGCTGATCGCGGGTACGGCGCGGATGTGCGTTTCGTTCGATTTCATTCAGTCTTCATATTAGCGCAAACGCGATTGCACTGGCGGCCTGAACCCCTCGAAGATCACCTGGTCCGCGTGGCGGAGCGCGCCGCGCCGCTCCGTTTCGGAACGCACCGTCCACGCGAGGACCGGCAGGCGAAACAGATGGCGCGCGACCAGCGCGGGCGCCGTGGCAAGATCCTGTTGGCGACAAGCGACAAAATGGGGGCGGGCGCGCATGACTTCGAGGATAAGCGCGCCACTGCGCGTTTGTGCCGCGCCCGATCGCTCAGCCTCGACGCCCGTCGATTTGCGACGGCGCCGCGCGGCAAGCCCGCGCACCAGGCTTGGCGCGCGCCAGGCGAGCTCAGCCACGAGCCGGGGATCGAACGACATGGCGGCGACCGGTCCGGCATGGCCGCGCAGCACCGCGGCGGCGCGCATGGCGATTGCGATGTCGCCGTCGAAGCGGCTCTTGAGTTCGAACACGAGGGTCGTGCGCCCGTCGACAAGATCGACGAGCTCGCCGAGCGTCATCATTCGGTCGGCGGTGTCTTTGAAGGCGATTCGCTTGAGTTCGGCCGCTGTGAAGTCCCGGGCCAAGCCGCTTGCTTCAGTCAGGCGGTCGAGGACGCGATCGTGGAAGACCATGGCCTCGCCATCGGCGCTGCGCTGCAGGTCGACCTCGATGGCGTAGCCCGCCTGAAGCGCGGCTGCGGCGGCCGACGATGTATTTTCGACCACGCCGCGTTCTGCATCATGCAGGCCGCGATGCGCGATCGGTCGTGCGGTCAGCCAATCCGAGTACGTCATCTGAACCGACAATATACCTGGGCGCTTTCATTCTCCCCGCGTCGCGGGGAGGCGTGCCGTCCGGGATGGGCCGCGCCTGGCGCACGCCATCACGCCACCTCGAAAATGCCGTCCACCTCGACCGCGGCGTTATTCGGCAGCACGGCGACCCCAACCGTCGTGCGAGTGTGCCGCCCCTTGTCACCGAAGACCTCCACAACGAGATCGGAGGCGCCGTTCATGACCTTCGGCCCATCAATAAAGCTCGGAGCTGAATTGATGAAGCCGTTGAGCCGCACCACGCGCACCACGCGGTCGAGATCGCCGAGCGCAGCCTTGACCTGTGCGAGGAGGTTGATGGCGCAGGCGCGTGCGGCGGCCTGACCGTCCTCGATCGAAACCGCAACGCCGAGCTGCCCGGCGGCGACCAGTCGGCCGTCGGCAAGGCACAGTTGCCCGGACACGAACAAGAGCGAGCCCGTTTGAACGAAACCGACATAGGTCGCAATGGGAGAAGCGGGCGTCGGCAGCTTGATCCCAAGTTCAGCAAGCTTTTTCTCCACCATTCCGGCCATGTCGCCCTCCTCGCGGCTGATGACGATGCGTCCGAGTCTTGGCCGATCGGGTGTCGGCGTGCAATGGGGCGGGATCATTGCCGGTTGCGGGAGCCGGACGCTCTTCATATCTTCGGCCCGGCGAAAATGCGTCGAGATTCGGGGTGGCGGGGTAGGAGAATGTTAATGCGCGGCAGGGCGATTGGGTTTCTCGGCACGGCCGGCGCTGCATTGTTCGCCGCAGTGGTGACCGTCGCGGCGGGTCCGTTGGCGGTTGCGAACGCTACGACCCCGCTCGCCTCCCACCGCGCAGTCTATGATCTCAAGCTTCTGCGCGCCTACGGCAAGCGCGGGCTGCAATCGGTGCGCGGACGCATCCTCTACGACTTCTCGGGCAATGCCTGCGAGGGCTATGTGCTGCAGTTCCGCCAGGTATCGGAGCTAGACTCCGGGGAAGGCAAGGTGGCGCTGAGCGACTTGCGCGCCTCGACCTGGGAGGATGGCGCGGGCAAGGATTTTCGTTTTAATTCGCAGAATTACGTCAACGACAAGATGGCGAGCAGCGTCGATGGCCGGGCCGAGCGTCGCGACGGCAAAGTCGCCGTTGCGCTCACCAAACCGAAACAAGCGACGTTTGATATCGAAACGAATGTCGTGTTCCCGACCGAGCACATGCGGCGCATCATCGAGGCGGCGCGAGCGGGCGAGACCATTCTCGAGCTTCCGGTCTATGACGGCTCGGAGAACGGTGAGCGCGTCTACAACACTTTGACGGTAATCGGACGCGAGATCGAACCAAACGAGGCGCCCCCGACCGACGCGACCGCCGGCCAAGCGGCGCTCGCAGGTCTTAAGCGCTGGCCAGTGACCATCAGCTATTTCGATCGCGCGGCGGCGCGCGGGGAGCAGATGCCGGTCTATGCGATCAGCTTCCAGATGTACGAGAATGGCGTTTCGCGCGCGCTTACACTCGACTACGGCGACTTCGCTGTTTCCGGCGAGATGTCGCAACTCGAAATGAATCCGAGCCGCCCCTGTCCATGAAGCGTATCAATTGAACCCGCACGACCGTGACGCATCCCAAGACTTAGGAACGGCTGTCGCGGCCCGACTCTTGCAAGAGGGTCAGAGCTGCGACCAGGAAAGGGAAAACGGCGGTACGGTGTTTCGGCTATCGTTCAGCGTTAGCAATCAAAAGAAATGGTTTGTGAACTAACGATATTTGCGTTTCCGGGAGGAATGCCCTCTAACCTGTGCAGCGATTGCTGCTGTGCAGCGTAGCGGGTCTATGGCCGCATGGGGATTACGATGGCGAAGACCGTGCTGATCGTGGAAGACAACGAGCTCAACATGAAGCTATTCCATGACCTGTTGGAGGCGCACGGCTATCGCACCGTGGAGACGCGCAACGGTATCGAAGTGCTCGACCTCGCGCGCCAGCATCATCCCGATCTGATTCTGATGGACATCCAGTTGCCCGAGATTTCTGGCCTCGAAGTGACCAGATGGCTGAAGGACGACGCGGAATTGAAGTCGATTCCGGTCGTCGCGGTAACGGCGTTTGCGATGAAGGGCGATGAAGAGCGGATCCGCGACGGAGGGTGCGAAGCCTATCTCTCCAAGCCGATCTCGGTCGGCAAGTTCATCGAGACGATCCGCCAGTTTCTCGGATAGCTGCGAGGTGAAGCCCGCATGAGCGCTCGCATCCTGGTCGCGGCCAACACGCGCGCCAGCGTCAAGCCGATCGAAGCGCGGCTATCGGCGGCGTATTTTGATGTTCTCGTCGCTTTGTCCGGAGCTGAAACCCTCGCGATCTGCGGACAGGGTCAATGCGACATCGTTCTGATCGAGCCGACGATGCCGGACATGGACGGCTTTTCGCTATGTCGACGTCTGAAATCGAATGAGGCGACGCAGCATGTCCCCGTGATCATGGTGACGGCGCCCGATCAACCGTCCGATCTGATTCGCGGCCTCGAAGCCGGCGCCGACGAAATCCTCACCCAACCCATCTCCGACGCTGCGCTCGTTGCGCGCGTGCGCTCGCTCGTGCGCCTCAGAATGATGACCGACGAATTGCGCATGCGGGCGCTCACGTCGCGGGAGATCGGAATCGAGGGCCCCGCGGCTGAGCAGACGGCGGAGACCGACCATGACGGCCACGTCCTCCTGGTCGAGGATCGCACGGATTCTTCCGATCGCATTGCCGCGATACTTGGGCGCGAGCACAGGGTCGATGTCGAGCCGAATGGGAACGAAGCTCTGTTTCGCGCCGCCCCAGGGAACTACGACTTGGTCATTACGTCGCTTGCGCTCGAAGCTTGTGACGGGCTCAGAATCTGCAGTCAGCTTCGCTTGCTTGAGCGGACGCGGCATGTCCAGATTTTGGCGCTCGTCGAGCCCGACGAAAATCCGGTGCGGCTTGCCCGCAGTCTTGAGATCGGCGTGAATGATTTTGTCTTCCATCCGGTCGACGACAACGAGCTGATGGCGCGCGCACGCATTCAGGTGCGCAAGAAGCGCTATGCCGAACGTCTGCGCGACCGCGGGCAGCATTTGCTCGAGCCGGCGATCGCCGACCCGCTGACTGCCTTGAACAACGGGCCGTATATGGAACGGCACCTCGCCACGTTGGTCGATCACGCGGTCGCCAACGGTAAGTCGCTGGCGGTGCTTGCGCTCGACATCGACTTCTTCAAGGCGATCAACGACGACTACGGCCGCGACGCCGGCGACGATGTTCTGCGCGAATTCGCAGGAAGGCTGCGCAGGTCCATTCGCGGCGTTGATCTCGCCTGCCGGTCCGGCGGGGAAGATTTCGTCGTGTTGATGCCTGGCGCCAATAGGGCCGTGGCCGCGAAGGCGGCGGAGCGGCTTTGCCGACGCATCGCGTCCGAGCCATTCCAGATTCAAGCCGCTGGTCAGCCGGTCGAGGTGACCGTTTCGGTCGGGATTTCCGGACTGACAGGGCCCGACGATACCCCGGCCAAGCTGCTCAAACGGGCGGACGAGGCGCTTTATCGCGCCCAGCGCGATGGCCGCAATCGGGTAGTCGCCGACGCGGCGTGATCCCAGACGCCAAAGGTTGGGCTAGCCAAGCGCCGGGCTGGCGGCCCCCGTTCATATCCTGTGGTTGGTGAAGGCCTGCGCTTACACCTGGGCGGCCAAAATCTGTTGATTTCCTGAGCGCTTGCGATAAATTTTTTAAAATCGAAGTTCCGCGACGAAATAGCCGATCCGGGCCACCTGTAGGCCTAATCGGGTTAACCCTACGGAATGCTCAGGTCCGCCGCATCTCCTGGGTCCGTGGGGTTTGGCCGGCACGGGAGCGGTGAGAGTGGCCTCCTCGTAACACCGCTCCCTGCCGGCCATCCTGCGCGGTATTCGCCTATGGCGAGTATGGCATGGACCCCGCCCGGTCGGCCGCGCGGGTGTGAACGCACGACATAATCGCAAAAGTCTGCGACTTTTCGGGATTGCTCGCGATCAAGCGCGGCGGGAACCCACCGCCGGCTGCGCTGCGACGCCTCCGCGAAAGCGTTACTTGATCTTTCCTTCGCGAAATTCGACGTGCTTCTTTGCGACCGGGTCGTATTTTTTCTTCGCCAGCTTCTCCGTCTGGGTGCGGGTGTTTTTCTTGGTCACATAGAAGTAGCCGGTGTCAGCGCTCGAGACGAGCTTGACCTTAATGGTGGTTGTCTTCGCCATGGGGCGCTGTCCTTCAAATCGATCGCGTGCAGAGTTGCCGGCAACGTAATGGGCAAGCCCGGAAAGTCAAGAAACCGGCCGCCTCCCGGCCATTTGCATGCATTCGCGGTCACAGCAGCGAGCGAGTGAAGCCGCGGCCGATCCATCGATAAAACGGGACCGGCAGGTCGTGGGTGAAACCGCCCGCGATGCGGTGCTCGAGCTCGGCGAGCACGGCCTTGGTGATCGGTGGCATGTCGAGCCGCTCGGCTTCGGTCAGCGGCAGCCAGACCAGTTCGATCAGTTCGGCATCGGGGCCGACGATCCCTTCGACCTTTCCGGAGATGGTTTCGGCGTCGAGGGAAAAGAAACGGGTGTCGAAGCGCCGCGTGCGCCGCGGCGGGGTGATGGCGCGCGCGATGAAATGCATCGCGGCAAGGTCGGGGCGCACGCCTGCGCTCGCGAAGCTCACGGGGACCCCATCGTATCCGGCCGCGTTGACGCCCGCGGTGGGACCGAGGATGAGCCCAGTCTCCTCGAACGTCTCGCGGATCGCCGCGATCGCGAAAGCGCGCGACTTGGCGGCGCTCGGCCGCCGCGTTTGCTTCATCAGCCGGGCGGTGACCCGCGGATCGAGCTCGGTTGCGGCCGTGACGCTGCGGTCGGAGACCTCGACCCGTCCGCCGGGAAATACGAATTTTCCCGGCAAGAACTTATGCCGCTGGTGCCGCAGTCCGAGCAGCACCTTTGGAGCGTCGCCCGAACGGTCGATCACGATCAGCGTCGCGGCGTCGCGCGGCTGCGAGTTCGGATGCGACATGTCGCGGTCGAAGCGGTTGAGCTCGTCGGTCAGGCGGCGGGCAAGGTCTTCCGCCTGATCATGATCGGGCGCAGTTTCGGCAAGTGGCGCTGTGGCGGCGTCTGCGTTGGCGGCGGGATCGTTCGGCATGCGCGTTCAATACAGGATATTTCGTCGGTGTTGAATGCCAAGGCGAGTAGCGTTGCAGGCAAAAGGGAAGCCGCGGGTCACCGGGTGCGGAACCGCGATGACCGGCGCTCCCGCGCGCGTGATCGGCCGGAAGAACGCGGCTTCGTGTCAATGCGCCCTTCCGACAGAATCTCGAAGCGTAAAGCGCCTGCGACCGGCGCCGCTTCGACCAGCCGGACCGTCACCGGGTCTCCCAAGCGATACGCTTCGCCGCTCGCGTCGCCGACAAGGGCGTGCTGCGCTTCGTGATAGCGGAAATAGTCCCGGCCGAGCGTGGCGGCGGGAACGAAGCCGTCGGCCCCGGTCTCGTCGAGCTTCACGAACAAGCCCGAACGCGTCATCCCGCCGATATGCCCCTCGAAGGTCGCGCCGACGCGGTCGGCGAGATGGTGAGCGATCAAGCGGTCGACCGTCTCCCGCTCGGCCGCCATGGCCCGGCGCTCGCAGGCCGAGATGCGGGCCGCAATTTCGCCGAGCGACTGCGCGTCCTCGTGTCCGGGCAGTCCATCGCGGCCGAGCCGCAGTGCGTGGATCAGGGCGCGATGCACGACAAGATCGGCGTAGCGGCGGATCGGCGAGGTGAAATGGGCATAGCGGCGCAGATTGAGGCCGAAGTGTCCGTAATTCTCCGCCGAATACTCGGCCTGCGCCTGGCTGCGCAGCACCACCTCGTTGACGAGATTCTCGACGTCGCGACCCTTAACGCGCGCAAGGACGCGGTTGAACTGCTCCGGGCGGAGCGCGCCGGCCTTCGGCAGCGAAATGCCTAAGCTGGCCAGAAACTCGCGCAGCGCATGGAGCTTGTCGATCGTCGGCTCGTCATGCACGCGATAGACGAGGGGCGTGCGCGCGCGTTCGATCGCTTCGGCCGCGGCGACATTGGCAAGGATCATGAACTCCTCGATCAGCCGGTGCGAATCGAGCCGTTGAGGCGTGATCACCCGCTCGACGGTGAAGTCGGGCTTGAGCAGAATTTTCCGTTCCGGCAGATCGAGATCGAGCGGGCCGCGGTCGTCGCGCGCGCGCTTGAGCGCCTGATAGGCGGCATAGAGCGGCTCGAGGACGAGGGGCAGCAGCGGTTCGGTGGTCGCATCCGGTTGGTCCTCGATGGCGGCCTGCGCCTGCGCGTAGTGCAGGCGCGCAATCGAGCGCATCAGCACGCGATGGAAGGCGTGGCTGCGCTTGCGGCCCTGTGCATCGATGGCAATGCGAGCGACCAGAGCCGGACGGTCTTCGTCCGGCTTGAGCGAGCACAGATCGTTGGAGATGCGTTCGGGCAGCATCGGCACCACCCGGTCGGGGAAGTAGACCGAATTCCCGCGCGCCAGCGCCTCGCGATCGAGCGCCGAGCCGGGGCGCACATAGGCGGCGACGTCGGCGATCGCCACGTTCACGACAAAGCCGCCGGGATTGGCCGGGTCGGTGTCCGGCCGCGCGAACACGGCGTCGTCGTGATCCTTGGCGTCGATCGGATCGATGGTGACGAACGGGACCTCACGCCAGTCCTCGCGCCCGTCCAAGGTCGCATGCTTGGCCGCCTCCGCTTCGTGAAGCGCCGCACGCGAAAAAACGTGAGGGATTCCATGGGCGTGGATTGCGATCAGGCTGACCGTGCGCTCGCTCGCGAGCGAGCCGAGCCGTTCCCGCACCTTGGCCACCGGCTGGCCGAATCGCCCGTGCCGACTCACCTCGACCGCGACGAGATCGCCTTCCTCGGCGTCCAGCGTGTCGCCGGGGCGGATGCTGAGTTCGCGCCCGAGGCTCCGCTTCTCGACCGGGACCAAACGGCCGCCGCCGTCGGGCAAGCTGCGGAACACGCCAAGCGCCCGATGCTTGGCGCGGTCGATCACCTTGATGGGACGCCCGCGATGGCGGATGCCGCCGTCCGCCTCGGCGGTTTCCTCGGTCCGCAGGAGCGCGCGATCGCCAACTCCCGGCGTCTCGCCGGGGCGCGCCCGCCGCGGCACATGCACGCGGATTTTCGGCGCCTTCCCGTACGCCTCCTCGTCCCATTCGGTGGGAACCGCAATCAATTCGCCGTCGGCGTCGCGACCGGTGATGTCTGCGAGCACGACCGGCGGAAGCGCGCCGGCCGGGTGCAGCTTCTTACGGCGGCGTTCGATGCGGCCTTCGTCGGCGAGCTCCCTAAGCATCGCTTTCAGGCTCGCCCGGTCGGCGTTCTTGAGGCCGAAGGCGCGGGCAAGCTCTCGCGTGCCGACCCGGCCGTCCTGCGCTGCTATGAAGGCGAGGAGGTCGTCTTTCGAGGGGAGGGGCGGGCAAGATTTGCCGCGAGGAGAAGCCAACGAGGTGTCCGTGATTGATGTAGTCCGGCCAAGGCAAGGGTTTCGCAGAAAATGCGACATTGAAGACGCGGGCCAGATCTCGCACAGCAAGCCCAGCCCTCCTTCATGCCTAAGGTAAGCGGGGGCCGGCGATTTCGCCAGATCGGCGCGCGTGAGAGGGAACGTTCGCGCCGGAATAGATCGATCGCCAAGGCCGCGCGACGAGGCGACTGGCGGAGCCGAGCGAGCCACGCTATGGCTGCGCACTATGTCCGCGCCAGGCCCCGCGGAAAATCCCGAACAAAGTTATCCGCCAAGCACGCAGGAAGGCGGGTCGCCGCCGGCCCCTGTGCGTCCTTCACTTATCGAATTGATGTTTGCCCTGGCGAGGGTGTCGCTCTTTGCCTTTGGCGGCGTGCTGCCATGGGCGCGGCGCATGCTGGTCGAGGAAAAGCGGTGGATGACCGCGGATGAGTTCAACCGGCTGTTCGCTGTCTGCCATTTCATCCCGGGGCCCAACGTCGTCAACATGACGGCCGTTTTCGGCCTGAGATTGCACGGCGTCGTAGGGTCGATCGCCGCGGTCTTGGCGCTGACCGCCCCACCGGTCGTGCTGATGATCGCAGTGGGCATGCTTTATACGCGCTACGGCGCGTCACCCGGCATTAGCGGGGGTCTCGCCGGCCTCGCGGCCGGGGTTGCCGGCCTCATGATTGCGACCGCCGCGCGCATGGCCGAGCCGCTTGTGAAGAAACGCATCGGCCCGGAGCCGCTGGTGGCCGTAGCAGTCTTCATCGCGATCGGGATTCTTCGCCTGCCGCTTCTGCCTGTGCTTGCGATTGCCGCGCCCCTCAGCATTGCATTAGCGTTGTGGGTTCGCCGATGAAAGCGGGCGGAGATGTCCTCCTCGCGCTGGTCGTGCAGTTCGCGCTCCTGTCGCTGCTCGCCATTGGCGGGGCGAACGCCGTCATCCCGGAAATTCAACGCCAAGCCGTCGACCTCCAGCATTGGGTGACCGACCAGCAGTTTGGCGAACTCTTTGCACTCTCGCAGGCGGCGCCCGGGCCCAATGTGATGATTGCGGCGCTGATCGGCCAACAAGCGGCAGGACCGCTCGGCGCCATCATCGCCATGGCCGCGATGTGCGCGCCGACCGCGGTGCTCGCCTGCTTTGTCGCGAGGGTGTTCGACCGCTACCGCCAACGGCGCTGGCTCGTCGCCATCGAGGCGGGGTTGGTGCCGGTGACGGTCGGTCTGTTTGCCGCGACCGCCTTGATTATCGCGCGCGCCGCAGACCGGAGCTGGGTCGCCGTCGCCGTTACCGCCGCCGCCTTCGCCGTGACCTATTGGACGCGAAGAAATCCTTTAATCGCGCTTGCTGCGGCCGCGGCGATTGGGCTGACCGGGCTTCTTTAGGAGAGAAGGCGCGGGACGAAGCGCGCTTTCCACCGTGGCGTCTCGACCGACGTGATGCCGGCGATCGAGCGCAAGCTCGCAAGGATCATGGGCTCGGAAAAATGATGCGATGGACACTGCGACGGAAAAGCCCGTGGCGCCTTCTCGGTCCTTCGCACCTTACGCTGCAACGGAACGGCCCGTGGCTAGCACGATAGAGCATGTGCAGCGGATCGGTGATTTCGGCCGTGTGCTCCCGTGGAACAAGCGACGTAGACCGAAGCCACTTATTCGCTCATAATCGCTCAAAGCGACAACAAGGGTTCAAGACATGAGCGATGAATCTGCATCTGCCCCGTCATGGTGGGATAAGACAAAGGCATGGGCCAAACGCAATCCGACATTGAGCGGTGCCGCCGCAGGGGCGGCTGCTGGAAGTATTATTCCTGGCTTAGGAACCGTCGTCGGCACTGTAGGGGGCGCGGTGATTGGGCATTTGGCCGGGCGCGACCGAACGCAGGGTGAGGAGCCATCGCCGGCCGAGGGAACGGCCAACGACGCGTCGGCCAAGGACGCGTCATGACAATTGAAAATACGGCAGTTTTGACGTGCACGCATTCAATATGTGTGCACGCGCGAATTTAGGCTGAGCCCTTTCTGCGATGATCACCTGGCTCCCCGTGCCTACGCATTGCCGCTGTGGCGTGGGTGCCTGCAAGAGACCGACTCCCCTGTGAGCGGCGTGGCGTGGGCGTGGCACGACGTGCCCTCACATCCCCTGACAGAGATCATAGACATAGAGAGATGTGACCCGTTCACTGGCTCGTCCGCCCCGTCTCGTGATCTAACGCCGTGCGACGCGCGCGTGGACCGACCTGCGTCTTTCCCTGCGTCAACGCTTCGCTGGGCTCTTTCCTTTGCGGATCAGCGCTTGCAATTGCTCGCGTTCCTCCGCGCCCAGCCGCACCACATACTTCTTTACCGCAATGTCCTTTGCAGCCATGCTCGCCTCCGTCGCTCGAATCGCGACGGAAGCGAATCATCCAATCCTTTCAAATTAGTTGACGCAGCCGACTAGGGCTTATGTTATCGTTCCGCCGGTGTGTCTTCCCGTGAGCTTACCAAAGGGGAATTTTGGGAAGATTTTGCCGATCGCGCTTACGCCAAGACACTGATTTTATTTTGTAAGTTCGAGGCGACGAGGCGTCGATGTTGCAATATCACCAACTGATGGATCGCATCCTCACTGAAGGGGTGGAGAAGCGCGATCGCACCGGGACAGGCACGCTTTCGGTGTTTGGTCACCAGATGCGTTTCGACCTCGCCGACGGTTTCCCGCTCGTCACCACCAAGAAGCTGCACCTCAAATCGATCGTCTATGAGCTCTTGTGGTTCTTGGCGGGCGACACGAACGTGAAATTCCTCAACGAGCACGGCGTCACGATTTGGGACGAATGGGCGGATAAAGAGGGCGATCTCGGACCAGTCTATGGGGCGCAATGGCGTTCCTGGCCCGCGCGTGACGGCGGCGCGATCGATCAGATCGCCGATGTGGTGGAGATGGTCCGGCACAGTCCTGATTCGCGCCGTCTGATCGTCACCGCCTGGAACCCGGCGGACATCGAGCGGATGGCGCTGCCGCCCTGCCATTGTCTGTTTCAATTCTATGTCGCCGAAGGCCGACTCTCCTGCCAGCTCTATCAGCGTTCCGCCGACGTTTTTCTCGGCGTGCCGTTCAACATCGCCTCTTACGCGCTGCTGACCTTGATGGTCGCGCAGGTCGCGGGCTTGGCGCCGGGCGAGTTCGTCCACACCTTCGGCGACGCCCATCTCTATCTCAATCACCTGGAGCAGGCGCGTCTGCAGCTGTCCCGCGCGCCGCGCTCATTGCCGACCATGCGGCTCAATCCCGCGGTGACTGATCTGTTCGCGTTCCGCTACGAGGATTTCGTACTTCAGGGTTACAATCCGCATCCACACATCAAGGCCGCGGTGGCGGTCTGAGTTTTTTATGAGGAGATCATGACCTGGCGCAAGCGACCCGTCATTTACGAGATTGCGACCTTCGTGTGGCTCAATGAATTGCGCGCCCAATATGGTCGAGCTTTGACCCTGGCGACGATCCCCGCGCAAGTGTGGGACGCGCTCGCAAAGCTTGACGTCGACGCCGTTTGGCTGATGGGCGTTTGGGAGCGCAGTCCGACCGGGGTCGACGTTTCGAACGCCAACTCCGATTCGCAGGCCGAGTTCCGCCGGGTGCTGCCGGATTATCGTCCGGAAGATAATCTCGGCTCGGCTTATTGCGTGCGGGACTACGTTGTCGCCGCGGAGCTTGGAGGGCCCCGCGCGTTGGCGCAGGCGCGCGCCGAGCTCAACGCGCGCGGCTTGCGTCTTGTGCTCGATTTCGTGCCCAACCATGTCGCGATTGATCACCCTTGGGCTTTGCACCATCCCGAGTATTTCATTCGCGGCAGTTACGAGGACCTGGCGCGGGCGCCGAACGACTTCGTCGACGTGAAGGGCGAGGTCTACGCCCACGGACGCGATCCGTATTTTCCGCCGTGGGGCGACGTCATTCAGGTCAATGCGTTCAACGCCGGCTTGCGCGCGGCGGCGATCGACACCGTGACCACGATCGCCGCGCAATGCGACGGCATGCGCTGCGACATGGCGATGCTATTGCTCAACGATATTTTCGAGCGAACCTGGAGTGCGCGGGCAGGGAGGAGGCCGGCGACCGAGTATTGGCAGGACCTCATTCCGGCGGTCAAAGCGAAGCATCCCGATGTCTTGTTTATCGCCGAGGCCTATTGGGACCTCGAATATGAACTGATGCAGAAGGGCTTCGACTACTGCTACGACAAGCGCCTGTATGATCGTTTGGTCCACGACAACGCCGAAAGCGTGCGCGCACATCTGACGGCGGGACTCGACTATCAGGACCGGCTGGTGCGCTTCATCGAGAATCACGACGAGCCGCGCGCCGCCGCCACGTTTTCCGGGCCGAAGGAGCACGCCGCCGCCGTCGTCGTTGCGACCGTGCCCGGCGCGAAGCTCATCTATGACGGGCAGATCGAGGGCCGCAAAGTCAAGCTACCGGTGTTTCTGGCGCGCCGTCCGCCGGAGCCGCCCGACGATGAACTCGCTGCGTTTTACCGCAGCCTGTTGAGCGCGATCCACGCGGACCTGTTTCACGCGGGCGAATGGCATCTGTGCGACCGCCACGGCTGGCCCGACAATGCGAGCTTCCACAATATCGTCGCCTGGACCTGGCGGCTGGGAGCCGAGCGGACCCTGGTGGTGGTGAACCTGTCCGATTTCCGCTCGCAGGCGATGGTGCGGCTGCCATGGGACGACCTGCGCGACCACACCTGGCGCCTGGTGGAGACGATCAACTGGGAATGCTACGTGCGCGACGGCGACGACCTCAGCGAACACGGGCTGTTCGTCGAGCTCGACGGCTGGCACTACCATTTCCTCAAGTTCGAGTGAGGGGAGGGCGCTCGCGTTCCTCTCCACGTTCGTGCTTCGGCGTCCGGGCGAGAACGCGATGCCGTCATGCGTGCCCCTGGAGCATTTTCCGGCGAAGTGGAAACCGGTTCGCCGCAGAAAATGCGACTACCAAAGGAGAACCGGAGCGAATTCCGATACCACCGGAACGGAATTCGCTCTAATGGGCTACGGATCAATGGACGACCAGCGCGCCGATAGCGGCGGCCAGGAAGACGGTGAAGACGACACCGAGCAGCCGCAGAATAAGCAGCAATCTATTGACGCGGGCAATCTCTGCTTCGTCGACCACCGGCTCGACAGGCAATTGGAAAAATAATGCCCGACGCACGAAGGGCGGCGGTGGCGTTCGGTTCGCGACCTCCGATATCGGGATTCGCTTATAGTAGCTGCCAATGTCGTAATTCGCAGATGAGATCTGGTAACTTGGAAGCAGCCGGTCCAGCAGGAACAATAATCCGATTGGTCTGAGCTTGACCGTATCCGGCGTCGGGGTCTGCTGATCGGAAGGCGGCTGGTCGGGTGGGGTTTTGATTGTCGGCGAAAACGCCACCATTCTCAGCCTCAGCAGGAACATTGCCCAGAAAACAATGAGGGTAATTGTCACCCACCAAATAACCTTCCCCGGCCGATAGCCGTGGTCGGCAAGGAAATATAAAGCGCCGCGGAAAAGGAGTTGCGCCAAATCGCTCAGTAAGTCTGGGATCGCCGATAGCGCTGCACCCAACTGGCTCCAGCCGCTCAGTTGAGGGGTGGGCCCGGCAATGCTGGCATCCGTTAGGGGACGCGGCGGTTGATCCGAGCCGCCCTCATGGCGCTCAACAACGCCACGGCAGAATGGCCTGATAATCGGCAGCAGCAGCCAATGCGCCGCGCGTTCGCACAATTCTCTGTTCGAGCGCGCAACTTTGATCTGCGTGCTGTCTGCCCCGGCCCTTTCGAAGGCGTTGGCGAAGGCCGTGTATGGCTGAGTCGAGCCAAGTTTGTTCAGCTCCAGCCATTTCAACACCTCATCGACGGTCGGTATGTCCAATTGCGCTTTCAGTTCGGATATGATCGAAGGCGTTCCGTCGCCCGGTCCGCCCGTCGGCGCGGGTTCGCTGCCGGCGTATTCGCAAGCGGCTTGCGCGCTGTAGATTCGCTCGAATTCGAGGCCGTCCAGAGCAGTAAAGTAGTTCCTCTTGTTGTCATCGAAATTGAAAACAAACCCCGCGGTTTTCAGACCTATCGCCTCAAATTTATGGAGATCCGCCGATACGTCGTCATGAATGGTTCGGTTCTTGGACCACAGATTGACGATCAAATTATTACCGATCGTATTGCCATCGAGTGCGACAATAGTGCGGAGGTAAAGCTTCGATCCTTCGCTGGGAGCGGAGAATTTTTCTTTGGCGGAAAGGTCGGCGGCGCGAGGGGAAAGCCATTGAAATTCATTGATGCAAAGAGAGGAATGCACCTTGCTATCGAACAAGAAAAATTCCGCTCTGTACTTTATAGATTCGCTCTCACACGATTCGGCGTCCGCAACGACCTTCTTTACCTCGTCGCTGGTAAGCGTGCGCTTGACCGCATCCGTGATCGAAAACGCTCTTTTCCACGAATAGATTACGAACCAGCGCATAAATACTCACTACGCATCAAATCCTTGAAATTACCGCGGCTTGCGCCTATAACGCTCTATTTTTGGGAAGCACAATAATATCAAATTTAGGCAGGCCCCTGCTTACCTGCTTCCCAAGAGGAGGATTTAGCAATGCTACTGGACGCCAAGACGGTCGCCTCCATGAAAAAGCCGCCGCCTGGAAAAACGGACGTGATCCACTTCGACCGGGAGCTCCCCGGGTTTGGCCTACGCCTGCGGACGGGCGGCCGGCGAACGTGGGTCGCGCAATATCGGATCGACGGGCGCTCGCGACGGATAACGCTCGGCAACGCCGCGGTCATGAGCGCCAACGAGGCGCGGCGTTCAGCGCGGACCGTGCTCGCTCGGGCGACGATCGGAGATGACCCGCAGGGCGAGCGACTCCGCAAGCGGGAGCAAGAGCAAACCACGCTGCGCTCGGTGGTCGAGACTTATCTCGCCGCCCGTGCCGGCAAGCTGCGGCCTCGGAGCATGGTCGAAGTCACGCGCTACCTCGGAGACCCGCGCTACTTCGGCCACCTGCACGGAATGCCGATCGATCGGATCGAGCGTCGGGACGTCGCGCGAGAGGTGTTGCGCATTGAGCGGGAGATTGGAGTCGGAACGGCTATCGCCGCGCGGTCCGCTCTTAGCGCCTGCATCATCTGGGCGATGCGCACCGGCGTCGCCAACCACAATCCGCTGATCGGCGCCTATGTGCCAGAGGGCGCGCGCTCGCGTGACCGCGTGCTCAGCGATTCCGAATTGGCCGCGGTCTGGCGCGCGTGCGCTGACGACAGCTTTGGGCGGATCGTCCGGTTGCTTATTCTGACCGGCTGCCGGCGGACCGAGGTCGGCGGCATGGCGTGGGACGAGCTCGACCGCGAGCGGGGCCTGTGGACGATTCCAGCGGCGAGGGCGAAGAACCGGAGGCCGCACGCACTGCCATTGCCGCCAGCCGCCTGGGCGATCATCAACGCAGTCCATCGCCGGACCGATCGCGAGCTGCTCTTCGGCGAACGCGCGAATAGCGGCTACCGCGGTTGGCACCTCGCGAAGCGGCGCCTCGATGGCGAACTCGGCGACTCGGTGAAGCCATGGGGCCTACACGACATCCGGCGCACCGTCGCGACGCGCATGGGCGATATCGGAATCGCGCCGCACGTGATCGAAGCAGCGCTGAATCACGTCAGTGGGCATAAGGCTGGCGTAGCGGGCATCTACAACAGATCAACTTATTCGGTGGAAATGCGCGCCGCGCTGGCGCTGTGGGCGGATCATCTGCGCTCCCTGGTCGACGGCGGCGAGCGTACGGTGGTGAGTTTTCCACAGAGCGCGTAATTGATTTGAGTTGACAATACTTGCGCCGCTCTTGGCGGAGGCTTATCTGGTCAATTGCTGCCGCCGTGGAAAAGACGGCGTCCCCGGCGAAGGCGCTGCCGGGGGCGAGGGGCCAGTATCTACCATGGACGCCATGGTCATTGACTGAGAATACTTTCCGCGAACGCGGAGGATAGCGAGAGCGCAAAAGGGCGGCGAATATACCCGGCTCGCGGGGACAAATAGCGAGTGGTCGCCCAGGTCAAATACCTTGACCAAAGAATCATAGCCGGGTCGCGCCGGAGCCTACAAGGCTCGCGGCGTTTTTTTGTCTTTTGCCGGCGAGCCCAGAAACAAAAGGGGCTCGCCAGAATGAAGCCGCGCCGGCCGTTCCGAACGGGCGCGCCGATCCGCGCAAACTCCCCGCGCCCCCCGTCCGCCCGTCGACCACAGCCGCGGCGATAGCGTAATGACGATCCCTGAGTGGTGCGAGCTAAACAGATTCAGCGCCGCGACCGGTCATCGCATCATCCGACGTGGCGACGGCCCTCCGACTGTGCAGTTGAGCACGAGGCGAATCGGCATCCGAGTTTCGGACAACCGGGCATGGCAAAACGCCCGGCTGCGCGACTCAGCGTGATCCGCCATGGACCACACAAATGCGAATGCTGATCAGGCTGGCGGCTCGATCGGCACTTCCCTTAGCAGCACCACGGACGCCAATTCGCCCCTGACCTTCCACCCGCTCGCCAAACTGTTCCCGCTAATTGCGACGCCGGAACTCGACGAGTTGGCCGACGACATCAAGGAGAACGGCCTTCGCGAGCCCATCGTCCTGTACGACGGCAAAATACTCGACGGCCGCAACAGATATATCGCCTGTGTGCAGGCCGGAGTTGAGCCGCTGTTCGTCGAATATCCCGGCGGCGATCCGATCGCCTACGTGATCAGCAAGAACCTTAAGCGGCGCCACCTCACCGCCGAGCAGAAGCGCGAGATAATCGAGAAGCTGATCAGGGAACAACCGCATAAATCGAATCGTCAGATCGCGCGCGAGATCAACGTGAGTCACCCGCACATCGGAAAAGTCCGCAGCGAGATGGAAGCGGCGGGCGATGTGGAAACATTACCACGTCACGTCGATACCCGCGGCCGCCGGCAGCCGGCGAAGAAGACGCTCAAGAAGCAGGTCGAGGTGCTGCGTAAGAGCGCGGGGGGCAAGACGCCTCCCGCCGACCCGCTTGCGGATGCGCGCGGCACGCCAGCGCCGCAATCGCGCGAGGATATTGGCCCCAACAGCGCCACTGAGACCGAGCGCCTACGGGCCAGAAACCTGGAATTGGAGAACGAGAAGCAGCGGCTCGTGCTGGAAAACCGCGCGCTGCGGAAAGAAGTCGAGGAGCTGAAAGCGAAGCTTGCCGAACGCGAACTCGACATTCCTCCCGAGCCGCGGAGAGCCGCACCGTGACCCACACAAATGCGAAGAGGGCCGCGACCGGTGAGACGGTGCGCGACCCTTCGAATGCTGATCTGGCTGGCGGCTCGATCGGCACTTCTGATAGCAGCACCACGGACGCCAATCAACAAGTCACCATGCCGCGCATCGATGGCGCCGGCATTCCCTGCGGCGTTCCCGACGTTCGCGGCACGACGCTACCATCCTCCATCTGCATCGGGGCCTTCAGCCAGCGCTCGATGTAGAGCAGCACCCACGGACAGTCCGTATGATGACGGACGGCCTTGAGCAAAAGCTCCCAATCGATGCTGTCGAAGAAACCCTTGATGTCGAGATCGAGCACCCAGTCGTAGC
>Ga0315553_10001504_pt1 | contig 19247 bp, 20 predicted proteins | sample SalMarSW160140MG_FD_203099 | JGI IMG/M metagenome (GOLD analysis project Ga0315553, IMG submission 203099) | Salt marsh sediment microbial communities from the Plum Island Ecosystem LTER, Massachusetts, United States - Salt Marsh Sediment SW1601-40 ... | reverse complement strand
ACTGCCAGCGTTCGACGTCGGTGGCGGGCAGCAACCTCAAGTTCACCGTTACCAGCCCCTACATGCTGGCCCGGACCCTGCTGGACAATCACTACGGGAACTTCGAAGCCCTCTTGATGGCCCTGGCCGAAGTCCTGGCCGCTCAGGTCAGCGAGCTGGAGTGCGCCTGCCTGCAGGTGGACGAGGCCAACCTGCCGGGCAATCCCGAAGACGGTCCCCTGGCCGCCCGAGCCGTCAACCGGGTCCTCGATGCGGTGGGCGATGGTTCGAGCGGCGGCAGCAGCGGCGTGTCGGGGGGCGGCCGAACAAGCGGCGGCACATCGTCAGGCGGGCGCCCGCAGCGGGCGGTGCATCTGTGCTTCGGCAACTACGGCGGCCAGACCATCCAGAAGGGCACCTGGAAGGCACTGATCGCCTTTCTAAACGAGCTGCACGCGGATCACCTGGTTCTGGAGCTGGCCCGCCGGCCGGACAGCGATCTGGAGGCCCTGAAGCAGGTGCGCCCGGAGATCAGCCTTGGTCTGGGGGTCATCGACGTCAAGGACAACCAGGTGGAGAGCCCCGAGGAGGTGGCCCGGCGCATCGAGAAGGCGGAAAAGCGTCTTGGTGAGGGACGGGTCGGCTGGGTGCATCCGGACTGCGGATTCTGGATGCTCCACCGCTCCGTGGCGGAGCGCAAGATCGCCGCTTTGGTGCAGGGCCGGGATCTGTACCTGGGGTCTTGACGCCGATTGAATCGGGGTCAGTCTGTTGAACCAATCCCTCTTGCAGCAATCTGAGGTGCATCGACCACTGACATTTGTCAGCAGACCGCCTGCGAATAATCCTGGAGAACCATGCGGATGCTCGCCGCGATCAGATCCTCCGGCTCGGCGGTCAACCGGCCTTCCCGGATCTCCAGGTAGTGACGGGGCAGGTACTGGCTGATCAGCGTCAGCGGTATGCCCGCCTGCCTCAGGTTCTTGATAAGGAAATCCACCGCATCCCTCACCATCGGCACCTGCCAGTAGTAGCGGCTGCGGTCCGAAAGGCTGTACTTCAGGGCCAGGTACACATCCTGCCCGCTGCCGCTGTAGTAGTACTGCCAATGCCCCGGGTTGTCCCTCATGGCCTTGTCCAGAAACATGCCCAGCTGTGACAGCCGGGCTTTGTAGGTCCACCCGAAGATCTCCTTCTCTATGCATTCCAGGGCGAACAGGCACTCCCGCAGGGCGAAGGTCAGGGCCGGTCCCACCTTGAGTATGGCCACTCCATCCTCGACCAGCTGCCGCAGGAGCCCGGGGCGCTGATAGTCGGTGGAGTGTCCCTCCAGCAGCAAATCGGGATGCCGCCGAGCCGCATCGATCAAGCCCTTTGCCTTTGTTCGATCGTACTCGTACACTTGGTGATCCCCGAACTCCACCCCCGGCTGGACTACCACGGCGATGACCCGCTGCCAGGCATCCTGCAGGCCGGAATCGGCGAACGCTTTGCCGCAGGCGGTTATGGTCTGTTCAAAAGCTTCCACCGTCGTGATCGGCACGGCTTGCTCTTGCCCCTGGATACCGCCCGGAGGCGGGACGTCGGTGCCGATGACGTACACCGGCGCTGATTCCATGCCCGCGGCGCCGGCGCCGCCGGCGCCGCCCAATTCCTTGAAGGCTCTCTGCGCCGCTGCCGCCATTCGGGCTTCCCGGTGCGCGACCAACTGCGCATCCAAACCGCCGTACTTGTCCACCGGATCTCCTCCAAGGGGCATGCTGGCGTCGAGGTGGATCTTGGTGTATCCGGTGCTCACACAACCGGCGATCAGATCGCAGGCTTTCTGCATGGCCTGCTCGGCCGGCTCGCTTCGCCAGGGATAGGGTCCAAGATGGTCACCCCCGAAGATGATCCTCCCTCGGGGAAAATCGATCCGATCCGCTGCCTCCCACACGAAATCCCGGAATCCGAGGGGCTGCATGCCGGTGTAGCCGCCGAACTGGTTGACCTGGTTCACCGTGGATTCGACGAGCAGGGGAAGACCATCATCCTGTGCCTGGACCATGGCGGCGCTGATGACCCGGGGATGGGCGCTGCAGATCGAGTAGATCCCCTTCGGTTCACCCCGCTTTTGTGAGTCGATCAGCCCTTGGAAATAATCCTGAGGGTTTACGGTTTTCATTTCGGCATTCCCCTCTCCGGCAGGACGGCTACGGAATTTCTTTTAATTATCCCTCATTCCTGTCAGTCGTAACTTGTAGCACATCGGCTGTTCCTTGAAAAGCTCGAAAGCCGAGTCAATTCGAACGGGTCGAATACCCGGGGCGGATATTTTCTTGACAGCTCGCGTTGCCTGGATCACTATTGAATGGTGCAACAACCAAGACATTCTCATCAAGGAGGAAGAGCAAATGAAAAGTCGAGCGATTCCATTGTCGATTCTGCTGATCACTATCGCGTTCGCTGTCGCGCTTTCCGGCTGTATGCTGGGGGATGCGGTGATGGGGGGCTTCAGCAGCGGCGCCCGCAAGGGAGTCTCTAGCGGGGTGGAGCAGCAGGTGGAGCAGGAGGCCACCCCGCAGACGCAGTCGAGCCAGTCCAAAGCCCCGCCCATGGGTCCCCAGTGGAACCAGTTCATGGTCACGCAGGCCCAGATGGCCTTCAACTACGCCTTTTCCGCCGGAGGGCTTTGGGCCGGCCAGCGGGGCTATGAACCCGGTGAGTACACGAAGTTCCGATGGACCATGGAGGGAGACGATCCCCTCTTGATGGAACGGGCCTATCTGAAGGAGCTGGATGACGGCAAGCAGTGGTGGCGGGTCACCTGGGAGGACTCGGAAGGTTCCTGGATCTGGGAAGCCCTGCTCGATCCTGATACGAGCCAGATGGTGCGCATGCGTGCCCGGGATGCCGACGGCAATGAGGGGGAAGTTCCGGTCAGCGGCCAGGCCGTGTTCATGGCGCCGGCGGAGCTGACTCAAGAGAGCGTGCAGGGCGCGACGGTGGGAACGGAGAGAATCACCGTGCCTGCCGGGACCTTCCGGACCGACCACGTGGTGTATATGGCGGCCACCGGCGAGGGTCAATCCGAGTTCTGGCTGGATCCTCAAATCCCCGGCGGTGTCGTCAAGTATCTGATCAGCAGCAAGGCAGAGGGGGCGCTCTGGAGCAGCGAGCTGGTCGAATACGGAGAAAACGCAGACACGATCCTCAAGTCGTACTGAGGCATGACGGCGGGCCGGCGATCCGGCACGAGCGCAGCCGTCCGGGGAAGCGGGATCAGATCCAGCTGCCCCGGACGGTCCGGCCTGTTTCGTTTGACTGGTAGAAGGCCTCGACCAGTTCGACGCAGGCCAAGCCGGATTGGCCGTTGACGCCATAGAACGGCTGGCTGTCGGTTCGCACACAGTCCACGAAGTAGCGAAGCTCCTCCACGTAGCCGAGGTTGTAGAACTCATCCACAGCGGGTTTGGTCCAGCCGAGGTTGTGGTCCGTTTTCTCGATAGAGTAGGAGATACCCGGGCGTGAGTAGCACTGGACCGGACTTCCGAAAGTCAGGTCCACCTTGAGCAGCCCTTCGCTCCCGTAGACCTCGACCTTGTCGTCCATGCCCCCGACCGTGATGTAGTTGCCCTCCACCAGACCGAACTCCCCGTTCTGGAAGCGCAGGATACCCACACCGAAATCTTCACCCTCGAAGTCGCGGTGCACGTAGTTGCCCTCCAGTCCCTGGTTCATCCTCCCGGTCACCTCCACCACGGGGTTGCTGCCTTTGCCGAGGAGGTAAAGCAGGTAGCCGATCGGGTGGATCGCCAGGTGGATGAAGCTTCCCCCCCCGCAGGTGGCTCGCTTCCTGGCAAACTGGGAGTGGGAGCCGTTGTGGCATTCTTTGGCCTTGACGTACAGCGGCCGGCCGATCCCTCCCTCGGCGATGAGCGCGTCGACCCGCTTCAAGGCCGGGGCAAAGCACCAGTCCTCGGCGTACATCAGCTTCACCCCGTTGTCCGCGCAGGCCTTGATCATCTCACCGGCCTGGACCGCCGTGGTGGCCAGAGGCTTCTCGCAGACCACGTTCTTGCCGGCCGCGGCCGCGGCCAGAACCACCTGGTGGTGGAGGAAGTTCGGAACACATACGGAGATCAGTTGAAGGTCGTCCCGCTCGAGCATCTTCTCGTAGCTCTCGTACGTGTGGGGGATATTCCACTTGGAGGAGATCACCTCCAGATTGTCGATAGCGGCCACGGCAACCAGCTCGGCGTGCTCATTGCGGCTGTAGGAGTCACAGTGGAAATCCGCGGCAAATTTGGAACCGACGATGCCGACCCGCACCTTTTCCATTTACTTCCTCCTGAAACGAAAATGGATCTTGGATTATTTGTCTTCGGGTTTTTTATAGCCCAGATCTATGTTGATCTTGAACTTTCCCGCTCCGGACACGCTGATGCCGAAGGAGGCCAGCTGCAGCAGGTCACCGTCCTCGACGTTGGATATTTCGATCTCATATACCCCGGAAAGGATGCCCTCTTTCCTCTCCGCGATGAACTCGCTGAGGGCGATGAGGAGGTTTTCCGTGTCCGACATGACGGGGGTCTCTACTTTTTCCGTTTTTTACGGCCGGCTCTGGCTTTGGAAGCCGGGGCTTTGGACGGATCACCCTCGGAATCATCGGCGCTGGTCTGAAGCTGGTTTTGTGACTCTACGATATCCCCGGCCTGTTCGACCAGCTCTTTCTCCCTGTCCTTCAGCTCCTGCTCCCGGACCTTGACCTGCTCGCCCTTCTTGCGGAACTTGCTCTTGCTGATTTTCGAGAAGTAGCGCCCCAGGTAGTAGGCAAAGGAGTATAGAATCCCTACGGCAAAGGCCACCAGGGCCACGGCGGTAACCGGCAGCTCCTCGAACTTCCGACCGAACAGGTTGAAAGAGGTAGTGTAGCCGAGATTCAGGACGATGAGAACGACCAGGATAACGAGCAGGACAATACTGATAATAACGCGAAACATAAATGATTACCCTCGAAGACTCTACAGGAACAGGACGCCGGGAAACAGAAAATGAAGCACACCGATCACAGCACCGGCTATGCCTACGGGGATCCGGTAGGTCGCGATCCTCTTGGTGACCTTCTCCACGGGTTTTTCCACTTTTTCCGGCACTTCCCCTTGTTTCGGGTGCTGCCGGAAGGCCTCACCGATAAATATCACGCCCAGGATGATGCCCGCCACTGCAGGCAGGAGATCGCCGACAACGATGACATCTTCACCGGGTGAGCGGAAGATCAGCTTGAGGACTCCGATCACCGCGGTGATCAAACCGGCTATAATCTGAATGCTCCTGTTCTTCTGCAAGAACCTGAAACTACCGAAAAACTCGCTCTTTGTTTTCAGGTAGTCCGATGACAACGCCAGTCCCGCGATAACCGTGGAAACAACGGAGAGTAGATAGAATTGGGGATAGAAATGGGGCATGAATTACCTCCTTAGAAAGTTATTTATAATATAACCGTAAAGCGGTCGGTATGGCAATTGACAGGAGGAAAGCCGATCCATAAGCTTTCCGTGAAGACACCGCAATCTTCCATAACAGGTACCAGGGGGCGCCCAGCCTTGAAGATTGCGATATATTCTTCAATCCTGTTTCGGGAGGTATGCAGTGGGCAAATCCGTCGATCTCTCAGTCCGCATGGGAGACATCACTTTTAAAAACCCCTTTATCGTCGGTGCCGGCCCTACGGCCAAGACTGTAGAGCAGATCAAGGCGGCGGAGGACTCCGGCTGGGCCGGGGTGTCCTTCAAGCTGGCCATCGATCCGTTCCCCTACATCAACTGGCCGCCCCGCTATCGCTGGCTGCGCAGGGAGAAGATCCACATGTTCACCGCGGAAACGCGGCTGAAAACGGAGCAGGCCCTGAAGCTGCTCGAGGAGGCGCGCAAGTCGACCAGCGACATCGTGCTTATTCCAACCATCACCTACGACGGCAAGGACCGTGAGGGCTGGGTGAGGATGGCCAAGCGCTTCGAGGATGCCGGCGCCCATGCTGTAGAGCTGAACATGTGCTGCCCCAACATGTCCTTCAACGTGCAGACCACCGGGGGAGCTAGCCAGGAGGCCACGGGCGCCAGTCTGGGCTCGGATCTGGTGGCACTGCCCAAAGTGGTGAAGCTGATTACCGAGGCGATAGGAGTGCCGATCATCGTCAAGCTTACCCCGGAGGGAGGCCTGATCGCCCGGGCGGCCGAAGCTTCCCTTTCAGCGGGGGCGGCGGCGGTGGGCAGCACGGCCAACCGTCTGGGCATCCCCGACATCGACATCCGCAATCCCATGGGCACGATCTACAGGCTGCAGGAGAATATCACCCTGGGCTGCATCTCCGGCCCCTGGCTGCGCCCGCTGGGCATGCGGGATACCTACGAGATGCGCTTCCACCTGGGGGAGAAACCCTTCATCATCGGCAGCGGCGGAGTCAGGGATCTGCCCAGCGCGGTGCAGCAGATCATGGTCGGGGCCGATGCGGTCTGGATCTGCACCGAGACCATGCTCCGGGGCTTCGACTGGCTGCCCAAGCTGCTCGAGGAGCTGAAAGGCTACATGGCTGAGATGGGCTACCGGAGCATCGGAGATTTCCGAGACCTCCTGCTGAAGAACATCAAGACCTCCCAGGAGCTCACCGTGCACGACGGCTACGCCGAGGTGGACCTGGACAAGTGCAATGCCTGCGGTCTGTGCTGGAAGATCGGCCACTGCTGTGCGATCAGCCATCCGCAGGATAAAACAGCCATCGACAGGCGCTCCTGCATCGCCTGCTCCACCTGCGTGGACCTCTGCCCGCAGAAGGCGATCCACATGGTGAACACGATGTCTTGATGTCAGTCCTGAGCCGGGTGGGAATGCCCGTGATCAGGATGAACCTGCGCCAGGGATTCGGAGGTACTGATGATGAGCTTGCCCTGCTGCACGCCCCGGGTGCCGATCAGGGCATCGGAGATCTGCTGCACCTCGTCGTTCCGGCCCCTCACTATCAGAACCTCCAGGCAGCTGTGCTCGTCGATGTGGACGTGAAGGGTCGAGATGATCCGGTTGTGGTGCTGGTGCTGCAGATCGACCAGGCGGTTGGACAGGTCCCCGTGGTCGTGGTCGTACACCAGGGTGAGGGTCCCCACAACCTCCGCATCCGGTTTCTCCCGGACCTCCACATCCAGGAGCATCCCCCGGATCAGGTTGCGCAGTGCCTCGGAGCGGTTGGCGTAGCCCTTCTTCTCGATCAGGGCATCGAAGCCCTCCAGCAGCTCCTCCTCTATAGACACGCCGAAGCGGATCACCTTAGACATCCCTATCCTCCGTCAGCCTTCAATCAGCGGCATAGCGTTTCTCGATGGCCAGCAGCTCCCGCTCGGTCTTCTCATCCAGAATCGGCTCGGCCGCTGCGGCCAGGATCGCATCCACCCGGTCCTCGGCACGGCTGACCAGATCCGCCCTGTCCCCGGCGCTCATGCGCTGCACCCGCACAAGCTGTTCGGGCAGAAAGACTTCCTCCCGGAAATGGGAGAAGGTGTGATCGGTATCCAGAAAGGAACCGCAGATCCCTACCCGCCGTATCTCCTCGACGGCCAGGGATTCCTCGTCCGTGGTAAAACCCCGCAGGTAGCGCCGCACCGCCGCGATGATCTCATCGTCGATCACCGCCTGGACCGGTGAGATCGTCTTCTCCGATTCCGCCTGCCCCACGCCCCAGATAGTGCTCACTCGGGCCTGGGTGTGGGTGACCGCCGCCATCATCTTCTCCAGAGCGTTCTGGGCGTCGTAGTGCAGGGAATCGGTGCACATCCAGGAGACCGAGGGCAGCCCGTAGCGGCGGGCCATCTGCGCCCCGGACACGGCCAGCAGCACGTTCTCCGGGCCTCCGGTGACGGCGAATCCCTGGCGCATATCCATCACATGGGAGAAGCCCAGGTTGAACAGACAGGGTCGGCCCGGCTCGAGCAGTTGATTGACGGCGATCCCGGCCAGGATCTCCGCCGTACCGACCGCGGCCGCCCCGGCCAGGGTCACCGGGGCGGAGGCCCCGGCCATGGGCTCCCCGTTGATCGTCACCGGGATCCCGTGTCCGGCGGTCATTCGATAGACCCCCAGGGCCAGAGAGGTCCAGCGCAGCGGGCCGTGGGCTGTGAAGCCCATGCTGAACAGCGGGGCCTCCTTCAGGCTGCGGCCGCCGGCCAACACCCTGGCCATCTCGATCATGGCCTGCCCGCCCCGTGGGGAGAAGGAGAGGGCCCGCAGATGTTTGCTCGTGTTGCGGGCCATGATGCGAAAGCCCACGAAGTCACGCTGAGCAGGGGGAGTCTCCTCCGTGGAGGTGCCCACGATCACGTCCACCTGATCCAGGGCATCGATCACCCTGGCGAAATCCGCCAGGTCCTGCTGGCGGATCGAACGGAAACCCTCCTTGTCGAGGTAGAACAGGGCCGCACCGGTCCAGAAGCGGGAGGGAGAGTCCGGGCTCACCGTCTGAACACCCCCCCTCCGGTCGGCGAAGCGCACCTCCCGGGGGCAGCGGGCCAGGCATTCGTCGATCATCCCGGAAGGCATCCGCGCAACCAGGGGCTTGGCACCGGGCCTGGCCCCCGCCTTGATCACGGTTGAGTAGATCTGTTCATCCTCCAGCATGATCCCCGGATCCTCTAGCAGCCCCCGGGCCGCCCCGTCGATCTTCCCGATCTGATCTTCGTTCAAATAAAATCCGCCGTTCATGCTTCCGCTCCTGCTGCCCCCGCCCGCCTACTCCTCGATCCCCAGATAGGCTTTCTTGACGATCGGGTCCGCGGCTATTCTTCTGCCCTCCCCCTGGCTTACGATCCGTCCTGTCTCCAGCACGTAGGCATAATCGGCGATCGACAGGGCCTTCTGGGCGTTCTGCTCCACCAGGAGGACCGTGTGTCCCGCCCGGTTGAGATCCTGGATCATCTTGAATACGCCGAGCACGAACATCGGCGCGAGTCCAAGGGAGGGCTCGTCCATGACCAGCATTTTGGGATCGGACATCAGAGCCCGACCGAAGGCCAGCATCTGCTGTTCCCCGCCGGAGAGGGTTCCTCCCGGCTGGTTCTGCCGCTCCTCGAGAATCGGGAAAAGGCCGAATACCCGATCCAAACTGCGTTCGATCATTTTCCTGTCTTTGACGATGTAGGCGCCCAGAATGAGGTTCTCCTTGACCGTGATCGCGGGAAAGATCCGCCGCCCCTCGGGAACCTGAACGATTCCCCTCTTCACGATCTCCTGGGGCGGCAGAGCCAGGCTTTCTCCATCCTGGCTGATCGAACCGGCGTGGATCTTCACCATGCCGCTGATCGCGTTGATCGTCGTTGATTTACCCGCTCCGTTTGCCCCGACGATGCTGATGATCTTCCCGTCCGGGATGTCCAGGGAAACGCCATCCAGCGCTACGATCCCGCCGTAGCGGACCTGCAGATCTCGTACCTCGATCATAGGCTCTAGACCTCCTCTCCGAGGTAGGCCTGAAGCACCTGTTCGTTCTTCTTGATCGCATCCGGCTCGCCCTCGGCGATCTTCTTTCCGAAGTCCAGCACGTGGATCAGGGAGCAGATGTTCATGATCAGCTCCATGTGATGCTCTACGATCACGATGGTCAGAGCGTTTTCCTCCTGGATCTTGCGGATCGTGTCCATCAGGCCGCGGACCTCGTGAGGGTTCAGACCCGCGGCCGGTTCGTCCAGCAGCACGATGCGGGGCTCGGTCATCAGAGTGCGGGCAAGCTCCAGGCGGCGCTGAATCCCGTAGGAGAGATTCTGGGGCTTCTGATCGGCGTAGCTGTCCAGCCCCAGATAGGCCAGGAAGTAGCGGGCCTTCTCGTCGATCTCCCGCTCCTGGCGGCGCACCCGCTGCAGCCGCAGCATCTCCTCCCAGAGGGTGTAGCGCACCTTCATGTCGTGGGCTACCTTCATGTTGTCCAAAACCGTGAGGTTTCCGAACAGGCGGATGTTCTGAAAGGTGCGGGCGATGCCCAGATCCGTCCGCCTGTGGGCCGGAAATCTGGTGATCTCCCGCCCCATGAACACAATTCTGCCCTGATCCACCGATGCCGCCCCGGTGATCAGGTTGAAGACCGTTGTCTTTCCGGCCCCGTTGGGACCGATGATCCCGGAAATTTGATTTTCTCGCTGGAGCATGGAGAAGCTCTCTACGGCAACCACCCCGCCGAAGCGTTTGCTTATGCCCTCGACTTTAAGAATCTCCACGGCTCTACCTCCCCTTCCGTTTCAGCTTGGAAGGAAGAAGGCTCAGCCCCTGGAACAACCCCCCGGGGCGGAAGATGATCACCAGGACCACCACCACGGCCAGCAGCACGTCCCGCCACACATCGATGAAGCGGAAGAACTCCCCGAAGGAGTAGTAGATCGCCGAGGCTGCAATCACCCCGGCGATGGAGTTCAGCCCGCCCACGAAGGTGATGATGATCAGCTTGGCCGACTCGAGCCAGTTGAACAGGTTCGGCTCGATGAACAGGATGTTGAAGGCGTACAGCGCACCCCCGTAGGCGGTGATCGCGGAGCTGATCATAAACACTTTTATCTTGTGGGCGTAGACGTTGATGCCCATCATCGAGGCGGCCATCTCGTCATCCCGGATGGCGATGCAGTCCCGGCCGAAGCGCGAGCGCTTGAGGCTGTAGGTGATAAAGGTGATCACCACGATGGACCCGAGGATCAGGGGCAGGCCTACCTTTTTGGGCATGCCGGCCATGCCGAGGGCGCCCCCGGTCAGCTGCGCCAGGTACAGCAGCCCGGCCCGGACCATCTCCCCCAGGCCGAAGGTGACTAGCAGGAAGTAGTCCCGGCGTAGCCTCAGGGTCGGGATGCCCACCAGAAAACCGAGCACCGCACCCACCACAATGGCAAATGCCAGGGCCAGTGGAAAGGGAAGGCCGAAGCGCATGTAGACGATGGCCGCGGTGTAGGCGCCGATGGAAACGAATCCGCCCTGTCCCAGGGAGAACAGGCCGGTCAGGCCGGTCATCAGGTATATCCCCAGGACCAGGATCGTGTAGAGGCTGGTGATCTCCAGTACTTTGAGATAGAACATACCTCCGCCTCCCCTATGCCTTGACCTCGGTGATTTTACCGGCAATGCCCTGGGGCCGCACGAGGAGCAGCAGGATGATCGACCCGTAGATCACCATCGGGGTCAGGGCCGCACCGATCTCCGCTATCAGCAGGCTCTCCGCCGCGCCCAGAAGCAGGCCGGCGATCACCCCGCCCAGGATGCTACCCATGCCGCCGATGATCGAGGCGATGATCCCTTTGAGGATCATGCTGCCGATGAACGGATCCACGGTGAAGGTCATGCCCAGCAGGTAGCCGGTGATGCCCCCCAGAACGCCTGAGAAGAAGAAAGCCACGGAGATCACGAAGTCCACGTTCACCCCCATGAGACTTGGGGTGGAGATATCCGAGGAAACGGCCCGGATGGCGATCCCGATCTTGGTCTTCCGGATCACGTAGGTCAGGGCTCCCAGGACCACCGCGGAGATGCCGAGCATCAACAGGTAGATCTTGCTTACCGTGAGATTGCCCAGATGCAGGGCCGTCTCTTTGATGAAGTTCGGGTAGCTGTAGTAGTTGGCTCCCAGGGTCACGGCGAAGAACTGCTGGACCAGCATGGCTACGGTGATGGAGTTCACGATCAGCATGGAGATCGGGTAGCCCTTTCGCCGGATGGGCCGGAACACAAGCCGCTCGATCACCACCGCGGCCATTCCCCCGGCGGCCGCTGTGAGCACAAAGGTGACGATGAAATTGGCGATCAGGTACTTGGAGAGAAAGAAGCCGATGTAGGCGGTCAGGGTGACCACTCCTCCGTGGGAGAAGTTCGAGAACTTGAGTACATTGAAGATCAGGCCGAAGCCCACGGCCATGAGGGCGTAGACTCCTCCCAGGGAGATGCCGTTCACGATCTGCTGGAGCAGGATGTTCCAGTTCATGCCGGGAGCCTCCTAGAAAGCTGACCGGGGGCATGCCGCCCCCGGTCACAGATTCCGTGTGCGTGTGCGCGAACGACTATGGTTCTTTGGGCAGGTACTTGTACTCGACGGTCTCGATCTGGTCTCCCACGAAGCGCAGGACCGCCATGGGAAGTCCCACCGGCCTGTGGGTTTGCGGATCGATATTGATCGTGCCGATGATCCCCTCGAACTTGCGGGTGGCCTCCATGGCGTCCCGCACTGCCTCCGGGTCCGTCGATTTGGCCGTCTTGATAGCCTCCAGCAGGAAGCCCATGTCGTCGTAGCCGCTGAAGCTGTGCAGGCGGGGCTCCTCCCCCCACTCGGCTTTGTAGCTCTTGAAGAACCACTGGGTGGAGGGGTCATCGAAGGTCATGTTGTTGGGGAAGTAGGAACCGTCCGCCGCCGGGCCGGCCACCTCGTCCATCGGTTTGTACCAGGAGTTGTTGCCCAGAAATCTGGCCTTGACTCCCAGCTCCCGCGCCTGTTTCACCGCGTTGGCGTTTTGGGTCACGTAATTGGGGATGAACAGACCGTCGGCGCCCAGCTCCTTGATCTTGGTCAACTGAGCCTTGTAGTCCACGTCCCCGGACTGGAACTCGAAGCTTCCCAGCATCTTCTTTCCCCGCTTTTCCACGTAGTAGGCGAATCCCTTGGCCAGGTACTCGGCGTAGGCATTGCCCTTGTCGTAGAGCATCGTGAAGGTGTCCATTCCCAGCTCGTCGATGGCGTAGCCGGCGATGACCGCGGCCTGCTGGAACGCCGAGGGCTGGAGCAGGAAGAAGTAGGGATTGGCCGGACCGGGGTTCTCCGGATCGTCCGGATCGAATCCCGGGGTCGTGGCCCGCTCGTCCATGGCCCGGGATATCACCGGAACCTTGGTCTGGGCGGCTACCGGACTCACAGCCAGGGCTGTGTTGGAGATCAGGGAACCGTAGACGGCCGGTACTTTGTCCTGGGTGGCCAGGCGGGCGTAGGCCTTGACCGCTTCGGTGGGGCTGAGCTTGCAGTCGTAAATCACCAGCTCAACCGGTCGTCCCATGATGCCCCCGGCCTCATTGACCTCTTTGATCCTGAGGCGGGCGCCCTTCTCCGCGTCGGTTCCCCACTGGGCCGTGCCGGCGCTCAGATCCGCGTACATCCCGACCTTGATCGGGCCGCCTTCCTCGGTCTGGCCACCGGCAAAGACCGGGCTCACCGATCCCAAAATCACGGCCAGAGACAGTAGCAGTAGAATGGATTTTTTCACATTGTACCTCCTTACAGGTATTGATTTATCCTTTCTCGGGACCACTCAAAGCATATACCATGTCTTCCCGGGCCTGCAAGCGCTTGAGGCCGCGGGTCATGCGGGTCAACCTTGGTTCGACCTTCAAGCTCCAAGCACGAACCAGCCGCTGCATCCCCTGATTGTACATCGGGATCGTAAGGATCACGGCAGTTTCTCCGCCCCCGGCGCAGAGATCGGCGAAGGCCGCGCTCAGCAGGCACTCCGCCGTCTGGTCGTCGACGGCAATCAGCGGTCCAACCTGGAAGGAGTGAAAGCCCGGGCGATGGAGGATAAATCCGGTCAGTTCCCCCTCCCGGTTATGACAGACGAATCCCCTCCCCGGATACTGCCTGAGCAGATGGTAGAACAAGGCTTCCCGCACCACCCCCAGGGCGCAGGCTTCCAGGGACACTATCGCATCCAGGTCCTCCACCTTGATCCGGCGGATCTCGAGCCGATCAAGCCTCGGCGCTCCGCCGGTATGAGCCGAGATCCTGCCCCGGGCCGTTGCCACCAGGAACTCAGGACGAAATCCCAGACGTCCGTACAGGGAAACCCCGTCCCGCGTGGCATCCAGAACGATCAGGCTGCAATCCCTTTCCGCGCTGTACTGCATACAGCGGGCCATGATCTGCCGGCCCACGCCCTGTTGTCTGCAGCCCTCCTGTACGATGACCATGCCGATCCAGCAGACCCCGTCGAATACGTAGGACATGGCCGTCGCCACCAGCTGTTCTCCCCGCACAGCCTTGAAACTCCCCTCGGGGGACAGCCGGAGGAAGCGACGCCAGTCCTCGGGGGTCTGGTTCCAGCCCAGGGCGTTTTTCAGCTCCATAGCCCGGGGGATATCCGTTTCTCTCAGAGACCGTATCTCGATGTCCATACCTGCTTGCTTGATTATAACGGTAAAGAGATAACTTTACATTCCCGCGGTTCGAGGATAAGTTCAACTTAAGTCAATAAACGAGGACAGATGTATGGCAACGTTGAGAGTGGTGGTGACAGACGATCGCTATGGCAGCTACGAAGAGGAAAACGCGGTTCTCAAGGAGATCGGCGTATCCGTAGAAGTCCACGATCAGATGGATGAGTCGGAAACCCTTCGGGTATTGGCACAAGCCGACGGCATCCTCGTGAACCTGCACCCCCTGCCGGAAGGGGTGATCGAAAAACTGGAGAGATGCCGGGTGATTTCCCGCTACGGAGTCGGATACGACAACGTAGCCGTGCAGAGCGCAACTGCAAAGGGCATCTGGGTCGCCCGGGTTCCCGATTACTGCCTGGAGGATGTCTCCGACCAGGCACTGGCTTTGCTTCTGGGCTGCGTGCGCAAGGTGGCCTTCAAGGACAGGCGAATCCGGGAGGGTGCCTGGAACCTGCACAGGGAGCAGCCCAGCTACCGGATAGCCGGCAAGACCCTGGGTCTGATCGGCTACGGCGCGATCGCCCGGACGCTGCACCGCAAGATGTCGGGATTCGGCCTGGATCGGGTTCTGGCCTTCGATCCCTACATAGATCCCAAGACAATCATGGAAAACGGAGCGCAAGCCGTGCCCCTTCGCAGACTGCTGAAGGAGTCCGACTATCTCTCCGTTCACGCTCCCCTGAACGAGGAAACCCGGGGATTGATCGGCAGCCGGGAGCTCGCCCTGATGAAGAAAACCGCCATCCTGGTGAACACCTCCCGGGGACCTCTTCTGGAGGAGAAGGCGGTAGCCGCTGCCCTGGCCGGCGGAAAGATCGCCGCGGCGGGCCTGGATGTGTTCGAGTCCGAGCCCCTGCCGCCCGACAGCCCACTGCTCCGGCTGGACAACGCGGTGCTCTCGGATCACGCCGGCTGGTACAGCGAAGAATCCGTGGCGGAGTTGAAAACCAAAGCCGCCCGGAACGTGCTCGAGGTACTCAAAGGGGGAAAACCGCTCTACCCTGTGAATCAGCCCGCTTCCAGCTGATCGTAGAACTCCCGGGGCGCAGGCTCCGGGTAGTCTCCCGCCCGTACCAGGAACCTCCGGATATCGGCGCGGGGATGCGAACTCTCTACGGTTTCATCCTCCGCCGCCGCTCTCTTCCGCCTCAAATCCCGGCCCAGGAATCGCGAGGATCAAGGTGGTCCCGCCGCCCGGAGAAGAGTGAATATCGAGGGCGCCGCCGAGCAGATGCGCCCGTTCCTCCATGCCCATCAAGCCCAGCTTGCCGGAGGATATTAGATCGTTCGTATCCCGAGACGGGAATCCGATACCGTTATCCTCTACGATTATCCGCATGAGGCTCTCTTCGCTACAGAGGCGGACCCTGCAGCGTTCGCTCCGGGAATGTTTCAAGACGTTTCGCAGCGCCTCCTGGACTATCCTGTACACCAGCAGCTGCTGCTCGACATCCAAAGAGTATTGTTCCTGAGTCGACTCGAGCGTGATCGGTATTCCCGCCTCCCGCTGCATCTGTTCGACCAGCTCCCGCAGCGCCGGGACAAGACCCAGGTACTCGAGGATCGGGGGGCGGAGGTATTGGATGAAACGACGGATCCGCACCAGAGACTCGTCTATTTTCTCCCTCACCTCTTCGAGGGAATCGGCGGTTTTTGCCTTTGTCTTTTCCTGCCGGGAAATCACGGAATCCAGCTGGCGGGAAAGAGCCACCATGGTTTGAATCGTATCGTCATGGAGCTCTCGGGCGATCCGTTTGCGCTCCTCCTCATGGGCGCGACCGATCTGCTCCGAGTACAGCCGCAGACTGCGCTGCAGTCTACGCTCCGCGCTGATATCTCGCGCAATATGGAGGAAAGCCGCGGACTTTTCCTCTCCCAGCAGGCTGGATGTAACCATGATCTCGGCCGTGCTGCCGTCTTTCTTCAGGATGTGCTGTTCGTACGGCTGCTTGAGCTCCCTGCGCTCCAGGAGCGTTTTCATCACCCCCCGAGTCAGCCTGAGAGCTTCCTGCGGGAAGAGCCGGTTTATCTGCATGCCGATCATTTCCTCCCGCCCATACCCGGTGACATTGGAACAGGCGGCATTCGCAGAAATGATCTTTCCTTCCAGGTCCTGTATCCAGATCGCATCGTGGGCTTTCTCGAAGATTTCCTGGAAGCGTCGGCTGATACGCTGGAGCTCCCGACGGACCGACTCCAGCTTCAGTATCGTCTGCTCCCGCCTGCCGATTTCACGACGCCGCGATTCGAGCCAGATGTTGATCAATCCGCCGACCAGGATCGTCAGACCCGTCTCCAAGCCAGCATCCAGCGGGTGAAGAGAGATGAAAAAGACGCGGGGCAGCATGGCTGCCAGGGCAAGACCCAGGCTGAGGCAACCTCCCAGGAAGCCGAAGACATACGCAGCGTAGACCGCAGGGGCCAGGAAGAGAATTCTCTCCAATGCATGTCGTTCGAGTCCGAACAGAGAATATCCGGGGGATCGAATAAAGAACAGAAAGCTCTGCGGGTAGTGCAAAACGACGCAGAGGATAAACAGCAGGAGGATAATCCAGAAATGCGGTCGGCGCAAAAAGGTGAGCTTCAATCTCAAGACTCTGCCGCTTCCTCCCCTTCTATCCGGATCCAATGGTTTTTCAAGCAGAGCATCACCGCTTCCATGCGCGAGCCCACGGCGAGTTTGGTAAAGATGTTCCGCCAGTGACTCTGAACGGTCCGATCCGAAAGTGAGAGTTCATAGGCGATCTCCTTGTTCACCAGTCCCCGGGCTCCCAGCTCCACCACTTCCAGTTCCCGCGGCGTGAGGCGGTATTTCCCGCTCACCTCCGCCCCCGCGTGGGACCGCAGCCGCCCGAGTACGGTTTTCAGGACGCTGGGATGCAAAACCGACTCCCCCCTGTAAACCGAGCGAACAGATTTCAGAAGCTCCTCGCTTCGTATGTTTTTCAGCAGATACCCCGAAGCTCCGGCTTCCAGGATCGCCAGGATGAACTCCTCGTTGTCGTATGCGGTGAGCACGAGCACACTGACCCGGGGCTGCTCGGCTTTGATCCGTTTCGTCGCCTCTATACCGTTCAGTTTGGGCATGGCGATATCCAGCAGGACGATATCCGGTTTGAGCCTGTTCACCAGGGCAACCGCTTCCTCCCCGTCTTCGGCTTCTCCCACAACCTCCATGTCCCGTTCCTGCTGGAGAAGGTCTCTGATGCCCTCGCGGACCAGCAGGTGATCCTCGACCACGACGATGCGTATGCATTTCATATCGATCTCGAGTCTCATTATATCACGGAAAATCAAAGCACTTAACGGCCCAATAGGCGTACGCCGAACGGCGTAGATCACATAAACGCGGCGGCAGCACAAGAGCTCACGCCATCCGGCGCTTGTCAGCAACTACAGACGGTTTTATCGTGAATTCAAGCGGAGGTAAAAAATGAAACGAGTACTGGTTGCAGACACGGATCCCGAATTCTTGAAGAAAGTCGGCAAACTTCTAAGAAAAGAGTTCGACATCAGCCACGCATCGACGCCCGTTGCCGTCCTGCGCAAAGCCGAGGACGAACAGCCGGATCTGATCCTGTTGGGGTTTTTCGAACCAAGGGGGGAATCGTTCAATCTCCATAAGGAGCTGCGGGAGGAGGAGAGTACAGCCTCTATACCGATTCTGGTGATCGATGTCCCGCCCAAGGATCATCTTCGCAGGGGATGGAACAGGGTTGAAGGCCTGCAGATGGATGCCGAGGGGTACCTCTCCCGCCCGCTGAACTCCGGGATTCTCAATTCCGAGGTCAAACGGATGATGGAGAGCAAATCCCCGGGGATACTCAGCTGGGCGCAGATCCTCGAGCAAACCGAGCGGAAGTTGCTTCAAGAGGTGGACAGTTGGAGTGGTACACCCCGTCGCAACTCCCAACTCTGGGAGGCGGACGAGCACAAATCCCGCAGGGGACAACCCGCAACGCTGCAAGTCTGAAGGAGTGATTAATGAGTTTTATCGAATCGATTCGAGCGAGCGCCAGGCGCAATCCCATGCGCCTCATCCTGCCGGAGGGGACCGAGCCCCGGACCCTGCAGGCGGCCAGAAAGATCCTGGATGGAGGTCTGGCCGCCTCAGTTACCCTGGTCGGATGTCCGGAGGAAATCGAGAGGGCTGCGGACTCTGCCCATTGTGACCTTCGGGGTCTGCATCTCATTTACCCGGAATGCTGCGAGCAGCGGGAATCCTTCGCCGCTGAGCTGTACCGTCTGCGTAGACTCAGGGGAATGACCGTAGAGCAGGCGTGGATGAAGATCTGCGATCCCCTGGGTTTCGCTGCGATGCTGGTGCGCCTGGATCAAGCGGACACCCTCGTGGCCGGAGCGGCAAGCTCTACCGCTGAGGTGCTGAAGGCGGTATTTACGATCATCGGTCTCCATCCGGATACCGAACTGGCTTCTTCTTTCTTCATTATGCACATGCCTGACCCCGCCTGGGGTGAAGCGGGGCACCTGCTGTTCTCCGACTGCGCCACCATCCCCAACCCCGACTCGAGGCAGCTTTCTGAAATAGCCCTGGCCGCGGCGGAGTCGTTCCGAGTCCTTCTGCAGGCCGAGCCCAGAGTAGCCATGCTCTCTTTTTCGACCTTCGGCAGCGCATCAGACGAGATGGTGGATAAGGTGGCCGAAGCCACCGCCATGGCCAAAACGAAACGGCCCGATCTGTTGATCGACGGCGAGATGCAGTTGGATGCGGCTCTCATTCCGAAGGTGGCGGCGAAAAAGGCTCCGGATTCACAGGTAGCCGGAAGGGCGAATGTGCTGATCTTCCCCGACCTCAACTCGGGAAACATCGGCTACAAGCTGGTACAGCGGCTGGCCGGAGCCGAAGCGTACGGTCCGTTTCTTCAGGGCACGGCCAAACCAGTGAGCGATCTGTCCAGGGGATGCTCGGTTGAGGATATCGTCAACACCGCCGCGGTGACGCTGGTTCAGGCGGCTCGTCAGAAACAGGCTGCTCAGCGGATTCCCGCTTCGATGGCTCTCACCGCTTGAGGTGAGCCATAATTGATATAGCCTCAAGCCCGCCTGGCAGTACCAGACCG
>Ga0315553_10001501_pt1 | contig 19258 bp, 19 predicted proteins | sample SalMarSW160140MG_FD_203099 | JGI IMG/M metagenome (GOLD analysis project Ga0315553, IMG submission 203099) | Salt marsh sediment microbial communities from the Plum Island Ecosystem LTER, Massachusetts, United States - Salt Marsh Sediment SW1601-40 ... | reverse complement strand
GGCAGCGGCATCAGCCCGGCGGGAAAGCCGGTGGCGACCGAGGCAACGGGAATTCCCGAGCCTTCGAGCGCCTTCACCGCAGTCGGTACCATCGTCGGATAGACGCACACGGCGCCAACGGTCGGCATATGATCGAGGCCGAGCGCTTCGACGAGATCGCGACGCAGCGGATTCTTGGCCTTGGCGCAGAGCCGCTCGACCCGGTCCGGCGTGTCGTCGCCGGCAAGCGTCGTCAGATCGATGCAGGTGATCGCCTTCACCAACCAGGCGGCCTGCCACTCTTTCTTAACCGTGCGGCGCGTCAGTAGAGTCGCAGCGCGCCTCTCGATGGCGGAAAGGTTGGCGCGCGCACCCTCCACCCAATCGACGTGGAGTGGGGTGCCCTGATTCCGCGGCAAATTGGCGTGCCCGGCGCCGGAAGTGCCGGCCGCCGCCGGGCGCTCTTCGCTCCGCGGTTCCGTTGAGTGCAGTCTCACAACGGGGTCTGTCGCCATGGGTTGCTCCAGGACAAAGCGGCCGCCGCCGCTTCGCTGCCTTCGGATATCTGGTATAGCGCAACGGAGGCGTGGCAAGAAATCGGAGATGCATATGGGAGATGCGGTCGCGCGCCGAAAGGGACAGCCTTTCGTCGCGGATTCCGAGGTTGCCTGGACAGATGCCGCGCCGGGAATCCAGCGCAAGGTGCTCGGTTATGACGACGGTGTCATGCTCGTGCGCTTCATGTTCGAGAAAGGTGCCGTCGGCGAGGAGCACAGCCATCCGCACGTTCAATGCAGCGTCATCGAAAGCGGCGTATTCGATGTCACCATCGACGGGAGCACCAAGCGCCTTGGCTCAGGCGATTCGTATTTCGTCGCGCCGAACACCAGGCACGGCGCGGTCGCGGTCGAGGCCGGCGTGATCGTCGATACGTTCGCCCCGATGCGCGAGGACTTCGTCTAGGGCCGGCCCGCGCGCCCTGGGACGCCAAGCCGCATGCCAGAACGATCTTGTCAGTTGCCACCGAGAGCGTCGCGCTGGTTAAGAACTGCCCGGCCAAAGGTTAGTTAAGACCGCGCCCCTAGAGTTTGGGCCATGCTCACGGAGGAAGGCCAGGAATGATCCCCTTCGCCAAGTTCGCCCGGCGCTCGACTGGGCTTTCCGGCGCGATCGTCGCCGCAGCGCTCACGCTTTCGGCCGCCCCGGCGCTTGCCGAGTGCAAGGACCAGCCCGGGCCGGGCGTCGACTGGTCGGAGTGTCAAAAGAGCCGACTGGTGTTTAATTCGGCCGACCTGGAGAACGGCGAGTTCGTGGAGACCTTCTTCACCTCCAGCGACCTCTCCAAGGCGAAGCTCGCGGGCGCCAACATGTCTCTCGCCGAGCTTTCGAATGCGCGGCTTTCCGGCGCCGACCTCACCGGCACCAATCTGGAGAAGGCGGTGGCGACGCGCGCCGATTTCTCAAGCGCCGATCTCTCCAATGCGAACCTGTCGGGGGCGGAATTCTCACGCTCGAACTTCGTGCGCGCCAATCTCACCGGCGTCGACTTCACCAGTTCCGAGATGAACCGCTCAGACTTCAGCGAAGCGGACCTGACCGGCGCGATCATGGAGAAGGCGGAGCTCGCCCGCGTGATTCTCACCGGCGCCGTCATCTCGGGCGTGACGTTCAGCTATTCGAACCTCTCGCGCGCCGACCTTCGCGGAGCCGACCTCGAAGACGCCGATCTGAGCGGGACGTACATGTTCCTGACGCAGATCTCGAGCGCCAACCTTAGCGATACGAAGGGGCTCACGCAGGGGCAGATCGACATCGCCTGCGGCTCGGCGGAGACGCAGCTGCCGGCCGGGCTCACCGTACCGACCTCCTGGCCCTGCCCTGACTACGCGGCGGAGTAGCGAGAATCGGTTCGTCGCGGCGCGTGCTTGACGGCGGCGCTCTCTCCATGGAGAGAGCAGGCCGAAGGGAACGCCGGGGTCGAGAATGGCAATAGCGAAGGATCGTTTTCACGGCCGTGCGGCCGTGGTCACGGGCGGCGCATCGGGCATTGGCCGGGCGGTCGCGGAGCGGCTCAAGTCTGAGGGCGCCGCGGTCTCGGTCTGGGACTGCGCCAAGCTGCCGGCGGACCTGGCGGGCAAGGTCGACCATTCGGTCGCGCTCGACCTGACCGACGCCGCGGCAGTCGAAGCGGCAGCGAAGGAGACCGCAAAGGCGCTCGGCAGCATCGATATCCTCGTGTGCAGCGCGGGCGTTGCCGGCCTCAACGCGACGCTGTGGGAATATCCGCTGGAGGAGTGGCGGAACGTCTTCGACATCAACGTCAACGCGCTCTTCTACTGCAATCGCGCCGTCGTGCCGCTGATGCGCGAGAAGGATTACGGACGCATCGTCAACATCGCCTCGATCGCCGGCAAGGACGGCAACCCCACCGCCGCCGCCTACAGCGCCTCGAAGGCCGCCGTCATCGGGCTGACGAAGTCGCTCGGCAAGGAGCTCGCCAAGACCAAGATCACGGTGAACTCGGTGACGCCGGCAGCAGTGCGCACGCCGATCTTCGACCAGATCAGCCAGGAGCATATCGACTTCATGCTGTCGAAAATCCCCATGGGCCGTTTCGGTACGGTCGAGGAGATCGCCTCGATGGTCCTGTTCCTGGCGAGCGAGGAGTGCTCGTTCACGACCGGTGCCGTCTTCGACGCCTCGGGCGGCCGAGCCGTGTACTGAGAGGCGACCCGCGCGACGGCTCGCGTCGTGCGGTTGCGGCGCCCAGCGGCGACCGAGCCTTTGCTGCGCATCGCAGGTGCGCTCCACGATCGCTGTTTTCTCAACTGCTCCAGGCACTTGCCGTCCCGATAGCACCGCGGCGAGGTAGAGCGCTCAGGCCGGCCGCGCCGATCGCCAACCGGCGCACAGCTTGCGCGTTGGGCCGTCCAAACGCTTGCGGAGCAACGTGGAATTTAATCCTGAGCCCGCCAACCTCTTGAGTACAGCCGCGCGCGATGCTGCTATACGTGGCTGGATCACGCGGGGGGCGCGGGTACCATGTCGGGCGTGTTGGAGTGGTTTGAGGAGCGCGGCGAGATTCCGCTCCTGACTCCGTCGTGCGTCCGCGAATACGGTCCGCTCACCGACGACTCCGACGAGCCGGTCGGCGCGGACTTCGTCGAGACCATCCGCGGCGTCGCCTTCGCGATCGAGTATTGCGACTCGCACGGCTGGATGAGCACGCGGACGATCCGCTGCCTCGCCATCGACCCGCACCGTCCCGCCTCCATCAACGCCTATTGCCATGTCCGCGACAGTGCCAAGACCTTCCGCGTCGACCGCATCATCTCCATTGTCGATCTCCACTCGGGCGACGTCGTCTCCGGCGACGCTTATATGGCGCTGCTGACGCCCTATCTCTCCGACGCGAGGCCCGATCGCAAAGTTCGCACCCTCATGGAGGCGCAGGCGGCGGCGCGGGACGGCGTGTTTGCCCTCCTGCAAGTCGCGATGACCGACGGCGTCCTCAACGACGCCGCGCGTGCCATTGTGGTCGACTACGCAAAGGAGGAAGCCTGGGCGGCAGGCTGCGCCTCCCCGCCCGTCGACCTTCTCGCGCTTTGGGTCGGCAATCTCGCCCCGCCGCTCGACAGCGTGACGCAAGCGGTGCAGAGCCTTCTCATTGATCGTGAGAAGCTCGCCCGGCTGCTCCCCTGGCTCTTGAAGCTCGTGCATTGCCCGGAGGCTCCCCACCTCTCAGAGGACTCGCTGCGTGAGCTCGTCGCCGCGCTCCGGCGGCACTTCCGCGAACAGCCACACGATCTTTCGCACGGTCTAAGGGCCTGACAGCGCGCCCCTCGCGGGCGTCCGCCGCTCGAAACACTGGCGTTCCGCGACGGGTCATGATTGCCTCATGGCGATGACGAGCACCTTCGAGCACACCCTGGGGATCGAAGAGGAATATTTCCTGGTCGATCTCGAGACGCGCGACCTTGCGGCGGACCCGCCGGAAGCGCTTATGCAGACCTGCCGCGAGATCCTCGGCGAACACGTGACGCCGGAGTTCCGCCGCTGTCAGATCGAGGTCGGCACCGCGGTCTGCGGCACGATCGCGGAGGCACGCAGCCAGATCGCGCTTTACCGCAGGACCATCGCGGCCGAAGCGCAGCGCTACGGCATGGGGCTCATTGCCTCCTCTACGCACCCCTTCGCCGACTGGAGCACGCAGGTCACGACGGCGAAGGAGCGCTACACGCAATTGCAGGCCGACCTCAGGACGGTCGCCGAGCGTCTCCTGATCAGCGGCATGCACGTCCATGTCGGCGTGCCGGACGAGGATCTTCGGATCGATCTCCACGGCCAGCTCGTCTACTTCCTGCCTCATCTTCTGGCGCTCTCCGTCTCCTCGCCGTTCTGGCAGGGGCGCAAGACAGGGCTGAAATCCTACCGCTCTTCCGTCGCGATCGAGCTCCCGCGCGCCGGCCTGCCGCAGACCTTCGCAAGCGCGTCCGAGTACCGCCGCATGGTGGACCTCCTGGTCAATCTCGGCTGCATCGAGGACGCCACCAAGATCTGGTGGGACCTTCGCCCCTCCGCCCGCTTCCCGACGCTGGAGATGCGCATCACCGACATCTGCACCCGCCTCGACGACGGCATTGCGATTGCCGCCGCTTTCCAGGCGATCGTGGAGATGCTGATCTCGCTCAAGCGGAAGAACCTGCGTTGGCGGCAGTATCTCCCCGCACTGATCGCGGAGAACCGTTGGCTCGCGCAGCGCCATGGTGTGAACGGCGCTCTGATCGACTTCGGCCGCAGCGAGAGCGTGCCTTTCTCGAATCTCATCGAAGAGCTGGTCTGGCTCGTTTCGGAGGAAGCCGAGAAGCTCGGCTGCCGCGCCGAGGTGGAGCATCTGCGCACGATTGTCGCCGAGGGCACGAGCGCCGACCGCCAGCTCGCCGTCTTCAATGCCGCGCGCGCCGACGGCGCGGACAAGGCCGCCGCGCTTCGTGCCGTCGTCGACCATCTCATCGCCGAGACCATCGAGGGCTGTTAGCTCGGCCTACGGGGGGTTCAGGCGGCGAGCGTCTCGCCGTTTCGGACGCGCTCGGCCGGCGCGGAGAACGTGACAAGCTCCTCCGACGCCGTCGGGTGCACGGCCATCGTCGCGTCGAAGTCGGCCTTGGTCGCGCGCATCTTCACCGGGATAGCGAGAAGCTGAGCCATCTCGCCGGCGCCGTGGCCGAGCACGTGCGCGCCGAGCACGATTTGCGAATCCGCGTCGACGACGAGCTTCAGGAGCATGCGGTCGGAGCGCCCGGTCAGCGTGCCCTTCAGCGGACGGAACGTGGTCTTGTAGATGTCGAGATTCTTGTGGCGCTCGCGCGCGCTGTCCTCGGTCAACCCGACGGTGCCGATCTCGGGCTGCGAGAAGACCGCGGTCGCGACCTTGTCATAGTCGGGCTTGGTCGGGCGGTCGTGGAAGACGGTATCGACGAAGCACATCGCCTCGTGGATCGCGACGGGCGTGAGCTGAATGCGGTCGGTGACGTCGCCGATCGCCCAGATATGATCGACGCTCGTGCGCGAGTAGTCGTCGACCGGGATCGCGCCTCTCTTGTCCAGGTCGATGCCAACCGTCTCGAGGCCGAGTCCATCGACGTTCGGAACGCGTCCGACAGCGAGCATGATGGCGTCGGCCTCCTCCACGCCGCCGCCGGAGAGATGCGCGAGGAGGCGGCCGTCGGCGCGCTTCTCGACCTTCTCGAAGACCTCGCCGCAGAGGATGCGAATACCTTTGTTTGTCGCCTCGGCATGGAAAAGCCGGCGGAGGTCCATGTCGAAGCGCGACAGCACTTCGCGCCCGCGATAGACGATCGTCGTATCGACGCCGAGGCCGTGGAAGATGCCGGCGAACTCCACGGAGATGTATCCGCCGCCGCCGATCAGAATCTTCTCCGGCAGCCGTTCCAGGTGGAACGCCTCGTTGGAGGTGATGCAAAGCTCGTGGCCTTCGAGCGCGGTATGCGGATTGGGCCGCGCGCCGGTGGCGATCAGGATGCGCTCCGCGGTCACCGTCTTGCCGTTGCGCTCGATCCTGACGCGATGCGGGCCATCGAGGCTCGCACGCGACTCGATCAGCTCGGCGCCGGCCTTCGCGAGGTTCGAGCGATAGACCGTCTCGAGCCGATCGATCTCCCTGTCCTTGTTGGCGATGAGCGTCGGCCAGTCGAAGGTCGCGGGTCCGACGTGCCAGCCGTAGGCGGCGCTGTCCTCGAACTCCTCGCGGAACTGCGAGGCGTAGACCAGCAGCTTCTTCGGCACACATCCGCGGATGACACAGGTGCCGCCGACGCGGTCGGACTCGGCGATGGCGACGCGCGCGCCCGCCTGCGCTGCCCGGCGCGCCGCGCGGACACCGCCGGAACCGGCGCCGACGACGAAGAGATCGTAGTCGTAAGCCACGCTTCTATTGCTGCGGCGCCGTCTCGGAAGCAGGACCAGCGACGTCGCTCTGCAGCGCCTCCGTCTCCGCCTCCATCGCCTTACGCAGCTCTTCCTGGACGCGTGTGTTGAGCTCCTCGGCGATCGAATTCCCCCATTCTTGCGCCGCCGCCGTCTCGACGCCGAGAATCTTGGGCACCGAGGTCGCGTATTTCTTGCCGGTCTCGGTGCTGAAGAAGTCGATCAGATCCTGCATCTCATCGTTGGTGAACCCGGCGGCCCAGACGCGCGCGAGATAATCATCGAGCTCCTTGCGCCGGCCCACAAGCTCGACCGCGACCTTGTCGACGACGCTGATGATGCCGAGCTGCATCTGCGGATTGGCGCGGATGAAGGCGTTCTTCGCCTTGTCGGCGACGTCGGGAAGAACCTCGTCGAAGAGACGCGCGCTTCCGGTGAGCTCCACCAGCTTGTCAGCTAGGGCCTTCGTTTCAGGCGAAAGCTCCTTGCCGAGGATGTCGGAGAGCGCCTGGTTGTCCGCGTAGATCGCCGGCACCGCGGGATTCTGCTGCGCATACCCTGGGGCGGCGCCGAGAAGCGCGCCCAACGCCAGAAGGAAAGCAGCGAGCAGACTTTTCATGAGAACCTCCGTCGGGCAGCTGCGGCGCCGCCTCACGCTTTAGTCGATATCTGTCATGCCTTTAGCTCAGCTACGCCCGCGGGCGAAGCGATCAGGGCCAGGTCGGCATAGCCCAGGAAGAGCCCGTGCTCCACAACGCCGGGTATGTCGGCCAGCTCACGGGCGAGCGCTTCTGGGTCGGGAATGCGGCCAAATGATGCGTCGAGGATGCGATTTCCCCCTTCTGTCACAAAGGGGTTACCGTGTTTTCTTCTGATCTCGATCGCGCCGCTGAGGCCCAGTTTGGCCGCAGCTTTCTCAATGGCGCGCGAGGTGGCGACAAGGCCGAAGGTGGTAACCTCGATCGCCAGCGGAAAAGCGCCGAGGACTGCAACGCGCTTGCTTGAATCGGCGATCACGATCATCCGTCGCGAGGCCGCGGCCACGATCTTCTCGCGAAGAAGCGCTCCGCCCCCGCCCTTGATCAGCGCAAGCTTTGGCCCGATCTCGTCGGCGCCATCGACGACAAGATCGAGCTCCGGCTCGTCGTCGAGCGTGGCAAGGGGCACGCCGGACCTTCTGGCGACGTCTGCGGTCGCCTCGGAGGTGGCGACGCCGACCACCGTCAAACCCGAAGCGACGCGCTTTCCGAGCAGCTCGACGAAGATCGCGGCCGTCGACCCACTGCCGAGCCCGAGCCGCATTCCGTCCTTGACGTAAGCGAGCGCGGCCTCGGCGGCGCGGCGCTTCAAATCTTCCGACATTTCGTTCCGCACGATCCGGCGACGCCGGCGGGCTCTAGCACGCGGCCTGGCGCCGACCAAGGGGCGAGGCCACGGGGGCCAAAGGACTGGGCCGCCTTGCCAAAGCCGGGTGGGCGCGATAGTCGCCGGCCGATGACCGCCCCCCTCCTCGTCTTCGACCTCGACGGAACACTTGCCGACACCGCGCCCGATCTTCTCGCGACGCTAGATGCCGTGCTACCGCCCCACGGCTTCCGTGGAGAGATCGATGCGAAGTTCCGTGCAGGTATCGGGCACGGCGCTCGCTCGCTGATCGAGTATGCGTTCGCCCGCCAGGGCATCACCCTCGATGCCGCGAAGCTTGACACGATCTTCGCCGACTTCCTTCGTCACTACGAAGCCAACATCTGCGTCAAGACGCGGCTCTTCCCGGGAGCGCTTTCCCTTCTCGACCGCTTCGAGCGATCCGGCTGGGCCTTCGCGGTGTGTACGAACAAGCCAGTCAGGATGTCGGAGCTTCTGTTGACGCGGCTCGGAGTCGCGGAGCGCTTCGCCGCGATCAAGGGCGGCGACAGCTACCCCTACAAGAAGCCCGACCCCGCCCATCTCCTCGATACGATCGCCGCTGCTTCCGGCGTTCGCGACAAGGCCATACTCGTCGGCGATTCCCGCACCGACCGCGACGCCGCGCTCCGCGCGAACGTGCCCTTCATCGGCGTGACCTTCGGCTATACGCCGGTACCGATGGCGGAGCTCGATCCGGAAATTCTAGTCGACAGCTTCGATGCGGTCCTGCCGGAGGTCGCGGCCAGGCTCCTTGAGGCCCCAGGCGACGCGCCGGCCATCCCCTCGCCGGCCCCGGCCGCGCCTTGATTTCGAGAATCGCCGCACCTATAGACCGTTTCCCTGGCCCGTCTTGGCCGGCTTCGGGCGGTTAGCTCAGCGGGAGAGCACACGCTTCACACGCGTGGGGTCACTGGTTCAATCCCAGTACCGCCCACCATTTCTCCCTAAGATTCTAGATGTCGAATGCGGTGGGCAGGATGACGACGTCGCGGATCGTCACGTTGCGCGGCCGCGTCAGCATGAACATCACGGCATCCGCCACCTCGCCCGGCTCGATCAGGCTCGAGGTCTTGCCGGCTTCCGCCAAGCTCTGTTGCGGATAGTCCGCGAGAAGCGCGCTGAAGACGGGGCCGGGCGAGACCGAACCGATGCGCACCCCATGCTTGTTGATCTGGCGACGTACGGTCTGAACGAAGCTCGTCATCGCCCATTTCGACGCCGAATAGACCGGCTCCCAGGGAACCGGGAAATGCCCGGCGACGGAGCTCGTCACGATGATGTCGCCGGTTCCTCGCGCGATCATGTGCGGCAGCACGTCATGCACGTTCTTGATGACGACGTTGACGTTGACGGTGAGCATCCGGTCGATCTTCGCGTTGTCCGAATCCACCAGGTCGCCGCCGACATAGGTGCCGGCGTTGGCGTGGAAGATGTCGATCCGTCCGGTCCGATCCAGAACCTCCGGGACAAGAGCCGCGCAGCGTTCCGCGTCGAGAAGGTCGACGGTCAGCGGGATTGCCGCAGCACCATGCTTTTCGGCGAGCGCCTTCAGCCCGGACGCGTCGCGATCGACCAGCACGACACGCGCGCCGGCAGCGAGCATCGCCTCCGCGCAGGCCCGCCCGATCCCCGACGCTGCGCCGGTCACCACCGCGACCTTGCCTTCCAAATCTCCCGACATTTCCGCTCATCTCCCGCACGAGCTGGCGACAGCTCATCTTTAGAAGCCGACGTCGCTATGCTGGCGGATCGCAAATGCCTCCGCGCTCCAGCAAGAAAAGCAGCCAATCGTCAGCTCGTCGCGCCGGCCTTCTCGGCGACCACCTCTCGATAGAGCTTCGCGTAGTGCGCGGCCGGGCGCTCCCAGCCGACCGGTGTCGCCATGCCGTTCCTCTGGATACGGCGCCAGGCCCTTCGGCCAGACCATAGGCTCGCTGCGCGGCCGAGCGCCTGCTCCAGGCCTTCGCGCGTGGTCGGTGCGAACTGGATGCCGGTGGCGACGCCGGCGGCCAGCGCCGCCTCGTTGGCATCGATGACGGTGTCGTTCAGGCCGCCGACACGCGAGACGACGGGCACCGCCCCGTAACGCATGGCGGCGAGCTGGGTGAGGCCGCAGGGCTCGAAGCGCGACGGCACGAGAAGCGCGTCGCTGCCGCCCTGGATCAGGTGCGCCAGCGCCTCGTCGTAGCCGATGACGACGCCGATGCGGCCCGGCGCGCCCGCGGCCGCGGCGCGGAAACCGTTCTCGAGCGCGGCGTCGCCTGATCCGAGCAGCGCCAGGTCGGCGCCGAGCGAGAGGAGCCGCGGCAAGGCGGCGAGCAGGAGGTCGAGGCCCTTCTGCTCGGAGAGGCGGCTCACCACGCCGAAGAGCGGCGCCATCTCCGCCGTCTCGATGCCGAAGCGCTGCTTCAAGGCGCGCTTGTTCTCGCGCCGTCGGCCAAGGTTCGACCGTGTGTAGGTTTGGGGAAGATGCGGGTCGTTGCGCGGGTCCCATACGGCCTCGTCGAGCCCGTTGACGATGCCCGAGACCACCTCGGAGCGGACGCGCAACAGGCCGTCGAGGCCCATGCCGCCTTCGTGCGTACGGATCTCGGACGCATAGGTCGGCGAGACGGTAGAGATGCGATCGGCGAACTGCAGCCCCGCCTTCAGGAAGCCGATGCCACCGAAATATTCGACACCGTCGATCGCGAGCGATGCCGGCGGAAGGAGCAGCGTTGTCAGGAGCGCGGCGGGGAAGTGGCCCTGGAAGGCCAGGTTGTGCACGGTCATCACCGTCGCCGGCCGCGCGGCTTTCGGTCTTCTTGCGGCGCGGTAGCGGAGATAGGCCGGCGCGAGCGCCGCCTGCCAGTCGTGCGCGTGGATGACGCGCGGCACATAGCGCGGGAGGAGGCCGTGCCCGATCTCGGCTGCGACCAGCGACAGCGCGGCGAAGCGCTGGGCATTGTCGTGCCAGTCGCGGCCCTGCTGATCGACGTAGGGGTTGCCGGCGCGACCGTAGAGATGCGGCGCGTCGATGACGAAGAGCTCAAGGCCCGCAGCCTCGGCGGAAAGGAGCTCAGCGGGGCCGCCGAAGAGCTCCGGAAAGCGATGCACCTCATCGCGCCGCTCGAGCTTTTCGATGACGCTCGGGTAGCCGGGCACGAGCGTCCGCGTCTCGACTCCGTGAGGCGCGAGCGCGGCGGGTAGCGCGCCGGTGACGTCGGCAAGCCCGCCCGTCTTGACCAGGGGGAAGACCTCGGATGCGACCGAGAGGACCCTGCGGCGGCGGGCAGCGCGGCTCAATTGGCGAGCCGGTCGATCATGGTTTGGGTGATCAGGCAGACGCCGCGCTCGCTGCGTCGGAAGCGCTGCGCGTCGCGGTCCTCGTCCTCGCCGACGACGAGGCCGGGCGGAATCCTGACGCCGCGGTCGACGACCACCTTCTTGAGCCGCGCGCCGCGGCCGACGTCGACGTAGGGCATGATCACGGCCTCCTCGATGTCCGAGTAGGAATGAACGTGCACGCCGGTGAAGAGCAGCGACTTCTTGAGTTTCGCGCCGGAGATGATGCAGCCGCCGGAGACGAGGGAGTCGACTCCCATGCCGCGCCTGTCTTCTTCGTCGAAGACGAACTTCGCCGGCGGCGTGATCTCCGCGTAGGTCCAGATCGGCCACGTGCGGTCGTAAAGGTCGAGCGCCGGCACGGGATGGGTCAGATCGATATTCGCTTCCCAATAGGCGTCGATGGTGCCGGCGTCGCGCCAGTAGACCTCCGCCTCCTCGGTCGTGCGCACGCAGGAATTCGAAAAGCGATGAGCGACCGCTTTGCCGTTCTTCACCAGATACGGAATGATGTCGTGGCCGAAGTCGCGGCTCGAATGCTGATCGGCGGCGTCGCGGCGGAGTTGATCGAACAGGAAGTTCGTCTCGAAGACGTAGATGCCCATCGAGGCGAGCGCCATGTCGGGCTGGTCGGGCATGCCGGGCGGGTCCTGGGGCTTCTCCAGGAACGAGACGATGCGATCGCCCGTATCGATCGCCATGACGCCGAAGCCGGTCGCCTCCATGCGCGGCACCTCGATGCAGCCGACCGTAACGTCGGCGCTCTGGTCCACGTGCTGCCGGAGCATGCGCTCGTAGTCCATCTTGTAGACGTGGTCGCCGGCGAGGATGACGACGTAGTTCGGCGCGTAGCTGGCAATGATGTCGATGTTCTGGAACACGGCGTCGGCCGTGCCGGCGTACCACATCGTCTCGGAGACGCGCTGGCTCGCCGGCAGGATGTCAAAGCTTTCGTTGCGCTCGGGGCGGAAGAAGTTCCAGCCGCGCTGCAGGTGGCGGATCAGGCTGTGGGCCTTGTACTGCGTCGCCACGCCGATGCGCCGGATGCCGGAGTTCAGCGCGTTCGACAGCGCGAAATCGATAATCCGCGACTTGCCGCCGAAATAGACCGCCGGCTTGGCGCGCTTGTCGGTCATCTCCATGAGCCGGCTGCCGCGTCCGCCGGCAAGGACGTAGGCCATCGCGTCGCGCGTGAGAGGCCGTCCGTCGAGTTCGATACCAGCCATGCCATGCCCTCCCGTTACCGCCTACTATTGAGGCTCGCCGTATGGAGGGCAACTCCCCGCCGCGTTTCGGGTTGCAAGCCTGGGTTTACGGAGCGGAAACCGGCCGCCGCTAGGCAGGAGCCCTCGCCCGGGAGACGCACCAGCGATCCGAGACATGACGACCGACCCTTTTCCCGCAGCCCTCCGCCTTCGGGGGCTGACAAAAAGCTTCGCGCGGCCGGCGGTCGACCATCTCGACCTCACGCTGAAAGCGGGCGAATTCTACTCGCTGCTCGGGCCGAACGGCGCCGGCAAGACGACAACCCTCAGGATGGTTGCTGGGCTTCTGAAGCCCGACGCCGGCTCGATCGAGGTCTTCGGCATCGACGCGCTCGCCGACCCGGTGGCGGCGAAGCGGATCATGGCGTGGGTCTCCGACGAGCCGATGATCTACGACAAGCTCACGCCCTACGAGTACCTGGAGTTCGTCGCCGGGCTCTGGGAGATCGAACCGAAGGCCGCCAAGGAGCGCGCCGACGACCTGATCGACTGGCTCGGGCTCGGGCCGCACGCGAACGAGCGCTGCGAGAGCTTCTCCAAGGGCATGCGGCAGAAGGTGGCGCTCGCCGGGGCGCTGGTCCACGACCCGCGCCTCATCATCCTCGACGAGCCGCTGACCGGGCTCGACGCCGGCTCGGCGCGGCAGGTGAAGGACGTGCTCCTCTCGCGCGTGCGCGCCGGCAACACGGTGGTGATGACGACGCACATCCTCGAAGTCGCCGAGCGCATGGCGGAGCGGATCGGCGTGATCGCCATCGGCCGGCTAATCGCCGAGGGCACGCTGGAGGAGCTTCGCCTGAGGGCCGGACGCAGCAACACGAACCTCGAGGACATCTTCCTGACGCTCGTCGCCGGAGAGGCGGAGGCCGCGTGAGCCGGCCCGGCTCGATCGCATGGATCGCGCATCACGAGATGCGCCTTTCGTGGCGCGACTGGCTCGGCCTGATGACCGGGGGAAAGCGTGCGCGCATCCCGATCGTCATCGCCATCGTCGTCGGCGTCGCCGCGATCATGCATCTGATCGCCTATCACCTGATCGGCCCGGACGCGCCTTCAGGCGTCGATCCCGACCGACCGACGCTCATCCTCGTCACCGGCAGCGCGCTTCTTTCCTGGTCGCTGACGCTCTCGCAGGCAATGGAAATGGTGACGCGCGCCTTCTATGCGCGCGCCGACCTCGACCTCGTGCTCTCCTCGCCGATCTCGGCACGAAAAGTCTTCGCCGTCCGTATCGCGGCAATCGCCGTCTCGACGACGGCGCTCGCAATCCCGCTCGCCGCACCCTTCATCAACGCCCTCGTCTATTCCGGCGGAGCGCGCTGGCTCGGCGCCTATGGCGTCGTCATCGCCATGGGGATGGTCGCCTCGGCGCTCGCCATGGCGTTGACGATGGCGCTCTTCCGCACGCTCGGCGCGCGCCGCACGCGGCTCGTGGCGCAGATCATCGCGGCCGTCGTCGGCGCGGTCTTCGTCATCGGCGTGCAGGCGCTCGCCATCCTCTCGTCGAACACGCTGTCGCGCTTCGCCACGCTACAGTCGGACGCGCTGAAGGCGATCGCGCCGGGCGACCAGAGCCCGTTCTGGTGGCCGGCACGCGCCATCATGGGCGACGTTCCGGCGCTGATCGGCGTGCTCGCAACCGGAGTCGTGCTCCTCGGTGCGGCGATGTTCGCCTTCTCCGGCCGCTTCGCCGAGAACGCAACCGCAGCGGCCGGCATCTCGGCGACCACGATCCGTCAGCGTCGCCGCGCGAACTCGTTCCGCCCGGTATCGCCGGAGCGAACGCTTCGCTGGAAGGAGTGGACGCTGCTTCGGCGCGACCCGTGGCTCGTCTCGCAGACGCTGATGCAGGTGCTCTATCTGCTGCCGCCGGCTCTGCTCCTGTGGCGCAATTTCGGGAGCAGCGGCGAGACGCTGCTCGTGCTCGTGCCGGTGTTCGTCATGGCGGCCGGGCAGCTCGCGGGCGGCCTCGCCTGGCTCGCCGTCTCCGGCGAGGATGCACCGGACCTCGTCGCGTCGGCGCCGGTACCGGAGCGGAAGATCCTGCGCGCCAAGATGGAAGCGGTGCTTTCCGGCGTGTTCTTCGTGCTCGCGCCGGTGATCCTGATCCTCACCTTCACGGCGCCCTACTACGCAGTCGTTGCCTGCGCCGGGATTCTGATAGCTGCCGGTGCGGCGACGATGATCCAGCTGTGGTTCCGCAAGCAGGCGAAGCGCTCGCATTTCCGCCGGCGGCAGACGTCGTCGCGCGTCGCCACGTTCGCGGAGGCCTTCTCGTCGATCTCGTGGGCGGCGACCGCTGGTCTTGCAGCGTCGGGAAGTTGGTTCGCGCTGGCGCCCGCGCTGATCGCCTTCGGCATTCTCGGCGGGGCGCGAGCGATAAGGCCGCGGTAGCTATTCTACGATCTTCCAATACGAGTCCTTGCGGATCACCTTCCCGTCGCGAAACGTATAGAAGTCACAGCCGCGGACTTCCTTTCTTGTCCCACCTCGGTCGGTGCCTGTGAGGGTCCATTTTGAGATGCCCGTCTCGGCGATCGGATCCACGAAGTGCTCGTCATCGCCGTAATGAACATCAGGCAGGCCTTCGAAGCGTGTTGCCAGCGCTTCTCGTACGTTCCGTTTGCCCTCGAAACGTGAGCCCCACGGTTTACTTCCCCGCGGCATCTCCAGGACGCAATCGTCAGAAAAGAACGTCATGATGCGATCGAGATCATGCGCGTTGAAGGCCTCACACAGCTCGGCCAGTGTCGACCGAATGTCCATCGTCCACCTCCCCCGACTCTCCTCGCTTGTCGGCAAGATCGGTTCCGGCTCAGCGCGTCAGCCCCTTCGCCTTCAGCTCCTCGAGATACCCGGCCCAGAGCGCATCGTGCTCGCGCCCGAGCTTCAGCAAATAACCCCAGGTGTAAATGCCGGTGTCGTGCATGTCGTCGAAGACGAGGCGCACGGCGTAGTTCCCCGTCGGCTCCACCGTCCCGATCGTGACGTTCGCCTTGCCGCCGACGGTCTTGCGCTCTTCCCGCGAATGACCCTGAACCTCGGCCGACGGCGAAAAGACGCGGAGATACTCGGCGGAGAGCGCATGGCTCTCGCCGATGTCGAAAACCACCGTCAGCGTGCGGCGGTCCTTGGAGAGGCGAAGCTCGGTCGGCCAGGGATCCACGCGGCGCCCGGGCTTACTTGCGCTTTCCGGTGGTGGGGCCGTTGCCGGAGCAGCCGCAGCCGCTCTGCCCCTCCTCCTCGCCGAGCAGACCGCACAGCTCGGGATGGCCGTCGCAACAATCGAGCACGAGGAACTCGATCAGCGACCGCACCGCATCGACGTTGGCGCGATAGACGATCGAGCGGCCGACGCGCACCCCGCGCACCAGATTGGCGCGGGCGAGGATGCTCAGATGCGTCGACAGCGTGTTCTGCGGGCAGCCGATCGCCTCGGCGATAGCCCCCGCTGGCAACCCGTCGGGCTCGCGCCGCATCAAGAGACGCAGCACGTCCAGCCGCGTCGGCTGCCCGAGCGCAGAGAAAGCCGCCATTGCAAATGGCGCTGACGTGACATCCGACGGGGGCCGTCCGACGTGAGCGACGACGGCCAGTTTGCTGGCTGGCATAGGTTTCCTTCCGGCGGGCGCGTCCGTCATCGCCCACAACCGTGAGACTTAGGTGACAAAGGTGTCATGATCTACTATCGTTCATATCGAGAATTCTCGAAATAACGATAAATAGATAACAAAAGTCAGGAATAGGGAGGACGATATGAAGCGATGCGACGCGATGGTGGACGTCGGCCGTCGGCAATTCCTCAAAGGTGGAGCGGTGGCGGCTGCGGGTGCGGCCGCTGTGAGTGCGCTGGGCAGCGCCCCGGCGCGGGCGGCGGGCTCGGCGCGGGTCGCCTACCCTTCCAATCGCCTCGCCAACATCGCCGATCTCAAGGACAACGAGCCGGTCGACGTCGCGTATCCGGACGCCGATGCGCCCGGCGTGCTCCTGAAGCTCGGCACGAAGGTGGACGGCGGCGTCGGCCCCGACGGCGACGTCGTCGGCTTCACGACAGTCTGTCCGCATAAGGGCTTTCCCCTCGCGTACAATAGCGACGACCGCACGCTGAACTGCCCCGGCCACTATTCGCGCTTCGATCCCGAGAAGGGCGGTCTGCAAATCTGGGGCCAGGCAACCCAGAACCTCCCGCAATACACGCTGCGCGTGGACGACAAGGGCGACATCTACGCTGAGGGCGTGGACGAGCTGCTCTACGGCCGCCTGTCGAACGTGCTTTAGAGGGAGGATCGAACATGGCTTACAAGCGTCAGATCGACCGGCTGCCGATCATCCCGGCGAACGCCAAGGTCCAAAACGTCACCTGCCACTACTGCATCGTCGGCTGCGGCTATCACGCCTATTCGTGGGACGTGAACGCAGAAGGCGGAACGGCGCCCGGCGACAACATCTTCGGCGTCGACCTCTCGCAGCAGCAGGCGGCGGAAACCCCGAACTGGTACTCGCCGTCGATGTACAACATCGTCAAGCAGAACGGGAAAGACGTTCACATCGTCATCAAGCCCGACCCCGAATGCGAGGTGAATTCCGGACTCGGCTCTATCCGCGGCGCGCGTATCGCCGAGATGAGCTACAGCCGACAGCGCAACACGCAGCTGCAGCGGCTCACCGACCCGATGGTCTGGCGCTACGGCCAGATGCAGCCGACGAGTTGGGACGACGCGCTCGACCTTGTCGCCCGTGTCACGGCGGCCGTCATCAACGAGCAGGGCGAGGACGGCCTTTTCGTCTCCGCCTTCGACCATGGCGGCGCCGGCGGCGGCTACGAGAACACCTGGGGCACCGGAAAGCTCTATTTCGGCGCCATGAAGGTGAAGAACATCCGCATCCACAATCGTCCGGCCTACAACTCGGAGGTTCACGCGACGCGCGACATGGGCGTCGGCGAGCTCAACAATTGTTACGAGGACGCCGAGCTTGCGGACACGCTCTTTGTGGTCGGATCCAACGGGCTTGAAACCCACACAAACTACTTCCTCAATCACTGGATTCCGAATCTGCGCGGCACGTCGGTCGCCAAGAAGAACGAGCAGCTCCCTGGCGAGCCGCATGCGCCGGCCCGCATCGTTGTCGTCGATCCGCGGCGCACGGTGACCATCAATGCCTGCGAGACGGAGGCGGGAAAAGACAACGTCCTGCATCTCGCTATCAACTCGGGCACCGATCTCGCGCTCTTCAATGCGCTCCTGACCTACATCGCTGATCAGGGCTGGACGGACAGCGCGTTCATCGCAGCTTCGACCGCCGACTTCGACAAGGCGCTTGCCGCCAATCGCACGACGGTCGACGAGGCTGCGCAGATCACCGGGCTCGACCCCGCCGACATCGTCAAGGCGGCGGAGTGGATCGCAATGCCGAAAGACGGCGGCGCGCGGCGGCGCACGATGTTCTCCTACGAGAAGGGCCTGATCTGGGGCAACGACAACTACCGCACCAATGCCTCTTTGGTGAACCTCGCGCTGGCGACCGGCAACATCGGGCGTCCGGGCGGCGGGTGCGTGCGCCTGGGCGGACACCAGGAAGGCTATGTCCGTCCCGGCTATCCCGGGCCGCGACCAGCGCCCTACATCGATCAGCTGCTGATCAGCGGCCAGGGCGGCGTGCACCACATCTGGGCGTGCGATCACTACAAGACCACGCTCAACGCGCTCGAGTTCAAGCGCCGCTACAAGGAGCGCACCGACATGGTGAAGGAGGCCATGTCGAACGTGCCCTATGGTGACCGCGCCGCGACGGTCGAGGCGATCATGGGCGCGATCAAGAACGGCGGGCTCTTCTCCGTCGACGTCGACATCATCCCGACCAAGATCGGCGAGGCGAGCCACGTCTGGCTGCCGGCGGCGACCTCGGGCGAGATGAACCTGACCTCGATGAACGGCGAGCGGCGCATGCGCCTGACCGAGCGCTACATGGACCCGCCGGGCCAGGCGATGCCCGACTGCCTGATCGCGGCGCGCCTCGCCAACGCTCTGGAGCGCGTGTTCCGCGAGCAGGGCAAAGATTCCTATGCCGACCAGTTCAAGGGCTTCGACTGGAAGACGGAGGAAGACGCCTTCATGGACGGCTATAACGCCAACTCGTCGGGAGGCGAGTTCGTCACCTACGACCGGCTTCGCGCGATGGGGACGAACGGCTTCCAGGAGCCGGCAACGGCCTTCGAAAACGGCAAGATCGTCGGAACCAAGCGCCTTTATGCCGACGGCAAGTTCGGCGGCGAGGGCGGCAAGGCGACCTTCTTCGAGGCGCAATGGCGCGGCCTCGAAGCGCCGGGCAAGCAGGAGGAGAAGGACAAGTTCGCCTTCCTCATCAACAACGGCCGCACCAACCACGTCTGGCAGAACGCCTATCTCGACCAGGAAGAAGAGCTGGTGGTGGACCGCTGGCCCTACCCCTTCATCCAGATGAATCCGGCCGACATGGACGAGATCGGAGTGAAGGAGGGCGACCTCGTCGAGGTCTATAACGACAACGGCTATACCCAGGCCATGGTCTATCCGACGGCGACGGCGAAGCGGAAGGAGACCTTCATGCTTTTCGCCTACCCGATGGGCGTGCAGGGCAACGTCGTCTCGAAAGGCGTGAACGAGCTGATCATCCCGAACTACAAGCAGACCTGGGGTGACATCCGTAAGCTCGCCGACGCGCCTGAGGCGGTGCAACACTTGACCTTCAAGAGCCAGGAATACAGGGTCTAGCGAAGGTTCACCCCGCCGCGCCGCCGACCTTGCGGTGCGGCGGAGTCCGCCCCAAATTAACGGGGTCAGGGAGGCTCCGTGAGA
>Ga0315553_10001497_pt1 | contig 19274 bp, 16 predicted proteins | sample SalMarSW160140MG_FD_203099 | JGI IMG/M metagenome (GOLD analysis project Ga0315553, IMG submission 203099) | Salt marsh sediment microbial communities from the Plum Island Ecosystem LTER, Massachusetts, United States - Salt Marsh Sediment SW1601-40 ... | reverse complement strand
ATGTCGGAATCGAGTTCTAAGGTAGCTACATAACTTGGTATTAGCGTACTTGGTTTGGTATTTGGAGATTTAATTTTTAATTCTCTAATTAAAACGCGATAACACCTTCTAATATCTTTCTCGTTTTCTGATGATTCATCCAAAATCTCTTGCAAGGTACGTGGTATCCTTTTTAATCTAATCGCTAAATATATACTAGCTGCTATCATGGAATTAATGGATCTACCCCTTAACAGCTTCCTTTTGAATGCCTCTTTGTACAACTTTATAGCTTCGAGCCTTATATGATTTGGCAGGTTTAAGTTGCTACATATTCGTTTAAGCTCCGTTGTAGCAATTAGAATATTTCTTTTTTCCCATGTAATTCGTGTATTCCATTTTACTGCTCTCTTCAAATCAGGATCTTTAATACCTTTTCTATCGATAACAGTAGTTAATCCAATGTCAGGAAGTAAACTAGAGATCGGAGCTCCTATATGCTCCCTTTGGTTTTTCTCATGAGATGTATAAGCTCTTTTATCGCTGTGGGACAAATCTACTGCCCTGTCTTTAAAAACTAGCCCACACTGAGAACACACAATCTCTCCAATCTGATTTAAGGAAATTATGCTGCCCCCACATTCAGGGCATAAAACTGATATAATATTTAAGTCTGATACAACCTTCATTTAATCACCTTTTTACAGTCCTGTTGCTTTTAATTGTTCTAACAAATCTTTTTGCTTCTTGTTAGTTCTCTTCGGAATTTTTATTTTTACCCTTACTAACTGGTTCCCTCTCTCCTCAGAGTTTAATTTATAAAAACCTTTATCTTTTAATCGTAATACTGTCGAATCTTTTGTTCCCGCAGGAACGGTAACATTTATTGTATTCTCTATTCCTGGTACTTGAATTTTACCTCCTAATGTAGCAGTGGTAAATGGAATTTCGTGATCGATATAAATATCATCACCATCTCTTTCAAATAAATTATGATCTTTTACATGGATTGCTATATACAAATCTCCTGGAGAACCTCCATTTTCACCGGGCATTCCTTTCCCTTTAAGTCTAAGTTTTTGATCGTCTCTAACTCCTCGAGGAATGGTTACCGTTAGCGTTTGATTTGATCCAGTAATTGGATCTCCGTATTGAACTTGTCTTTTCCCTCCAATGAATGCGTCCATAAAACCTATTTCCATATCGTACCTTAAGTCTTCACCTTCTCTTGGATAATTTTGTGGACTAGTGGTTCTTGCCCTCGTACTTCCGCCCCTATTAGAAAAGACATCAAAAATGTCTCCTAAATCGTTAAAAAAATCATAACTGCCTGATGATTGTCTTCTCTTAGAGTTTTTAGAGTTTACAGAGTTGCCAAAAATCTCACTAAAATCAAAATTCTCAGGCATTCCAGAGGTTGAATAATAATATGTAGTTCCATCAGGACCTCGTTGCACTCTTGCTCCTGGTACACCTTCCCTTTGTTGATATGATGATGCGTCTCCTTCTACAACTCCAAACTTATCGTACATTTCTTTTTTTTTATCATCATTTAAAATACTATAAGCCTCATTTATTTCTTTAAACTTCTCTCCTGACTTTTCCTCGTCAGGATTGACATCGGGATGATATTTTCTTGCTAATTTTCGAAATGCTCTTTTAATTTCCTCCTTGGAAGCGTCTTTCCCTATCCCTAACACATTATAATAATCTTTTGCCATATTTTTCAACCCCTTTTAACATTAATTTATGGAAATAAAAAATAAAAAAATATAATAAAAAAACTAATTTTGTATTTAATCGTATTCAGCATCTACCACATTATCGTCTTGACCTGTAGCTTTACGGAATTGCTCTTGTTCAACTTCGTCTTTAGTCTTACGCTGTTGTCCATAATTATCTCCACCCATACCTCCAGGTGGAGCACCTTGAGTTGGATCTTGTTGTTGTCCGTAAATTCGAGATGAAACCTCGTGTAAGGAATTTTGTAAAGTTTCCATTGAACTCTTTATTCGAACCACATCATCAGATTCCATTGCACTCTTAAGTTCAGAGACTTTTTTCAGAATGTTCGATTTTAAATCTCCTATTACCGACTCATTTTCTTTCAATAACTTCTCAGTTTGATAGATTAAAGCCTCAGCGTGATTCTTTTCTTCAGTTAGTTCTTTAAACCTTTGATCTTCTTCGGTGTATCTCTCAGCTTCTCTTATTTTTTGGTTAATCTCATCTTCTGACATCTTAGTTGATGCAGTAATCGTTATTGATTGACTTTTACCAGTTCCTTTATCTTTCGCTGAAACATTGATTATACCATTTTGATCGATGTCAAATGTCACTTCGATTTGAGGCAAACCTCGTGGAGCAGGGGGTATCCCAGTCAAATGAAACTTTCCTAAAGTTATATTATCAGCAGCTTTTGGTCTTTCTCCTTGTAATACATGAATCTCCACTGCAGGCTGATTATCAGCAGCAGTAGAGAATGTCTCCGCTTTTTTGGTTGGAATCGTAGTGTTTCGGTTAATCAATTTAGTAAATACGCCACCTAATGTCTCAACTCCTAAGGATAATGGAGTGACATCTAAGAGTAGTAAGTCTTCTACCTCTCCAGTTAAAACACCACCTTGAACAGCAGCACCCATAGCAACACACTCCATAGGATCTATGCTCCTTTCAGGTTTTTTCCCTAAGAAATCTTCGAAGATCTTTTGAACGCTTGGCATTCTCGTTGGTCCCCCAACTAAAATTACTTTATCAACATCTCCTTTCTTTAATTCCGCGTCTTTCAAAGCTTTAATTATAGGTGCTTCTAATCTTTTTAAAATAGGATCAATCAGTTGTTCTAATTTTGCTCTTGTAAAGGTCATAGTAAGATGTTTTGGTCCTGAATCAGTTGCTGTTATGTATGGTAAATTAATATCAGTCGAAACTGAAGTAGATAATTCGATTTTTGCCTTTTCAACCGCTTCTCTGATTCTTTGCGTTGCCATAGAATCTTTATTTAAATCAACGCCTTCTTTATTCTTAAATTCATCTACTACGTATTGTACAAGAATTCTATCCATATCGGTGCCCCCTAATTGAGTATCTCCCGCTGTCGAGATTACTTCAAAGACTTGATTGTCCATTTCCATTACTGTAACATCAAATGTACCACCACCTAGATCTAAAACTGCGATTTTTAACTTCGCATTTTTTTTATCTAACCCGTATGCTACGGCCGCGGCAGTAGGTTCGTTAATTAAACGTTTAACATTTAATCCCGCGATCTGACCCGCGTCTTTGGTGGCTTGTCTTTGATTATCGTTAAAGTATGCAGGCACAGTAATAATAACATCTGTTACTTCTTCACCTAAGTAAGCACTAGCGTCTTCTTTGATTTTTCTCAAAATCATAGCAGAAATTTCCTGTGGTGTGTATTCTTTGTTATCGATTTTCACTTTGTAGGATGTTCCCATCTTTCGCTTTATAGCTGTAATTGTTCGATCAGGATTCGAAATTGCTTGCCTTCTAGCAGGTTCTCCTACTAATCTTTGTCCATCCTTTGTAAATGCTACAACGGAAGGAAAAGCCTTTCCCCCTAATGTATTACCTTCAGCACTAGGGATAATCGTAGGTTGACCACCTACTAATACAGCAGCAGCTGAATTGGAAGTTCCTAAATCTATACCAATTATTTTTCCCATATTTTATCACTTCTTTTTTTTTAATTTTTATTATCTTTTTTGTTTAAATTTATAATTTTGATTTGGTTTTTGATATCTTAACCCCAGCGGGTTTTAATATCTTGTTATTTAAATAATAACCTTTATTTAATTCTTCGATTATAGTATTTTCAGGGAGTTCTTCATTCTCTTCAACCATTAATGCTTCGTGTTTGTAAGGATCAAACTTTTCACCCTCTGAAAGCATAGGCTTTACTCCCTCATCCTCTAAAAATTTTTCAAAATTTTCGATAATCATTTTAAAACCCTTTTTTACAGACTCTCCTTTCTCTAACAGATCCAGCACATTAAATGCTCTCAGCAAATCTTCGTAGTGCTTAATTAATTTCTTCAACATTTCTTCTTTTACTCGCTCTCTATATCTCTCGTTCTCCCGTTGATTTGCTTTTTTGTAGTTATCGAAATCCGCTTGGGTTCTCACTAAAGAATTCAAATATTTTTCAGTCTTCTCTTCTAACTCCTTTAACTTTCTACCATCATCCTTTAAATGTTCAATTTGTCTTTCCAACTCGGTTTTCTTAGCTACAACCTCATCCATTTTCTTTGCTAGCAGTTCATATTTTTCCACAGTCTCCGCGAGTTTTTTATACTCTTCTTTTGAAATCGTTACCTTACGGTAAGGGTCTTCCAACGACCTTCGACCGTTGAAAAATTCGTCGTAATAATCTTCAAATACCATATTTTTATCACTTATTTGTGTAAGCAATTATTCTTTGTCAATACTCGATTGACAATCATTAATATACTTATATTAATTGCACTATATAAAGGTATCGATTTTTAAATATAAATAGCTCAAGCTTTCTACTAACGAGATTTTAAGTTTTTCAAGCTTTTTTAAATAATAAAAAATACAAAAAAGAGAAGTTAATTTTAGGCTATATAAAATATATAACTATATACTAATAGAGGTAATTATATAGCAACAATTATATCTCTAAAAAATCATATAAGATATTGTGATTACATGGATTTTGGGTATAACCCTATTTATCTTTGTTTTAATCAGAAGATTTGGAAAGGATGGAAGAGTCGAGGGATATCCACTTGGAATGCCTCGTGGGACAGTTAGAGCATTAATCACGATAATGGTTGTATCTTTTCCCTTTACATATATCATTAATAACTCTCAAATTCCTTCCGCAATTGTCAATTCTATTTTTATTTTAGTAGCTTTTTACTTTGAAGCACGAAAAGGCGAAGATGACAGATTAAAATTTATAGCGGAGATTATTAATCCTGAAAAGGCGGCTGAGGAGAAAAGGAAGACGGTATTGCCTCTTTATCTCCCGAAATACAGCGTAAGAATATTCTTGATGATTTTTCTGATTACCTTCTATCTGATCGATATTTTTATTCAAAATATTTCCTTAGAGTTAACTAACACGCTTATAGATATACTGGTCATTGCGATACTCTACTTTATAGGTACTTTTTTTAGGGCAATAGCGCAAATATTTAGCAAGGATAAATTGAATGAACAAATTGAAGAAATACCTAACTATAAAGAACTTTCAAAATACGATATCCTTGAGTACCTTGACAAACAAAAACGTGGTGGTATTAGCAACTTTGGAAAAAGCTTATTTTCAATTATAATCTTCATTGCTGTAAGTGTAGCTTTATTCTTATTTACTTTTAATATCGATTTCACATTGATTTTTAATGTATCATTACGAAGAGCTTTGTTACTCCTGATTAACCTATACTACGGTTTCAGAGATTAGAATTTAATCTAGAATAATTTTATATTTTTTTATTTTTCTTAAGTTCCTAGAGTTTTTACAGTAGAAAGGGATATATTTATTATCATTCTTTAAATCAACTATCTTAAAAACGCGGATTTTAAAGATCATGAAATATCGAAAAATGGGTTCATTAGGCTGGGATGTTTCTGCTTTAGGTTTTGGGGCTATGCGGTTGCCAATAGACAAGGTAAAAGATGAAAAAACGGGAGAAATGAAGGTTAATATTAAAGAGGACGAAGCTATTAAAATGATTCGCTATGCTATTGATAATGGTGTAAATTATATTGATACAGCATACCCTTACCACGATGGAGAAAGCGAAGTACTAGTCGGAAAAGCATTACAAGATGGATATCGTGAGAAAGTTCATCTTACTACGAAATTACCTATGTGGTTGGTCAAAAAAACCGAAGATTTTGATACTTTTCTAAACCAACAGATTCAACGGCTTCAAACAAACCCAGATATTTACTTGTTCCACGGATTGAATAAAGGAAGAATTGAAAAAATAAAAAACTTAAACTTATTCGAGAAGATGGGGCAAGCGAAGGCGAAGGGATTGTTTAAGTATATTGGATTCTCCTTTCACGACAACTTTGAAGTATTCAAGGAAATAATAGATATGTATGATTGGGATTGCTGCCAGATACAATATAACTATCTTGATATAGAATTTCAAGCGGGAACTGCGGGGTTAAAACACGCAGGTAGTAAAGATATAGCAGTTATAATTATGGAACCAATAAGAGGTGGAAAATTAGCGATTCCAGAACAAAAACTTAACTTTTATCCTGAAATTAAAAAAGTTCTTGAGCTCTCAAAAGTTAAGAGGACCACACCAGATTGGGCTTTACAATTTGTTTGGAATCACCCCGAAGTTTCTGTTGTTTTAAGTGGAATGAGTATGATGCAACAAGTCGTAGAAAATATCAACTCTGCAAATAATTCAGGTGTCAATATATTAACTGAAGATGAGTTGGTGACAATCTCCGAATTACGCGAAGCTTACGGAAAGTATACTTTAGCTCCTTGCACGAGTTGCGGTTATTGCGTACCCTGTCCTAACGGAGTTTCAATCCCTTTTGTTCTTCGATTGCTCAATGATCTCGCATATTGGGGAGAAAATGGTAAAGAACGAATAACCTTTTTTTATAATCATATGGCAAAAACTCAGGAAGAAATCGAGAAAAAAAAAACTGAGGGGGAAGAATTCGATGGGGCTGCTATATTATGTATTCAATGCGGAGAATGCCTGGAAAAATGTCCACAACAGATTGAAATTCCCGATTTTATGGAGAAAGCAAACGAAATATTTGAAAATGGTAAAGGTATTTCGGAGATATTATTTTAATGAAAAATTAGACACTGTATAGAGTTCAATTAATAAGGTAAAAACGCTATCGTTTATAGATTTTTATTCATTTAAACGTTTTTTAATCTTTTGATACAAATCTTTAAGTCCAGTTTCGTTTAGAAAATGGTCTATCTTTGAGGTAGGTCTTAAAACTTGGGGTTCATTGTCTTTAGCTAATTCGCTACCACAATACTCACATATAGTTTGATTAGGATCAGAATATTCAGTATCACAATTTGAACATTTCATTTTAATATTGAAATTTTTTAGGCTTATTTCTTATAATAAAGTACTCGAAATATAATATTAAATTTTACTGAACTAACTTTACTCTGTAATTTCTTATATAATTTCAATTAGTCATTTCAACAGTAATTTTTACGACATTAAAAAATTTATAAAGAAGCGAAAAAAGAAAAAAAAAGTTTTTATAGAAAAATTATTTGTTACCATATTTTTTGAAGAACAAAATTCCTAAAATCACAATTGCTATACTAAATATTGCAATAAAAGCGACATCAATTAAGATGTTAGCACTCAGCAAATTATCACCATTAAATATTGATGTTAATGCATCAGTGGCATAATAACTAGGAAGGAATCCTGCAATAACTCTAGTAGTATTCGTTACTGGTATAAATGTTCCAAAAAACATTTGGGGTAGAATGAAAATAAATGATAACGCTGTGGCAGTTCCACCACTTTTAGAAATTGATGCTGTTATGAGTCCTAATCCCACCGAACTTAGTGAGAATAAAGCCATTAGCAAAAATGCAAACAAGATTCCTAGACTGTCGCTATTAGAACTAAATCCTAATAACAATGCTAAAACATATACTATTGTAACTTGTATCATAGAGAGTATCATATTAGAGAGTATATTAGCCATTATGAAATCTGTAGACGACATTGGCGTAGCATTGAGTCTTCTAAGTAATCCTTGTTCTCTAAAATCGGCAAATGATTGTGCAACAGTCATTATTATAAATATGCACGCGTATGCAAATAATCCAGGAACCATAAAATTAAAACTCATACCAAGTTCGGGATCACCAAAAGCGAATCCAAAGGTGATTGTAAGAGCCGCGGGGAATAAAAGCATTAAAAATAAGTATGCTGGTTCCCTGATTATTTTATAAAGTTCCATTTTCAAAAGAGCTAAAATTCGTTGGGTATTCATTATACTCCCTCCATAATTCTTCTTCCAGTAATTTTCATAAAGACTCCCTCTAAATTGTCGACTTCATATTTCTTTATTAAATCTTGTGGTGTTCCTATTTCGATTATTTTACCATAATCAATTATCGCTACTCTATCACATAGTGCTTCTGCTTCTTCAATATAATGTGTTGTAAGGAATATGGTTTTACTTTTAGTTTTAAGCGATCCAATAAACTCCCAGGTCGCTCTCCGTGCTCTTGGATCCATACCCACTGTGGGTTCATCTAAAAACGCTATTTTAGGGTCATGAATTAACGAAATTATCATATTAAGTTGCCTTAGCATTCCACCACTATATCCTTTAGTTTTCCTTCTACTTGCTTTCGAAAAGTCTAGAATTTCTAATAACTTATTGGTTCTATCCTTTATTTCGACTTTTTTCATTAAATGAAGTTTCCCAAAAAGTTCGATGTTCTCAATCCCCGTAAGAAATTTAAAAACTGATGGTTCCTGTGGACATACTCCAATTAATTCTTTGATATGAGATATACTATCATATATATCATAACCGTTAACAATTGCAATTCCACTTGTTGGTTTTAAAAGTCCAATCAATATATTAATAGTTGTTGTTTTTCCTGCTCCGTTCGGTCCCAAAAAACCGAATAATTCTCCAGATTTCACTTTAAAGGAGACATCATCTACTGCGATAACATCATCATATCCCTTTTTCCCTCTGAATACTTTTCTTAAATTTTGTACTTCTATCGAAAATTCACTATTAGGATTTATGATGTTTTCAGGTTTTTCATATGGTTTTATTTTAGTTTCCGACATTTTATTATCACTTCCATAAGTTTTAATTATTTTAACTTTAATATCAATATAAATTATCTTTAGTCCAATATTTGATATAGAAATAACTTGGATCCTTTTTAATTTTAATGATAAGTAGCTATAGCAGAAATTGGATAAATATATAAGCAAAAAGGGAGGTTTTTAACCCACTTGGGTGAAAAATGGGACATAAAAAAAAGCCTCATTTCTCTAAACTATGATTTCATTGTTACATTCGAAGAAATTTAAATTATATTTATAAATAATTTTTAAAATTTTATGACCTAATTATCACTATTATATTAAAAGAATGGGGAACTGTTAATTATAAGCGAACTATCTCTTTAATCTTCTCTTTAAGATAAGTTTCTCTCCATGTGGGGAAATCTTTTCCTTCAATAAGTATTGAGATTTCTACAGAATCATAATTTTCTGAAACAAGTGAAGATTCTATATTTTGAAGTTCTTTCATTGATTCTGTCCAAACGCATATAAGTTTTATATGTGGTAAATTACTAAAAGCCCATGAAAAAACAATTCGGGAACCATAATCTTTCTTTAAGTTGTTATTAAATTCTCTATCATCTAGTAATGAATCAGATTTTAACTTTAAGATTATCATAGTAAAAATTAAAGTGGGAAACCAATCAATTTGGAATTCTATTAAAAAGTTCTCAATTAAACTTTCTAATCGTCTCTTAATTGTTTTGGTGGAAGCTCCTACTTCTTCAGCTACATCAGAAATTGTTTTTCTAGAATTATCTTTTAAAGAATTTACAATAAGGTAATCTAAATTAGTAAGATTTTTTTTATTTTTTATTGATATTGAAGGCATATTTCGATCAATACCAACTGTGAGTTGACTAATTTTTCCAGTTTTTCGTATAAAGGTAACTAAAGAATCTAACTCATTCATATTTCGAATATAAGCATGAAAATAGAATTTATTTCCGCTAGCACGTGAAATATTATATATGAACTCATTTTCACCTAATTGGTCTAACAGAAGTTTCTTATCTTTTACATTTGGTATGCCAAACATCACGATATTTGATATATTAGGAAAATTCGCGATGCCTAATCTTGCTTTAAAATGTTTAATGACCCCTAGTTGTACTAGCAATTTAACACGTTTATGGATTGAATTGACACTAATATGAAATTCATCAGCTAATTGTTTGTACGGTGTTCTTGAATTTGCCATTAACAACATTAAAATTTTAAGGTCAATTTCATCCAAAGATCAACACTTTCTCAAATTTAATAATTTAATATTATGGGTACATTTAATTTAATAATCTAAAATTTAAGAAATTGATTATCACAATATAAAATTTAATCGGACATTGAATTTGTGACATTGATTTTTATTATTCATTTAGAAACAGTAAATATTAAACACTCTACTATAAAAGAACTTCCAGGATCCTCTGGAAGAACAGATGTCTTCTGTGTAGATGTATCTTAGCAGCGATGTATCGAAATTCTGCATTTAATAGCTTTTAGTGATATTTTTTCCTAACGAATCTTACTTAAAAATGGCTTCCGCATTCTTAATCAAAATATCTTTATATTGTAAAATATTGAATTGAACAATTAGTGGGAAAAAAGTCATGATTATGAATAACAATAATTTTCTTCAAAACTTAACTAAAATTTGCGGATCTCAAAATATATCACAGGATCCTAAAGATTTAAAAGATTATTCTAAGGATTTAAGTTTTTTAGAAGGAAAATCTCCATTATGTATTGTTTGGCCATCTAAATCTCAAGAGGTAACAAAAATAGTAAAATTAGCGAACAATTTAAAATTCTATGTTATTCCCGTAAGTTCAGATTCAAAATTTAAGCATCACGGAGATTCATTGCCTAAAAAGGATAATTGCATTATCTTAAATCTTTCAAGAATGAATAAAGTCCTTTCAATTGATAGAAAAAATCGGGTTGTTATGGTTGAACCCGGTGTTACCTTTGGTCAATTAGTTCCTAAGCTCAAAAAAAAAGGTTTAAGATTACTTTTACCTCTTAATCCAACATCTTCTAGATCAGTCCTCTCGACAGCTTTAGAAAGAGATCCAATTACAATACCTCGATATCACTGGGATAGCTCCGATCCGCTATTATGTACGGAAGTTGTATTTGGAACCGGAGATTTATTCAGAACAGGAACTGCTGCTGGTCCGGGAACAATCAAGCAGCAACAAAAAATGGGCCAAGCACAAGTTAATCCAATGGGACCTACTCAATTTAGCCCTTTTAGAGTAATACAAGGAGCTCAAGGGAGTTTAGGGGTGGTAACCTGGGCTACATTGAAATTAGAATTATTACCCTCTACTCAGAAAGTCTACCATTTTCAATCGGACAATATCCAAAATCTATTAGATCTTCAATATGAGTTACTAAAATATAGGCTTTGCGATGAACTCGTTATTTTGAATAATATAAACTTAGCATGCCTGCTTAAGCATAATCAACAAGAAATTTCTGAACTAGTTGGAAACTTAGAGAAATATAATTTAATTTTTATTGTCTCTGGCAGGGGACCATTATCCAAGGATAAAATTTCATATCTTGAAGGGGATATTGACGAAATTAGAGCAGAGTTAAGTTTAAATTTTTCAGAACCCAATGTGGAAATTTCTGAGAAAGAAATCCTTCATTTTCTTAATGAACCATGTGAAAAACCATGGAGAATGAGATCAAAAGGAGCCTATCAAGATATCCTCTTTTTAACTAGTTTTGAAAAAATTCCTAAATTTATCTCCTTGATGGAGGCGAATTATGAGAAAGAGTTCGGGATTTATATTCAACCTATAAATCAAGGAACATCATATCACATTGAATTTGATTTGCATTATGAACCAGAAAACGATAATGTTGTTAAAACTATTAAAAAGAAAATCTTAGATGTAGGAAATCAACTAATGGATAGCGGAGCTTTTTTCAGTAGACCTTATGGAATATGGGCTAAAGATGTGTTTTCCCATCATAGTGCAGAAACTATTGATGCTCTAAAAAAGGTTAAAAAAATATTCGACCCGAACAATGTATTAAATCCAGGAGTTTTGTGTTTTGATGATTAGACTCTAAAAATCTATGAAAATTTAAAAAACGAAAGAGATTAAAATGGACGAAGAAGAATATCAAAAAATGATAAAACGGTGTGTACGTTGTTCTGTATGCAAATGGATCCCCCAAGTCCAAATTAAAAGTCAAAAATATGCTTCGGGGTGCCCAGCAATTGATATTTATAATTATCATCCTTATAGTGGTGGGGGGAAAATAATTCTTGCTCTCGCATATGAGATGGGAAGAATTAAACCATCAGAAGAACTTCGCGATATTGTTTATAAATGCACTGTGTGTGGAAATTGCGCCGTAGCTTGTAAATATATGAGTACATTAGAGCCAATAGAGATTATGATGAAATTGAGGGAGAAATTGGTAGATATAGGATGTGGTCCGATGCCTCAACAGAAAACATATATAGAAGCAGTCAAAAAGGTGAACAATCCATACAATGAACCACATGAAAAAAGAATGGATTGGATACCTGATGACATTATTCTCGATCCAAAAGCAAAAGTATTGTATTATGTTGGGTGTACTTCTTCCTATAGAAGAAAAGAAATGGCAATAGCAGCAGCACGTATTATGAACGAAGCGGGAGTATCGTTCAATATATTACGAGAAGATGAATTTTGCTGTGGGAGCCCAATATTACGTACTGGAGATTCAAATACATTTGAAGAAATCCTTAATAAGAATCTGGATATAATTGAATCAAAAGGTATAGAGACTGTTGTTTTTAGTTGCGCTGGTTGTTATGATACCTTTAAAGTCGATTATCCTTTAAGTAGAAAATATGATTTTAAAGTTAAACATACAGTAGAACTTTTTGACGAGTTAATCGAATCAAGACAGTTACAATTAACTAATAATGTTCCTATTACAGTTACTTATCATGATCCCTGTCATTTAGGCAGAAATGCCGAAAGATACGAAGATTGGGATGGTGATGTAGTTCCACTAATGCCTTTAATCTCAATTAATATCCCTCCTAAACCCAAAAGGACAGGATCCAAAGGAATTTACGATGCTCCAAGAAATATTCTTAAAAAAATCCCGGGATTGAAATTCGTAGAAATGGAGAGGATTCAAGAATATGCTTACTGCTGTGGAGCTGGCGCAGGAGTAAAATCAGCTTTTCCTGAAATGGCTATAAAAACAGCTAAAATACGGATTGAAGAAGCTGAAGATTCTGGGGCAGATATCCTAGTTTCTGCTTGTCCTTTTTGTTCTACAAATTTGCAGGATGGTATTATGGATATGAATTCCAAATTAAAGTATTTTGATATAAGTGAACTAATTTTAATGGCTTTAGGTCTAGAACCGGAAAAATTAAAGCAAGCAACTACGGAGGGTGCATAAATAGTGTTAGGAAAGGAGATTCTTAAGGAATTTCAAGATATCGTAGGCGTTGAAAATATAGATGATGGAGATGTAATGACAAATGCTTATGCTTATAATTGGTGTATTGAATTTGTAAATTATATGGAAGATAAAGAGCCAATACCCTTTTCTCCAATACCGAAAGCTGTTATATTACCTTCATCAACAGAAGAAGTTCAAAAAGTTGTGCAATTATGTAATAAATACGGAATTAAATTTAAAGCGCAAAGTACTGGTCTTGGTCCTTGGAATCAACCTTCTACTGATAATTCTGTTATAATGGATTTGCGTAGAATGAATAGAATTGTAAAAATAGATGTAAAAAATCTTTATGCAGTAGTCGAGCCGTATGTAAGTGGTGCACAACTACAAGCTGAAACTATGAAATATGGGTTGAATATTCATATGCCCGGTGCTGGTCCTATGGCTTCAACATTGGCAAGCCATACTTCAATGGCGGGTCCTGGTTTTACTTCTCCCCAAACAGGATATAGCGCGAGAAATGTATTAGGGACAGAATGGGTATTACCGACGGGAGAAATTCTGAGATTAGGCTCTCTAGGCTTAAAAAATGAGCCTGATTGGTATTCCGGAGATGGTCCTGGTCCTAGTTTAAGAGGGATAATGCGTGGATGGGTAGGAACAAAATCTGGACTCGGAGTATTTACAAGAGTTGCTACTAAACTCTTTCCATACCCATGTCATACAGAATATGTTCTGAAAGGTCATTCTCCAATTTATGATTTTAAAATTCCCAATTTTATTCGAGCATATGTTGTGGATTGTAAAAATTTTAAACACTTAGAAAAGTCCTTTATAAGAATTGAAGAAGAAGAAATTGCTCTAATATGCAGTCATATGTCTAGCTATGCTATTATGGCAATTTTCTCCTATACTATAGAAAGCTTAATGGATAAAATTGCATTTGGAAGTATGAAAAGTCCGTTATTAATTGTAATAGCGGCTCGTACAAAGCGTGAGTTTGACTATAAACAGAAAGTTATGAATCATCTAATGGAAGAACTAAACTTGATCAATATTATAGGCACTAAATACGAACCAGAATCTCTATTTTACGCAGAATGTTTAAGAACAAATCTTGGATATCATGGATTTATTGCTACTGGAGGTTTTCAATCAGCAAAAGGTCAATGTGATTCTGCTGCCTTGTGTTTAAGGGCGGAAATGAAAAATAAACCGTTAAAGCAAAAATACATTGAAAAGGGAGTAATCGCCAACGATTTTGGAGAAGGAGCATGGATGACATCTTATGAATCTGGACATTTTTTCCATATGGAAGCCCCTACTTTTTTTGACCAAACAAATGAAGAGAGCGTAAAAGGAATGGGTGAATATATGAAGGAAAGTAATCAAATGGATTTACTTAAACACTTAGGGGTGCCATTTTTCATAGAAGGAGATCAATTGCATAATCACTGGGGCCCCCATTTGATGAATTATCATAATTGGTTAAGAAAGATTAAAGAAGCATTTGATCCTAATGGCGTTTCAGACTCTGGATTTTATATTTCAGGGAATGAAGGAGATGTATGATACCGTGAGTAATCCTGATCTCGCATTAAAAAAACAAAGAGGTTTTGCAGGACTTATCGCAAAACTAGTAGAACCATTAAATAAAAATCCCAATTTTAAAAATGAATTTAATAAAATTCAGCGTAAATTCCTGATTAATGGTACAAACTTGAATTATGCTGCCATTATATCACTTGAAAAGGGAACCATTACAGTTGAGAGTATACCAAATAAACCGGTTGACAATTTAAACAAGAAGAAATTAGGTTGGGATGGATATATAGCCATGGATGCTCAACTATTTTTAGCTTTAGTAACAAAAAGACTCTCTCTTATGGGAATGTTAAAAAAATGGATTAGTGGGGATATTACAATGAAAGGAATTACAAAATTACTAATCTTTTTGAAAATTCTTAAATTCCTTGAAGATTAAAAAAAGAGATTTAATTACTTAGCTATAACCATCTCATGCAATGTGGTTCCTTGCTCTTTATAGGATTCTCCATCAAGAACTACTTCAATATTAAATTTAGAATTTAATCTAAAATAACCTGGTTTCATCCTAAGCAAATATTTTACAACGAACCGTAAAATTGGACTTAATTCAAATAGTAAATTTTCTGCATCAATTATTTCTTGAACCTGAAGTGTTATATTGATTTGGTCACCATTTGAAAAGCTAAGGACTCTCGGATAGCTATTATTAACTACTTCATTAAATTGAAATTCTTCTTGTAAAATTTCATATTCTCCAGTGCTCTCAAGAATTTTTTCATCCTTAGCAAGCATGAGAACTTTAATCTTATAATCATCCATTTTTTTATTGCACTTAATAAAAGCGAAAATTATTGTGAAATTTTCAGAGTAAATCCGCCCCCAATACCAATACTCGACGATTCTAACAAGACTAAAACTTAGCCAGTTATGATCGTGGTAGCCAATACCCTTCACTGAGATAGTCTCACCATCTACTTTTATAGTTCCTTCTACTTCAGCACGAGGAAGCGGTACACACCATCCAAAATGCCCCATCTTACCAAATTGGGTATATCCATTCCCTGGGATCCAGCTCTGAACGATGGCTTTATATTTTAAGTGAATTCCATAATCTCCTTCGTCTAAATATATCTCATAAAATGGTAATTTTTCATTAGTATAATCGACTTTTATGAAATTCTTACCTATACTTAGGTTTGCATCCTTTTTTGTGACTTTAAGGTCCTCCCGAGAATAATCATATACATTTTGAATTTTTTTGCCATTAGGTTTATAAATAGTTATTTCTATGCCTGTTTTACCTGTTCTTTCGTGTTTTGCGCGAAAAAATCCTACTACCATAAATCCATTATCCAACCGCGCATCAAAATACCACCATTCGCTATTACCTTTCTTATTCATATCAATGTGTAATGCATCAAATTCTGGTTTGAATACTGTTATAGTTCCGTCTTTTTTACCTGGACCTGTCCAAGCTTCACTAATCATAGAAGTCATAATTTATCCCAATAATATCCCAAAAAATAATATGTTCAGTTAATTATATCTGGCGGGTATTACATTTAAAGTTATCAAAAATAGGGAAATTAATTAATTCTTCTCTTGGAGTGTTTTTCCTTGAAATAATCTTCTTTTTAATTTAACCATTGAAGTATCTTCATTATATTCTAACACGTCAATCTTCGATAATTCGTGAACTGCTCTTAAAACCATCGCACCTGAGATTCCTGTAGTATTTTTTATTTGTTCACGACTCATCTCTTCTTTTTCTCCATGGAGACTAAGTAATATACGATAATGAGGTTGTCCTTGCCATATTTCATCGATTAATAGCATTGTTATAGAAAGTAAAGCTTTCATTCTTTCAAAATCAAACTCTGATTCTTGACTCTCCTCAGCGACTTTTGCTAATTTTTTCAGTTCTACTTTTAAACTTGCATATTCTTTTAGTAACCTTTGTTGCTCTTCCGTTAAGGAGCCTATTTTTTGATCTCTCTCTTGCTTTTCTTTTTCAAGTGTTTGAGTTTCTTCTTCTAATTTCTTCTTTTCATTCTCTAAATTAGCTTTTTCTTCTTCTAACTGTCTTTTTTCAGCTTCTAACATTTTAGTAGCTTGTTCTAACTGCGTCTTTTCCCCTTCGAGTAATTCCTTGTCTCTACTAAGTTGTGCTTTATCTCTTTCTAATTCTATTAGCTCAGTTTTTGCCTTTTCTAAAACATCTATAAATTGTTTAAAATTATCTTCAACAGATCGTAAGGAGCTCTCGATTATTTCTGAAGCACTTTTTTTTTCTGACATTTAATTTCACAATTAATGATTTAAACTAATAATTATAAATTAAATTAAAATATATAAGTTAGACATAGTATAAAATATACACTTCTAATTATCATCAGAAAAGTTCCACATCAAGACAATTAAAACCAGAAATATAATCAGCTATGGAGATTATAGGCAAGAAAGAATTACAGTTCTATAAAAGAATGATAATATTAATCATTCTGTTAGTGATGTCTCTTTCTTATTTAGTTTATGATAAATCCGTAAGTTATACACGATATGAAAGGATCGATTTTCAATCTTCGGGTGCGACTTTATATGCAAATTTATATTTTCCATCTAAGAGTCTGGGATTTCAAGAAAAAAGACCCCTATTAATTTATTGTCACGGAATCGGTAGCCAAAGAGATTTTGATTTGAGGATTCCAATCGAGTTTTCTAAAAGAGGTTTTTATGTAGCAGCTTTGGATTACCAAGGTCATGGAGAGAGTGGGGGAAATATCTTAGACATTGATCCAATCACTAATAAACCAGCTCTTGCTCAAGACTGTTCAAACCTTTTAGATCAACTTGAGACATTACCCTTTTATTCAAGTGTAAATACTTCTCAGATTGGCCTGATTGGACATTCTTTAGGAGGATTTGTGGTTCTTATGAATCAAGCGTTAGATTCTCGTTTCAATATTACAGTTACTTGGGCTCCTTTAGTGAATTTTGACCCCAATCAAATCCGGGTCATTCAACAAGGATACGAACAATATATCCCTGCTAATCTTCTTAATAAAACTAACACGAATAATCTATTAATCATAATGCATGTTAACGACGAGGTATTAGATTACGCAGATCAAGCATTAGTGGCGCAAAATTTAACTGATTGTGAAGTAATTCCTATAACGGGACCACTGATAGGAGGTGGACACCAATTATTCTCGGATGTCGTCATTATCGAATCAATCAAATGGTTTGAACTAAATTTTTTCAATTCAATTTCTCTCAACGGACCGATAAAGATAACCTTTATCGTAAATTACATTATAATATTTATTACTCTAATTTTATTAGTCTTTATCGTACTTTCATTGATTTCTTACACCTCTAAATTTATTCCTTACAAAATAGAGGTCCCACCTGTCGAAGTCGTTAGAACTGGAACTACTTTATCAAAAATTAAAGACAAAGCGATAAAATTTAAGCAAATTTTAAAAATTGTGTTCTATACAACCATTTTTCTTCTTAATTGGGAGATTTTTGAAAGAATTTTTGGTCTTGGGGGTATTTTTTTAGCTTCGCTTAATATTACTTTAATATATTTTACTATTAAGATAATACTCTACTTGCGAAAATTAAAGGAAGATGAAGTAAAATTTGATTTAAACCAGATTAAAACTCTAATCAAATCAGAGTTCCAGTTAAAATATTTATTATATGCAATTGTATGTAATCTCTATTTTATAGCCATATATGTGATCTTCAGTTATTTCTATCCATTTGCATTTATGTGGCCTTCCAATTTTCTTAACACAGTTCTAGCAGCTGCTGTGGCTTTCCCAGTATATTTTTCTCTGGAATTATTATACAGAAAAGCTATATATCCACAATTAAGTTTTTTAAAAGACGAACGCAAAAAAACAATTTGGATAATAATTATAGCTGTGTATGTGCATATCAATTTGATGACATTAACATGGACTTGGGCATTCTTCCCTTCTGTTATATTCATGTACTTAATATTCCTATATGCAATTATTCAGAATACATTAATATATGAAAATACCCAACGATTTAGCACAGTAATCTTAAGTTCATTTCTATTAGTTCAACTTTTCTTCGCTGCTGTAGTCTCTAACGCGTTAGGTGTTGGCTCTGCTTTACAATTATTTGTTCAATTATAAATACAGAAGAATTAAATTTTTGTTTTTTTTTATTTGGGTTTCATATCCAAATCTTTAATTAAGTATTAGTAATTACTATAAAACAATTTTTATAAAATTATAAAATAAATAAACTATCAACCCCATTACAACGGATTTCAAAATGTCTGCGAAAGAACAATCAAATGGTTTACCTACAAAAAGGAGAAGACTAATATTCGGTGTTTCAATTCCTGTTTTCTTAATGGGATTAGTATCCTTATTTACCGATATTTCTAGCGAAAGTATTCAAAGTATTTTACCACTATTCATATTCGAGATTGGTGGTAGCACT
>Ga0315553_10001494_pt1 | contig 19282 bp, 17 predicted proteins | sample SalMarSW160140MG_FD_203099 | JGI IMG/M metagenome (GOLD analysis project Ga0315553, IMG submission 203099) | Salt marsh sediment microbial communities from the Plum Island Ecosystem LTER, Massachusetts, United States - Salt Marsh Sediment SW1601-40 ... | reverse complement strand
AGCGGGATGACCTCGTCGAACGCCTCGACCGGGAGCTCGCCGGGGATCGCGCGCTCGAGCCGGAGGCGCACCGGGCCGCCCACCAGCCGCTCCACGATCCCGCTCGCCGGCGAGGCCAGCTCCGCCGCGGCGCGCCGCACGTGGGCGTCGTCGATGCCCGCCTCGCGCGCGATGTCCTCGAGCTCGGCGAGCGTCATGCCCGCGGGATCCGGCGCCGTGGGCTCGGCTCGCTGGAGCTCGCTCGCCCGCTTCAGGATGCGGCCGATCTCCTTCTCGCCGTAGCGGCGCTCCGGAGCGGGCAGCTCCATCAGCTGGACCCGGTGCTCCCGAGTCCCCCCACCCGATCGGTCGACGGATCCACCGACCCCGGCCGCCACTCGGCGACCTCGTAGCGGTTGAGCACGATCTGCGCGATCCGCTCGCCGTGCTCGATGCGCACCGGTCGCGTGGAGGCGTTGAGGACGAGGACGAACCACTCGTCCGGGTAGTCCGCGTCCACGGTGCCCGGCGCGTTGGGGACGATCAGCCCCCGCTTCCAGGCGAGCGAGGAGCGCATGCGGATCTGGGCCTCGTATCCGCGCGGCAGCCGGGCGCGGAACCCCGTCGGGACGAGCGCCCGGTCCCCCGGCTGGAGCGTGATGGCGGGCGCCCCCGACGTCCGTTCGGCCCCCTCCTCCGAGATCCGGCCGCTGTCGCTCCGGTGGATCCTGATCCCGTCCCGCAGGAGGTAGGCGCGCACGTCGTACCCGGCGGACTCGGCGGTCGCGCGCGACGGGAGCTCGACTCCCGGGGCCAGGGCCTCGAACACGATGCCGTCGCTCATCGCCGGCCACCGAGCAGGAGGGCCCACTCCGCCGCCGCCGCCATGAAGCCCCGAAGCCGCTCGCGGGTCGCCTCGTCGACCAGGTTGCGCTCCTCGTCGAACAACTCGCCCGCGCCCGCGATCAACACCCGCGGCTGCGGCATGACGCGGGCGTTCAGGTGCGACAGCGACTCGCGCAGGTTCCGCTGCGCACCCGCGGTTCCCAGACGCCCCGGTGACGCGCCCATGATGGCCACCGGCTTGTCGTCCCACGCCTGCGGGCGCGGTGGACGGGAGGCCCAGTCGACGGCGTTCTTGATCACGGCCGGCATCCCCTGGTTGTACTCGGGGGTGGCGATCAGCACGAGGTCGGCGTCGCGGACCGCTCCCTTGAGCCTGGTCACGGGCTCCGGGTCACCGCCCTCCTCCACACCCCGGTGATAGAACGGGAGCGGCGACAGGTCGAACACCTCGATCTCCATCTCCGCCGGCGCAAGGTCGATCGCGGCGCGCAGCAGCCCGCGGTTGTACGATGCCCGCCGCAGGCTCCCCGCCATCCCCAGCGCGCGAATCCCGCTCACGCCGCTTCGCCCCCGAGCAGCGTCCGGGCCACCTTTAACTCGTCCTCGTGGACGGTGTGGCCCATCCCCTCGTAGATGCGCAGGTCCACTACGCCCCCCATGGCGCGCCACGCGCTCGCGGTGTCGCGCACCCTCTCGATGGGGATGTGCGGATCCCGATCGCCGCACCCGGCGAGGAGCGGCGTCGAGTCGAGCGACCCCTCCCGCTCGAGCGCCACTCCGGGCGGGCCGATGAGCCCGCCGCTCAGGGCGAGGACGCCGGCGTAGCGGGTCGGGTGCCGCACGGCGTACTCGAGCCCCAGACAGGCCCCCTGCGAGAACCCGAGCACGGCGATCCGCTCCCGCGCCACGCCCCCCTCCACGTGTCGCGTCACGATGCGCTCGAGCGCCGCGAGGGCCGAGTCCAGCCAGGGCTGGTTGTGCTCCACGGGCGCCATGAACGAGGCCGGGTACCACGTCCGACCCGCCGCCTGCGGGGCCACGATCCGGTATCCCGGGGCGAGGTGCCGCCCCAGCTCGCGCATCTCCCCGGCCGACGCTCCCCGGCCGTGCAGCGCGAGAAGAACGCGCGTCCGGGGACCGGGCGCGGGCCCCGCCTCGAGGACCTCGAGGTCGGCGTGCGGATCGTCATCGCGTGTCACGAGCGCGGGCGGGCCGGGGCGGGCTCCAGGGGGCGGAGCGCCGCTTCGATCCCGTCCCGGTCGGCCTCGAGCCACGGCGGCAGCCGCAGCCCGCTCCCGAGCGCGTCGGCGGGCTCGTCCACCGAGAAGCCGGGTCCGTCGGTCGCGATCTCGCACAGGAGACCATCGGGCGCGCGGAAGTAGACGCTCTGGAAGTACACGCGGTCGAGGACGTCCGTGACCCCCAGGCCGAGCCCCAGCAGTCGCTCGCGCCACGCCGCCTGCTCGGCGCCGTCCCGGGCCCGAAACGCGACGTGGTGCGTCTGACCCGTGCCGCCGCGCGCCGTGTGGGGAGAGCTCCTCCACTCGAACAGGGTCATGGAGCTACCGCGCGTGACCGTCTCCCCCTCGTATCGGGCCCAGAACCAGTGCGGGGTCTCGCGGTCGTCCTGGTTGACGGTGCGCTTCACGAGCGACAGCCCGAGGGCCTCCTCGTAGAAGTCGGACGCGCGCGCGATGTCGTCCGTGATGCCGGTCACGTGGTGGATCCCGGAGAGCGTCATGTCCGGAGTCACCCGGGGCACGGGGTCGGGGTGCGTGGCCCGCCGGATGGCGACCTCGTCACGGGTCCCCTTCAGACGCTCCGGCGGCTGGCTCACCTCCGATCGCCCGAGCGCATCGGCGGGCTCGTCGATCGCGTACCCGGGTCCCGCGGTGGCGATCTCGAGAACCTGCCCGTCGGGATCGGTGAAGTAGATGCTGTGGAAGTACCCCCGGTCGTACGGCCCGGTGACCCCCACGCCGGCGTCGGTGAGCCGCCGCTTCCACTTGAGCTGCGCCGCCTCGTCCGCGACCGAGAGGGCCACGTGGTGTACGCCGCCCACCCCCCAGCGGCCGCGCGGCACCGAGGGCCACTCGAAGAAGGTCAGCAGCGTGCCCGGCGCCCCGTGCCGGGTCCCGAAGTAGAGGTGATAGGAGCTCGGATCGTCGAAGTTCACCGTCACCTTCACGAGCTCGAGCCCCAGCAGATCGCGATAGAAGGCCGTCGTGCGCGACGCGTCGCCCGACACCATGGTCACGTGGTGGAAGCCCTCGGTTCGGAAGGTCGACATGGATCCTCGATGGCGTGGGGTCGATCGATGCGACGGAAGAACCGCCTACCAGCGATCGTGCGCCGGGTGCCCCTCCCCGACCGCGACGAACACCCCCCGGCAGGTAGCGGTCACGGTGCCCCCGGAGCCGAGCTCGGCCTCCACGGTGGCGCGGTCGCCGGAGGACTCCACCACGCGGGCGGTGAGCCGGACGGGCGCGTCGGCCGGCGTGGGCTTCCGAAGTCGGATCGTGTACTCCGCCGTCACCGTCACCGGCGGGTGGTCGACGCCCCGCTCCCGCATGAAGTGATACGCCGCGGTCCAGTTGCAGTGGCAATCGAGCAGCGTGCCGATGATGCCTCCGTTCAGCACGCCCGGGAACGCCGCGTGGTGGGGGCCCGGCCGCCAGTCGGCCACGACCTCCTCCCCTTCCGGGCGGCTCTTGATCCTGAGGCCCTCCGGGTTGGCGGGCCCGCAGCCGAAGCAGATGCTTTCGGGGGCGAACCGATCCTGTAAGTTGAGCGGCGTTTCCATGTCCGGAGGATACGGGAGGCGGGGGGAAGCGGCGAGGGTCGCGCGACGCCCCGGGAACACCTCTTGCACCGCCGTGGCCCCGGGAATCGGGGGTCGCGGAGCACGAGGGGGTCGATGCGAGCCGAGGGCGGCAGGAAGATCTGCGTCGTGCCGGACGTGGCCGTTCCGAACAGGCTCGCGGTGGTGCGGCCCACGGCGCTCGTGCGGCCCGACACGTACGGAGCCGAGCGGGGGCCCGACTCCCGTTCGGCGCCCGGAGTCGATTCCGACCGATGAGCGGTGTCGCTCACACCGATCCGGGCTCGCGCCGCGATGTCCTCCCCCGGGCGCTCGGCGGCGACGACGCGGCTCCGTGCGCGCGCTTTCCGACGAGCTTCCTCTGGGGCGCGGCGACCGCGGGCCACCAGGTCGAAGGAGAGAACCGGGCGAGCGACTGGTTCGAGTACGAGGAGGAGGGCCGACTGCCGCATCGCTCCGGTTCGGCCTGCCGGCAGCACGAGCTGTACGCGGCGGATTTCGACCTCGCGCGGCTGGGCGGACACAACGCCCACCGTCTGTCCATCGAATGGAGTCGAATCGAGCCGACGCCGGGGGGTTGGAGCGCCGAAGGGCTCGAGCACTACCGGCGGGTGGTGTCGGCTCTCCGCGAGCGCGGCCTGGAGCCGATCGTAACCCTGCACCACTTCACGAACCCGGCCTGGTTCACACGTCGGGGGGGTTGGCGGCGCGGCGACTCTCCGACCCGCTTCGCCCGCTATGTGAAGCGCGTCGTGGACGCCCTCGGCGACCACGTCCGGTACTGGGTGACGATCAATGAGCCCATGGTGTTCGCCAAGCACGGTTACATCGTGGGGGACTGGCCGCCGTGCGTTTCCGGATCGTGGATCCAGGCCGCCCGCGTTCTGCTCAATCTGGCGCGAGGACACGAGGCCGCGTACCGGGTGATCCACGAAAAAGCACCGGACGCCCAGGTCGGCTTCGCGCACAGCGCCCCGATCTTCGAGCCCTGCGATCCCGATCGACGCGTGGACCGGATCGCCACCAGGCTCCGGGACGGCGCTTGGAACGACGCCTTCTTCCACCTGCTGGCGGTCGCCCAGCGAATGTCCGGTCGGAAGCAGGGGGCGGACCGCGGGCTCGACTTCATCGGGATCAACTACTACACCCGAAGCATCGTGCGCGGCCGCAGGCCGCGGCGCACGTCACGACCGGAGGGTCACCGGCGGAGCCGCCTTTCGACGCTGTTCGGCGAGGAGTGCACCGAGGACCACCACGCGCGAGGCCCATGGAGCGATCTGGGTTGGGAGATCTACCCGCGCGGCCTGGAGCGGACGCTGATCCGGTTCGCGGGGCTCGGGCGGCCGCTGCTGGTGACCGAGAACGGGCTGGCCACCCGCGACGAGGCGCTGCGGACCGCCTTCGTGACCGAACACCTGCACGCGTTGTGCCGAACGGTCGAGCGGGGGATTCCGGTACTCGGCTACCTGTACTGGTCGCTGATCGACAACTACGAGTGGGCACACGGCCGCGAGCCACGCTTCGGTCTCGTCGAGGTCGACTACTCTACCCAGCGTCGCATCCCTCGTCCGGCGTACCACGCGTACGCGGCGTGGTGTCGTGCCTGCGGCGCTCGCCCCGATGAGGTACTCGTGGACGTGCGCACCGGGGCGCATGAGCGCACGCGCGGCCCGTGAGCACGATCGACGCCCGGGCCCTGGGAGAGACGCGCGGGCTGGAGGCCGACGTATGCATCGTGGGCGGCGGGGCGGCCGGCCTCACGCTCGCGTCCGAGCTGGCCGGCGGCGAGCTCGACGTCATCTTGCTCGAGGCGGGCGGGCGGCGACCGGATCCCGAGACCCAGGCCCTGCACACGCTGGACAATCGCGGTCATCCGATCCGCGAGAACTTCATGTCGCGGGCCCGTTACCTGGGCGGTAGCTGCAACCTGTGGGCGGGTCGCAGCATGTGGTTCGCGAAGCAGGACGTGGCGGCCCGCGATTGGGTTCCCGGGAGCGGATGGCCCATTCCGCACGCCGAGATCGCGCGCTGGTATCCACGCGCGTCCGCCCTCATGGACCTGCCCCCCGTCTCGAGCTTCGCCGCCGCGGCTCACGAAAGCGAACGCAGCGAGGCGGAGCGTCGACTGTTCGAGGACGAGGGCCTCGTTCCCACCGTCTCGCTGTGGGCGCCGAGACCCAAGCGCTTCCGATCCCTCGAGGCGAACCTCCGACGGGCGCGGACCGTCCGTGTGCTGCTCCACGCCAACGTGACGCGGATCTCGCTCGACGAGGCGGGACGCGCCGTCCGCTCGGTCGAGGCCTCGACCGTGGAGGGACTGCGCTTCGATGTCCGCGCCCGCTGGTTCGTGCTGGCGTGCGGAGGGCTCGAGAACGCCCGTCTGCTGCTCGTCTCTCGCGACGTCCAGGAGCGCGGGATCGGAAACCGGTACGACATCGTGGGACGCTACTTCATGGATCACCCGCGTGCCGTCTACGGGCGCGTCCGGCTCGCCCCCGATGCCCGGCTGGCGCTGCTCGCCGGTGTACCGCTGAAGCGCGGTCAGGTGCAGTTCGGGGTCGGGCTCGCCCCGAACGTCCAGCGCCGCGAGGGCCTCCTGGATCCGTACCTGACACTCGAGGCCGAGGTGTCGCAGTACGTCGAGCAGAGCTACCAGTCGTTCGTGCAGACCATGAAGATCCTCCTGCGTCGGGGTCACGTCGGGAGCCGCTGGCCGTTCGACCGCTCGACCCTGTCCGACATTCCCGGCATGGTGTACCTGCTGACGCCGAAGGAGCTGATGCCACACGCGGTGTTCCGGTGGTACCGCTTCCTCCGGCAGCGACTCCGGCCCGTCGCGGGAGGAACGCGGGTCGTGGTGTACTTCTGCGAGCAGCCACCGGACCCGGAGAGCCGTGTCACGCTGTCGGATGAGTGCGATCGGCTCGGGGTCCGGCGCCTGGCCCTCCACTGGAGGGTCGGACCCGAGGTGACGCGCAGCGTGCACGCCCTCCAGGAACGCCTCGCCCGGCGGCTGGCGGAGACCGGCCTCGGGACGCTGGAGCCCGGGGAAGGCGAGCCGGCCTACACGGATGCGTCGCACCACATGGGCACCACGCGGATGTCGCACGATCCCCGACAGGGCGTGGTGGATGCGGACTGCCGCGTGCACGGGGTCGACAACCTGTTCGTGGCCGGCAGCTCGGTGTTCCCGTGCGCACGTCACAAGAACCCCACCCTGACGATCGTCGCCCTCACCCTCCGGCTGGCCGACAGGCTGCGGAGCCTGGCGGTCGGTTGACGCGCCGGAAGCGTGGCTCGCGAAGGGGCCTCGCCGGCGGGGGCCGCGGGCGGCCGGGCGCCCGGCGGGCGTCGCTCAGCCGGCGAAGGCCGTCTCGTCGCTGCGCGCGGGCGACGGGGCGAGCTCCCGGAACACGGCAAGGGTCTCGCGGGCCGCCTTCTCCCACCCGAACCGCTCCGAGCGCTGCAGCCCGCGCGCGGACAGGTCCTTCCGCAACTCGGGGTCGCGCGCCACGCGCAGGATCGCCGCCTCCAGCGCGTCCTGATCGTCGGGATTGTGCAGGATGGCGGCATCGCCCACCACCTCCGGGTTGCCACCCGCGTCGGAGGCGATGATCGGACATCCACATGCGAGCGCCTCGAGCAGCGCCACGCTGCACGACTCGAAGTAGGACGGGATCACGAAGCAGGTGGCCAGGTTGTACATGGCGGCGAGATCCTCGTGGCCGACCCAGCCGACGAGCTGGACGCGGTCCCCCATGTCGAGCTCCCGCAGCAGCCGCTCGTCACTCCCGGTCTTCCAGCGCATCATTCCGGCCACGACCAGCCGGTGGGGAATCTCGTCCCGCAGCGCGTGAAAGGCGCGCAGCAACGTCCCGAAGTTCTTCTGCGGATAGATGCCGCCCGCGAACAGCAGGAAGTCCTCGGGGAGATCGTACTTCTCCGCGACCGACCGCAGCACGGCGTCGTCGTGGATCGGATGGAACCGGTCGCCCGGAGCGTTGTGCACGATCCGGAACTTGTCCTCGGGGAGACCGGTCGCCGCGATCAGCTCGTCCGCCACCTTTCGCGACACCGAGATCACCCGGTCGGCCGATCGCATGCACGCGTCCACGCGCCAGCGGCCGATCAGCCGCTCCGTGGGCCAGAACACCTCCGGCATGATGTGCCACTCGCAGTTGTGCATCACGAAGACCTTCTTGAATGGTCCGAACAGGGGGATCGAGATGAAGGGGTTGAACAGGAGGTCGATACCCCACTTCCTGGCCGCTCTCGGAACGGTGACGTGATCCCAGTAGTGCCCGATCGGGATCGGGGAGCGGCTCAGCACCTCGGTGACGTGATCAAGGTGCGCGAACTGCCCCACCGATTTGCGGGCGTCCTCGAACGCCGGGTAGAAGAGCACGTACTCGTTCGAGCGATCCAGCTCGACGATGTGCTTCGTGATCTCCTGCGTGTAGGTCGCGATCCCGCCGCGATAGTGGAGGCTCCGCAGCATGATTCCGATGCGCATGACAGGCATTCCTTATGTGGGCTCGGGTTCCAGGTCCCGTGTCTCGTCGGGTGCCGCGCGCCAGGTGAAGTCCGCCGTGGTGATCTCTCCCAGCAGACCGAGCAACGCCAGGGCGGCTACCTCGAGCAGCGTCAGCTTGAGGAGGAGCAGGATGCCGGTGACCTGGATCAGCCGTGACAGGACGACGAGGATGGCGACCGTGATCACCACGTTTCCGAGTGTCCGCCCCGGCATGAAGGCACCGAATCTCCTGTACACCATCACCGCCGACGCCACGAAGCCCACCCCGACCCCGAGCACGAGCGAGAAACTCGCGCCGATCGGCCCGAGCGCCGGGATGAGTCGCCAGTTGGCGAACGCGATCAGCGGAAGCACGATGAGCAGCGCCGAGGCGGCCAGGAACGGCCGCCCCGCGGCCATGATGCAGTGCATGTACATGTCCAGGAACGCGAACAGCCCGAATGCGATCAGGTGGAAGACCAGGAATCGCCCTCCGGCCGAATAAGCATCCGAGAACAGGAGCCCGAGGACCGGCGAGGCGTCGAGGGCCACAATCACCGCCGCGGGCCCAATCAAGAGAAGCGCGAACCGACTCGCCTCTCGCACGTGACGCGCGGCGTCCTGGTCGTCCCGTCGTGCCAGCGCCCAGGCGGTGAACGCGAACAGCACCCCCGACTGGACGACCGGGATCACGAGAAGCGTCTTGCCGATCGTGAGGGATGCCACGTAGTACCCCACCGTCTCCTGGCTTCCCCGCCACAGCGCCTTGAGCGACCAAAGGTCGAGGCTCATGAGCACCTGCTGGGCCACCAGGTACAGCCCCATCGGCATGGCGAACGCGGCGATCTGTCTCAGTGCCGGACGACCGGGGCGGAAGGCGCGTGGCGGAAAGCGGGTGAAGAGGTAGATGAGCACGAGAGCCGTCGCGGACACGTTGACCAGCAGCGCCGAGGCCACCGAGAAACCGAGCCACAGCAGCACGCCCAGACCGATCACCTTGGCCGTCGCATAGGTCGCGTGAGCGATCGCGAGCGGCGCGAACCGACGGTGCCCCGTGAAGATCCCCTGATACGCGACGTACATCCCGGTGAGCGGGATATCGAGGAGCGCGATCCGGAACAGCGTGGTGCCCGAGGGGATGTCGAATACCCGGGCGATCAGCGGAGCCGCGAGCCACCCGGCCACGAACAGCACGACCGACATCACCCCGAGGAGAAAACGAACGGAGCTCTCGATCGTCCGCGGGTCGTCGGGATGCTCGGGCACCAGTTTCGACGCGGCACCCGGGATCCCTGCGGCGACGAGCATCTGGATCCACGCCACGGCCGACACGATGACGCCGTACACCCCGAAATCGGCCGGGCGTAGCTGCCGCGCCAGCACCATGGCCACGATGTACCCGCAGACCATGAAATACCCGCGCGCGACGAGCAGCTGCCGCGTCGCGCGACGGTGTGCCTGTTCGCCCGACCTCGGGCTCGCCGGCGCTTCCGGCGGCCGGGCCTCCGGGCGTGTCACGGTGCGTCGCTCCCCTCTCCGAGGCCCCACGGGTCCATGCCCACCCGGTGGTGTGTGGCGCAGTTGCGTCGGTCCAGGACCTTCTGGTACCGTCGGTCGACGCCCCGCAGATTGGGAATCAGGAGCGTCCCCCCAGGAGCGAGGAATGGGAGGTTGCTGCCGAGGATTCCATCGAGATCGGTGAAACGCTCGGTGAGGCTGATCGAGTAGACCGTGGCACGCCAGTAGCCCCGCCGGCAGGCGCGATCGGTGAGCCTCGGTCCCCCCGCTTGTTCCGACTCCATGCTCCTCCGCCCCCGTCACCGCCCTGCCGGCCGGGACCCCGTGGTCTCGACGCGCTCGATTCGACGATCGCTGGCCTCAACATTGCACGTGTTGCGTGGCGACGCACCGGCGGCGCGGAGTCGCGTGTCCTGTCCGCGCCCGATGCCGACTCGCGCCGGATGCGGATGCGCCATGCAAGAGGGGGGCCTGAGGGGCCCATCCGTTTGCGGCCCAGGTTCGAGAGGTGATTCGGGGATGAACATGACGGGGGGCCTCGGGCTCCCGGCGGGAGGCATCGAGAAAACGCGATCGGTCGAAGGCCCGATGTCCGGTCCGGTCCGGTGAGCACGCGAACGCGGCGGATCTTCGGGAACCTCGCGCTCCTCGCCGGGAGCGTCCTGTTCGCGACCCTCGCCGCCGAAGCCGTGTTGCGGATCTTCCCCGCCCTGTTGCCGGCGGAAGCGCGGCTGCGGCTCGAATGGGCAGAGAGCACGAGCAACGTGCGCTCGGTGGGCGACCCGTACCTCGGAACCCTGAACCCCCCCGACACCACGATCGAGGTTCGGCAGGGCGACTTCACGTTCAGCTACCGGACGGACGAGCACGGGTTCCGGAATCCCAGCCCGTGGCCGGACAGCGTCGATGTCCTGATCGTCGGAGATTCCGAGACCATGGGGTACGGCGTCCAGGATGCGGAGGCCTGGCCGCGGCTCCTCGAGCGTGAGCTGGACGGGGACCGGGTGATCACGCTCGGGGTGTCCGGGGCGGGTCCGAAACAGTATCTCCGCAACTACGAGAGGTTCGGTCTCGCGCTCGCGCCGCGCGTCCTGCTGTTCGGGCTGTTCCCCGGAAACGACTTCGACGATGCCCGACAGTTCGAGCTCTGGCTGGCGGCGGGAGCGCCGGGGAACTTCCACGTGTGGCGCTACTTCGGCGGCAAAGTCCCGGATGTCGAGCCGAAGCACCGCTTCTTCTCGCTCTCGAACAGCCGGCTCCTCGTCGCGCTGCGCGCCGCGCGCAAGGCGGCACGACTTCCCTTCTCCGGCAAGACACTGACGTTCCCCGACGGCAGCCACATGGTGCTGGCGCCGACCGTGTATCGCTCCGCGGTGACCCGGGCGCACCCCGGCCACCGGGATTTCGAGCTGGTGCTGGATCAGGTCGAGGAGGCGCGACGACTCGCCGAGCCGGACGGCACGCGGTTCGTCGTCCTCCTGTTCCCGACGAAGGAGGAGGTGTACATGTCTCCGGAGAACGAGGCCACGCCGCATCTCGTCGAGCCCCTCGCGGCCGCTCTGAAGCACCGCGGGATCCCGTATCTCGACCTCACTCCCGGGCTCCGAAGCGAGGCCGAGGCAGGGCGTCGGCTGTTCTTCAAGGTGGACGGTCACCCGGATGCGGCGGGCAACCGGGTCATCGCGGACATCGTGCTCCGCGGGCTCGATTCGCTGGCCGTGTCGGGCACGGGGACGTCGGGAGAGGCGACCCCGGCAACCGGGACATCCCCCGGACAGCTCGATCGTTGATTCCGGCGCGGGGGCCTCCGCCTCACGTGTCCCTCCTCCGCAGTCGAAGCAGCTCGAGGTCCTCGGCACGGATCAGACCGATGGCGAAGGCGAGCAGCAGGTACGCCGATGACACGCCGGCGAGCTCGACGAGTAGCAACGGGCCCCGCGCCTCGATGACGACCGACGCTGCCCACGCGAGCGAGCCGAGCGCGAGCGCGCGCCACAAGGTGAGCCATGTCAGGATCTCGCCGAGGTGATGTCGTATGCGAGCGGCGACCGTGGTGGCCACGGCGGAGAGCGCCATGACGGCGGCGAGCGGCGCCCCGATCGCGCCGAATCGCTCGATGAGAAGGTAATCGAGCACCGCCGCGATCGGCACGGCGGCCAAGGAGATCAGGGCGGCCTCGATCTCGAACGAGATCCCGATGAGCATGCTAGCGAGGGCGACGTACATGGTGAACAGCATGCCGTGGCTCACCACGAGGAGCGTCATGTAGGAGGCCCCGGCTCGATAGGGCTCCGAGTACACCAACGCCATGATGTCGCCGGCGTTGCCGCCGCCGATGGCCGCCACGGGGAGGAGCGACACGATGAGGAATCGTCCGGCCCCGCGCGCGGCCCGTCCGACGAGCTCCACGTCCCCCCTCGACAACGCCTCGGCGATCGTGGGGATGAGCACGGAGGTCATCACGAACGCCATCACGTTGGCGATCCGGGCGAGGTTCGTGGCGCCCACGTACAGACCCTTCACGCCGGACGGGATGTTGCCGCCCATAGCGTTCAGGGCCCACAGGTCGAGGTTGACGAGGGCCTGGGCCGAGAAGGTGAACAACCCCATCCACCAGGCCAGCCGGATCACGACGCGCGCATCGCGTAGGCTCGGCCGAATCGATGCGAGGCCGACCCTCGTCGCGAGGAACCCGAGCGTCACGACGGAGGCCGCGGCATTGACGAGCAGCGCTCCCTCGATGGTCACCCGGGTCGCCGCGAGGATCAGGATTCCGACGATCTTGGCCGCAGCGTAGAGGAAGATGGCGGTGCTCTCGCCGCCGAAGTCGCGCCGCCCGGCCAGGATGTTCGAGACCGTGAAGTAGAGCCCGAAGAAGGGGATGTCGATGGCGGCGAATCTGAACAGCCGCGCCCCCTGCGCGACGTTGAGCACCTCGCCCAACCACGGTGCCGCGACCCAGAAGGCGATGAACAGGGGCAGGTAGATCAGACCGGTGAGGGTGATCCCGGTGGCCTCGAGGTCGCGGGGCGCGCCTTCGCGCTGCGCGATGAGTCGGCTCAGGGCCTGGGGAACGCCCAGCCGGCCCATGAGCTCGGCTCCCAGGAGCACCGAATAGACGATCCCGTACACTCCGTACAGCGAGGGGCCGAGGTGGCGGGCGAGGATGACGGCCACCACGTACCCCGCCACCATGAGGCCTCCATGGGCGGCGGTGAGCGACGCCGTTCCTCGAGCCGCGCGCTCGGAGGGCGTCCCGAGGTCGCGCTCCTTCTCCGCCGCCCGCGTCACGGCGAGATCCACCCCGGCGCGGTCGGAACCATCACGATTCGAGCTCCGCGAGACGCGCTTCGAGCTCGGCGACCGTCTCGCCGCGGAGGAACAGGCGTCCCCACAGCTCGAGCGTCAGCACTCCGAACGCATCGTCCTCCCCCCGGGAGCCCCGCTCGAGCTGGCGCGCCACCCCCGGCCACTGGAGGCCGAGGTCCCTGACGAGGAACCCATCGCGGAACAGCCGCGGGGAGAGGAGGGGCGCGATGAACTCGGCCGTCGGAAGCGGGAAGCCCACCTTCTTGCGGCGCAGGATCTCGTCCGGCACGTAGCGGCCGGCCACCCGCTTCAGGACCCACTTGTCCGAGCGTCGTCCGAGGCGGTAGGAGAGCGGGAGCGCGGTCGCGAGGTGGGCGAGACGGTGGTCGAGGAACGGGACCCGGCACTCGACCGAGTTGGCCATGGACATGCGGTCGAGCCGGCGGAGAAGGGGCGCGAGGAAGTCGTACAGATCGGCCAACATGGCCCCCAGCACCGACCGGTCGAACCTGCCTGGAACGAAGTCGTACGCCGCCGTACAGCGCTCGAGCCAATCGCGCCGCGCGTAGCGGTCGATGAGGTCCACGGTCTGGGGCAGAAGCTCGCGGAACCGCCAGCTCGTAGCCGGCAGGCCCACCATCGAGTAGGTGACCAGGGCGAGCACGCCGCGCAATCGCGCAGGCAGCGTGTCGAGCAGCGACGCGATACGGAGGAGCGTGCGGCGGCGGCGATAGTTCCAGCTGTACCCGCCGAACAGCTCGTCGGCCCCTTCGCCCGTGAGCAGCACGATCACCCCCCGTTCGCGCGCGACGGCGGTGATGAGATCGTACGCCACCGAGTTCGGGTGCGTGATCGGCATGTCCGAGTGGAAGACGACGCGCGGCAGGGCACGCCGGAACGCCTCTCCGGTGAGCGGCGCGGTCACCAGATCCACCCCGAGATGGCGGGCGACATGCGTGGCATGCCGCGACTCGTCCAGTCGCTCGTGGTCCGGGAGGGCCACGTTGAACGCCGTGAAGCGGCCGTGGTGCCGCGCCGCGATCGCCGTCACGAGGCTCGAGTCCAGCCCCCCGCTGAGCAGCGTGCCCACGGGCACATCGGCCACCAGGCGCGAGCGGACCGCGATCTCGACCTGCTCTCCCAGCGCCGAGATCACCTCGAGCGTCGGGGCCTTGCCGAGCCGCTCGAACTCCTCCCGGTCCACCCCGTCGATGGGGGAGTAAACGCGCCGCCGCTCGATCTCGCCGCCCTGGATACGGACGGCCTCGCCGGGCAGGACGGACACGATGCCACGGAACATCGTGTCGCGCGTGAGCGCGTCGATGTTCCGGTACAGCGACCATTCCATCAGGCTGTGCGCGTCGACCCCGGCCTCGGCCAGACAGGGGAGCGCCTTCGTCTCCGAGGCGAACTGGAGGTGCCCCTGTCGCTCGCGATAGTACAGGGGCTTGATGCCGAAGCGGTCGCGGACGAGGGTCACGCTCCCCTCCTCCGCATCGTGGACGGCGAACGCGAACATCCCGACCAGCCGGTGGAAGCACGCGACGCCCCACTCGATCCACGCGTTGAGGAGCACTTCCGTGTCCGACCGGGACCGGAACGCGTAACCCCGCTCCCGGAGCTCGGCCCGGAGGTCCGCGAAGTTGTAGATCTCGCCGTTGTACGCGATGCAACAGCGCCCGGTGGCATCCCGCATCGGCATGCGACCCGCCGGCGAGAGGTCCTGGATCGCGAGGCGGCGCGCCCCCATCGACACGCCGGCGCCGACGAACACATCCGCGTCGTCCGGGCCCCGGTGCGCGAGCGCATCGCACATGCCGGACACGGCGGGCGCGTGGTCCTCGGTGCACCCCGCCCTCAGACAGACGATCCCCGCGATGCCACACACGGCGGCTAGCCTCTCCCGCGAACGAACCGGCCGCGGGGCCTCACCCCGTGACCTCGGTCCACACGCGACCCTGGTAGCGCGCGGGGGGCTCGACGCCGAGAAGCGCGCACGCCGTGGGCGCCACATCCCGCACATCGCCCGAAATCGAGGAACCGGGCACGACCGCCGGCCCGCGCGCGAGCGCGAACGCGTTCGGCCGGTGGTTGCCCGTGTAGAACGGCGCGGTCTCGTAGCCCGACGGCGCTTCGACGACGCCGATGTCGTCCGCCACGAGGCGTCGCTCGATCCCGGCGTCCTCGTCCCAGGTGATCACCAGGTCGGGCAGGTCCCCGCGCCGCGGCCCCGCGAGCACGTCGTCCACGCGCACGACGTCCCGGGCCACCGGCCGCCCGCTCCCGGCACCCCGGAGCGAGACCCCGGCGCGGGCGACGAGGTCCAGGATGTCGGCGTACGAGGCGTCCGTCTCCCGGCCGCCGGGATCCCGTCCGGCGCGGCGGACGCGCACGTACGCCTCGTTCGAGTTCGGTACGCAGAAGGCCCGGGTGCGTTCCCAGTCGACCGCGTCGTTCACCCAGCGCATGCTGAGCTGGTAGTGGAGCCGGCGCGGGAGACAGCGTGACACGGCCTGTCGCACCGGGAGCGGCACCATGGCGCGAGCCCGGGCAAGGAGGCCGGGCGACTGACCGGCTTCGTCTCCCGCGGGGCCTCCTCCGACCCCCGCCCCGTGGAACAGATCGAGGCGGTCGAGGATCTCGGGCACGTGGCCGGGCGCGGCATGGTTGGGTCCCATCCCGTCCACCGACACGATAAGAACGGTGACGTCCGTGGCGACCCGACCAAGGAGCCGGGCGAGGGCCGCATCGATCGCCATGTACACGTCGCGCAGCGGGTGGGGAGCCCGATCGGTGCGCGCCCTGTCCGCCGGGTAGCGCCGGTCGTCGTGGTGCCACAGGTAGTGCCCCGCGCCGTGGGTCTCGCCGAAGGTCACGAACAGCGTGTCCCACTCGTGCTCGCGCACGAGCCACTCCACGACCTCCGTCTTCCTGCCTACCCCCTCCACCAGCCGGTCGCGGAACGGGATCGGGTCCGGCACATCGAGGACCTCGAGGTGCTCGGGCCCCGGGTAGGAGCCGAACCGTCGCGCGATCTCGCGGCCGAGCGCGCGGGGGCGCGTCTCGGGGGCGCCGAACCACGTCCACGTCCCGTACTCGAGGATCTGGATGCCGGAGAACGCGTCGAGCGGGGCGGTCATGAAGGCATCCATGACGATGACCCGACGCCCTGCCCGATCGAGATCGACCCAGAACGGGTCGGCGCCGATCCGTTCCGGGCGCGCCCGCTCCACGCCCCGCAGCCCCTCGCGCGCCTGGTAGGCGTGGTAGAGTCCGTGGCGGGCCGGGTCGAGCCCCGTGTACAGCGAGGGCCACCCCGACACGTGCATGAGCTCCGAGGACGTCGCGAGGCGTCCCCATGCCCCCTCCGCGCGTACGCGGGCGAAGGTGGGCAGGTCTCCCTCCGACGCCCAGCGCTCGATGAGGTCGGCGTCGGCGCTGTCCAGCCCGATCACGAGGAGGCGGCTCATCCGCGATGCCGTGCGCGTCCTAGCTCGCGCCCGGCGTCGCTGCGGACACGTCGTATACCTCGTCGATCGGCACCACGCGACGCTCCCGATCCGATCGCTTCGCCGCTTCGACCATCGCGACGTTCCAGATGTTGTCGGTGCCCACGGTCTCGGGCGGGATGCCACGCTCCACGAGATCGCGGAGCTGATCGAGGAGCGAGGTCGTGCCCTCGCGGGGGTACTTGTCGGCGTCCCCCTTCGGGGCCGGGACGTTGCGCACGAAGCTCGGGATGCGCGCTCCGGCGGAACGGACGAACACCCACTTGCGGTTCGTCCAGATCTCCCCCGTCTCCCCTTCGAGGGTGAGCGAGAACGAGAAGCGCCCCGACGTCAGGGTGCCGAGATACTGGGCCCGCACCCGCTCGAACTCGATGAGCGCCTGCGTGCACGCCCCGTGACGGTAGTCCGAGCTGGGGGGATTCCAGGCGTGGGCGGTGATCGCCGCCGGCCGTTCCCCGAGCATGAACCGCAGGCTGTCGAAGTGGTGGATCGCGATCTCCTGGAGCTGCGGATACTCGATCCGGGCCAGCCACGGGCCCTCCGTGCCGCTCGGCATGTGCCGCCGGTCGACCAGCGTAGCGTGGTCGATCGCTCCCACCCTGCCCTCCTCGACCAGGGCCCGCACCGTGCGCTCTGCCGGTCGGAAGCGGTAGTTCTCCCCCACCATCACCACGTGCCCGGTCGACTCCGCGACCCGCAGGACCTCCAGAGCCGACTCCACGGTCTCGGCGAACGGCTTCTCCACGAACACCGTCAGCCCCGCTTCCAGGGCGCGCATCGCGTGCGCCGCGTGGAAGGCCGACGGCGAGGCGATGAGCGCCGCATCGGCCTCGACGGCATCCAGGGCCTCCTCGAGATCCTCGAACACGCGGGCCGCCCCGTCGCCCAGCGCGCGCGCGCGCTCACGGCCGGCGGCATCCGGATCGACGTAGGCCACCGGAACGAAGTCGTGGTGCTCGCGCACGAAGCGCGCCCAATGGCCTCCGCGGAGGCCCACGCCGATCTGGAGGATTCTCACCATTCGTCCCCTCGCACGCGTCGCGCCGACGCTGACGCCTCCGGTGTCATCGTTCCCCTGTCTCGATGTCGAACCATTCGAGCGCGATGCCCGTCACGTCCTCGACGTGCTGCACCCGCCGCCAGTCGTCGGCTCCGGGGCCGCTCGCGATCAGAAACCCCGGCGCGCCGTGCGTCCCGGGACGTCCATCCGGCGAGGCGCCGACGACCGAGCCCACCTCGGCCGAGCGGACCTCCCGGAGCTGCCCCTTCGGCTCCCACAATACGATGAGATCCGGCAGGTGATCGACGCGCGCACCGGGGAAGCGGTCCCTCGTGCGCACCACCTCGCGCACGACGCGCTCGCCCGCCGGCGATTCCAGCCGCCGGAGCGACGCGGATACCTCGTCGCACAGCGCCTCGTAATCGCCCGGCGCGACGATCCCCTCGGGCTCGCGTCCGCACAGGTTGATGCGGACCAGCCCCTCGAGATCGGTCGGGAGACAGAACGCCCGGGTCCGGGACCAGTCCACGAACGCCGTATCCACCTGCCGCGCGAGACGATCCCGCAGCGCCACAGGCATGTACCGTGCCAGTGACTTGCGGAAGTCGCGCGGCAGCAGATCGCGGATCCGGCGCACGAGTCCGGGCCGGGGGGTCGGCTCGCCCGAACCCTCTGCGGGCCCCGGCTCGTGCAGGTGTCCCAGGCGGCGGAGCACCTCGGGAAGCAGGTGCCAGGCGCCGTAGTTCGCGACGATCGAGTCGGGCGAGAACACGACCACGGTCGCGTCGTCGGGCACCCGGTCGAGGATGCGACCGATCCCGCGGTCGATCTCCCGGTAGAGTGCCGCGAGCGGCTTCCAGCGCGGATCGTCGACCGCGAGAGCCTCGCCCTCGCCGCCGGGGCGCTCGAGCCCCGGTGGCCACAGGTAGTGTGCGCCGGGGTGCGTCTCTCCGAACACGAGCAGGTTCAGATCGGCGGGCGCCTCGTCGAGCAGCCAGCAGGCCGCCTCGGTCCGCGCCGCCGCCGCCTCGACGAGCTTCGGTCCGATGTGCTCGGGCCGGATCGCGTCGAGGCCGACGTCGTGCGCCTCGAGCCCGAGCGGATACGCCCCCTGGGCCCTGCGGAGCCGCCGGACGAGCTCCGGCGGCGAGGAGCGCTCGCCCAGGTACTTCGCCCACACGCCCCAGTCGAACAGCTGCACGGCCCCGGAGCCCGGCTCGGGGTGGGTGTACGGCGCGTCGAACACGGTCGCCCGGACACCGGCCCGATCGAGGAGGCTCCAGAATGTCGGGCGGCCGTACAGCCCCTCGTGGAACCGTCGGTGGCCCTGTACCCCGGGAACCGGCTGGAAGGTGAAGTACACGCCGTGCTCGCCCGGCGGAGACCCCGTATACAGCGAGGGCCACGCCGACACGTGCAGCGTGTCCACCGGGGATGCGAGGGCCCGCGGCGCCGCGTCCCCGAGCAACCGTGCCAGCGTCGGGAGCGCTCCGGCGCGGGCCCATGCCTCGATCAGCCCGCCGTCCCCGAGGTCGAGGCCGATCAGCATGAGCGGGCCGCGGCGCGGCTCAGACACCGGTGAGCACCACGGCGAGCGCGAGCACGGCGATGGCCGCCAGCATATCGGCGTAGATGGCGCGCGGCGCCTCGCGGTGACCGAACACGGCCTGGTAGAGGACCATGAGCAGCACGAGGAGGAGCTTCGCGTCGAGCGCGACCCCGAACCGCTGCCCGAGGAGGGCCCCCGAGACCAGATCGGCCGGCACGAGACCCCGGCGCCACAACAG
>Ga0315553_10001493_pt1 | contig 19284 bp, 15 predicted proteins | sample SalMarSW160140MG_FD_203099 | JGI IMG/M metagenome (GOLD analysis project Ga0315553, IMG submission 203099) | Salt marsh sediment microbial communities from the Plum Island Ecosystem LTER, Massachusetts, United States - Salt Marsh Sediment SW1601-40 ... | reverse complement strand
CCTGGAGCCTGAGGGAGAGGAACAGATGAGCGAAGAGTTCGTGTTCAGGGGCCGAGCCTGGGTGGTCGGCGATGACATCGACACCGACATGATCTACCACGGCAGCTACCTTCCGTTGACCGATCCGCAGGAGATGGCCAAGCACGCCCTGGAGTACGTTCCGGGTATGGAGGATTTCACCGACAAGGTGCAGCCTGGGGACATCCTGGTCACCGGCAAGAACTTCGGATGTGGTTCGTCGCGAGAGCACGCAGTGATCACGTTGCAGTACAATGACGTATCGGCGGTGGTCGCCGAGAGCTTCTCTCGCATCTTCTACCGTAACGCAGTGAACCTGGGATTCCCCATCCTGGAGGTCCCCGGCATTGCGCGTCAGGTAGAGACGGGGGACGAGCTGGAGGTGGACGCCAACGCGGGCAGCGTCCACAATCTGACCAAAGGTGTCGAGCTACAGGGTACGCCGCTGTCGGGTCTGGAGAAGGAGATCATGACCGCCGGAGGGCTGTTCGGGTATCTGAAGAAGGAGCTTCAGGCTGAGGAGTAGACCATGGGGCAGACATTCGCGGAGAAGATCCTGGCACAGAAGGCTGGCCTCAAGCAGGTGGAGCCTGGCCAGATCGTGACCGTGCAGCCCGACAAGCTTCTGACGCACGATAACACGGCGGCCATCGCCAAGATCTTCCACGAGATAGGTGTAAAGAGGGTAGCCAGGCCAGAGATCAGCGTCATCGTGCTGGACCACGTCGTCCCGGCTGCCACGGAGGCTCACGCCAAGAACCACCAGCAGATCCGCCGGTTCGTGGCGGAGCAGGGCATCGATAGCTTCTACGACGTAGGGGAGGGCATCTGCCACCAGGTGTTGCCGGAAAAGGGGCACGCTCTGCCCGGCTATCTGATCGTGGGCAGCGACTCGCATACCCCGACCCATGGGGCATTCGGGGCCTTCTCGGCCGGTATCGGGCGCACCGAGGCCGCTGCGGTGATGGCTACGGGAGAGATCTGGTTGATGGTCCCCAATTCCTTCCGCATCGTCGTGAAAGGCCGGATGCCGATGGGGGTGTACGCCAAGGACCTTATTCTTCATATCATCGGCGATCTGGGAGCGGACGGCGCTGACTACAGATCTGTCGAGTTCGCAGGCCCTGTGATCGAGAGGATGAGCGTGGCCAGCCGGATGGTCCTCTGCAACATGGTGGCGGAGATGGGGGCGAAGGCAGGTTCGGTCGAGCCTGACGAGAAGACTCTGGCCTGGCTCTCGGGCAGAGCCAAGGCAAGCTTCAGTCCTGTCTCTGCTGACCCAGACGCCGCCTACGAGCGGATTCTCGAGTACGATGTCGGCGATCTGTCCCCCCAGGTGGCTCGACCGCACACCGTGGACAACGTCGTCCCTGTCGAGGGCGTGGCTGGCACCAGAATAGACCAGGCCTTCATCGGGACCTGCACCAACGGCCGGCTCCAGGATTTCCGAGAGGCGGCACGGATCCTGCGGGGCCGAAAGGTTGCCCCGAACACCAGGCTGCTGATCCTTCCCGCCAGCAGGGAGGTGTTGTTGGCGGCGGTGGCTGAAGGTCTGGTGACCGACCTGGTGAGCGCAGGAGCTTTGGTCTTGAACACCGGCTGTGGTCCGTGTCTGGGCGCGCACGAAGGGGTCATGGCCCCGGGGGAGGTGACCATCTCTACCGCCAACAGGAACTTCAAGGGGCGGATGGGGTGCAAGGATGCGGAGATCTATCTGGCCAGCCCCGCGACGGTGGCGGCGTCGGCTCTGACGGGGGAGATCACTGACCCCAGGCAGTTTCTATGACAGGGTGGGGGAAAGGCTGAGATGTGGAAGAAGGTTCACACTGGCCGTGTCTGGAAATATGGCGACGACATCAACACCGACGTCATCTACCCCGGCAAGTACACCTATACCGAACTGCCGCCCGAGGAGATGGCAAGACATGCTTTGGAGGACCTCGATCCCCAGTTCGCGACAAGTGTGCAGCCGGGTGACATCATCGTGGCAGGGAAGAACTTCGGCTGTGGCAGCTCTCGAGAGCAGGCAGTGACCTGTCTGAAACACGCTGGCGTGGGGGTGCTCATCGCCAAGTCTTTCGCGCGCATCTACTTCAGGAACGCCATCAATCAGGGGCTGCCCATCGTGCAGTGCGCCGCTGCGGACGACGTGGAGTCGGGGGAGGAAGTCACGGTGGACTTCTCGGTCGGCAAGGTCAAGACGCCTCGCGGCGAGCATTCCTTCCCGCCGTTATCTACTTTCGTGATGGGCATACTGGAGGATGGTGGGCTGATACCGCACGTGCGCAGCAAACTGGGGATAGAATGACCGAGCTGAGCTGTTCTACTCACGGAGGAGGTGAAGACTGCTGTGGCTAAGTACAGGATCGCATGGTTGCCGGGTGATGGCATAGGCAAGGATGTTATGGATGCGGCACGCATCGTCTTGGATACATTGCGGCTGGACGCGGAGTACGCGCCAGCGGATGTTGGCTGGGAGTTCTGGTGCACTGAAGGCGACGCTCTGCCGGAACGAACCGTGGAGTTGCTGAAGAACACCGATTGTTGCCTCTTTGGCGCCATCACCTCCAAACCCAAGCAGGAGGCGGAGCAGGAACTGGTGCCTGAACTGAAAGGAAAGGGGTTGGTTTACTTCAGCCCCATCGTGCGTCTGCGGCAGTTGCTGGACCTACACACCAACATGCGCCCCTGCAAGGCGTACCCGGGCAACCCCCTGAACTATCGCGATGACATCGACCTGGTCGTATTCCGAGAGAACACCGAGGGGCTGTACAGCGGTGTGGAGTTCTTTCCCTTGCCTGACGAGGTCCGGCAGGCGCTCCTCAACAAACATACCAAGATGGCTCGCTTCGCTGAGGTTCCTGCCGACGAGATTGCCATCTCGTGCCGCATCTTCACCAAGCATGGTTGCCGCCGCATCGTGCGCCATGCCTTCGAATACGCCAAGACGTTCGGGCGGCCGTCGGTGACCGTGGTGGAGAAGCCGAACGTGATTCGAGAGACCAGTGGGATGATGGTTCGCGAGGCCCGAGACGTCGCCAAGGAGTATCCAGGCATCGAGTTGTGGGAGACCAACGTGGACGCCATGGCCATGTGGCTGGTCAAGAACCCCCAGGACTACTCCGTGCTGGTCTCATCCAACATGTTCGGGGACATCATCTCCGACCTCTGCGCTCAACTTGTCGGCGGGTTGGGGTTTGCCTCCAGCGCCAACGTCGGCGATAATTACGCGCTCTTCGAGCCCACCCATGGCTCGGCTCCCAAGTATGCTGGGCAATACAAGGTCAATCCGACGGCCATGCTGCTCACGGTCAAACTGATGTTGGATTGGCTGGGGGAGGTGGGCCTGGGGGAGCGGCTGGAGAAGGCGATAGCGGGGGTGATCGCTGAGGGGACGGTCCGCACCTACGACATGGGAGGTTCATCCAGCACACTGGAGGTGGCGGAGGCGGTCGCCAGCAGACTGTAGAAAGGGAGTAGTTGCCCATCGAACGATGGGTTGAGGTGCGTTCGCGACGGGTGGGTTTGTCTTCTCAAGCCCACCCGTTCTATCAGAGACCGGGGAAGAGGCAATGGGGTTCTACGAGTTCGAAGGCAAACAACCGACAGTGGAAGAGGGAGCTTTCGTGCACCCTGAAGCCACACTCATCGGTGGGGTGACTATCGGCGAGGGCTGCTACGTCGGCGCAGGTGCGGTCTTGCGCGCTGATTGGGGGGACATCGTCATCGGGACCGGCTGCAATATCCAGGAGAACTGTGTGCTGCACGTCAGGCCGGATGAGGTCATGGTCATCGGGCCATGTTGTCATATCGGGCACGGGGCTATCGTGCACGCGACCTCTTTGGGATACCACGTGGTAGTGGGTATGCGCGCCGTGATCCACGATGGGGTGGTGATAGGTGACGAGGCGCTGATCGGTGCGGCATGTGTGGTGCTGAGCAATGTGGAAATACCCGGTGGGAAGGTAGTCGTCGGAGTACCGGGCAGGATAGTGGGGGAGGTCTCGGAAGAACAAAAGGCGGAGTGGGCTTGGGGCCTGCACCTGTACCAGGCCTTGCCCGCCCGTTGCCTGAAGAGTATGCGTCGTCTGTGACAGAACGATGAAGCTGGTGTATCGAGACAAGGAATGGGATTTGAAGGGCGGGATGACAGCGCGTGCCGCTATCAAGAAGGTCGATCTCGACCCTGAAGCACTGCTGGTGGTCCGAAACGGCCAACTTGTCACCGACGACACCATCCTCGCGGAAGAGGACGAGGTCAAGCTCATAGCGGTCATCTCCGGAGGCTAGGGGGGCATCGCAGGGCAGGGGGTGATTTGCGCCTTGAAGTGCAGGAGATGCGGGGAGCCAGCCGCGGTCAACATGCGCCAGCACAGGTTCGCCCTGTGCGGAGAGCACTTCCTGGAGTGGTTCATCGCCCAGACCGAGCGCGTCATCGAGAAGTACCACATGTTCGCACCGCAAGACCGGCTATTGGTCGCTGTTTCCGGCGGGAAGGACAGTCTGGCTCTGTGGGACGTGCTGCTGCGGTTGGGCTACGAAGTGGAGGGTCTCTACATCGACCTCGGCATAGGGGACGAGGCGTATTCGAAGCAGTCCAGGAAGCGTGTGGAGCAGTTCGCTGCCGCTGCAGGAGATACACCGTACCGCGTCTTGGACGTGAAGGCGACCTACGGCAAGTCGGTCCCAGAGCTGGCGCTGGAGAAGCGCGGCAGGAAGGTGTGCTCTCTGTGTGGCTTGGTGAAGAGACACGTGATGAATCGTTTGGCGTATGAGGGAGAATACGTCGCCGTGGCCACGGGTCACAACCTGGACGATGAGGCAGCAGTCCTCTTTCAGAATACTCTGCACTGGCACACCGGCTACCTGGCGCGTCAGGCACCCGTGTTGCCCAGTACGTTTCCTGGTCTGGCCCGCAAGGTGAAGCCCTTCTTTCGCTTCTACGAGCGGGACACCGCGGCGTACGCCCTGCTTCGCGGCATCGACTACATCTACGAAGAGTGTCCCTACTCCAAGGGTGCCACCACGATCTTCTACAAGGAGTTGTTGAATCAGCTGGAAGCTCGTTCTCGGGGTGCGAAGCAGCAGTTCTATCTGAGCTTTCTGCAAGCCCGGGAAGAGCAGGGCCTCTTCGGAGAGGAGCCGCAGGGGCTGGAACTGAGCGAGTGTGAGAACTGTGGGCAGCCGACTACGGCTCCTGGGCTGTGTGCGTTCTGTCGGTTGTGGGAGGACAGGTGAGGCGCACGCAGTTGGTGAAGGCCCTCAGGGGCTTCGTTGGGCGTCCTCGGTCAACCAGCGTCGCGGGAGTGGCAGCGCTCGTGTTAGCCTGCGCCTACGTCTACATGCTGTTGCTGGTCGTGGGCAGAGACGCGGTCGAACTCACCGCCTCTGCCGGCTTGACGGCCACGTCGATCCCCGAAGAGGCGACAGCGCCTGCCCCCACTCTTCCGGCGACGAAGACCGCCACGCCCAGCGGGCCCACGGCGACTCCCACCAGGACTCCTACGTTCACGCCCATCTCCTACACACCGACTCCGGCGTTCCTCGTGTACACCGTGCAGCGAGGTGACACCTTGAGCGGCATCGCACGCAGGTACAACACGACCACGTCGGCGATCATGGAGTTGAACAGCTTGAGGAGCGACTTGCTGTCCGTAGGGCAGGAGTTGCTCATCCCGGGCCAACGTCAGACAGCAAGTCCAGAGGCGACAAGCGCTTCTGAGGACAACACTCCGACCCCGACGGCCACTGCCAGCCCTACTCCGTCTCCCACCCAGGTATCACAGCCGCCGACAGCTACGTCCTCACCCGTCATCGCCCCTCCCGGTGCCCCCTCGACGGGCGAGAAAACCGTCGTCGCCTTCTACTACGCGTGGTATGGGCTCGATCAGTGGGTCGAAGGCAAAGTACCCGACATCCCTGCCGTGCCTTATGCATCGAAGGATCGCAACGCCATAGTGAGACACGTCGAGCAGGCGCAAGGAGCAGGGATAGACGCCTTTGCCATGGCCTGGTACGGTCCGCGAGTTCGCAACAACCAGACGGAGACCAACTTCCGAACCTTGCTGGAGGTGGCCGTAGAGCGCAGTTTTCGCTGCACGGTGGACTTCGAGACGCGCTCGCCGTTCTATGGTAGCCAGGCGGACGTGGTGGAGGGGCTGCGATACCTGATCAACAATCACACAACCCATCCTGCCTTTCTCCGCTACGAAGGCAAACCCATCATCTTCTTCTGGGCTGTGAGCGAGGTGTTCAGGGGTCAGGGGCAGTCGGTGATCGATGCGTGGGCCTCTATCCGACAGCAGGTAGATCCCGAGCGCAAGACGCTGTGGATCGCCGATGGAGCCGATATCGAGTTCCTTCGCGTCTTCGATGGCCATCATCTATACAATATCACCTGGAACCCTCCCGCGAACGTGTACAACACGCTGAGCACCTGGGGAAACAGGGTGCGCAGCTACAGCGCAGAGCACGGCACTCGCGAACTCTGGGTAGCCACGGTGATGCCGGGGTACAACGACCTCTATACACAAGACAGGTCGGGTCGTTTCTCCCACGACCGCCGAGGTGGAGCCTACTATCGCGAGACCTGGGAGGCAGCCATCGATAGCGCGCCGGACCTGATCGTGATCACCAGCTTCAACGAGTGGCTGGAAGGGACGCAGATAGAGCCCAGCGTCAGCTACGGCAACTTGTACCTCGACTTGACGTCGGAGCTGTCGGCTGCGTTCAAGCGTGGGAGCTGAGACCCGAGCCCTCCGTGGTCACCACGCGCAATCCAGGTAGTCTAGGTACCTAGATCGCAGGGGCCATTCCGGGCTCACTGTGGTGCTTGACAACCTATGGCAACTGTGGTACCCTGTCGGCAGATGTCCGTGGCTGGCGATCAGGGGCTCCGAGGGGGATGCGATGGCTGGCGAGATGATTCTTGTGGTAGAAGATAGCCTCGACGTGCTTTCGTTCCTGGCCGAAGACATACTGCCCTATCACGGCTACAGCGTGGTCAGCGCGACTACCGGCAAGGGGGGCCTGGAGAAGTTCGCCACGGAGGATCCAGACATTCTCCTCCTGGATCTCGAGCTGCCCGACATGTCCGGCTTGGATATCCTCAGGACGGTGCAGCAGGAGAACAACGACGTCCCCGTGGTGTTGATGACGGCCTACGGTTCCGAGAGCGTCGCTGTGGAAGCGTTCCGTCTGGGCGTCAGAGACTACATCATCAAGCCCTTCACCACAGAGCAGGTCGTAGACGTCATCGAACGCACCTTGACGGAGACCAGGCTTCGCCGTGAGAAGGGGGAGTTGACCACGAGTTTGCAGCGGCGAGTCGAGCAACTCACCATTCTCTCGGCCGTCGGCAAGTCGGTGGTCTCCCTCATGGACATCGAGGAGTTGCTAAGTCGCATCGTGGAAGCTGGGGTCTACGTCACCAAAGCCGAGGAAGGCTTCCTGCTGTTGGTGGATCAGGTTAGCAACGATCTCTATCTGAGATCAGGGAAGAACCTGGGCAGCGACCAGGCCCAAGGTTTCAGGCTCAAGGTCGAGGATAGCCTGGCAGGACAGGTGGTGCAGACAGGTAGACCAGTGAGGCGTGGAGGAAAGGGGACGGGACGCGACTTCAAGGTGAAGACGGGCTACCTGGTCAAGTCGCTACTTCACGTGCCGCTGATCCTGAAGGGCGAAGCCATCGGAGTCCTGTCGGTTGACAACCAGGTATCCGATGTGGAGTTCACGGAGGAAGATCAGTACATGCTATCCACACTGGCTGACTATGCGGCCATAAGCATAGAGAACAACACGCTGTACGAGGAACTAAGGAAGAAGATGAACGACCTCGAGCGCTCTCAGCAAGAGTTGATCGAGTCGTCCAAGCTGGCTGCCGTGGGCACTCTAGCCGCCGGCGTTGCCCACGAGTTCAACAACCTGCTGGCGGCCATCTCGGGGCACACCGAGCTGGGTCTGGTGTCGGACGACATGGAGGAGATCAAGCGTGCTCTGCAAGTGGTGGTTGACTCTGTCGACAGAGCCAAGCGGATCACCTCCAACTTGCTCACCTTCGCGCGTCGCCGCGAGCCCAGGATGGAGATGAGCGACCTGGCCGAGGCCGTGGAGAGTCCGCTTCAGTTGTTGGAGAGGGATCTGGAGAAATCGAACATCAAGCTGGTGCGCAAGTTCTCCAAGGTACCGCCCATCGTATGCGACACGGGACAGATATCCCAGGTCTGCCTCAACCTGCTGACCAACGCCAGAGATGCGATGCTGCCTGACGGTGGCACTCTCACATTGCAGCTCAGGAGCGATGGCGATGACGTATTGCTGTCCTTCAGCGACACCGGCAGCGGCATACCCGACCACATTCTGGACAAGCTGTTCGAGCCCTTCGTGACCACCAAGGGGCCTCTGGGAGGCGGAGACAGGGCTGGTACCGGACTGGGTCTCTCCGTGTCCTACGGCATTGTGAAGAACCATGGTGGCACCATTGAGGTGGAAACCGAGGAGGGCAAGGGCAGTACCTTCACCGTCCGGCTGCCTATCAAGAGTGCCGAGGCCACTGGCACGTAGTGAGGGCTTCGAGCAGGCTTGCAGTTCCTCTTTTCCTCTTGCTAACCATTCTAATCTCGTGGGCATCGTCACACCCAGCTCCTCCGGCTGAACTGGCTGCCCCTGACTATGAGGGGCGGTGGGAGAAGGGAAAGCTCGAGGACGAAGCCGGCCTTCGGATCCTCCATCTCAGGGGGACACCCCACGAAATGGGCTATCAGCAGGGTGTCCTTCTGAGGGACGAGATCCGAGATGGGATCCGCTGGAACGTGTATCAGCGGCAAATCCAGGATGGGCGGGTCTCCCACCTCTTGCTCCTTCGCCTAGCTCGCGAGATAGAGGGCCATCTCTCATCCGAGAACAGGGAAGAGATGGCTGGCCTAGCCGAAGGCGCGGGCGTCTCGTACACTCAGATTCTCCTCCTCAACACGTACGAGGACGTGGTCGCCTTTCCGTGGCCGGGCGAGAGTACCCAGAATGTGATGTTGTCCCTCTCTCAAGCGTTCTCCCCACACTTTGGCTTTGTAGACACAGCGGGCGGTGGTTCAGCGGCCGCGGACGAAGGTTCCTCGGGGCGAAGTTCACAGATTGTAGTGAGCGGCGCGTTCTCCGTCTTCGGGCAAGCTACCTCGGATGCAGGGTTGATGCAAGCAGCGGAGTTCGCGCACCCTCTGCCCTCCGCCGGCGACTTAGTCGTGGTGCACTACGAGCCAAGCACAGGGAACAGCTTCGTCGCCGTGACGCGCCCGGGAATGATCGGTGTGACTCTGGGATTGAACGAGGAGAGAGTGGCTATCACAGCGCTACCTTCTCCATCTCAGGATGCCTCGCTCGAGGCGGTGCCTTTGCCATTAGTGCTTCGTGAGGCTCTCCAGTACGCGGGCGGCATACCTGAGGCCTTGAGGATCGTGGCCAGCGCGGAACGCAGGACCGGTCAGAACGTGCTGATCGGTGACGGGAAGGGGCCGGATGCCAAGGTCGTGGAGTGCTCCGCACACCAGTACGCCGTCTTCGATGCCGAGAGCGATTTCGTAGCGCGGACGAATCACTTCCTCGATCCGGCGCTCAGAGAGACGCAGAGTGCCCTGTCCTGGTGGGATGAAGATGATAGCTGGGAGGACCTGGAGGCGCTGCTCAGGGAGCTGGAGAGCGACTATGGCAGGCTGGGCCCATCGGAGGTGGTCACCCTCGTGCAACGGCTCCAGGAAAGCGAGCAAGGGGGCTGCCTCGGGGGGGGTGAGGACTCGGTTGCCGGTGTCTTGATGGACGCAGATGACCTCAGCCTGCGGCTGGTGACCTGCGACGGGGAGGTGGTCACGATCCCTGGCCTGGCCCTGAACTAGGCGCTCCAAGCTTCCCCTGCATGGACCACGGTCCTGCCCAGGTGATCTGAACCAGCGCCAGCTTGCCTCGCCAGTCCTCTTCGTGCTCGAAGAACACGAGCTTGTTTGTTCGTGTGCGTCCCTTCCACTTGCCTTTGTACTCCTCCTCCACGAGCACCTCCACTGTGGAACCCGACAAGCCCTGATTGATCTCGGTGGCGATACGCCCCTGTAGCTCCTCGACCAGCCGGCGCAGGCGGTGCTTCTCCTCCGGGTGGACGTCGTCTGCCAACAGCGCAGCGGGAGTGCCGGGGCGGGGGGAATAGGCAGCCACGTGGACCACGTCGAACCTCGTCTCTGCCAGCAGATCCCAGGTGGCCTGGAAATGGTCTTCGGTCTCCCCCGGGAAGCCCACGATGACGTCCGTAGCCAGCGAGGCCCCAGGCACCTGATCGCGGATGCGTTGGACCAGACTGCGGTACTGATCCACTGTATAGCCGCGAGCCATACGCTTGAGGGTCAGATCGTGGCCTGCTTGCACAGGTAGCTCGAAGTGCTCGCAGACCTTGTCCAGCCGTGCCACGGCATCGATGACTCGGTTACTCATGTCGCTGGGGTGCGAGGTCAAGAACCTGATGCGCCAGAGGCCGTCTACCTCGTGTACGGCGTGGAGGAGGTCCGCCAGATCCGGCTGCCCAGGAAGGTCGTGACCGTAGGCGTCCACGTTCTGGCCGAGGAGTGTGACCTCGCGCGCGCCTCGGTCTACCAGAGAACGCACCTCGGCCACGATCTCCTCCAGAGTCCGGCTGCGCTCTCGCCCTCGTCGCAGGCGCACGATGCAGTAGGTGCAGTGGTTGTCGCAGCCCTCCATGACCGGCACGAAGTAGGAGACCGGGACGTCGGCTGTTGGCGAGCGTTGTGGCGTCGCTGATGCCCATCTGCCTCGAGCGTAGCTCATCAGCCCCTCGACGTCGGAAGGGCGGAGGAAGAGATCGACGAAGGGGAAGCTTTGCTCGAGGCCGCTGCTCTCCTCGCCGACCAGGCAGCCCATGACCACGATGGCTGTAGATGGTCTGTGTCTCTTGATGGGCTTGAGGGAGCCGATACGACCGCGGGCCTTGTCCTCGGCGCTCTGCCGGACCACGCAGGTGTTGAGCACGATGAGGTCGGCCTGCTCCACGTCTGGCGTGGCCTGCCAGCCCAGGCCCTCCAGTTCCTCAGCGGCGCGCCAGGAGTCCGCCTGATTCATCTGGCAGCCGATGGTCCAGATGTGGTACTTCATGGTAGCTCTCGATACAGGAACAGGGCCACCTCTTTCCGTTCCGGGTCGCGATTCGTGTAGAAGTGGTCGTCCACCCCGCAGATACGAAACCCCATCCTGGTGTAGAAAGACAAAGCTGGCCAGTTGGTGGCCTGGGCCTCCACCGAGATGGCGCGGCAGTGATTCTGGGCCGCGAATTGCTCGGCCTTGTGCATCAAGTCCGTACCGATGCCCTGGCGCCGGTGCTCTTCGTCGACCAGGAGATTCCACACCTTGAGGACCCCGCGCCACATCTCGACCTCGGCGTCGAGGAAGGCGATCAGTCGTTGGTCCTCTTCAACGACCAGTTGCAGGTTGCGGTCGGCCATGCGGGCTGCGATCTCGTCTGTGTCTTTGGCCCTAACGACACTCAAGCCCTGGCTGCGGAAAGGTGGGTGCAGCTCGTCGACCTGAAGTGTGTATCCTGTCGCCAGAGGCCCCTCACCGATGGTCTTGACCACGCGCAGATACCTGTCTGAGACGTAGTCTGCCTTGATCTCTCCCAGCCTGGGAAGGAGCTCCTCAGTGAGTGTCTCGTGTTCCATCTGTGTTCTCTCAGCTCGGAAGGATCTACCTGTACAGTCGTTTGAGGGTGTTGACAGCGTGCAGAGTCACCCACTTGCTGGGCTGGCCTACCTCCTCGAAGGGGACAGGAAAGGTCTGCCTGACGCGGACCTTTCTCTCCGCGGGCCAGCGGCCCAGGTCATCCTGCTTGCCGAGCACGATCTCCATCTCCTCCTGTATCCGTTCGTCGTCGGGGCTTACGAAGGGAGCCAGCAATCCCAGGACCTCCAGCACGTCGGTGGTGGCAAAGACGGGCCGAGCGAATTCGAACCATACCGTGCTGACCTTGCCGAACTCGCTGTGGTGGCGGTAGATCCCGTGGCTCAAGAAGAGGTCAACCGCCCCTTGCACAGCCTGCTGTACCTCCGCCGTCTGTTCTCTCTTGGGCAGGGCCTCCAGGGCTCGCAGCACCTTGGCTGTGGCCCAGAAACAGGCGTGGGTCTTCTTCACCCGCTCGAAGCAGAGCCAACCGCCATCATCGCGCCGGGTGCGGAGCAGGTAGTCCAAAGCCCTCGCCGTGCGAGGGTCCTGGCCGTAGCCGAACCAGTGCAGGAAGTGTACGGCATTGGCAGTGAAGCAAGGAATGACACCCGACCTTCCCTTCTCGAGCTCGCCAGCGGTGAAGGCGCCATCGTCCATCTGGGCGTTGGCGAAGAGGTACTCGATAGCCCTGCGAACGCGCTCGTCCTCGCCACGAGAGCCCAGGTGCTCCAGGGTGATGAGGTGCTTGCTCACCCCGTGATAGGGTCTCTTGTCGCGATCCCAATACCCCTGCGGGCGCTGTGATTCGAGTATCTTGCGCACAGGTTCTGAGGCCTGGATAGCCTCGCGAGCTGCCATCACCTCGCCGTCGTCTTCGTTCCTATCCAGTATCTTTGACAGAGTGAAGTACCGGACCGACGGAGAGCTACTCTCTAGCAGCCACTCTGTTGGGTCGTCGTTGAGGAGTTCCTTCCACTCCCTCATGCCTAGCCCCCCGCAATCGTTACACCGCGTCAGACCCGGCGCCCGTCCAGGACCTTCTTGAGGAACTGGCCGGTGTACGATTGAGGCATGGCCTTCACCTGCTCCGGCGTGCCCTCAGCGATGACCTCTCCTCCTTCGTCGCCCCCTTCAGGCCCGAGGTCTATGATCCAGTCGGCGCACTTGATGACGTCGAGGTTGTGTTCGATGACGACGACGGTGTTGCCGTTGTCCACCAGTCTATTGAGCACCTCCAACAGCCGCTTGATGTCCTCGAAGTGGAGTCCGGTGGTGGGCTCGTCGAGGATGTAGATGGTCTTGCCGGTGGCCCGCCGGGATAGTTCCCGGGCCAGCTTGATGCGCTGGGCCTCGCCGCCCGACAGCGTTGTGGAGGACTGGCCCAGCTTGACGTAACCGAGTCCCACGTCCCACAACGTCTGAAGCTTCCTCTTGATCCGAGGGATCTTGTCGAAGAAGTCCATCGCTTCCTCGACCGTCATCTCCAAGACCTCGGCGATGCTCTTGCCCTTGTAGTGGACCTGGAGGGTCTCGCGATTGAAGCGCCGGCCCTGGCAGACCTCGCACGGGATGTAGATGTCGGGCAAGAAGTGCATCTCGATCTTGATGATGCCGTCCCCCTGGCAGGCCTCGCAGCGGCCGCCCTTCACGTTGAAGGAGAAACGTCCTGGTTTGTAGCCTCTGATCTTGGCTTCCGGAAGGCTGGCAAACAGCTCCCTGATGTAGGTGAAAACATTGGTGTAGGTCCCAGGGTTCGAGCGAGGAGTACGGCCGATGGGCGACTGGTCGATGTTGATCGCCTTGTCCAGGTGTTCGATGCCCAGCACGTCTTGATGCTGGCCTGGTTTAGCCTTGGCCCGGTGGAGGGTCTGCGACAGCTTCCGGTACAGGACGTCCACGAGCAGGGTGCTCTTGCCGGAACCGGAGACGCCGGTGATGCAGATGAACCTGCCCAGGGGGATGGAGACGTCCATCTCCTTCAGATTATGCTCGGCCGCTCCCGTGACGACCAGCGCCATTCCGTTGCCTGCACGACGCTGCTCCGGCACCGAGATACTCCGCTGGCCAGAGAGATACTGTCCAGTTATGGAGGTGGGGGAGGCGATGATGTCCTCGATAGCGCCCGTCGCGACGACGTAGCCGCCGTGCTCGCCCGCGCCTGGACCCAGGTCGATGATATAGTCAGCACGGCGCATAGTTTCCTCGTCGTGCTCCACCACCAGCAGGGTGTTGCCCAGGTCTCTCATCTGCATCAGCGTGTCGATGAGTCGTTTGTTGTCCCTCTGGTGGAGACCGATGCTGGGCTCGTCGAGGATGTAGAGCACGCCCATGAGCTGAGAACCGATCTGCGTGGCCAGGCGGAGCCGCTGGGCCTCGCCGCCGGCGAGGGTGGTTGCCGAACGCTCCAGCGTCAGGTAGTCGAGGCCCACGCTGACCAGGAACCCGAGGCGCTCGCGAATCTCCTTCAGGATACGTTCGCCGATGGCCATCTCCCGCTCCGAGAGCTGCTCCGGCACCCGCTCGAAGAAGTCTAATGCCTGGCTGACGGACATGGCGGTGACCACGTCTATTGACCGTCCGGCCACGGTCACGGCCAGGCTTTCGGGCTTGAGGCGTCTGCCGCCACAAGCGGGGCAGGGATGGGTGGTCATGTATCTCTCTATCTCGGTTCGGATGTACTCGGAGCTGGTCTCCTTGTACCGCCGTTCCAGGTTGGGAATCACCCCCTCGTAGGGGGTGGTCCAGAGACGCACCCTGCCCTGATGGTTCTTGTAGCGAACGGTTACCTCCTTCCCGCCGCTCCCGTACAAGAGCAGGTCTATCTGCTTCTGTGTGAGTTCGCGCACGGGGACCTCGGTGGAGAAACCGTACTGCTTGGCCACGGCACTCACCAACTGCCAGAAGTAAGACTCCGAGGTCGTGCGGCGGCTCCAGGGGTCGAGCGCTCCGTCCTCAAGCGACAGGCTCTTGTTAGGCATGACCAGGTCTGGATCTATCTCCATCTGGGTCCCTATACCCTGGCACGTGGGGCACGCGCCGTGAGGGCTGTTGAAGGAGAAGGTGCGCGGCTCGATCTCGCCGAGGCTGAGGCCACAGTGGGCACAAGAGAATTGCTCGGAGAAGAGCAGGTCTTGCGGCGGATCGCTGGAGACGTTCGTGACGATGACCAGACCATCCCCGAGGGGTAGGGCGGTCTCCACGGAGTCGGTGACGCGAGAACGGAAGGTCTCCACCTCTCCGCTGTCGCGAGGCGTGACCAGCCTGTCCACCACCACCTCGATGGTGTGCTTCTTGTGGCGTTCCAGGTCTATCTCTTCGTCCACGTCCCGGAGCTCGCCATCGACACGCAGCCGCACGTAGCCAGCCTTGCGCACGTCCTCGAAGATCCTCTGGTGGTGCCCCTTGCGATCCTTGACCAGGGGAGCGAGGATCAGAATGCGAGTGCCGGGGGAGAACTCCAGTATGGAATCCACAATCTGCTCCGCCGACTGTTGAGAGATCACGCGGCCACACTCTGGACAATGCGGCACGCCGATGCGAGCATACAGCAGGCGCAGGTAGTCGTAGATCTCCGTCGCCGTCCCCACGGTGCTTCGCGGGTTGTGGCTGACACCCCTCTGGTCGATGCTCACCGCGGGAGAGAGACCCTCTATCTGGTCCACGCTAGGCTTCTCCATCTGGCCGAGGAACTGCCTTGCGTAGGCCGACAGGGACTCCACGTACCGGCGCTGGCCCTCGGCGTAGATCGTGTCGAAGGCCAGGCTGGACTTGCCGGATCCAGAGATGCCCGTGATGACCACGAACTTGTCTCGCGGGATCTCGAGGTCTATATTCTTGAGGTTGTGCTCTCTCGCTCCGTGAACGACGATCTTGTCCTGTGGCATGTACACCTCGTGAGACGTATGCCGCGAAGGCCCTACTGGCGGTGTCTGACGCGCTTCTGCCTTTCTTCCTGTCGTAAGCGCTCCCACTCCGGCACATCGCTGTCCTGGAGAGTCTGGCGCAGCTCGTAGATCTGATCTCGCAGCATGGCGGCCTTCTCGAACTCCAGTTCGGTTGCTGCCGTCTTCATCTGCTTCTCCAACTGGTCTATGAGGTGAGAAACCTCCTCTTGGGGCAGATCGCGAGCGACGACGTACTCCGCTCTCTCTTCAGCCACGGCGCGGACCTGGTCTGTGAGGTCCTTGATCTGCTTGACGATGCTCCGGGGCTCGATTCCGTGGTCTTCGTTGTACTCAACCTGTGTCTTGCGTCGCCGGTCGGTCTCGTCTATGGCCCTCCGCATGGACTTTGTGATGGAGTCGGCGTACATGATGGCCTGGCCGTTGATGTGCCGGGCGGCTCGCCCGATGGTCTGGATCAACGCCTGCTCGGAGCGCAGGAAGCCTTCCTTGTCCGCGTCGAGAATGGCTACCAGAGACACCTCGGGGAGGTCCAGCCCCTCTCGCAGCAGGTTGATGCCGACGACGACGTCATACTTGCCGCCGCGCAGTGCCCGCAGGATCTCTACGCGCTCGATGGTCTGGATCTCGGAGTGGAGGTAATGCACCTTGACGCCCATGTCTGCCAGGTAGTCAGCGAGGTCCTCCGCCATCCGTTTGGTCAGCGTGGTGACCAGCACTCTCTCCCCGCGAGCCACACGCTCCTGTATCTGCTGGTAGAGGTCGTCGATCTGACCCCTGGTGGGCTTGACCACGATCTCCGGGTCTACGAGGCCGGTGGGGCGGATGATCTGATCCACGACCTGTTCGCTGTGCTCGAACTCGTAGGGCCCGGGCGTGGCCGTGGTGTAGATGACCTGGTAGATGTACCTCTCGAACTCCTCGAATCGGAGCGGGCGGTTGTCCAGCGCCGAAGGCAGCCGGAAACCGTAATCCACCAGGGTCTCCTTCCTGGAGCGGTCTCCGTTGTACATGCCGCGAAGCTGGGGAATGGTCATGTGTGACTCATCGATGATGAGCAGGAAGTCGTCGGGGAAGTAGTCCAGCAGCGTCCAGGGCGGGCTTCCAGGCTGGCGCTGAGCCAGAGGTCGCGAGTAGTTCTCTATCCCGGCGCAATACCCTATCTCCTGGAGCATTTCGAGATCGTAGTTGGTGCGGTGCTCCAGTCGCTGGGCCTCCAGAAGCTTGCCCGCGCCCTTCAGTTCGTCCAATCGACGCTCCAGCTCACTCCTGATATCTTCCATGGCCACGACCAGCTTCTCCTCGGGGGTGATGAAGTGCTTGGCGGGATAGATGTCGATGCTATCCCTTTCAGCCAGGATCTCCCCGGTGAGCGTATCCATCTCCACGATACGTTCGATCTCGTCTCCCCAGAACTCGATGCGGTAAGCGAATTCCTCGTAGGCAGGTTGAACCTCCAAGGTATCGCCTCGCACCCGGAACTTGCCCCTGGAAAGGACGAAGTCGTTTCGCTCGTAGTGCACGTCGATCAGGTGCCGTAGGACCTTGTCGCGATTGCGAACCTCGCCCTTGTGCAGGGTGAGGACAACTCTGCCGTAGTCCTCGGGCGAGCCCAGCCCGAAGATGCAGGACACGCTGGCCACGATGACCACGTCTCGGCGGCTGAGGAGAGACGACGTGGCCGACAGACGCAGCCTGTCTATCTCGTCGTTGATGTCGGCATCCTTCTCGATGTAGGTGTCGGACGAGGGGATGTACGCCTCGGGCTGGTAGTAGTCGTAGTAGCTGACGAAGTACTCCACAGCGTTCTGGGGAAAGAAGTCTGTGAACTCGGCGTAGAGCTGGGCCGCCAGGGTCTTGTTGTGGGCAATGATCAGCGTCGGCCGCTGCACAGCCTGGATCACGTTGGCCATACAGAAGGTCTTCCCTGTGCCGGTGGCTCCCAAGAGAGTCTGATGCCTGTGGCCTTTCTCCAGGCCCTCGATGAGTTTGGCGATGGCCTGCGGCTGATCGCCAGTGGGCTGGAAGTCGGTCACCAGAGCGAAGTCGGTCATGACGATGGCCTCCACCGAATCCCGATCTGGCTCTACCCCCACTCGCGAATGTGGGGAGTAGAACTAAAGTTCGAATCTACATTATACAGCATGTTTGGCTCTTTGTCCAGTCCGTTGACAGCGGACCTCCCTTCAAGTAAAATCGGCCCTGCGTGGAACGGAACGGCCTTGCGCCACTACATAGACTGGGGGAGGTGGGATGACGCTATCTCTGATCGTGCACGGCGGAGCCTGGGACATCCCCGACGATCTCGTCGAGGCTCACAAGGTGGGGTCCAGAGCTGCCTTGATGGCAGGGTGGAGGACTCTCACCGCGGAGGGCCACGCGCTCGACGCGGTGGAGGCGGCCATCCGGGTCATGGAGGATGATCCGAACCTCAATGCTGGCACGGGTGCAGTCCTGAACTTCGAGGGGAAGGTACAGCTCGATGCCAGCCTCATGGACGGAGCGAGGCTGGCCGCAGGGGCGGTGGCTGTCGTGACAGGCGTGAAGAACCCCGTCTCGCTGGCCAGGAAGGTCCTGGAGAGCGAGAACGTGCTCCTGGCGGCTGAGGGAGCTTTGCTCTTTGCCAGGGAAGCAGGGGTGGAGTTCTGCGTCGAAGAGGAGCTCGTCGTCGAACGAGAGTTGCGGCGCTGGCAGGCCTGGCGCGAGGAAAGGGCGCAGGAGGCGCGAAACGCTCATCGGCCCTCAGGGGCCGATACTGTGGGCGCAGTGGCCATGGACGGGCGCGGCAACGTCGCCGCGGGCAACTCGACTGGTGGACGCTCCTTCAAACACCCAGGTCGCGTGGGGGATTCCCCACTGGTCGGCTCTGGCATCTATGCCGACAACAGGGTGGGGGGAGCTGCGTGCACCGGCTGGGGAGAAGACATCATCAGGATGGTGCTCGCCAAGACCGCTCTTGACCTAGTGAAGGGCGGACGCTCGGCTCAGGAGGCGGCAGCCACGGCGGTGAGACTCCTGAAGGAAGACGTGGACGGCCATGGCGGCGTGATCGTTATCGACCACACCGGCAAGGTCGGGTACAGCTTCAACACGGCTGCGATGGCCTATGCCTACCTGACCGAAGGTATGCAGGACCCAGTCGTGGGTGTGTGATCGGCCTCAGCTCGCCGAGCCTGCGTCGCTTCGTGCGAACCTTGGGCGGGCGCTCGCCCCACGGAGGCGATGCAGCAGCCAGCGTGGGGTTCCCTCTCACGACTGAGAGGAGAGGAGCTGTCCGGGCCCGGAGGGGGAGAGGCAAGTGGAGGTATGCATGAAGGTTCTGGATCTACGGAGTGACACGGTGACATTGCCCACCCCCGCCATGCGACAGGCGATGTACGAGGCGGAGGTGGGTGATGACGTTATGGGAGAGGACCCCACTATCAACAGGCTGGAGAGCCTCGCTGCGGAGTTGATGGGCAAAGAGGCGGCGCTCTTCGTTGCCAGCGGCACCATGGGCAATCTGGTGTCCATTCTCACCCATTGCCAGCGAGGCGACGAGGTGATCATGGGCAACCGTGCCCATACGTTCTACTTCGAGGTTGGGGCCGCGTCGGTTTTCGGCGGCCTCCAGGTCCACACTGTGCCCAACGAACTCGACGGGATGCTCGACCCG